>Ga0187861_10001468_pt1 | contig 24306 bp, 51 predicted proteins | sample June2016WEW_10_1_3_FD_132986 | JGI IMG/M metagenome (GOLD analysis project Ga0187861, IMG submission 132986) | Peatland microbial communities from SPRUCE experiment site at the Marcell Experimental Forest, Minnesota, USA - June2016WEW_10_100 | ecosystem: Environmental > Terrestrial > Soil >...
CGAACAAAAAGCTGAATATTATAGAAAGAACAAAGACAAGATAGCCGAATATCGTAGAAAGAACAAAGACAAGATAGCCGAACAAAAAGCTGAATATTATAGAAAGAACAAAGACAAGATAGCTGAATATTTAGCTGAATATTATAGAAAGAACAAAAGGCAGAGAATGTCAGAGAGATATTCAAAATTACTAAAAGGGGGTCTCAATTCCTCCCAAGCTTGAAAGCATGGGTATCCTTGAGACGATTATATGACACAAAAACAAATAACAAAACAAGAAGAGTTTAATGAAGCAACAAAACCAATTAGAAAATATGTAACAACTATTCCCATTCTTTTGATAGGATTTACTGTTCTATTTGGTTTTCCATTTGGAATTAATTTAATGTCTATTCCTATATTTTCATTGGGAATTATAAATTGGATATATTATTCAAAATGACAACACAAAAAACAAACACACGAGGGGGAACACAAACCCCCCAGAAAAACACAGAAACAAAGAAGAAGAAATGTAGAACTTGTTTAATTCCTTTAATTCCAAATCATCCTAAATTAAATAAGATTATTCACTTTTTATGCTAAAATGACGACTGAAACAGAAATCTTCGGCGATGATGCTGAATTAAAATGAAGCCACAAAAACGGAGAAAATTTAGATAACATGGAAAAAAAAGAGGTAGATAAAGAAGTAAAAGTCCAAAAGTCAAGCTTTTACTTGTTCTTATTCAATCGCATCAAGGAGGGAAAAACACCTTCTTCTATTTCTAAGGAGTATCAAATCCCTAAGCAAAAGCTCCAATATTATCTAAATCAGCTGAAGAAAGGAGGTTTCATAGAAAAAGTCGGTTACAAATCATGGAAAGTAAAAGTAAAAGAGTTCTCGTTAGGAACGAGACCGACAACCAACCTTCATGCCTTACAAATCAATATTCCTATTCTTTCAGGGGAAATCAAGGGGTCGGACTGGGAAGTAAAAGAAGAATTAAGAAACTGGACTCCAAAATACAAAACTTTGGACATCTTAGGAGGTCTTACCATTAAAAACAATAATAATAAATCTATCAGCATCTTTGCTCATTCAAGGGATTTGAAGGAGTTGAAGGAGATTGATGCCCTTTCTTATGATATAGTAAATTTCGCATTAGAATGGTTTAAGCGAGACTTTAATGTAACTCTTGACTTGTTCAATGCAGAAGTCAAATCTCTTCATATCGCCACTCAAGATAAAGTAAGCGAAGATATGCAGAAGCAAGGAGATAGGTTTGAATTGGACTTGCAGAAGAAGGCAGAAAAGGTTTTTCCTAAAGATAAGATAGACGGAAAAGCATGGATTGATGGTTCTCCTTTCACTTTTACAGCAGAAACAAATGATAAGGAATGGAAAAGAGCTTACTTGTCTATGCCTTTTATGATGGAAGAAATAGCAAAAGCAACCCATTATATCGCATTAAACTATGCTTCCCATGTCAAACTGGTAGAAAAAGCAAGTAAAGTAATGGAGAAGCTGGATAAAAGATTATCTCAAACTAAATTAACGGAGTTCCTATGACACTTGAACAATCAGTTTCTTCAAATCCAGATCCAGCAATTCGTTTTTATGAAAGCAACCTTACAGAAGAAGAAATAGCAAAGCTAAAGCTATTCTCCAAGACAGAGGAAGACTATGTATCCAGGTTGATTGATGCTTACAAGATGACTTTTCTAAACAAGAGATATGAGATAGTAAGAGGAGAAGAAGAATTATGAAGCAGCAGCTAATTCCCCAAGTTCAGAAAAAACCAATCATTAGAGTTCTCTGTCCTTACTGCCAGAAGAACTATTTGGTTTTGAGAAATAGACAATCAAACTTGAACCTTTCTTTTTTTGTAAGAAAATGGAAGGAAGAAAGAGAATGGCATTGCTCTGGCGGATGTATTTCTTCTTTCCCTGAAAACTACTTTGATGTTTTTCCACAGTTTGAGAAATTTGTGGAGAGGAAAGTATGAAAGAAAAAATACAGAAAATCTTGTTCAAGATAGGAGAAGCAATCCTTACAGGATTAGGAGTTACAATAGGCGCTTACTTGGCAGGAGTAGTGATAAGAAGATGAAAGTTTGTTTATATGCAAGAGTTTCAAAAGAAGAAGAAGGAATGCAAGACCCAAACAATCAGCTTATTCCTTTAAGAAAATTCTGTGAATCAATGCAATGGGAAATAAAAAAAGAATTTATTGACAGGGCTTCTGGAGGTTCTGCAAACAGACCAGCATTTCAATTAATGTTAAGTGAAGTAAAGCAAAGGCATTTTGATTTGATTCTTATTTGGGCATTAGACAGATTTTCAAGAGAAGGAATTGTTAGCACATTAAAATATTGCCAACTTCTTAATGATTATAAAACTTCCTTAAAGAGTCTGCAGGAATCATGGTTAGATACAAGAGATGAAGGCATGGGGCAATTAATGTTGGCAATGATGGCTTGGTTTGCCCAACAAGAAAGAAAAAGAATAAGTGATAGAACAAAAGCAGGATTAAAACAAAAGAAAGAAGAAGGGAAGATTTTGGGAAGACCAAAGGGATGGAGAAAAAGTAAAATAAAAGGGGTTCAAAATCCTTCTTATAAAAACACTCAAAAAGAGGTAGAGGTTTAGATGTCCGTTTAATATGCAATTTGAAATAATCCAACTAAAAATGGGAGGATGGAAGAAACTGAAATTTCCAAGAAGATGCAAAGTATGCAACAAAGTATTAGGCAAACAGAACAAATCAGGAATCTGCTCTAATTGCTCTCTTGAAATTCGTCAAAAAAATCAACATGACATACTCCCATACCCTAAAGGGTAGGGTATCTTAAAGAAAATGGAAACAAAAACAATAAAGATTTTGAATTTATATGCTGGAATTGGTGGAAATAGAAAACTATGGACAGGAGATATAGAAGTTACGGCAGTAGAGAATGTTCCAGAGATAGCTAAGATATACCAAGACTTTTTCCCTAATGATAAGGTAATAGTAACAGATGCACACCAATTTTTATTAGAACATTTTAAAGAATTTGATTTTATATGGAGTTCTCCACCTTGTCCAAGTCATAGTAGGATAAATACTATGTTAGTAAATGGAAGAGGGTTTAAAGCAAAGTTTCCAGATATGAAACTTTATGAAGAGATATTGTTTCTACAAGCATACTTTAAAGGGAAATGGATTGTTGAGAATGTTAGAAGTTTTTATACTCCTTTAATTAAACCACAAGAAAGAGGTAGACATTATTATTGGAGTAATTTTGAGATAGGATATTTAGGAAAAAGTAAGAAAGTTAGGAATGATAAAGGTTCAATTTTGAGTTTAAAAATGAAAGATAGAGAAATGGTTGTTAGTGATTTTAAAGATTATAAAGGGGATAAAAGGACTTTGATAAATAATTGTGTAGAACCTATTGTAGGATTATTAATATTTGAAATGGCTTTCAAGAAACCACAAAAAACTTTATTAGAACAAAAAGGGGGTCTCAATTCCTCCCAAGCTTGAAAGCATGGGTATCCTTGAGACGATTATATGAACACAAAAGAATTCTTCACTAAGTGGAAGCAGGGAATAGAAGCAATAACACCTTACCAGCAAGTCAGGGGTCAGTTATTCAGCATAATCCCAATCTTCATAGGAATTATCATAGGAATAATAGTAACAATAAAATCTCATACTTGGTGGCTTGTCTTAATTTTAGGTGGCTCTTTAATCCTGACTTTCTTCCAATTTATAGGAATGCTGCAAAGATTTTTAAGGTTGAGAGTCCAAAGAGATATTATGAAGTCCATGCAGGATGTGATTCCAGGAGGTTCAAGTGAAACCAAGACTCCTTAGATTTCTTGCAGGGCTTTCAATAGCTTCTTCTCTTATGTTTATTCTTAGTAACATTGCAGCAATAAATGATGTAATGAAAGCAAACATTCCAAACAAATTTCCCATTTATCTTGAAGCCATCATTTATCTTGTTCTTCTCATCGTTGATTTGATTGTCGCATTTCAGCTGTGGGAAAAGGCAAAGAAGAGGTTAAAGTAATATGGTAAATAATTGTTTATGGTGTGGAGAACCAATTTTAGAAGGAATAAATAGGGAATATCATCCAATTTGTGTTAAAAGGAAATATAATTTTAATAATAGAAAAAAAGCATCAGAGTATTTCCAAAAGAACAAGGAGAAGATTTATTCAGTTAAGAGAATTTATAACATTAAAAATAAGGAAAAAATAGATGAAATAAAAAGAAAGTATAGGATAAAGAATAGGGAAATTCTAAATAAAAAGGCATTAAAACATTCTAAAAAAAATAGAGACAAAATAAATAAATATCATAAAGAATGGAAGAAAAATAACAAAAAGATAGTTAATGCAGAAAATCAGGCATCTATAAAAATTCAATTATTAGATTCTTGTCAAATTTGTGGAAGTAAAGAGAATCTACAAAGACATCACTGGGATTATAACAGACCATTATTAGTTACTACTTTATGTAAAGATTGTCATAGAATTCAACATATAAAGAACTTTGAAAACAGTTTCTTTGGGAGGGTATCTTGTTAGGAGATGTCTGGGATTGGATAGCAGAAAAAACAGGAGAAAGCTGGGAAACATTCTTAGGATATTTTTCTAATCTTAATGAATTCTCTACTCCTGGATTAGTTGGAGGAATAATCTGCATGGGCTTTATTTTCTTCGTAAGGGGAAAACTTCTCAATCCATTCATCAAGGCAATGCCAGTAGCTCAAGGTGTTATAACTTATATTATTTGTTTTGCAGGAGCATTTATTGTAGGATACTTATTCATGAAGAGGGCATTTGAACAATGAAAGGAGGTCTATGGGAGAACGATTTGAAAGATTCAAGCTGGACTTGCACAATAAAATAAAGCAGGGAACAATAGAAAGCAATCTGAATGGAGAAAGAGTCCTGATGAAATATGGAGGTTGGCATATTGGATTCTTTGACTTGAGAACCTGGCATGTTATCAATCCGCCAGTAGTAGAAGAAAATGGAAAGCTAAAGATGAATTGGCCTAACTTTATTTTTGGAGGTTGGAAGAATCTCTGGAAACTTGTAGGAGTAATAATAGTATTCGGAGCTGTTTTATTGAGCTATTCTAATATAGTAAACCAATTCAATCATTTAGTAAAGACTTGCACACCTTATTCTGTTAATTTGTCAGCTGCATTGAAGTAATTAGTTATTTTTTTGGATTTAACTTACCCTTCCTTTACTTTTTTCTGATTTCCTTAGCCAGGTTAATTATTATAAAGTATACTTATAACCGAGAATTAGACAAAAAACCTTATTAGCCGTGTTTTTCCGACACTTCGCCGTCATTTTCTTCTGAGGTATCGGAGTATTCTTCAAGTATCTTGTAAATTTCAGCACGGCTCAAGCCACAAATCTCTGAAATCTCCTTTGCAGGTATTCTTTTCTTTTCTTTTAGGTAGACTATCAGCTTATTCCTTTGCTGAACCTTCTTATCCTGGTTCTGTTTGTTCTTTGATTGTTCAATCAGATGCTTTCCTTTCATCTTCTCATACAAATCCCAGTCAGCAATCCATTTCTTTGTATATCTTCCCCTGAAGTTAGGTTTCTCTGCATTGTAATCAACAAACTTGTTCCCTTTGACATACAATTTCCTTTTTTCATCCCTTCCGAAAGCTGCAAAGTAACCTCTTTCAAAAGAATCAGAATAAACAACGAACAAATGCGAAGTCCTGAAGATAGCAATGCCTTTAGACAAGTCAAAGAAATTAGGAAGGCAAAGAATAATGAATAATCCTTTCTGCCTTATTAGTTGCAGATGGTTTACAATCCTTAAAAATTCAGCAGAGCTTGAAACTCTTGAATTTAAGCTCTCAAAAGATTCATCAAGCATGAAAGCCATACCTGTTTTGGCATCAGGACTTGCTGTTCTTTCAATCAATCCATTTTCTCCTGTTCCTGTAAAGCATATTCTGTCTTTTGCATTGAATGAAGGGTCAAGAAACTTGCATATCTGCTGTGTGAATGTAGATTTCCCTGTTCCTGGAATCCCTGCGACAATAGCCAAGTAATCCCATCCCCTTTTCAATACAGAATTTTTTACAGCTTCAAGATTTTCCTTTAATGTTTCATCAATATACATTTCATCATCAGAACCATCATCTCTTTTTGCAGGGACTATCATTATTTGTTCAGGTTCTTCTTATCTTCCTTAGGGGGAATAAGATAACCATATTTTTTTAGAGTATCCATTAATAGTTCACTGTAAGAATCCAGATTTTTAATAAGTTCACTTCCATAATTCTTTGAGAACTCAACTTTCTTGGAAAGATTGAATCCAGAATATGTAGTAACCTGAAGTCCGAATGTATTGTTCAGCTCTTTTTCTTTTTCAACAAACTTTTCCCTCTCATCCTGCTTCAAATTAGCAACGATAATCATTCTTATCGCCTTAAGATTCCTAAAGCATGTTTCAAAATTATATCTTATGTAATTATTTGTAGCTGCATTGAGAATAATCGCTATTTGTTCAATAATTGCCTGGGATAAATTCCAAGCAACCTCTTGACTGTCAGAAGTGTATGCCATAATTATGAAACTATAAAAAACACAATCTTTATTAAGTTTGTGTTTATATTAAAATTATGGAAAATCGCAAGATTCTTCCCTTCATGAAGGAGGGTAGTAAAGATGTTAGGAAATTTAATAACTGGGTTCTTGATTATTCTCGTTGGAGTAAATTTAGCCCCAACAGTTGCTAACCAGGTAGCTGCACAGACAAGCAATACAAACTTCACAAACGGCTCTTCTGCTGTTCTTAGTTTGGTTACATTGTTCTTTGTCCTTGCAGTCGCTGTAGCAGCAATGGATATAGCTGTCGTTGGACTCAGACAATCAGGACTTATAATTTAAGTTTCCACATTTGAAATAAAATGTTAGGAAATTTAATTACAGGATTCTTGATTATCTTGGTTGGAGTGAATATAGCTCCAACAGTCGCATCACAAGTCCAGGTAGCAGTTTATCCATGGTCAAACGGAACAGGGCCAGGAGCAAACTTGACCCCAAGCGATAACTTCACAAACGGTTCAGGAGCAGTGCTTACACTTGTAACACTATTCTTCGTTTTGGCAGTTGCTGTTGCTGCGATGGATATTGCAGTAGTAGGCCTTAGACAATCAGGACTCGTCATATAAAGAGGAAAAGAGAGAATGAATCATAAAATTCACAATGGGAACGATTTGTTTAAAATGATTTTTTGTTCCCTTCTCTTTCTTAGTCTCATTAGTTTTGCTTCTGCTTCTTTCGGCTACGGAAATATAAATACTTCCACAAAATATGGATATGGAAATATTTTCACAACATCTCCCCAAGTAAATAATTATAACAATACATATACAAATGTAACAAATGGAACAGATAGCTTTGCAGGAAATTTCTCCAACTTCTCCTCTGTTTATGCCATCGGAACTAATGGAACATTTTATCTCGCTTCAAATCCTTCTTCATTCATAACTGCTTCTTCTCTTTCTCCTTATCTTCTTATAACAAATTGGAACTCCACAAATTCATCTTATAACACTTTTTTAACAAATAATACTTTCTTGCAGATTTCAAATTGGAATTCAACAAATTCAAGTTATAATACAGCTTTTTTTTTAGCAACCAATAATACTTTTATGAAATTCTCGGATTGGAATAGCACTAATTCAAGCTATCTTACATCAGAAACTTACTGGAATGGAAATTGGTCTGCATTCAAAACAATAAATCAATCTGTAACCAATAATACATTCTTACAAATAAGCAATTTCAATGTTACAAATTCCTCTTACCTAACTTCCTATACAGAAACAGACCCAAAATGGACTGCTAACTATTCAGGATTCCTTACAACTCAAAATTATGCTCTTAATTGGAATAACAACTGGACATGGTTTAAAACAATTAACACAACTATCTCCAATGGAACATTCGCACAATTAGTTTCAACATCAAATCCTACTACGGCTAATTTCACAGGCAATCTTTCTGTATTCCAGAACTTCACAGTTGATTCAGGAACATTCTTCGTAGATGCACTTCATAATTATATTGGTGTCAATCTTTCAACTCCTCAAAATGCACTGAATGTTTTTGGAGATGCAAACATAACAGGAACAATATACACAAATTTCAATCAGAATTTAACAATACCTTATTTGTTGGCAACAAACAACACATTTGCACAGCTGACAACATTAAACAACGGAACATATACAACATGGGCAAATATTTTCAATGGAACAATAGCAACCAATGGAACACAAAATAACTTTTCAGTTGCAGGGATAAACACAAACTCAATAAGGATAAATGGAACAAATGGAAACCAGAGTGCAAAATACAATCTTCATGTCAATGGAAGTGCAGGAAAGATATGCTGGATAAATTATACAGGAGGATTGTTCAACTGGTCTGACTGCCCACAAGGTTAAAATGAAAAAACTATATTCAAATAGCAAGAAAGGAGAGAAAAGATGAAAAAGATATATTTGTTTTTGATGGCTTTTCTTCTGATAGGAGTAGTCAGTGCTTCAACAAATGACCTCGGCTTCTTTGCCCCTGGCTCATGTGTTCCCTTGATTCAGACCTGCTCCAACAACTGCACATTCAACAACATCAGCTCAATCTATGTTTCAAATGGAGGAGGAACTCCTACAGTAACTTCCTATTCTTCCCCTCTTGTAATGACAACGACAAATAATTTCTCCTACAATTACACTTACTGCAATACAACCTCGCTGGGAAATTATTATGTCAATGGATATGGAAATGACGGAGGAACACAAGGAAATTGGACATACCAGTTTGAAATAGGATTTCCAATGTGGCTTGTTATTGTCTTCATGATTTTCTCCTATGGTCTTGCCATAATGGGCTTCTTTATGTATAAGAACGAATGGATTTCTCTTGCAGGGGGAATGATGATGCTTCTCCTTGGAATTTACATAACTTCATACGGAATTTCAATCTACAACAATACCCTGACTTTGGCGATTGGGTATTTCACTATTGCACTTGGAGGAGTTGCAGCATTAGTTCCAATAGGAGAAAGATTGGAAGTAGATTTCAATCGGTTCGGATAAAAAGGAGGAAAAATGGCAGAAGACAAAAAAGAAGTTGAGATAATCCAAGTTCCTACACAGACAGCTTCGGCATTCAAGCTCCCAGACGGAAGAGTGCTTAACTTTGACGAATATCTCACTTGGATTGGAAACATTCTCATAAAACTTGAAAAAGTTTGGAGCAAATAATGATTAAAGGATACATAAGCCAGGCAGACCAGATGGTAGAAGTAACAATAGCAGGAGATGGACTGAAATTCATGGACATCACGAATGACGATTTGATAATGCCTAATTTTGTCTATCTCAAGGTCATCCAAGAGTTCCCTGACTTGAAGGATGACAAAGACTGGGCAGCAAAGGCATTTGAAAGATTCAAACAGCATTTCCTCAAGATAGAAGGCGAAATGAACAGATTAAAATACATAGTGGCAGAAATGATTAAACAAGGTTACAAGCCAGAATATTACGAAGAAAACGGATTCAGGCGAAGGAGGTTTGAATGAATGAGCTTCAACACGGACTTGAACTCAGTATTGAGTTTTGTTCTTCCGATAGTTGCTCTTTTTCTTTTCATGGTTGCAGCATACGGAGTTGTAAAGCAGATTTCTTTTGGAGAAGCATACAAGGAGATAATGGAAAAAATAAGGGAGGGATTATCTAATGGCAGATGAAGATTTTGATTTAAGCAAATTATCTCCAACGGAGCAGGAAATAGTCAAGGCAGAAGTAGTAAGAGTCTTCGGTTCTGAAAAGATTGGAAATATCCATGAGTTTCTTACAAAAGTAATTCAGGAAGGCGACACGACAAAGTTGGGTTATCTTACAAAGGAAGAAGTCGGCTATCCTCATTTAACTCTCCGTTCTTATAAAAAATTAGCACACATGTCAAAAGAATTTGAACTGCCTGAATTTACAGATTACTTTGACAATCTTGCACACAATGTCGTTGCATCTCCAAGTCTGTCTAAGGAAGGATTCTTACTTCTATTGTCAATCACAGAGAAGAAAAAATCAGAGCTTAAGATTCCAGGGCAGAAGAAAGAGAACAAGGGATGGTTTGGAAGCAAGAATACTCCAGAAACAGCAGGAGATAATTTATGATAGTTGAAAGGAGGAGATATTGATGGCAGAAGAAAATAAAGAAATCAAGCCAGAAGAAAAAACTCCCCTTCAGAAGATAGATGAAATACATAATCTTTTTGTTCCTGCAGACGATAAAAAGCTGAAGAAGAAGGAGCTTAAAATTCCAAAGATTTCAAAAGGAAAGGCGAAGAAGGGATGGGTAATAGTAGAAAAGATTGATACAAACAGAAATATCAGCTTTGAGAAACAGCAAGTAGCACAGGATATATTCAAGATGAAGGATGGAATTTTACATGCCACAGACGGAAGGGAAATATTCTTCTACAAGAATCTTCCCTTGATTCATCAACCAGCATGGAGAATAAATCCATTTGACCCTGTAACAGAAAAAGGAGAATTGACAAGCAGGAACAATGTCTATGGATTAAAACCAATATTAGCAGAGATAGAATCAGGAAAATATGTTGAGCAGAAGAAAAGAGGAGGATTAGGAGGTATCTGGATGATTATTTTAATCATCGGTGGTGGATACTTGTTAGGTCATTCCCTATTGCATATATTTTGAGCTACGGAAAGGCAAAATGGAATCCTTATGGGGATTTGGAAGGATACAACATAGAAATAAGCATTCGTGATAGTGCAAACAACAAAATTGACCATTACAGAATATACAATGAGAATCAGTATCAAGCAGTCCTGAAGGAAATAAAGAACAAATATGGATTAAAGTATCCTATTGAAATAAAGGAAGTGGAAAAGAAGCAGACTCCTTTAACTATGACTGCAACACAGATTAAGATAGAAGCAGGAATAGAAGAAACGGAAAAGAAAACACAATCTATTTAAAGTTTAAAATACATGTAAATTGATGAAATGGTTTACTATAAAACCAATAGTCAATAAAGCAAACAACCAGATTAATATTTCCCTTCCTAAAAAGGAACTGCCCTCAGAACTATTAAAGGATATTCATACAAATAAAAAGATTGAAATAACATTCAAAGGGAGGAAACTAAAATGAGATTTAAACTTATAGATAATAACGAACCAGCAGATAGGAGAGATTTTTTATTTATATCTGCCATTTGTTTTGTCCTTGCACTTACTGTTCTTGTTGCACCTTTAATTGCTCAACATCTTTCAACTCAGCATATTGTTTATCAATCATTGATTCAAAACCAATGCCTTAAATGATAAATAATAAAACCATGATAATCAATTCAAGCCAGAAGATGAGTTTCTGTGGTTGATACAAATACAGTAGTTAATGCAGCATTTCTATCAGGAGCAGCAGCATCAAATGCAGGAATTACAAGTAGTTCTTCCTCATCTTCAACAGCAGCTACTAATTCAGGATTTAATGCAGCAGGTCAGGCAGTAGTTCAGAATGCTTTTGGAGGTTGGTCTCCAGTTATCAATGGAGTTGTTCAAAATCAATCAGTATTAGGTCCAGTATCTCCAGCTTCAATAAATGTTTCAGGTGGAGGAGGTTATTTCGGCGGAGGTGGTGGGGGCGGAGTTTTTCAATCAACTCCTTTCACTTCTTCTATTCTTGGAGGTTCAGGAGCTTTAAGTGGAAGTCAGGCAGCACAACAAGCAGCACAAAATGCAGGACTTTCAGCTTCTCAATTATCTTCTTACCTTACTTCCCAACAGGCAGCAGCACAATCAGCAGCAAGATTAGCAGCTCAAAGTAACATAGCTGTTGGAGATATATATGTTCCTGGATTAAATATGTATTCTTCAGGAGGAACAAAAGACCAGACAGCAATATTAAGATTTCCAACACCATCAGAACAGAAGAAAATAGATTTAGCAAATGCACAAGGTTCTTTTTCCAACCTTCCTCCAGTTAAATTCTTAAAAGGAGAATATGGATTTCAGCAAAAGACATTGAAAGGAACACCAATAAATCAATCAGCAACAAGCAGTTATGGTCAGCCAACAATCCCTTCAAATTATACTGGCTTTAATGTCTATAAGACAACAGATGACTTATTCCAAAAAGGAAATGAGATATTTACAAAGAATATAAATCCACTTCTTATCAAGGCAGGAGTTAATAAAGAGCTTGTCAATACAAATGTTTCTGTTCCATCAAATCTTCCTGGACAGCTTCTTGTTACTTCCTTTTTCAGCCCTTTGCTAAATACAGGGAGTTATTCACAAGAAGCAGCACAAGAAGTAGCAAATGGAGAACTTAGATATGATTATGTAAAGGGAATATGGGTAAGAGTAAATAAGATAACTGGAGAAGTAACTCCTGCAGTAACAAGAGATAGTGCCTTAGCTGAATTTAAGGCATCTCCAGAAGAAAGACAAATATCTATATTAAAAAAAGCATTTACCCACGAAGGACTTAATCCAGATGCTACCCCAATACAAAAAGTCTATCTTGACCAGCCAAGTTTATTAAAGGATGTAGAAAAAGCAAAATCATTTATGAAAGAAGCTGGATTGACTGAAGAACAAGCAAACAATCTTATATACAAGTTATTTCCAAAATTAAAACCTAAACTTCCTGCAACTGCAATTTCTTCAGACACAATTTTAAATGAGCAAACACAAACACCAGTTGCTCCAGTTTCTTCTGGCTATGAAATTAATGCCGAGATACCAAATACAAGAGGAATAAGCAAAATAACTGCTGCTTCTCAAGTTCCTGCAGAACCTCCTCCACAGAATATCTTAGTCGGAGGAAATCAGCTTTCAACTTCTTATGTAGGAACAAATCAATATGAAAGAACAGCAGGAGGATTATTACCAAAATCTGCAACCAATCTTAAAATCCAAATGAACGAACAAAGTTCAAGTCTTCTTAATCCTGCTTCTTTGTCAATTAGTGAAGGGTTGTCTTCTTTGTCAAATCAGGCAAGTTCCTTAAGTAATCCGTCTGCAAGTCTTTCTTCTTCTGCTTCAGTTTCAAGTTCAGCTTCGGCTTCAAAAAGTGCATCAGAAACATCACAAATTAGTAATTTATTAAATCCAGAATCTTCTCTTTCTATAAATCAACAGGCATCTACTTCTCAAACACAAGAAGAACAGCAGAATCAAAATCAAAGAACAAAGTCAAAGGGATTAAGTCTTCTTCTTCCAAGCAATCTTTTAAACAAAGTAAAAAATATTGTCAAAAAACAAGCTCATATCTACGAAGCTCTGACAATAAGAAAAAAGAAGTTAGTTCCTTTGGGAGATTTCCTTTCTGCTGATGAGGCATTCAAAAAAGGAGAGGAAGTCAGCAGAAGAACTCTTGCTCGTTCTTCTTTGGTTATAGCAAAAGATACAGGGCAATTCATCAAACCTTCTAATCTTCCAAATGACTTCAGGTTCTCTAAAAGAAATCCCTATCAGTTAGTTCAAAGGAAAGCATTGAACAGAGGAACAGGAGAAGTTCCAGAAATTCAGGCAGCAAAAAGAAGCTCTGGAAGAAGATTCACTCCAACTAAATCATTCAAGAAAGGAAGAATATGAACAACAAAGGAGCAAGTATTTTTGTAGTCTTCATGTTTGCAATGTTACTCTTTGCATTTGGATTAGCAATAGCATCTGGATTAAATTCTGCTGTCCAATCTGTCAGAACAACTTGGGGTTGCACGACAAACTTTACTACAATGGATTATGGAAATCAAGTTGGTTGCACAGTATCTGATTTATACTCTCCTTTATTTGTAGCAATCATTTTTGGTATTGCAGGTAGCTTAATAGCAATAAAAATAGGAGGAGCATGAACAATAAGGCACAGGGTTTATTTATGGGATTGGTCTTCGCAGTAGTAATCTGGATAGCTGGAATCCTCTTTCTTCCAATAGTAATAAGTCTTGTTGATACAGGAAGAACAGGGCTTCAATGTTCTTTAGGTTCAATAACAGATGGAACTAAATTAATGTGCTTGATGATGGACGGAGCTATTCCTTACTTGATTTGGACAATTATAAGTCTTTCAATAGGATTAATAATAGAGGGAAGATTAAGATGAAGAAAATAATGTTTGCTTTAGTGTTTGTAATCATTCTACTTAGCATGGTTTCTGCATATACTATGGAATCAAGTTTGACAAACTGGACTAACTTTACTACTCAATCATCAACTTCACAAAGTTTTTCAGGAGTTCAATTCACAGTTATAGGTTCAGGCATTTCTTTTAATACAGTAAATGTTTCCTCAATTAATAATGCTACTTCTGCTTATTTGGTTAATGCAAGTTCAAGTGTTGTTTTGAATAGTGCTTATAACAGAACAGGCAATCTTTTTGTTTTCCCTAAAAATATAAATTTAAACACTTCTGCTTCATACTGGATCCAGTTTGATGCCAATGGTTCAAACTTTAATTATGCAACGGAACCAGTTGCAGGAAGTTTTTATCCAGTTCTTAGTAATGGAATAAATTATACAGGAAGAAACACAGATAACAACCCAACAATTCTTAATGGACTTTTTAACATAGGGAATCTTACCAATCCTATTTTAGCTGGAGTAATTAGTGTAGCTCTTAATTCTCCTGAAGACAATACACAAACAAATCTTAACTTAACATCTTTCAATGCAACAGAAACACCAAGCACATTTAGTCTTGTCAATGCAACCCTTTACACTTGGTTCAATAATGGAACTTTGTTTAATACTTCTACACAAACAATAACAGGAAGTGTGGCAAATGCGACAAATTGGAGTTTAAACCTGCCAATATATAATAATTATCTTTGGAATGTATTGGGAGTTCAGGGAAATGCAAACGGAACAAACAGTTCTTATGCTCTTAACAATAACACTTTAGTTTTTACTCCTTTGATTACACAGGGAATAACATTCAATCCATTCACTTACGAAACAGCGAGTGAAACATTTTATGCAAATATATCTTCAATATCTATTCCAACAAATGCCTTTTTAATCTACAATTCAAGCACATATCCAGCAAGTATAATAAACATAGCAGGAAATTATTATAATCTTTCCTCAACAATAGACATTCAACCAGGAGTTACAAATAATACTTTCTATTTCAATACAAGCATAAGAGGATTTACAACAACAACAAATTCATCATCTCAGGGAGTCTATAATGCTTCTTTATTAATGACAAGCAGTGCAGCATGTAATTCAGGATGGCTTCCTTATCTTAATCTGACATTCCAGGATGAAATCAATTCAACCATGCTGAATGGAACAATGGGAACTGCAAATGTTACTTATTGGCTTGGAACAGGAACACAGACTAAAAATCTATTAACTTCAAACTCGTCAGGAAACCAATTCTATCAGCTTTGCTTTGCTCCACAAAATAGGACAATAATCACAAATTATAATTTTGAATATGGAGCAACTGGCTATCCTGGAAGAAATATCGTATCAACTAATGTTCCCTTGACAAGCTCAATAACAAATAATGTTCTTTATCTTCTTCAGCAAAGCCAAGGGCAGATAGTTACATTCCAAATGGTCAATTCTGCAACCCAACCTATTTCAGGAGTTTATGGAACAGCATCAAGGGTAATAAATGGAGTTTCAACAGTTATAGGTTCAGGCATTTCAGGAAATGATGGTGGAATTGCTTTCTTTTTGAATCCCTTGTCTCAATATTCTTTCTCTTTCTCTTTAGCAAGATATACTACATTTACGGAAACAATATTCCCAACACAGTCAGGATATACAGTAACATTAAGCTCTACAGCAGGTGGAGGAGCAAATGATTATACAAGGGGAATAACACAGACAATCCAACCTACAATAGGGGAATTGACAAATGGAACTTATTATCTTTTCAACTATTCTGTAGGAAGCACTTATTGGACTCTGCAAAATTTCAGTTTCAGTCTATATGGAAATAATGGAACTTTGATAGGAACACAGTCTTCTACTACTCCTGGAACTCTCACTTTGAATGCTTCCACATCTAATTATACAAGTCTGACAATGTATTATTATTATGGAATCAATGGAACAATAACTAATTCTTCTGTTACTTGGATTATTTCCAATCCTGGAAGCTATGGAATCTTGACATTATTTACTGATTTCAAGAATTATTTGATTGGAGGATTGTTTGGAGCAAATGCCTTCGCAGTTGCTTTAATTATTTACTTGGTAATCTTCATTTCAACAGGTTTAATCGCCTGGAAGGTAGGATACACAGCTCCAGGAACAGTTATAGCAGTCTTTACAGGGTTAGTCATCATATTTGATGTGGCCTTAGGATTTGATAGTGTAATGAATCCAGCAAATGCAGTTCCTTACTTCCCAAGCATATTCATGTTAATCTTAGCTATAGCAGGGATACTAAGAGATAATCAAAGATGAAGATAGTCTGGAATTACATATTTATTCTGACAGGAACAGCAATCTTGCTTCAGTTAGCAGGAATACAGATAGGTGGATTGACTCAATTATTCAATCTTATAGGTATAACATTCAATCAGTCAGCAATTAAGTCAATCAGTTCAAATCCAAGTTTCTGGAATGCAATCTTTGGTTCAGGAATAGGAATATTAATAGGTGTAGGAATAGGAGTCATAATAGGATTCTTCACAAGAGCAACTCCTGAAAACTTTATTATACTTCCATTCATAACAGGAACTTTAACAATTTATGTTTCAGCAATATACTCAATAATAACATACAGCACTTCTTTCGGATGGGTAGGAGTTGTAATAGCTGCGATACTTCTTCCTTATGCTATCAGCTTGATTGCTGCTTTGGTAGATTATTTTCGCGGTGGAGATTTTTGAAAAATGGAACAAAAAAAGAAAATAATATCTGAAGAAACGAGAAAAAAGATTAGCGAAGCCCTTAAAGGAAAAAAGTATCCAAGAGAATTGTATCCAAATCGTTCTACAACAGGAAAGAAATATAAATGGAAAGTAAAAGATTTTATTCCTAAAAATTTAAATGTATTCATAGAAAGTGGAAAGAATACAAGATTCAATAAAAATATTATTCCTTGGAATAAAGGATTAACAAAAGAAACAGATGAAAGAGTGAAAAAATATAGTGAAAATTTAAAAGAAATAGCTAAAACAGGAATATTTATTCCAAATTCTCCATTCACTAAAGGGCATAAGTCTTATACTCCAGAACATCTTTCTGAAGAACAGAAGAGAAAGATAGGAATTAAGAATAAAGAACATAGAAAATATCAGGTATTTCCTATTAAGGACACTTCAATAGAACTAAAAATACAATCATTCCTTAAGCAGTTAGGCATAGAATACATTGCTCATGGATATATGCACATTGAACATGGTTATCAATGCGACATTCTTATCCCTTCAACTAAAACAATAATAGAATGTGATGGAAACTACTGGCACAAATATCCTAATGGAACAGAGATAGACCATATTAGGACAAAAGAATTAATAGAAAAAGGTTATAGAGTAATAAGATTATGGGAGCATGAGATTAAGAAAATGGACTTAAATCAATTTCAGGGGAAAATTTTATGAGTATCACATACATAAACCCACTTAATTTATACACAATCTTCGTAACCTACTTAGCAGGAAACCTGACTGTCTTTATTTTCTTGGCAATGATAGGAATAAGTCTATTAGCAGGAAGATTCAGGATGCCTGACAGGGTATTCATGAGTTTAATCGCTTTGTTTGGAATAATAATGAGTCAGTATCTTGGTGGCTTGTATGCCTTAATGATAGTAGTAGCAGGACTTGTAATATATTATCAACTCGCAAAGGAGGTAAAATACTAATGGGAATCAGTGAATTTTTATCCAGTTGGAGAGAGAAACGAGCAGAAAGAAAGGAATATGAGAAGCAGCTTGAAGACCATCAACATGCAGAAAAGCATCTTGAACAGAAAAAGAAGACTCCCATGGAAAGGGAACTGGAGAAATACAAGGAACAGGACAGGCAGAAGCAGATTACAGATGAGGTATTAAAGAGAAGAAGAGAAAAGAAGTATGAGATAGAGATGAGAAACACTCCCATAAACATAAAGCCGATTTTCAGGGATGAGAAGAACAGGAATCTCTTTAATTCAGAAAATGTATTCACAAAGAAACTTCCAAGACCTAAGATAAATCCATTCAAGGGAAAAAACATATTCATTGAAAGGAGGAAAAAATAACATGGGAATATTAGACACAATTCCAGCACTTCAATCTACTGCTTTAGTAGCTAAAAATGTAAAGGAAGTAAAAACGGAAATTAAGCCATCAAAGAAACCGCAAAAGTCAAACTTTGTAAAAAGTGCAGTAAGGAATATAGTTGGAGTAAATCTTATAGGAGCAACTGCTAATGCAATAAAATCAGCAAATTTGAATGTATAAAATGACGAAAGAAAACAAATTTATCAAAGGATACGGAAAAGCAATAGGAAAAATAAATATTTCAACTCCAAAATATAAAGAGACAAAGAAGTCAGGTGGAAATTTCCTACTTCAATACTCCAAAGGAATCAATACTAAACTGCAGAAGAGGGTAAGATGAAAGGAGGTGTAAAATGAGCAAATACTGGATACAGAAGGCATTAGCCAAGCACGAGAAGGGAGCTTTGCACAGGGAGTTGGGAATACCAAAAGGCAAGATAATTCCAAATAAGGAGCTGAAAAAGATAGAACATGCTCCTTTGGGAACAAGAGTAGAAGGGCATAAGGTTACACATCTCCTGAAAGAAAGGGCAACATTGGCAGAGACATTGAGGAAGTTCCACAAGAAATAGAGGAGGTATAATAATGGCAAAAAAGGGAAAGAGAAGCAAAAAGAAGATAGTAACTTTGTAGTGGCTACATCCATAATATTTAAATAGTTGTAGTGCCTAATTAAATTGGTCTTCAGCTGGGTTAAATCCCAGCTCTCATACTCATTTTCTTAGTTACCACTTGATAGTTAATAGTGTTCACTAAGCTAACCTTCATGCACACAGAAAAGCTTAAATAGTTACTTACTTACTATATTTCATGAAGACCATAAACGAAACATTCACGGATGATGAATTTAATTCTCTGTTGAAATTGAAGAAGGATTTGTCTTGGCATGATTTTATTCTATCATTAATTCAAGAACAAAATGGAAGACCAAAAACTAATAAAAATAATTGAACAGCTGAAAGAAGTAAGAACACAGACAAAAAGCAAAGTCCCAGATGAAACATTGTTTGATGCAGCAGTAAGAATTTATAACTCAGAAGAAATTGAGAATCATAGGCAGGGGAATAAAACTTTTTCACCAAAGGTTGCTTACCCAAAAATCCATACTGTTTTTTCGGATTCCCCTGCTACTTCTGCTCCAATAAAAGAAAATATAGACTTAGCAACTCCAAACCAATTATCTGCCTTGAAGAAGATGGGCTATGACAAGGATACTTCTAAATTAACCAAATATCAGGCATGGGTTTTAATAAAGGGAGGCAAGAAATCATGGAAGACAATGGCATCTTCGTAGAATCACAAGAAGAGTTAGAGAAGATAAGCTGGAATTTGTTGTTAAGGAGGGAGGAAGAATGAGAGTTGAAAAAGTATTAAGTTGGATAGGAATATACAAAGAACAAGGTAAATGGAATATAGATTTTAGACAAGTTTATTCAATAATTGGAATACTTTTTTTAATTGGATTAGGTTCTGATGCTTATTTATCTCAACCTATTTTCTGGGATAATTGGGGAATAACAAGTCCTTACATTACAAAGTTTATGATTATCTTTATGTTTTTTATAGTTGGTTATTACATTTGGGGATATTTAAGATTATTAAATAGAGTAAATAAATTGGAGAAAAAATGACAACCTATGAAGCAGTAGAAGAAGTATTGGAAGAGAACGAAAAGGCCAGAGATGACGATTTTCTCCTATGTGTTCATGTTTATCTCAAGCTCGGCTTCGCCCACAGAATCCCATTAGGCATAGTCATTCATTATGACAAGATAGAGTTTGCCCCTGCCTTTGAAACTATTACAAGATGCAGAAGACTGATACAAAATAGAGAGAAACGATTAAGAGCAACACCTGAAACAGAATTAAGAAGACTAAACAGGGAGATTGAACTGCATACATACTTCTCAAGCAAATCAACTAAATTAGATAGCTTTCCAGGAAGCTGGATGTTAGGATGACAGCACAAAAAGCTAAAGATACAGAATCGTTTTTTAGAGAAATACAATTAAGAGGAATGATAGCAAAGCAAAGTCCTTTTTATTGGATAAGATATAAGATTTATAGGATAAAAGAATATCTATATTATTATTTAACATGACACAAAAACAAACAAAACAAACAGAGGAGAGCAAAGAATGAAAACTAAAAAAGAAATACTAAAGATGACTGACTGGATGGATCTTGAAGGATACTGCAACAAGTCATATTACACTGCATTGAGCTACACGAAGAATTCAATATTCATTCACATTGGGCCTTATGCCGCAAAAAAGATGGATGTGCTGCCTAAAGTAAGGGAAATAATCACAATCGCAAAGGAGGTGCAATACAAATGAACAAAAAAGGATCTATTCTTAGCAAATTTATTGTTACAGTTCTGATTCTTCTTGCTTTGGCTATTCTTATCTTTGGTATTCCATACAAGACAGTTGTCAATGGAACGCATACAGGAATAATCACTGCAGTTGAAACAACAGGAATTTTCTTCAAGACAGTGACTGTTTATGTTAAGACATCTGCCTTCTCTTCTCAGGAAGACCAATATTGCCTGAAAAATCAATCATTGATTCCAATGCTGCAGCAATATGAGACTTCTGCTGAGAATGTCACAGTAACTTTTGACAGCTATCTTTGGAATGGATATTTACATTGCGGAGACGAGTCGGCAGTTGTAACAGGAGTGTTGAAATAAAATGCCAGAAGGAATAAAGATACGCGCTGTATCTAAGAAAGCTAAAAGGAAAAAGAAAAGATTAGTTAGACTAACCCTATTTTTGAGAAGATGGATGCCTCCTTTACATATGATTGAGCCATTTATGCTAATCCTTGCATTTGTAATTGTCACACCAACTCTTTTAGGAACTCCCTTTGCATGGCTCTTTGCTTTATGCGCCTTTGAAGTTGCAATGAGGGTTGTAACAAGTGATCTTGAAGAAATATTCAAAGATGAAATAAAAACAGAAGATATGATTGAAGAAAATAATATCCAAATCTCTCACCTGCAAAGCGATATAAAAAGATTGAGAAGAAAGATGAAAAGGCAGAAGAAGCTCAACAAACAATTAGAAAAACTGAAAGGAGGCTTCTCCAGAGGCAGAATTAAGAAGATTAAATCATGAGGTTGAATTGCACACATATTTCTCAAGTAAATCTGCTCGGATAGACACATTTCCGAATAGCTGGATGAGTCCATGACACAAACAACTAACCAACCAAATCCCTATAAACAACTAAGAAAAGAAATCATACAAATATATTATGAACTTGGAAAAACCTTAGAAAAAGTTGATAGGATATTAAAAAGATTACAGAACGAAACACAATGACAACACAAAAACAAACAAAACAAACAGAGGAGAGCAAAGAATGAAAACTAAAAAAGAAATACTAAAGATGACTGAAAAAGAACTTCAAGATTATAAATGGAGTTCTGATTTAGATATTAAAGAAGAGAAGAAAGAAACTAACTCTGACTGCTCTGACTGCTTTAACTGCTCTAACTGCAGAAACATAAAAACATATTCGAAGTTTATGATATGCAATGTTCAGCTTACAGAAAAAGAATACAGAAAGAAGATGAAGGAGTTGAAGAATGAAAACTAAAATAACTGAAACAGAAACAGAATACATAGTTAACGGCGACTTGATACTTACAGAAGATTTCAAGATTTCAAAGCATCTCATAGTTCATGGAGATGTTGAAGGAAAAGACGGCGAGAGATTTAACATAAATGCACGGAACATAGATGCAGGGAACATAAATGCATGGAACATAGATGCAAGGAACATAGATGCAAGGAACATAAATGCATGGAACATAGATGCAAGGAACATAAATGCATTGGACATAAATGCATGGAACATAGATGCATGGAACATAGATGCAAGGAACATAATCTGCGAAACTCGTGTTAAGAAAGATAAGAAATGCAAAACAATAGCGAGAATTTACATTAAAAATAGAAGCAAAATAAAGAGGAAAGAACATGACGACTGAAACAGAAACAGAATACATAGTTAACGGCGACTTGATACTTGAAGAAGATTTCAAGATTTCGAAAAATCTCATAGTTCATGGAGATGTTGAAGGAAAAGACGGCGAGAGATTTAACATAGATGCATTAGACATAGATGCATGGAACATAGATGCAAGGAACATAGATGCAAGGAACATAAATGCAAGGAACATAAATGCAGGGGACATAAATGCATGGGACATAAATGCAGGGGACATAGATGCAGGGGACATAAATGCAGGGAACATAAATGCATGGAACATAAATGCATTAGACATAATCTGCGAAACTCGTATTAAGAAGTTAAAGGAATGCAAAACAAAGGCGAGAATTTACATTAAAAATAAAAACAAAATAGAGAGGAAAGAATATGACGACTAAAACAGAAATCTGCTCGTGTGGGCATGAAAGAAAAGAACATAAAAATGATTATTATATGATGGGTTCTCAAAAGATAGTTGAAGAAGATGTATGTTGGCATAAAGAAGGTAATTATTATAATTGCTCCTGTAAAAAGTTCACACCTCAAACTCCCGAAGACAAAAAGCCAAAAGTATTTATTGAAAGAGCAGAGCCATTAACAATAGAAGGAATAAGAGCAATTTGTATGAATGATGAAGATTATGCTAAATATAGAAAGGACAAAACTTCGGGGGATTTTTGTTTGAGTGATAAGATTTTGAGTAGAGTAAATCAAGTTAATGAACATTTTAAAGAATTAGATAAAAGGAAATTACCTTATGATATTAGAGAAAGAGCATTAATGACTTCTCTACCTTTGGTTATTCAAAATGATGTAAAAGAATTCGTGCGGAGATTGAAGTCTAAATTTAAAGATGGATGTGGAATGGGTTTTACTTGGAATGACCAAGATGCCACTTGTGGAGATGATTTTGAATATGAAGGTAAGATTAAAGTTATCTTATGTTCTACTTGTCTTGAAAAGATAAAAGAAATAGACAAACTGTGTGGTTCAAAATTATCAGGAGAAAAAGATGCCTAAGAAAGGATATATCAAAACAGAAGAGCATAGAAAGAAACTAAGTAATTCTATTTTAGAATCTGATAAGGGTTTTCAGAAAGGACATCAGACTTGGAACAAACAAGGGAAAGGCAGACTTAAAAGAAAGTTCAAGAGAGTAGAAGGCAAGATGATACTTAACTCTCATCACGTTTGGCTTATGCACAATAATCTAAAGACTATACCTAAAGGGTATATAATTCATCACAAAGACCTAAACTCTATGAATGATGACATCTCTAATCTTATCTTAATGACTGATATTGACCATAAGAAATTGCATGGAGAGTTAGATAGAAAACGATTTATGGCGGAGGAAAAATTAATATGATTAGAACTGAAATTTGTGGGTGTAAATATCTTTTGGATATAGATGGAACTAAAACTTTCGTAGCATTTTGTAAAGAACATTCTTTTCTTAATTTTGGAAGGCATCCAAATCAAATAAAACCAATTGTAAAATCGGGGGAAAAATTAAGCAAATGACACAAAAACAAATAAAACAAGAACTTAAGAGAAAGGTTGAAGAAAGAGATTGGATAATAATAGCATTAGTAATATTATGGTTTTTAACTTTAGCTTTTTTTAATATGGGTTTATGGTAAAATGACATACTCCCATACCCTAAAGGGTAGGGTATCTTAAAGAAAATGGAACTAAAGCAATTTATAAAACAAATACCAACACCAGAAGAAACACTTGTTGATTATGATAAAAAGATAGCCGAACAAAAAGCTGAATATTATAGAAAGAACAAAGACAAGATAGCCGAATATCGTAGAAAGAACAAAGACAAGATAGCCGAATATTTAGCTGAATATTATAGAAAGAACAAAGACAAGATAGCCGAATATTTAGCTGAATATTATAGAAAGAACAAAGACAAGATAGCCGAATATCGTAGAAAGAACAAAGACAAGATAGCCGAACAAAAAGCTGAATATTATAGAAAGAACAAAGACAAGATAGCCGAATATCG
>Ga0187861_10001473_pt1 | contig 24249 bp, 16 predicted proteins | sample June2016WEW_10_1_3_FD_132986 | JGI IMG/M metagenome (GOLD analysis project Ga0187861, IMG submission 132986) | Peatland microbial communities from SPRUCE experiment site at the Marcell Experimental Forest, Minnesota, USA - June2016WEW_10_100 | ecosystem: Environmental > Terrestrial > Soil >...
CAAGACTTCGGTGTTTGCGGGGGCCACGTCCAATGACTATCTAACGTTCGAGGTCATCAGCGGGGGCCGCCTGTTGGTCAACGACGTCTGGTATGAAGGCCCCGATGCCTCGACGTTTGCCCATGTCGCCGACAACAGCATATTCACCGTGTCCAACTCACGGATGGCGCTGCCGCAGACTGGGTACTCGGTGCGCATCGACAACCTGAGCGGGAAAGCGTCGGTATTGAACTGCCAGCCCGACGCGCCGGTGGGCGTCCTCGGCACGGGCAACGGTACCGCGTGGGTGGCCGGCAACGAGAGCCATGGGCCGAGCAGTTACTTTACCGACACGTCCTCGGCGACGGGGGTGTTCAGTGACAACCGCTGGTACGATACCAGTTACGGTTCACGCTCGGTAGCCGATCAAGGCACGGCGGACGCCAATCTGGTGCGTAGTATGTTGGCCCACATGCGTACGGAGAAGCCGCTGTCTCAGCCGGATGTGCTGCCCAGTGGCGTGACCGACCTGCGGTTGTACCGCGTGTTCGTCGATAGCGCCGTCACCGATATCCACCTCTCGCGGTAGGGGTGTCGTCGGGCACGGTAGGCAGTCGGAGTATTTCCAAGAAGTAGACGAGTTCGATCGGGAGATGGCGGAGGTAAGGCACGAGCGTGTGTTGTTGATGACTGCGCGGAAATACCGTCACCAGGAGTTGATAACACGACTCGCTGCAAAAAGGTTATGGAAGGTGGCATTGATGAAAGCCCGAATGACTACAAGAAGCATTGTGTTCGGAGGTCTAATGATTGCCTCTCTCTGGGCGGCAATTGTCAGTATCAGCCGAGGTGACGTAACAGTCGCGAACTCCTCTGGCGTACGCGCGGGAATCAGCAGGATCGTGTACCGTCCAGCGGACAAGAGCATTGCGGTGGGTGTTACTGTGGTGGATCCCAGCGGCACGAACATAACCACGTTCGTGATTCAGCGAAGTTCTGATCTGAAATCATGGACGAATTACTCCGCAACAGCTATGGCTACCGGAAGCGTGGTCGGCGAAGTCAGTGACTTCACAGGCCCGACCAATCAGTTTTACCGGATACGACTCATTAACTTCTAGGTGTGATGAAAGACACCCAGACAACGGCAGTTATCCCCGTCAGGGTCCTGCGCCGGAGTGACGCTATTCGAGACCGATGGGGCGGAAGGGATACAGATGCGTGAACATGTAATAGAGATTTCCACTGAGGTCTTCCACATGCTTCAACAGCAGTCGCCGGGGTATGTATCGTGGGCTGAGGAGGAGCCCGGCCCGACGCAGAAGATTCTGGTTGGAGAGGATGTGTACGCAGAGTTTATTGACCGGGCAATCGCGCATCAGCAAACGCTCGACCAAGTTGTCCGCGAAGCTTGTACGAGGACCAGAAACCAGATTTTCTCTGGCGGTGGCTCCGGCGGCAATGCCGGGCGGATGAAAAAGACGAGGTGACAAAGTGGCCGACAATTTCGCAGATTTCTTCGGCTCGGTAATCACCGTCACCAACACCATCGGCGCAACCAACAAACCCGCCCGCTACTGCCGCGTGCGATTGGTGCCATAGCGAGTCTCCCTACAACGACTCGATCTGCGGACGGCTGGCACGAGTTGCCCCACCGAATGCCGCGGTATTCAGCACGACTTGGACTCCGTGCCGGGCGGCGCAGTAAATAGCTATTCGACTATTCCTGTATCTGGTCATTCAGCGTGCACTGGTCGCGGATAAGTATTTTTACCTTACGGGATTGCAGTATCAAACACGCACAGGGTGCCGCACTTTCTAACCGCCCCTTACACCGGTGTGCGACGATGGGGCGAATGCGAGCGATAATAAACTTGTTCCCCGCTTCGCTTCTGGCACACGTGTTCGTTCTTGGTGGCCACCCACTCCGATCGAGCCAGAACCATCCCGACGAGCCCTCAAAATGTTTGCAGGATTGTTTGCCTGTTGAGGCAAACAATCGCAGGTCATGTCGATCCGGGTCAAATCCCAGCGAAAGCGGCATGAAGTGCATTTCGATCAATAAAAACGGGCCCGAAAAATCAATTTCAAGCCCGTTCAAATTGGTAGCGGGGGTGGGATTTGAACCCACGACCTTCAGGTTATGAGCCGACAGAGGCGGAAGAGCGCGAAGCTCTTTCCATCCTGCAAATCAGTCCCGAGGATATTCGATGTGCTTACTGCGGGGATAAATCCACGGAGTGGGACCACTTTCGCCCTATCATTAGGAACAAAGAGCCTACCGGCTACATTACCGAAATAGCGAATCTTGTTCCAAGCTGTGGTAAGTGCAATCAATCTAAGGGAAAATCTGACTGGCGCACCTGGATGGAAGGCAATGCAAAACTATCGCCCAAAACCCGCAGTGTTCCTGATCTTAAAGACCGTGTAACCAGGCTTCAAGCCTACGAAGCTTGGCACCAGCCCCGGAAAATCGATTTCGCTGCAATCGTCGGCCCAGAAATGTGGCAACGCCATATGCGAAACCGGCAGAAAGTCCTAGACCTTCTCAAACAAAGCCAAGAGCTTGCCAATGAGATCCGGGACATTGTTGCAGAAGCTGTCTACCCACCGAAACTCTGAACACTTCTGGTTCCGGACGGCCTCAACTCTGAACGATTGGAGGGAAACTCTGAACACATGGAGCGTTGTGTTGAGCTTTTGCGGTATCGGAAATGTACCGATTGAGGTCAGGAAACCTTGCCAGTTTTAAGCCCCGGCAAATTGAAAACCAGCGAAAACCGCCTGAAGTCCTGTCGGCGGCTAGGCTGAAACGCACGGTTCTGGAGAGGAAACGCCGACTTTCGGGCGTTTTCCAGCGTTCTGTTCAGAGTTTGGGAGCTCAACTCCGCTGCGGAACAGAATGGGCGCCGGAGTCTCGCCCCTCACCTTTCGTGTGTTTCCTGTATTTCGTGGTTCCACTCCTGTTCTTCCCGCCTGCCGGCCACGCGAACAAAGACGGGAACCGCCCCCTCACACATTCACCATGAGGCCCTTTCACCCATTAGTTACCATACAACGCATATCCGGTAAAACCGCGTCCCGTTCGCCGGCGAGCCGCCCGTCAGCGTTAGGTCATCCACAAAACTCTGGACCGTCGGCGTCCCTGGCGAGGCGGAATCCATTTCGAGCGCAACAGACCGGACGATTGGAATGAACACTCCGGTGAAGCCGCCGCCCACTCTGCCGTCACTGTACCTAACGCGGTAGCGTGTGCCGCCCACTGCCTGCCACCGCCTTGTTTACGGCACCAACACGCGGATGCGGTAGTACCGCGAAGGGACGTTGGTCGCACCGCCGGTATCCACCGCGGTAACATTCGTGCCCAGGCCGGTCCCGCCGCTGAGGATGTTGGTCACGCCAGCGCTCACGAAGTTGTTGGAGTAGCTGCCGTTGGTCGTGCCCGTCGAGTACTCAAGAATGTTGGTGCACGACTGGACGCCCGGCGTCCAAGTGGTGTCACCGTTGGCGCCCAGATAGGTCACATTGATGTCATTGGCCGTCTTCACGACGCCAACGACGTGCAGGTACGCCGCGTTGTTCGTCGGATTGAAGCCCGTCAGGAACTCGTTGGTGTTGCTCATGCCGTCCCCGTCAGGATCGGCATTGGCCGCCGCCTGCGGGCAGTTCGTGCAGCCGAAGTACTGCAACTGCCAGCACTGAAACGACGGAGTCAGCGTGACACTGGTGCTGCTGGTCATCGCTGCGGTGCAACTGGTTGTCACGTTGCTGGCCATCACGGTGTAGGCACCGCCGACGGTCTGGTTGCCGAACGACACCGGGCTGTCCGTGCCCGCCACCGGCGAGCCCGTCGGGCTGGCGTTCAGCAGCAGTTGGTAGTTCACACCGGATTGCGAGCCATCCAAGCCCACCGCTACGCCGCTACCGCCGGCGCAATACGCGCCGCCACCCGTCACGTTAAAGATCGTGGGCGTCGGATTTACTGTCAACGTGGCGCTGCACATCGTCGTGCAGCCTTTGGAATCGGTCACCGTTACCGAGTACGTGCCCGCCACGTTCGTCGTGATGCTCGTTCCGGTCGATCCGTTACTCCACAGGTACGTATACCCGGGCGTGCCGCCGCTCGGGGTCACCGTGAAGATTTGGGAACCAACGGCGCAGATCGTCGCGTTGGACGGACTGACCGAGCAACTCGGCGTCGGATTGACCGTGATCGTCGCGCTGCCGCTCATGGTCACGGTGCAGCCAGTAACCGTGTTGCTGGCGACGACCGTGTAGCTGCCCGCTGCCGTCTGGCTACCGAACGAGATCGCACTGCCTGTGCCCGCCACCGGCGAGCCGGTCGGACTGCTATTCAGCAGCAGTTGGTAATTCACCCCGGACTGCGAACCGTTCAAGTCGACGGCCACACCGCTCCTGCCAGCACAGTATGCTCCACCGCCGGCGACATTGAACACCGTCGGCAATGAATTGACCGTGACCACCGCGCTACCGGTCCGATCGCCCGCCTGCGCCGTGCAGTTGGCGTCGCTCAACGCCGTGGCCGTGTAGGTCGTCGTCGCCGACGGACTGACGTTGCGCGTCGCCGGGCTGCTGGCCACGCCGTTCTGGTTGGTGCCGTCCGACCAGGTCAGGTTCCACGGCCCGGTACCCGTCAGCGCCGCCTGGATGGTTGTCGTGCCGCCATTACAAATCGTCGCGCTGCCGCTGACCACAGAAGTCGGCCGCGCGTTCACCGTCAGTGTGGCCACCGACGAAGTGACACTGCCGCCCGCGTTGGTGACGAGGCACCGGTAGCTCGCCGCGTCGGTGACGGATGCGGGAAACACGGTCAACACGTTCGAGGTCACACCGCTGTAGTGGCCGCCGTTGCTGATATTGACGGTGTTGGTCTGCCATTGGTAGGAGAGCGGGCCGGTGCCGGTAGCGGTCACGCTAAACGTGGCAGTGCCGCCGGCGCAGACGGCTGTGGATTGCGGCTGCTGGGCGATCGTAGGCGGCGACACCGCCCCCGCCTTGAAGGTGGCGATAGTGGCGGCCCAATAGGGGTTGTTCGTGACAATCTTTGCGGCGGTGAAGGTTCCCGTGGCGGAAACGATCTTGTAGCCCAGCGAAACCCGCCACTCGTACGTAGTAGTGCCCGATGACTTGACCTGTGGTCCGGCTGAAAAACCGTTCTGCCAGGTCCCCACTCCCGCATCCGTCGCTTCCTCGGTCCCAATCACCCCGATGATCAGTTCATTTGCCTGGACGGTCGGCCCGGTCGGCCCCACCGTCGGATTGTTGCCATTCGTGGTGGTACTGGTCCCGGTCGGGTTGTTCAGCACTTGGTCCAGTACATTGGTGGCCATCAAACCGCGGAACACGCTGGCCACCGCCACCCGGTTTGAAACCGAGGAAGTGGTGATGGTGATGTTACTGCCATTCCCCAAAGCCGTCCCAACGTGCGCGTAAAAGAGGTAAGCCCGCCCATGCGCGTACGTGATCGCATTGGTCGCCAAATAGTAGGTGTTGCTCCCAGAATCGCTAACGGCAGGCGCATTGTAGGTTGACGCACCGCGCGAAGCAAAACCGACAATGATGGTATTCCCAGTAGTTACGCCTCCGGCACCAACCGGAATCTGCAGGGTTGTGCCCGCCGAATTCGACGCGACACTGCCAACGTTCTCAACGTAGGTGATCGGAGGTTCTTGGTAGGTGACCGCATTGTCCGTGCTGGTGCTGGCTGCATTGGGATTACCGGCGGCGTCATGCGCCACCCCGGCGGCAATGCTGGCAGTGACTGTGCCTGAGCCCGTCATGCCACTGACAGCCACATTGTAGTTCGTCCCGCTGCCTGTCACGGTGGCCGTGGTGGCTCCGGCGGTGCCGCTGAGAGTCACGTCGCCAGTCGCAAAATCCGCAACCGGCTCGCTGAACACCACCGTGAAGTTGATGGGAGAGGCGCTGGTCGGGTCAGCCTGCCCGGCGGCCTGATTGATGGTCACCGTTGGAGCCGTCGTGTCCAGGTTATACGTCACTGTGTTATCAGTGCTTGTGCTGGCTCCATTGGGATTATTAGCCGCGTCGTGCGCCACCCCGGCGGCGATGCTGGCAATGACTGTGCCCGAGCCCGTCATGCCACTGACAGCCACATTGTAGTTCGTTCCGCTGCCTGTCACGGTGGCCGTGGTGGCGCCGGCGGTGCCGCTGAGAGTCACGTCGCCAGTCGCAAAACCCGTAACCGGCTCGCTGAACACCACCGTGAAGTTGATGGGAGAGGCGCTGGTCGGGTCAGCCTGCCCGGCCGCTTGATTGATGGTCACCGTCGGCGCCGTGGTGTCTGCGGCGGGTTTGATGGGCACCGCCACAATCACCCAGTACGTTGAACTGACCGCCGTCCAGCTCATCGTGACCGAAGCGCCCGTGGCCTGCTCGGTGCTGGCCGCGGCACGCAAATTGGCAACATAGGGGGGATTCCATAGCTGCGTCTGGCCGGAGCCGACCGTCAGCGTTTGAGCAGAAGAACTGGCACCTTGGAACACATTGTCGAACACAAGCTCATTGCCGTTAAGCCCCGTCAAGGTCACACTTGGGGCGGTGCTTTGGCCATCAGCACCGTTGGTAGTCCCGAGGGGAGTCGTCTGATCAACTCCGGCAAAGTTGGCGACGCCGGCCATGATGCCAGCGCTTACAGAGCCACTGAAGGTAACCTTCACCGTTCCCGCCTGCCCACTCGGCGGGTTAGTCAAGCCATAAATCGCGGAGTAGCGGTTTTGTGATGCATGCTTCCGTGTTACTACCGGGTTCATGGTCAGCACAGTCGGTCCGGCTCCGTAGGAGAAAGTGACCGAAGATATGGTTTGCGCAACAGTGTTGGCATTCCAAGATACGCCGACCAGCATCAGCCGGTCAGTACTTGTGCCGGTTGTGTGGCTGACGGTAATACTACTGCCACTGGCGAGTGTGTTAGTTGAGACTGCGCCGTCCAACTCAACGGAAGCCGCCGCCGACTCAAAGCCGGCCGAAATGGTATGATTCGCCTGGACATTCGTGAAGGTGTAGCTTGTCACCGCTCCAACCGACACACTGTCCACCAGGACATCCGCCACCTGGTAGCCGCCGTTCGCGGTGATCGCGAAGCTCTGGTTGCTTCCCCCGGTCACATTCACCGCGCCGGAGGGGTTGATGCTCCCGTTCGCTCCAGCCGTTGCCGTGATGGTGTAGTTCGTAGTGGTTGTTCCGTTGGGAGCAATCGTGTATGAGTAATTGACTGTCCCGGCGGTGGAGGAGGATGAGATGTAATCCACAGTCGCTTTCGTCGGGGTGACCGTAACCCGCAGGTGACCCGTGTTGGGCAGGATCTTGATCGTATTGTATGTACCATGATCACCCTCAGTATAGACGCCGCTGAATGCGCTAACGCCCGTAGCGGGCGTCGGAACCAACTGGTAGACGATGCCATCGCGCGTCTCGTAGACATACTGGTGATCGTGACCGTGGAAGTAAGCACTGACGCCATTTTCCACCATCAACTGGTGGATTGGTTTTGTACCAAAGTCTGCCGCATTACGATGACTTGAAAATCCCGGCGTTCCGTCAGCGTTATTTCCTCCCCACTCAAAATAGGCCGCCGCCTCGGCCCCGCCGCGTACGTAACCTGCTTCAGCCCCGTCAATGGCTCTGGTAATCCCGCCAAGCATATGATGGGAAAAGACAAACTTGTATTTGGCATGGCTGTTCTGAATGGTTTGCTTGAACCAGTTGTATTGTTGTGCGCCGAGGGTCCAACTCCACTGGTCACCAGTTTTTGTGTCATCTGTTCCTTCGCCGGCCACGGGAGTATACGGCAGGTTCATCGTGTACTGGTACTCGTCGATCACCACGAACAGCGCGTCACCCCACGTCCATGCATAGTAGTCCTCACGGTACTGGTCGCCGTAAGTCGCTGCGTCAATCGCTGCCAGGGTATCAGTGTTTCCAGAATAGAATCCGCCATTGATCGGCGTCGGGAAGTACAATTTTCGGGCCTGAATACTTCCAAGGGCAATACTAAAAGGAGTATCGTCCAGATTCCAGCCCTCTTCGTTCTCGTGGTTTCCTGACGACAGGAAAATCGGAACCGAAGGACCAATTTTGCCCATGTACAAAGTATTGCGGTAGGCCAAATAGGCTGAATTGACTGCGCTTTGAGAAGTCGTGTTATCCGTGGAGAAGGTATCGCCCAAGTCGAGGTGGAAATCAGGGTTCTCGTTTAAGATGTTTATCATCGCATTTTGATGAGCCGTATTGAATTGGGCATGTGAATCGGCAGTGACCGTGAATATAAAGGTGCTGCCCGCCGGCCGTTGGGTATGGAAACTGTACTCGTTTCGCGTGACCCAATTGCCGGGATCGCTGGTTGCCTCGTACCGCATATGATAGTAATACCGTGTATCGGGCTGAAGGCCGCTGATTACAACTTCATAAGGCTGGTTGGCGGTGGCAAGTGCGGGCGTCGTTTGGCTCGTATACACTCCAGAGGCGATGCCATATTCATAGTAGATGTTCGCATTTGCCTGCGGAATCACGTTGATCGTGATCGAGGTGTCGGTCGGCTTCCCAAGCTGCTCCACACCCGAGAAGGTTATCGTCGCCGCCTGAAGTTGCGGCACGAAGCCCGCAGTCAGCAACGACAGGAGGAAAGCAAACAATAATTCCTTTCGCATCCGAAACCTCACGAAATTCTCCTCCTTGGGATCACCACGGACACAACGAACCGAAAGGTGAGCATAACGAGTGCTTCTCCTGCGCACCTGTATGGAGCTTGTGCAGCCGAAAAACAAGCAAAAACGCGGAGCTGGCGGACATCTCGATGCCTTTCCAATGCAGGAATTATCAGCGATAGGGGGCTGGCACCCCCCCACCGGAGCGGAGGCTACGCCGCAAACGAATCGGACCCGAATGGCACGTCGTCGTAGAACGGCTCGTTGGTGTATTCCAAGCGGAAAGGTTCCGGCGGGGCGCGGCCAACAAGGTCATCCGCTTGCAGTTTCCAGACTAGGTCGTAGTTGAGGTCGTCAAAGCGAATCTCGACTTGGCATTTCTCGTCGTATCTGAGCTACCTAGATAGGGGTGGCGCGAACAACGCGCCAGCCATGTACTATCGGATCCACCGGTTACCGTAAGGAGCAACCCGCAAGACGACACAGGCGAACGATGAGCGCAGCCGGTAACGGCCACGAACAAGCCGCGTTCACGACTCGGTGAACAATCTTCGGCTGGGCTCCTATGGCATACGGCATGTCACCCAGCTCGACTGGGAACGAAATCGATCAACATCTGTTGCGAGTTTTTGCCTACATCAAATTGAAAACGCCCCTAAACTCGCAACAGTTCCTGTCTTTTCGACCCCCAACTCGCAACAGATTGGGGAGAACTCGCAATACTTGTGCCCTTTGGTTGCGGTGGTCATCGGTTATTCTAGTGGTGAGTGAGGAACAGCGCAAAACGCACTTCTTGCCGAACGGGTGAGAGTGTGATAAAAGTTTCTCAGCATCAGGAACGGTTCGGTTAAAGCCGAATCTGCCAACCGGGGCGGGAGTCTCACGGTGGCTTGACCAGAGCCAGTTACTCTGGTCGATGTGCGGGCGGCGGATGGCCGCTCGAACAAACCACTCCACGCCGTGTAACCGCGTTCCCGATGGGACGCGGTTTTTGTTTGCCCTGGTGCGTGAAAGGGCAAGGCGCGAAATGTGCAAAACTAACTACCAACCGAACAGGCAAAAGCGCAAGCCGCTGCCAGATTTCAAGGACTTCGACCGGAACGCCCCTCTAAAGCGGGCGTCGCGCATCGTGGACGTGACGCAGGAAGTGCTGGAAGGCGGGCAGTCATTCCTTGGTTTGAACGGGGCCAACGCGGTGCAAATCATCGGCGGGGTGCGGCCCCGTGGACGAACGCCCCCAGTGGAGCACGCTTAATCATGCGGTAGACCTCTTTGATGACTGTCTCATCCGCTTATCGAATTGGGTCTGTAATCGCTGTAACTGTGCGTTGATGTCGATGAGGTGGCTTTCCTGAGAGCTTCGATAGGTCAAGTGGTGACACAGCCGACAACCAAAGTGACTGGCCTTTGGGGGCAAGTACAAAAAAGCCCTACGTCGATTGCAGGAGGCTTCGTTTTTTAGGACAGCTTCGGCTTCGGCGCGAGCAGCTTGTTCGTCTCCGCCTTTCAACTGTTTTTGGATTTTGTTCTCCGCGAGTCTTTTCCGCTGCGACTTGAGCATTGCGTTGACTCGGTGCTGCTGCATTTCCCCTTCGTATCTCTCGAATGCTTCCGCCACGAGTCGGCGCAATGGCAATAGCGGTTGCTCTAGGGCAGGCGTCTTCATCACGCCAGGACGCCCGACAACACAGCCCCACAGGTTTGGGATCACGAGCCAGTCATCGTAGCGTTTTGGGCGGATGCCAATCTTCCGTCCGACAAGCGAACCAAGCGCAATCATAGCTCCAACGGCTGGAAAATCCGGCGGGCACTGCATCCGTTCGGCGATGTCTTCAATCCACGGGCGCAACGTGTCAGGCAGACAGGCGAAGTCGAACGCAGGCACGGCGGGTAGGTCTTTGGGCAGCGGCTTCGGCTCTGGCCATTCCTCGTCAGCGGGCGTTACGTGTGTTGGCTCAACGGGGGCTGGTTTCACTTCCAGCGCCGCCGTAATCGCCGCGTCCAAGTCGGCCAACGTCGCAGCAGCCTTGCACCAATCCGCCGCGTCTTTGTGCGGCTCCGGCGTGGCAACGTGTTTTACCGTGACACCCGCGCAGTCAGCAACCGCCCGCAACCACTTCCGCCCGTCAGCGTCGTTTTGGGAGAAGGCAAACACAATCGGCGTTTTCGGCACAATGCCCGCCAGCAGCTTCGCATTGGATGCGCCGCTATAGGTGTTCGCCCACCAAATCTGCCGACTACGACGAAGATCATGCATTGTTGATGATGAGGAAAGCTTTTCGCGAGGCGCACAAGAAAGACCCCAGCCGGGAGGCTGTCGGGCGGTGGCTTACGGTTTACCGCGCCAAACGGAAGCGGCGTGGCAAACCAGTGTCTAGGCGGGAGCCGTCCGAATTGCTTTAGGCGCTTGCCCCGGCTCCGATGCTGACGACATTTTCGGGTTCGGCTGTGGATGCCCCCCAGTTCATGCGCTTGGCCATTGCGGCACTGTGTTCGTCGCGCAAGTGGCCGTATGTCTTGGCTACGAGCAAACCCCCGTCTTTGTGCCCGAACCAGCCCGCTATTGTTTTGAAGTCAACACCGGCCCCGATGGCATTGGAGCAAAAGAAGTGGCGCAGACTGTGGTGGTGGAAATGCGGAAGCTTTGATGTTTCGCAGGCAGACGTGATGGCCTTCTTTGCGTTGTCGATTCTCACGATGCGGTCGGTCAGCTCCGGCGACTTGGGAAGCGCGGCTTGCAGGCGCAGAAGGAACGCTTCCAGCGCCGGGAAGAGCGGCAGGGTGCGCGCCTCGTGGTTCTTCGTGCCATATTCACCGCCCGTCACAGTGAAGTTGCTCAGTTCAAGATTCACATCACCCCAGGTCATGGCGGTGGCTTCAGCAAGTCGGCAGCCAGAGTACGCCAGCAATTCGCACAGATTGGCGGCATCGTGATACCGAACGTCAGACTGGCGCAGTGTGTCGAGAAGGGTCTTGAATTGCGCTTTCGTAGGGATGACGACCTTGGCCCGGTGTTCCTTGCGGCGCGAGGTCACCTTGGCGGGGTTCTCCAGAATCAGACCCTCGCGCATGGCGTAATCCAGAATCTGGATCAATGTCTCGCGCTCGATGTTGAACGTGCGGGCCGACGCGGTTTTGTTGCGCGACGCGGCCCAGTTATCAACCTGGCTCCTGTCGATGGCGCGAACGGTGTTGGTGAAGTAGGGTTTCAACGCGTTGATTGCCGTCTCGCGGCGCAATCGGCTCGACGACTTCATCATGCCGCTGACGGTGTCCAGCCAGCGCTTGGACAAGTCCGCAAAGAGGATGGCTTTGCCTGCTTTGGTGTTGAGCCGGGCAACCTTTTGGCGTAATGCTTCAAGGCGTCGGCGCGCCAGTTCTTTGTCAGTGGTTTTGAGGGATTTCTTGATCTGGTCGCCCCTGCGGCTAAAGATGCCGTAAAGGATGCCGGAGTCGGAGGACCGATACAGGCATGGAACATTGGTTTTTTCCAAGGTTTGGCTCTTACGGATGGCTTCCACGATGGGGATATCGTATAGATTACAACTTTGAATTGCAGGCATAAACCTTTAGGGCATGAGATTTCGCACAAAAATGCTGATTTTATTGGATTTGCTCCCGTAGCTCAGATGGATAGAGCGTCGGTTTCCTAAACCGCAGGTCGCCCGTTCGAATCGGGCCGGGAGCGCCATTTTCCAGAACGAGAAAGTCGAGGATCCCCAGAGCCGAACGCCTCTACCAAACGAAGGGGATGAGGCGGTAGCGGACTTTTTGGGTGTAGGCGGCGTAGCCCGGGAGTTTTTGGGTGAGGAATTCTTCTTCGACGATGATGCGCAAGACGAGGAAGCCCGTCGGGACGAGAGACAGGAAAGCGGCGGGGTAGGATTCCAGCCAGAGGGACATACCGACCAGTAGCGGGGCGCAGCCCGCGTACATCGGATGGCGGACCACGGCGTAGACGCCGGTATCGACCACGGCGTGTTGTCGATCTTCCTGAAGTTTGACCACGGGCGCGGCGAAGGTGTTTTCCCGGAAGGCGAGGGCGACGAGGGCCCAGCCGGCGATGACGAGAACCAGTCCGCACGACGAAACGAACGGGCCGGGCTTGGTCATCAGATGAAATTCGAATACGTCGTGGGGGACGAAGAGCGTCACCGCGCCATACGAGACGACAAAGAGGACGACGAGGATTTTGTCCGCAAGCGGTTGACCTTTCTGGAGGAGCGGTTTGAAGCGTTCGCGGAGTAGGTCCTGGTGACGAGAGCAGAGGCCGGCCAGTGTGGCGGCGGTGCCGGCGAAGATCGTACCGATGAACACCCAAGCCCGCCACCAATCACAGGTGTGGGCGGGCACGAGCAGCAGGACCGCAAACAGGGCGGTGTTGTATACGACGCCGGCGATGAGTTTGAAGATGAGGACGGAGGTTTTCACGGAGCGATCAAGTTTCCTTGCGGGCGCGCAGTATAAATTTCACCGGCAGGCGCATTATGCACTGGAAAACGGGTGGAAGTCCAATATGTTCTGTTGAGTCGGGTGCGGCGGACGGCTCGGCTGTTTGTCGCCCTGACCCCTCGGCCTCTCCTGCGTCGAGTTAGACCGCCGCGACACCCTTGCGGGTAGCTTCCAGTCCGACGTTCATGGAATGCTCGCCCGGCTAGTCCATGCGGGACCGGGCTTGGGCGAGGCGGATGAGTTGGTCGGGGTCGTTGCCGTTGTTGCGGCTGTTTTCGATGGCGTTGATGAGCAGGGAACGGACGAGGAGGGTGTCGTGGTTCGGTCAGAATCTCCTTTCTGAATCGTCCACGATATCGCGGAGTTTGTTAAACAGCGCGACGGCTTTGGGGTTGAACTCGATTTTTAACCAGATGACTTTGAGGGCGAAGTCGACGACTTTGCGGGATCGGAAATCGGTGGTGATATCGGGCTGTTTGGCAAGCCAGTCGGCGTAGTAGGAGCCCTCAAACCAGTGGGAGGCCGTGGTGCGGCAGTTTTCCTGCGCGACGATTGGGTCGCAGGCGTTGCGGATCCAGATGAGCGCGTACGGGTCGCCCGCTTTGAGGAGGTGCTCCGGGATATCGCGGTCAGCGATTTGGGCGAAGAGCCAATCGGAGACCGCGCGATGCCGCCAACCATCGCGGAGCTTCTGGTTGACGGCAAGTTTGACGTGGGCTGGAAGCGGCAGGAGATAATTTCGTACTCTGGGGATCGAGACTTTCATTTTAATCGTTCCTTTCCGGCGGGAAGTGTACTTGGGACCAGAAAAAGGCGTGAGTGTAGTTGCACTCGCTCGCGCCCGCTCGGCTCGGCCTTCGGCCTTCCGCTTCGCGGAATTGCGTCTCGCCCTACCCTCGGGCTCGGCTTCACTCGCTCGCGCCCGCTCGGCCCGGCCTCTGGCTCCCCGACATTCGTCGGGGCTGCGTTTGCCGCACACGACGGCGGCGTTTGCCGCGGGAGTACGGCGTGCGGCGTCTCATCGGATTCGGCTCCGTCTGACTCGGCTCCCCCCGCCCTGCGGGGTTGGCTTGGAAGGTTTGGAAGCAGGTGTGTATGGTTTCTATTCATGTCGGCGACTGTAGCTTGGGGGAGAAAAACCCGTTAGTGTACTTTGGAAGGTTTGGAAGGTTTGGAAGCTTTTTTGCGGGAGGCAGATGTTGTTCATGAGTAGGTAGTTGCACTCGCTCGCGCCCGCTCGGCTCGGCCTTCCGCTTCGCGGAATTGCGTCTCGCCCCACCCTTGGGCTCGGCTTCACTCGCGCGCTCCTGCTTGGAGGCTTTTTTTGAGGAGGGCGAACGTGGGGCGGCTGGGGACAGCCGCTACTACACCTCCCACTTGGAAGCTTTTGGGGGGGAGGCAAACGCAGGCTAAAGCCTGCGGCTACAGGGCGCGACCCAACGGCTAGGCGCGGAACATGAACTAGGCGGCGCCGACGAGGCAGAGGGCGGCCCAGAGATAATCGAGTTTGAGGGACTGGTGCATGTAGAACACAGCGAACGGGACGAACACCGACAAGGTGATGACTTCCTGCAATATTTTCAGTTGGGCCAAGCTCAAGGTGGTGTAGCCGATGCGATTGGCGGGGACCTGTAACAGATACTCGAACAGCGCGATGCCCCAACTCAGGAGAGCGGCGATGTACCATTTCTTGTTGTTCCAGTTTCGCAGGTGGGAACACCAGGCGAAGGTCATAAACGTATTGGACCAGAGTAACAGGAGCGCCGTCTTGAGCGTAATGAGCGGATTCATGCGCGGAATCATAACGAAGAGGTGAGAGCGCGAAAAGTGCGTTTGGAATTTGCGGAGAGGCAGGCGTGCGGGGTTGATTTTGTGTGGCGGGCGGGGAGGGCGCGAGATTTTTGTTTTCGCTGCGATACGAAGGGGCTAGACTGCGTCGTCTGGACGCGCTGCCGCGAGCGAGACGCAGCATGAGAACGAGCTTCGATCAGTCCGAGTGTCAGAACCTCAAGAACGCGCTCGCCAAGGAGTGGTTGGAAACCAACGGACTTGGCGGATTCGCCGCGTCGACGATCATCGGGGCGAACACGCGTCGGCAACACGGGTTGTTGATTGCGTCGTTGCGGCCACCGGTGGAGCGGCACGTGTTGCTCTCGAAGATGGAGGAGCAGGTGGTGATCGACGGACACGAGTCGTCGATCTGCACGAATTTGTATCCCGGCACGGTGTTCCCGCACGGGTTCAACATCCAGATGGAGTTTCGGCTGCGTCCGTGGCCGACGTTTCGGTACGCGAACGGGGATTTTGAGATTGAGAAGAGCGTGTTGCTCGTGTACGGCGAGAACACGGTGGTGGTGAGCTATCGGAATCAGCGGTCGCGCGGGCCGGTGGAGTTGAAGGTGCGGCCGTTGCTGGCGTTTCGCGACTATAATGCGCTGGCGAAGCGCGATGAGGACGTGGAGCTCGAGGTGGAACGCGGCACCGGGGTGCTGTCGGTCCAGCCCTACGAGAAGCTGCCGCGGCTTTACTTTTATACGAAGGCGGACGCGGTGGATACGAAGGCGGATTGGTATCTGCATTTCACGTATCCGGTCGAGGAAGAACGGGGGTTGGATTTCGAGGAGGATTTGTTCACGCCGTTCGAGTTGTCGTATCGGCTGGCGCAGGGGCAGACGGTCTATATCGTCGCGACGACGGAGAAGAAGGGGGCGGTCAATCCCGAGGAACTGGTGGGACGGGAGCGGGCGCGGCGGAAGGGATTTGAGCGGGAGAGCGATGAATGGCGGGAGCCGCTGTTGATCGCGGCGGATTCGTTTGTGGCGCGGCGCGGGAAGGACAACCTGACGGTGTTGGCGGGGTACCCGTGGTTTACGGATTGGGGACGGGACACGATGATCGCGTTGCCGGGATTGACGCTGACGTCGGGGCGGTTCGACGTGGCGCGGAAGATTTTGCTGACGTTCGCACCGTATTGCGACAAGGGGATGATCCCGAACGCGTTTCCCGACAAGGGGGAGACGCCCACGTACAACACGGTGGACGCGTCGCTGTGGTTCGTGGTGGCGGCGTGGAAATATTGGAAGGCGAGCGGGGACGATGCGGGGGCGCGGGAGCTTTTGCCGGCGATGGCGGACGTGATCAAGTATTACAAGGAAGGGACGCGGTACGATATTCGGGCGGACGGCGACGGGTTGATCACGGCGGGGACGGCGGGGACGCAGTTGACGTGGATGGACGTGAAGGTGGACGGGTATGTGCCCACGCCGCGACATGGGAAGCCGGTGGAGATCAACGCGCTGTGGTTGAATGCGCTGTTGATGCTGGCCGAGATGGAGGAGAAACTGCTGGAGGACATCCATTCGGCGGTGATCCTGCGGAAGCTGGCGGACCAGGTGGCGGGGAATTTCGCGAAGACGTTCTGGAACCGCGACGGCGGGTATCTGTATGACGTGATTCAGGGGGACGTTCGCGATGCGAGCGTGCGGCCGAATCAGATTTTCGCGGTGAGCCTGCCGTACTCGCCGCTGGACAAGGCGCAGCAGAAGTCGGTGCTCGACGTGGTGACGGAACAGTTGCTGACGCCGTACGGATTGCGATCGCTGTCGCCGCGGGACCAGCGGTATTGCCCGAAGTACACGGGGAACCGTTGGCAGCGGGATTGCGCCTATCATCAGGGAACGGTCTGGGCGTGGCTCATCGGCCCGTACTGCGACGCCTACGCGAAAGTCAACGGCACGGGGAAGACGCAACGCAAGGAGATCGCGAAGATCATCCAACCATTGCTCAACCACATGGACCAGGCGGGGCTCGGAAGCGTCGCGGAGATTTTCGACGGCAACGCGCCGCATCGTCCCGTGGGTTGCTTCGCCCAAGCATGGAGCGTGAGCGAATTGCTGCGCGTGTACGATACGTACGCGGGTTGAGCGTGCGGTGCCCCGCCTCCGGATTGCGACAAAAATGAAAATCCACGATATCAGCGTATTGGTGTACGAGGGGATGCCAATTTGGCCCGGCGGCCCGAAACTATCGATGCAACTGGCCAGCAGCATCGCGAAAGGAAACGTGGTCAACGTCACGCGCCTCGAGACGAGCACACACACGGGGACGCACATGGACGCGCCGTTCCACTTCTTGGCGAACGGGGCTGGCATCGATCAACTTCCCCTGGGGATTCTCATCGGCCCGTGCCGGGTGTTCGATTTGAGCGAACTCACCGAACACATCACGCGGGCGGCGTTGGAAAAGTGCGACTTCGCGGGCGTGACGCGGGCGCTGTTCAAGACGCGCAACTCGCGGCATTGGACGAAGGACGACCGCAAATTCGACAAGGAGTTTCTGGCGGTTGCGGCGGATGCGGCGAAATACTTGGTCGAACTCGGCGTGAAACTTGTCGGAGTGGATTATCTTTCGGTGGAAGCGTTCGACAACCAGACGCATCCCGTTCACAACACGTTGCTGGAGGCCGGCGTGGTGATCATCGAAACGTTGAACCTGGCGGAGGTGTCGGCGGGGGATTACGAGTTGATTGCGTTGCCGGTGAAATTGAAGGGGGCGGACGGCGCGCCGGCCCGGGTGGTGTTGCGGGCGTAGTTCACAACCGGGAGCACACATGAGAACCACGCATTTCCTACTGGCGGTTTCGCTTGTTCCATTGATTGCGTGTTCCACAACGCCGCGCGGTGAAAGCCATCGTTCGCCAGGAGGTGACCCTGAAACGGTCCTGGTCACGTATCACGTCAAACCGGGCCAGGAAGGAGAATTTCAAGACGCTCTTTCACGGGTCTGGGAGATCTACCGGAAAGAACATCTGGTATTTGCCCAGCCGCACGTCATCGTGTGGGACAAGGAGGACGGCGGCAAGACACGATTCGTTGAGACTTTCGCGTGGGTGAGTCACTCCGGGCCCGAACACGTCCCAGATTCCGTGAAGAAGATTTGGGATCAGATGCAATCGTTATGCGAAGCGCGTAACGGACACGACGGCCTCGAAGGCGGCGAGGTGGAACTTCTGACCCCTAGACTACCGGGCCCCAAGAGATGATGCGGCATGGGTTCCGTGATGCTTATCCCATTGCTGGAGTCAACTCCGGCCGAAGCACGATCGCACTACCGGGACGAGACTATTCCATGGCGGCGAGCACGCTGTCGAGCGGGAGAGTGGCGAAGGTGGTGGCGTAGTCGGACATGGCGTAAGGGATGATAAGTTGCCGGCCGTGCACGAGGCTGCCGCATGAATAGACGACGTTGGGCACGTAGCCCTCGCGCTCATTCTTGTCCGGCTTGATCAACGGCTCGCGGAGGCGACCGAGGACCTTGGTGGGATCATCCCGGTCGAGGAGGAACGCGCCGATGCAATATTTTCGCATGGGGCCGACGCCGTGGCTGAGCACGAGCCAGCCGGCCTCGGTTTCGATGGGAGAGCCGCAGTTGCCCAACTGGATGAATTCCCAGGGGAACTTCGGCTTGAGCACCGGCTGCGTGGTATTCCAGAAATGCAGTTCGTCCGAGAACATCACATAAATGGTTTCCGCGTCCTGTCGGCCCAGCATCGCGTAGCGGCCTTTGATCTTCCGCGGGAACAGCGCCATGCCCTTGTTCTGCACGGCCGGTCCGTTCAGCGTGATGAATTTGAAATGAAGAAAGTCGGAGGTCTCGATGAATTGCGGCAGGATCAGCTTGCCGTCGTAGGCGGTGTAGGTGGCGTAATAGGTCTGCGTGCCATCCTCGTTGTGGAACAGAACAAAGCGGGCGTCTTCGATGCCGTTGCTTTGTGACGGGGTGACCGGGAACAGCACGCGCTCGGACAGGCGCGAGTCGGGCGGGAATTGCACTTCGTAGTTTGACTGGGCCAGAGTCAGGATTTTTCTGGCGGCAGCTTCCCGTTCCTCGCCGCGCGCCAGAAGTTGGTTCTTGACGGTGTGGATGCTGGCAAACAGTTCATCCAGGGTGAACGAGCCTCCCAGACCATTGAGAACCTGCTGGCTGAAATCGCCGGCCAAGCCGAGTTCCTGAAGTTTTCGCCCGAACAGGGCTTTCTCGTAAGATTCACTGACCACTTGCTCCGGCTCCAGGTTGTAACGGGTAGGCTCGTTGATCGTGATGTTGTTGTCAGCGTCCACGAATCCGGTGCGAAAGGTGATCGAGGAAATGTGCCCTTCACCCGTGGCCCGCAGGCTGAGAACGAACCGCAACGAGCCCGGCGAAAGGGCCGACTGGTCCGGGTGCGGCACGATGGAGGGATTGAAGAGCGCCGCGGCTTCGAACGAGTATTCGTGGGTGAAGTACGCGCCGATCAACAACGCCCGTTCTTCGGAGAGTTTCTGGTCGGCGAGCAACCAGGGTTGCACTTCGGCAAACCGTTGACGAAGGAACTCGCGGGTCTTCAGGTGACGCTCGCCGAATTCGGTTTGCACCTGAGCCAGCAGCGCATGGACCTCGTCTTCGGAAAGCGCCATGACTTGGGAGCAGACGCGACGGGCGCGCTCGTCGGTCGTGGGATAGAATGGCCGGGCCAGCACCCGTCTGCGGTCCGGGTGCAAGATGACGTTGGTATGTCTGACGGCAATGGTGTTCATCAAGCGATGGCGGCTACGAGGACGGTTGGTTGAAGGTGGTGACGGAATTCTTCATGAGTTCCATTTCGGCCAGGGCGAGCAGGAAGGCGAGGGTCGATTCGGCTCCCTGGTTCCGGTTGACGCGGTCCACGTGCAAGGCGTCGCGGCAGCCGCCGGTGGTGGGGGAGTAAACTTCCAGCCCGAGGTCATTCCAGCCGAGGAACCAGTCGAAAGCGCGCTGGGCCTGCTCATACCACACGGAGTCCGACGTGGCGCGGTAGGCGGCGAGACAAGCGGATACCATCGCCTGCGCCTCAATGGGTTGTTGGTCGAAATTAGCGCGCGGGCCGCCGCGCCGGTAGAATCCGTTGCTGCCAATCGGGCGGAAGTGGCCGTTCTCGGAGGTTTGCACTTCCGCCAGCCAACGTAACGCCTGCAGGCCGCGCTCGAGCACGGCGGGTTGCCCGGCGCCGCGTCCGCTGAGAATCAGGGCGTGGGCGAGCTTGGCGTTGTCGTAAGACAGTTCTTGTTCAAACCAGGGCCAGTCCGGCTGGGCGACCTTGTCGTAGAGTTCCATGAGGCGCGCGGTGAGAGTCTCGCGGACTTGGTTGGCGACGCGGTCGCCGCTGAGGCGGCGGAGGTATTGATGAATACCGATGAGGGTGAACGCCCAGGCCCGGGGGGAGGTGAATTCCGTCGCCGAGGGCAGGGCTTGCGCGAAGAGTTCAGCGGCCATGATCTGGAAACTGCGGTGCGGGGAGCGTCCCACGCCGACGCCCAGCGCCCAGAGCGCGCGGCCATGGCTGTCTTCCGAGCCCCGTTCATCGAGCCAACGGCGGTCAAAGCTCAGGTGGTTGTGGAACCGTTTCGTTTTGGGATCGAACGCGTGGTTCATGAAAGCCGCGTAGGTCGTGGCCAGCGTCCGCATGCGCTCCGGTTCCTCCTCCAACTCGTCGAGGAGCACGGCGAGAATGAAGGCGCGCGCGTTGTCATCGAGGCAGTAGCCCTCGGAAAAATTCGGCACGGTGTAGGTGGCGTGCTGGAACATGCCGGTGGAATCGGTCATCCGCGACAGGTGCTCCAATCGCAACTCCGGCAACTCCTGCGGCTGCTGGTCGAGGGTTTTCGTGGCAAAAGATTTTCGGGACAAGACCGCCCGCTCGAGTCGCGCCGACTCGAACGACTGCATGTAGAGCCGCGCCACGTTGCTCCAGACCATCTCGCGGCCGAGCTTGTAGGCCTGCTTGCGCATGGTGTGACGGCGCGTTTCGTCGCGCAGCAAGCCGATAATCTCACGGGCAATGGCCTTGGAGTCGCCGAACGGCACCAGCACGCCGCGCTCGTCGGCCAGCAACTCAGCGGCGTGCCAGTAGGGAGTTGAGACCACTGCTTTGCCCGCGCCGAAGGTGTAGGCGAGCGTGCCGGAGGTGCTCTGCGCCTCGTTGAGATACGGGGTGATATAGAGGTCGGCCGCGCCGATGAATTCCTTCAGTTCCTCGAGTTCGACGAAGCGGTTGTAAAAGATGACGTTTTTATCGACTTTCTTTTTCTTGGCGAGGCGTTCGAGGCCGAGCCGATAGGCTTCGCCCTGCTCGCGCAACTCGTTCGGGTGCGTGGCGCCGAGGACGATGTAGACCACGTTGGGGAACTCCGCGAGAATCTGGGGGAGCGCGTGGAGCACATGCTCGATGCCCTTGTTCGGCGACAGCAGTCCGAAGGTGAGCAAGACCAGGCGCCCTTCCACGCCAAACTGGTCCTTGTAATAATTCGGGTCGACAAACGGGATATCGGGAATGCCGTGAAAGATGAGATCTATTTTGGCGGGTGGCACCTGGTAGATTTCCTGCAACATCTGCCGTCCGCGCTCGGTCATGACCACCAGCCGGGTCGAGCGGGCGATCAATTCCTGCATGACGCGTCGCTGGTCGGGGTGGGGATCGCGCAGGACGGTGTGCAGGGTGGTGATGACGGGCATTCTCAGTTCGCGCAGCAGGGCGAGCACGTGGCTGCCGGCCGGGCCGCCGAAAATCCCGAACTCGTGTTGCAGGCAGACGACGTCCGCGTTGCCGATGTTGAGAAAGTCCGCCGCGCGCTGATAGGACAGCAAATCCTGTTCTTCGATCTCAAAGCGGACGACGTCGGGGTACTCGTAGCCGCCCTCGATGTCGTTGACTGGGACGGCGAAGCAGTGGTGTTCCGGGTACGCGGCGGAGACCGCGCCGAGCAGATCGGTGGTGAACGTGGCGATGCCGCATTTGCGCGGCAAATAGTCGCCGACGAACGCGACTTTTCGTTTGTCTGTTGCTGGTTGCACTGGTTTGTCCGTACCCGACAGCAATGAATCTCGGTGATTTGTCGCCGAACACAAGCTCTAAAATCTTCACGGACTCTACCAATTGCATGAGCGGGTCTGCCAGCCCAAAGCGAGGCGCACCGGCCATGGCGATTATGACAGACAACGCCCGCCGTTTGTGCTACGCTGACCGCGCAATCCAACTAACGGAAGGACGTGCAATAATATGATGTATAAGCTCAGAGAGGGGCCGCGGTTCGATTACCGTGAGCAAGAAAGTCAGCGGGTAAAAGAATCGCCCAGCCTTTCCGACAAATTTCCACAATTGAAGTCGCTGGCCCTGGACCTCGGTTTCTACAACTGCAAAGGGGTGACCAAGAATTCCCAGATCAAGTACATGCCCAATCTCGAAAAAGCCAAATCGGTGTTCCGCATCGATTGTCCGAACAACGGCTGTATCGGCGGCGATTTTGATCTGACCGACGAACTGGCCAAGGCCGTCAAGGAGCACCGCACGACGGTCACCGCCGAGATGTCCTGTCAGGGCTGGCAGAGCAAGACGACCATCGACACGGTTCATTGCCACAACATTTTGCGGTACACCCTCAACATCGCGTATTGAGGAAGCGCCCCGCCGTTTCCAGCGCCTGTTCTTCAACAGGCGGCCAGCCACGGACTGCACCCTTGTGCCCGATTCGATTTGCCCGACGGCGCGGAGTTGGGGCTTGCTTGTTTGAGGTGGGTTGTTAAGTATTTCGGGCATGGAATCCAAGTTGACGTCGTTGGCGGGCAAATTTGGGATTGTATTTGGGGTGGCGAATCAGCGGTCGATCGCGTGGGCGATCGCGAAGGCGTGGCGTGAGGCGGGGGCGAAGCTGGCGTTCACGTACCAAGGGGAGCGGTTGAAGGAGAACGTGGAGGATTTGGCGTCGGAGTTTGGGGTGGAGACGCCGATTTATCCGTGTGACGTGACGCGGGACGAGGATATTGGGCGGGTGTTCGAGCAGGTGCGGAAGGATTTTGGGAAGCTGCATATGCTGCTGCATTCGGTGGCGTATGCGCCGAAGGAGGCGTTGGAGGGGGAATTTGTCAATACGACGCGGGAGGCGTTTCGCGTGGCGCAGGATGTGAGCGCGTATTCGCTAGTGGCGCTGGCGCGAGGGGCGGCGCCGTTGATGACGGAGGGCGGGTCGATCATTGCGATGACGTATCATGGTTCGACGAAGGTGGTGCCGCATTATAATGTGATGGGGGTGGCCAAGGCGTCGTTGGAGGCGAGCGTGCGGTATCTGGCGTATGATCTCGGGCCGAAGAAAATCCGGGTGAATGCGATCAGCGCGGGGCCGGTGAATACGTTGGCGGCGCGGGGGATTTCCGGGTTCACGCAGATGCTGAAGCATTATGAGGAGCGGTCGCCGTTGAAGCGGAACCTGGAGCCGAAGGAGCTGGGGACAACGGGATTATTTCTGGCGAGCGATATGTCCACGGCGACGACGGGTCAGGTGGTGTACGTGGATTGTGGGTACGAAATAATGGGAATGTAGGGGGGAAAGAAGACAGGAGACAGGAGACAGGAGACAGGAGACAGCTCCGAAAACGACTCGGAGCGGGGAGACAGAAGCGGCGGGGGAAGGGGCGATGGAGTGTTGGAGTAGTGGAGTGGAGGGATGGGGGAAAAGTAGACAACTCCGAAGATGGCGGTTCACCACGAAGACACGAAGAGGCATCAACGCTCAACGTTCAAGGAACGGGCGGGAATTCGAATTCACTACGAAGGACGCAAGGGACATAAGGGACGCAAAGGGCGCGACGCAGGAATCCAGCAGTTCACCACGAAGGCGCGAAGTGGCACGAAGCGGGGAGGCAGAATTCTCTCACGCAGCCCCGATAAGGAATCGGGGTAAAAGGCACGGAGGGCGCAGAGTTCGAATTGCTTGCCTGAATCGTTGAGAGGACGATTCAAGGCATGGGAAACCCGGGCGGGAATTCGAATTCACTACGAAGAACGCAAGGGACATGAGAGACGCAAAGGGCGCGACGCGGGAATCCAGCAGTTCACCACGAAGGCACGAAGCGGCGCGATTGCAGCGTGGTAGCGTAGAGCGAATCCTGTCGTCATCACCAAGATTCTTCAGAAGAGCGGAGAGAACAATCGAGGAAGCGGTGACCTTGCCCCCTGAAACTGGACAGTTTGCAGAGTGAGTCTTGGCCGATAAAGTGGCGGGAGCCACAAGGAGCCAAGATGAAACGGAAGCGATTCAGCGAAGAACAGATTATCACGATTCTC
>Ga0187861_10001476_pt1 | contig 24221 bp, 21 predicted proteins | sample June2016WEW_10_1_3_FD_132986 | JGI IMG/M metagenome (GOLD analysis project Ga0187861, IMG submission 132986) | Peatland microbial communities from SPRUCE experiment site at the Marcell Experimental Forest, Minnesota, USA - June2016WEW_10_100 | ecosystem: Environmental > Terrestrial > Soil >...
CCTCCTACAATCACGTCGATGCCGGGCACGGCCGCCGCTATCTGCTCGTCCACCTGTTCTCCCGCGTGCGAGATGAGAATCACGATGCCTGCGTCGCGATGCAGCGTATCCGCCATGCGCCGGGCGGTATCGATCTCGCCCGCAATCGTCAACTGGTCCTTGGCGGCAGGATAGCTGCTCGCCTCGCGGGTAACGAGACCGAACACGCCGATCTTCAAAGGACCCAGGGATCGAATCTCGGAAGCGGGGAGCAACAGCTTGCCGGTCGCGTTCTCCGTAACGTTTGCGCAGAGGATCGGGAATTTGAACATCGCGATGACCTCGCGAAGCGTAGCGAACGGGATGTTGAATTCGTGGTTGCCGAGCGTGCCGAAGGTGTAACCCGCCGCGTTCATCGCTTCCGCGTCCGCTTTCCCGTGGTATTCGGTCGAAAAAGGAGTGCCGTCGAAAAAATCACCCGCGTCGACCAGCCACACCGTGGTCCCTCGATGTTCCAGATCGTCGCGCAGACGCTTGACCAGCGTGGCGCGGCGCGCAATTCCGCCGATGTTCTGGCGCACCTTGAGAGCCGCTATGTCTGAGCCGGCAGGTTCGACGTCGGGATAGCTGAACGGTAGCAGGTGACTGTGGGTGTCGTTCGTGTGGAGAATAGTCAACGACACCTGCTGCGCCGCGCCCAGCGCCGGCAGCAGGATGAGGAGAATCAGGCAAAGGGTAATCCGGTTGGCACTTCTTTTCATTGTATCCCTCGCTCGTAAGCGTTTATCTTAGCACCGATGGACGAATTCGGGATTATACATAAGAAGATGCACATCGCCGCGGCAACCATCGTGCTCAGAATTCAGGGGACAGGCTACGCAACTCCCGAATTGTCCGCAAAATATGCACATTCGGAGGAGTGAATTCGGGATTTGCGTAGCCTGTCCCCTGAATTACCTGGCTGATAGGCGGGTGGATCAGCCAAGGTTGCCGAAGTGGCCCTTTTGGGAATCAGCCAGTACGAGCTGGAGAGATGGCGCAAGTTAACAGATTGCCTCTTATCTGCAGCTGGAGGCAGCGATTCCTGACGCAAAACGGCAGACGCTACTTCTTTTCCGCGCGCGCCTTCGTGACCATGTCCTTCACTTCCTTCATCAGCGTCGGGACGTGGTACGGGATGCCGTCCTTGATCGTCCACTCGATGCCGCCGCCGTGCACCATCGTCACTTTCGGATCGCCCGGCATCACGAAGCCCGAGTAGTTGTTCACGATTTTGCCGTCGTAGGCCATGAGATCCGTGCCGTACGCGTTCATGAGTCGCAGGTTTTCGAGCGGGTTGCCGTTGACGACGAGGAGATCGGCGGTGAAGCCCTGGCGGATGCGGCCGAGCTTGTCGTCGAGGCCGAGCACCTTAGCGCCGTTGAGCGTCGCGTGTTCCAGCACTTCGAGCGGCGAGAAGCCGGCTTCCTGCTGCAGTTCGAGTTCACGCGAGATGCCGAAGCCGTACATCGAGCCGTAGAGGTATCCGGAGTCGTCGCCGGTCGTGATGATGCCTCCCTTGCGGCCGAACTCGAGCAACGCGGCCATCCACACTTCGTAGTTCTTGCGCCATTTCACTTCCTGTGTCGCTGTCCAGCCGATCCAGAACGTGCCGTGCCTCGTCATTGACGGCTTGAAGTACTCCTCGAGCGACGGATGCAGGTAGTCCTTGTACCAGGGCAGGTTCTGCGCCTTGATGAGATCGCGCGTCGCCTCGTAGGTCGACATCGTGGGGCTCCACGCGACGCCTTTCGCGACCATATCCTCGAGGAGTTTTGAGAGCTTCTCGTGATTGAGGCTCGCCTGGGTGTAGAGCTCGCCGGCGCGGCCGAAGCGGTGAATCTCGTTGGAGAGATTCATTTCGGGTGGGAAGTCCTGCGGCTCGTCGAGCGCGGAATCGGCGATGCCGTAGAAATGTTCGATGCAACGCACACCGGCGTCGACGAAATCACGCGCCGTCGCTTCGCCCACGGCCACGTGGACCGTAGACGGCAGGCCGACCCTCTTCGCCTCATCGAGCGCGGCGATGACCTGGTCCTTGTCCATCGGGCCGATCAGCTTGACGCCGTCGGCGCCGCGTTCCTTCGCGCGATCGACCAGCTTGCGGAAGTCCTGCGGCGTCACGGGTGCCGATTCCCCTGGCGCGACCAGATCGCCCATCATCGGATAGAGCACGATGCGCGGGGCGACAATCGTGTGCGCGCCACTCTCGGCGCGCCATTGCTTTGTCTTCTCGAAGTTGCCGCCGACTTCGCGCGCGGTCGTGACACCCGCTGCGAGATACAGGTCGCGCTCGTACTGAATCGGAATCGGACCCACGCGCTCTTCATGCCAGTGCATGTGCGTATTGACGATGCCCGGCATGACGTACTTGCCGGCCGCGTCGATCACCGCGTCAGCTTCGGGCCACTTGCCGGCAACCGAATTGCCGATGCGCGCGATGATGCCGTCTTCCGCGAGGATGTCGACCGGTCCGTATGCGGGCGTGCCTGGCCCCGGGATCACCATGGCTCCCTTGATGAGGAGGCGCTTGACCTGCTTGGCGTGCACCGGCGCCTTTGCGGCTTGCGCCGACGGAGCCTGCGCGAGCGGCGCGGACGCGCCCACAGCCAGTGCGAAACACGCGATCACCATGCCGACGACCTGTCGCTTCATAGAGCGCTCCCTGTTGGCGGGTTTCGTCAACCCGCCCTGTATAGAAATAATAATCGAATGCTCTTTCCTGTTGAGGAGATCATACAACGGGAAATGTGGGACGCTTCCCTATATTTTGATATCTATGAAACAGCCTTTACTTCCATGATAGACAATATAGGGAAGCGTCCCATATTTCGGCTCATAACTCCTCCCTTTGATCAGGGAAAAAACGTGGACACCCACTGTTTTTTGCTTCTTTGATGTGTGTCCACATTCTTATTCTTCCTCGCAATATCATCTTCTTTCCGGAATCACTGGCAAAGTCCGGTCGGATTTGGTGGCCAAATTACTCCGGTACACGTACTGAACCTTGACACTTACTTTGGTGAGTTTGGCTTGGCCCGGTTGTTCCGCTTTTTCCGTGACTTCTGCATAGCGGTACCCAACTGCTACTACTTCGTAGAGAATCCCACCCACTCCCCCCTCGCCGGGAAGCGTAACGCGTTCACCGACTCGTGGAACAAAATGCACTTTGCTGAAAGGAATGACTGCGATTATCTTGGAATCGTCTTGAAACTGTAAGCAGTGCACCAATTCGGACTCAGAATTGTCAGCCATTCATGCCTCCATTGAAACCAGAAGTCTGGATAGAATCGCTCTGCACCACGGCGCGCCACTCGCGCCGCTCTTCGACTGTGCTTACGACTGCGTCTTTCTGCTCCAAAAATACCCTGTTTTTGCCAACAAAAACCGATAGTAAGCCTTTATTCACCGCCTTTCACATGATTAATTGACTCAATGACTTACATCGATTTGCGGCGAAGCGCCCGGCCTCGCAAAACGCGGACACCCACTGTTTTTTTGCATCTTTGATGGGTGTCCACATTCTCGTCCGGCCTTAGCCACGCGTCCGGTGGATTAAGCCAAGGTTGCCGAAGTGACCCTTTTGGGAATCAGCCTGTATGAGGGTAGTTGAAATAAGCTGCGTGCCCCGGTTGCCGGGCACGAATCCCGCTTCCGATAAGGTGCGATTATGTCCCACCAGCAGCGCGGATTCACCCCGAAATCTCGCCTAACCACAACTTGACTCCCAAACGACATCGGCGAACAGCAGCTACTAACGTGGCCAACTACGATCTGCCCGCCAACAAGCTCACGGGCACGCTGACTGGCACGGCCGGTTCGATCAATGGCACTACCTCCGCCGACCGCCCCAACCGCGCCACTTCGGCTAAGGGAGCTTCGCCCTGGGCATTCCACGCACCTGGCAGCTCGCCCTGCGGGTGTCGTCTTGACGTCAGGAATCGCGACACGGCCACCCGGTGAGAAGCAATGGTTGCCGCCATCTGCCAGGCCTCCCGATGATCTGCTCATTCGCCGAGGTCCAGGCTGATGGCAAGCGCATTATCAACCTCGGAGAGCCGGGATCGAGAAAGGGCGCCGACCTTTCTCTTCAGCCGGGATTTGTCCAACGTCAGAATCTGAGCCAGGTTCACCATCGACGGGTATTTAAGGCCGCCTTCGTCCCTGCCCAGGACAACGGTCACAGGATACTTTTTGATCGTGGTAGTGATGGCCGCCACAATGGTGGTACTTGCATGGATGTTTCCGACGTCGTTCTGGATCACGAGCGCAGGCCTGGTGCCTTTCTGCTCACTCCCGCGGCCAGGACTGAAATCCACCATCCATACCTCACCTCGACTGCAAGGGCCCGGATTCATTTCAGCGCCTCGTAAGCGGCGGGCAGATTCTGTTCGGCAACCTTCAGGTTCTCGTCCGACATCGCCCGGTAGCCTTCGATCAACTCCCGTTGCAAGAGTGATTTTTTCCAGGCGCGAAGAGCTTTTTCGAGGACGCTGCTACGGCTCTCTCTTTGCGATTTGGCGGCCCGGTCGAGGTCCTCGAGCACTTCTTCATCAATAGTTACGGTAATCCTTGCTTTGCTCACAAGAACTCCTGAAGAGTAGGGTAAAGTGTATGATAATTATTCATACTTATCAACCGGAAATGCGTAGGAATGCTAATCTTACCTGGGGAAATAGGGGGAATAGGGGACGCTTCCCTATATTTTGATATCTATGAAACAGCCTTTTCTTCCACGTTAGAAAATATAGGGAAGCGTCCCCTATCTCCGACTGATGCTGGTGCGGAGCTAGCCTCGATGATTGTTACTCAGTGCGCAGGGCGACCATTGGATCAATGTGAGTTATGTTGCGCGCCGGCACATAGGCTGCCAGTGAAGCAACGGCGACGAACGATACGAGCGAGACTCCGATTGTAAGTGGATCCGTCGGAGTAACCTTGTATAGGAGACTGGCGAGCATGCGCGTTACGAGAAGCGCGGCAGCGGCGCCGAGAAGAAGGCCCGCACATACAGCGAGAATGGATCGCCACATGAACATGAGCACAACCTGATGAGGCTTGGCGCCGAGAGCCAGGCGCATACCGATTTCGAATGTCCGCTGCGAGACACTGTACGCCGTGATCCCGGCAATACCTATACCGACCAGGGTGACGGCGAATGCGGCGCAAATTCCAAAGAGGATGGCATAGAACCGCTGTGAGCGAAAGGCAAAAGAATCGCTATACTTTATTACCTCGATCACCTGCCGGATATCGGCCGCCTTGGCTTGGTCTGCAATCGCGCGGTAGACTGCGGGATTGTCGGTCGCGGTCCGAATGACGAACGTCAGGGATCGCAGCTTTGGGTACTCAGGATCGCCCACAGGGACATAGGCGCTTGGCCGTGGATCTTCCTGAACCGACCTTTCACGAACGTCAGGCACAATCCCGACGACTTGAACCGGCCACTTCTTATCCACCACGATTGTTTGGCCTAGCGGACTCATCCCCGGCCAATATCGCCGGGCCATGCTCGCGTTAATCACAGCCACGCGAGGAGCGGACCCCTCGTCCTGAACCGTAAACAGGCGTCCGGAGACGCAAGGCATGCCGAGAACCGCGAAATACTCTGCTGTTACATGGCGCAGGTCGAGATTCTGCACGTCGGCGTGTCCAGGAATAACGATGGAACCGCCGACGCGATCCTCGCGCAGCGGCGGATAATCCACCGCTGCAACTTCGGCTACACCCGCAATCGCACGGATGCGATCCCTCATATTCTGATTAAAGTCAAGGACACTCTGAATGCTTGGATAATGTTTCTCACTGAGGTAGAAGTTGACTCGGCAAAGGTTATCCGTACGAAAACCTACGGACAGGGCTCCCAGGCGTACGAAGCTGTTGATTATCAACCCTGCGCCGACGAGGAGAACCATGGCAAGCGCCGATTCCACGATCAGCAATGCGGGCTTGAATCCTTCCGCTCCAATCCGCCGGCAGCGAGAGTCGCCTTTTCTCAGGACCCCTGCGATGTCTGTGCGCGATGCGGACCAGGCCGGCCACAAGCCATGAATGACAGTTGTCACAATGGTCAGCGCCAACGAAAACATCAGAACGCGCCCATCGATGGCGATGTCGTTCAGGCCCAACCTGAGTGTAGAAGGGAATTGTGCCAGCAGGCCAGGAAGTATCCAAAACGATAGCAATACACCCAAGATTCCGCCCGCCAGTGACAAGAGCAGGCTTTCCGTCAACAGTTGTCTTGCCAACCTCGCCCGCCCGGCGCCAAGTGCGATGCGAATTCCCATTTCCTGTTTGCGCGCCAGTCCCTTGGCCAGCAGCATGTTCGATACGTTGAGGCAGCCAATAAGCGGGAGGCACATGATCGCGCCGAACAGCAGGAGCAGGTCCGTGCGCTTATACTTCACCAAATGTTCCTGCAGCGGAATGAGCCTGAAATAGCCGCGCTCAGCTTGCGGCAGACTCGAGTTATTCCGGCTTGAGATGACGTCCACCTCGGCCTGAGCCTCGCTCAACCGGATTCCAGATTTTAGCCGGGCGAGCAGATAGTACTCCGAGCTGGATGGTACTTTTGTCCAGTCTACCGCCCACGGAATCAACATTTCCGGCGTCCAGGATGACACAATCGAAGGATATCGGAATTCTTCCGGCAAGACCCCAACGACAGTGCGCGGCCCGTCTGCGAACGACAGGTTCAGGCCGATCGCTTTGAGATCGCCGCCGAACCTCCGTTGCCAGGCGCCATAGGTTAGGATGACCACGCGGTCATTGCCGCGCGTTTCCTCGTCTGGCCGGAAATCGCGCCCATGCAGGACCTGAGTGGCAAGAGTGCGCAAGAGGTTAGGCGATACGATGGAGCCAATGACGTTCTCCGCGCCGTCGGGATTTAGCAGGATCGGTAAGGACGGATACCACGTGTAGGCAGACACACCTTCAAATGAGTGCGCCTTTCGAAAGGCAGCGAAATAGTCTTTTGGGACCCCCTCATAATAGCTTGCTTTGTCCGGGATCCAACCCATGATGCGAACGAGTCTGTCGGGCTGGGCGTATGGGAGTGGGCGGAAGAGTGTCGCATCCACCACGCTGAAGATACAGGTTGCCGCGCCGATACCCAGCGCGAGGGTTATGACCGCGGCAAGCGTGAATCCCCGATTGCGGCGGAACATGCGCAATGCAAAACGAATATCCTGCAACAACGAATCCCAAAATGTGGCATAGACGTCGCGCACCGTTTCCCGGGTCTGATCCGCGCCGCCGAAATCCACCAGCGCAACGCGGCGCGCATCACCAGCCGGCATTCCCATGGCCTGATTCGCCTGCGTTTCCATTTCCAGATGGAAGCGGATCTCTTCCTCCATCTGATGCTCTATACGAGCCCGGGAGAAGCGGGCCCACAACTTGCGGACGCCGAATCCGATCATGGACATTACCTCCCGAAACCTTTACTGCCCGATTGCGGAGCCGGATGGAACCGATTAGGAGCAGGGTTCCCTCAGGTGGCTTTGAGAACGTTTCCGATCGCCATCACCATGTGGTCCCAGTCACGCACTTGTTCCCCCAAGCGCCGGCGCCCGGTAGCTGTCAAGCGGTAAAAACGCACCGGGCGGTGCTCCTCCGTAATTCCTTCTCGAGAGACGATCCAACCCTTGAGTTCCATGCGATGAAGGGCTGGATATAGCGATCCCTGGTTGACGCGCAAGAATTCCTCGGATACCTGGCGGATGCGTTGTGAAATCCCCCAACCGTGCATCGGTCCTGGAGCGAGCGTCTTAAGAATGAGCAGATCGAGGGTTCCCTGCAAAAGGCTGATGCTTGATTTAGTCATGAGTGTTGTTCCAGTCTCCATTTGCAGATCGAGCCTATCTTCGTCATTGTCGAATGTCAACAATATATTGTCGCATGTCTACAATTACCCGCCGTACACTCTTGGCCTTTACAGAACAAAAATTGTGGACACCCACTGTTTTTTGCTTCTTTGATGTGTGTCCACATTCTTGGATCGACGCGACGCCGGTCGGCAAGGGCCATAAGATTCGCCTCAAATCGCAATCATTCTCTCCTTCGACCGTGGTGCTTTGGGGCACCCAGAAGTGTGACGATGCCGGAACGAGTTACTTTGGCAATGAATGGCGGTTTCAAGCTACTTAACAATTTCTGCATCCTGGGCAATGCGGTAACAAAGGCTGTTGCCATCTCATCGCCAGTCAGGTTGCCCGATGTTAATACGAAAACTGCAACCCCCGCCTTTGCGCGGAGAGCATCCGCGACCTTTCTCTTTCCGAGTGCCCGGTCCAGAAAGAACGCGGGTGGGTCAAGCAGCTTCGAGTTGGAGCTCTGATCGGATAGCGTCTTCGATTTCGAGCCGGTTTCGGCCATAGTCGTCCGCAAGTGATTCGATGGATTCACCCGCTTTATACCTGTCTGCAATTACGGCCGTAGGAACACCGGCGCCAGCTAAAACAGGCCGGCCAAATGAAACGTAGGGATCGATAACGACAACCCGGGGCTCGTCCGGCGTCCCCTTTCTGATAAAGGGATAAAGTCGGCATGGAAAACCCAATGGATCGCGCTCGATCCTCCGGAGGTAAGCCTCCAAGATCGCGCGCATTGCCAGCTGCCCCGATTGTGAGATGTTGATGAGTTGCCCAAATTTCTCGATGAACAGGTTCAAGCCATCGCTTTCGAACTCCTGAATGGCGAGCGGATGCTCCGACGGAAATCGGCGAGAGAGATAATCGAGAGCCACGCGAATCTTGGGCAAGGGGATCCCATGCTCGCGCCGGATGGCGTCCAAAACATGAGCCTCAATCAGATTGAAAAAAGACAGCAAAGGGGGCGTCTTCGAACTGGGAGTCATGACGGGTTGAAAGAATTGCGAGCCCGCCTGCGTTCGATATCGCTGGCCCGATACCCACGACCGCAGGGTTGACGCCGGAATATTCAAATACCGCGCAGCCTCCACAATCCTATAGGCGGGCAGGTTACGCGGATCGTCACTCTGAATACCAGTCTTGAATGGCTTTCTCCTCATTTGTGCGCAGTATAGCATCTTTTCCCGGTATTATGGACCTCGCCGGCCCGAGAATGAACGCGGGCGAACGACGAAGCATGAGCGGGTAGACACCTGCGGTCCTTGAAAAGCCAATCTGGAATCCAGGCGGAATCGGGGTCGGACCTAATGCCGTTAACTTAAGGCCGACGTCGTGCATATGGGCGAAAAAGCTTGCCACAGATTTCACGGATTACACAGATTCAAAAGCGAAAAAGCCCAGGTAGTGGGAAACAATATCCAGTGAAATCTGTGTAATCTGTGGCAAGCTTTTCAATCGGAGGCCGACATGAACTGGAGCGCAATTGCCGCGATATTAATGGCGTTAGCCGTGGGACTGGGTGCCTTCGGCGCGCACGGCCTCAGAGGCCGGTTGACCGCCGAGATGTTGGATACCTACAAGACCGCCGTGCTCTACCATTTTCTGCACGCGTTGGGGATGCTGATCGTCTCTGTGCTGCCAAAGACCGGGGCGGTGTCGGAACCGGGCGCGGAGACGGTCTGCTGGCTGCTGATGGCTGGCATCCTCGTGTTCTCGGGGAGCCTTTACCTTCTCGCGGTCACCGGCATGAGCGCGCTGGGGGCGATCACACCGATCGGCGGCCTTGCATTCATAGCGGCGTGGATGTGGCTGGCGTGGAAGCTCGTTCGGCGGCAGTAAACTCTAAAACTTCATACTGAGTCTCGCCTAATATAATGACGACCGCCTGGGACCGCGGGCGTCTCGCCCGCAGCCTTAGTACGCGGCATAACCCGGGAATTTGCGCGCGGGACGCGCGCGGTCCCAGGGGGCCGCAATCCTGATCCATGCAGGGTCATCGAACTATTCGTGCCCCGGTGATCCGATCCCCAAGTTCGAGGTGATCGACGACGTCCAGCCCGCGGATGACACGCCCGAGGGCTGTAAAATCGCCTTCGTTATGCGGCTGCGGGGTGCTGCCAAGAGTGTAGCCGGGCCGGCCCGTGTCGAGACCCGATGACGCCCAGCTCAAATTGCCGCGCGTGAGGCCATGGCGATTGACCTCATCGCGCAGTGGCGCATCATTGCCGATGGCGCGCTGCTGGGCGACGAAATTCGGAACGACGCGGCCGAATTCCGTGCCGACGATGGCGCCTGAGGTCACTACACTCTGGAGATACTCGACGCCCATCGGCGCGTCGCCGGGATACAACTCGATCTCGATGGTTCCCCGCGGCGTCTCGAGGATCACGCGGGGCTTCGCGCCGCCGTTATAGTCAGGCACGATCCAGCGCTCAACGATCCGGCGGTACTCATCATCGCTCTTGGCCGGCCTGGACGGCGCACCCGACCGGCCACGGCCTCCGCCACCGCCGGCTGCCGGCACCATACCTTGTGTGGCGGGATCCGCCGCCAGAGCATCCAGCCTGGCTCGCCCTGCCTCGCTTGCCCGCAATACCTGCGCCGCCGCCGTCCGCGCGACGATGCTGGATTCATGCATCAGGGCCTCCGCAGGCTTGACCGCGGCATCAGGCGCCAGAGCCGCAAGCGGCGTGAGGGCCGTGATGCGCAGCGACAACGGCCGGGACGGCGCCATGGCGCCCACGAGTTTCGGCACGACAATGTCACTGCGCGACTTGAAGCGGCCCAGGGCTTCGGCTGCCGAAACCGACAGCCACGTGTCCGGCGAATCGAGCGCTGCGATCACCACCGCGAAAGACTCGTCGTCATCATAGGCCGTGAGCGCGCGCAGGGCTTCGGTGCGAACGCGGCGGTCCGGATCCTTCACCGCATCTCGCAGACGGGCCGACGTCACTGCGCGACTCGTCCCGGACTGATCGACGACCGCCGGCGCCAGCCCGCGCACGGCCCAAAACCGTACTTCGCCAGAGGCGTCTTTGCTGAGCTTGAGCAGGTGAGAGATGGCTGCCGGGTCCCGCGGGCGGAAGAGCGCCCACGCTGCCCGCCACCGCAATTCTGCGTTGCCGGACGTCATCCAGCGCACGATCGGCGCAATGTCACCCGGCGGCGTGAAGCGCCCGATCGAGAGCAGCGCCTCGCCGACCACAGGCGCGGCGGCCGCTTTTGAAGGGGCCTCGGCCAGATACTTTGCCAGGGCGGCGCGAGCCTCCGCAGATCGAATTTTGCCCAGCGCGCAGGCCGCCTCGCGAGCCACGACGGGTGGCGTCTTCGGCGACCTCAACAGGTCACCCAACCAGGCCACCGCACCGGCGTCCTTCAACTGCCCTTCTGCGAAGGCTACGCTCGCCACGATTTCGGCATCCGGGTCGCTGCGCATGGAGATCAAGAGCGCAGGGCTTCGAGGGTCGATGATCCGCCCAACTGTGATGACTGCGCGCCGGCGCACTTCCGGGTGTGCGGACTGAAGGATCTTAGCAATGATCGTTGGATCCATCTGACGCGTGTCTTCCAATTTCACTAACTGGGTGATGGCGTCAACATCTTCAGGAGCTAGCGGACGCCGCTTGGCGGCCTGGGCTCGAGGTCCGGCAAGCGAAGAGATCAACACGACAAAAACGGCCAGCAGCAGGGTGATCGGTCGTCTCATGAGGGAGAACTCCTGACAAGAGTGATTTATGGAACATCGCGTTCAAGAGCGCTGGCAAGATAACATAGATTCGGGGAAATAGTGGACGCTTCCCTATATTTTGGTACCTATTACTTCCCTGATAGCGGTTTAAGCAAAATAAAGGGAAGCGTCCACTATTTCTAACCGAGATTGCTGAATCGGCCTCTCGGGCCTGTAAGGCCATCGTCCCAGTCGGCGGGCTTTTCGGCGCCGATGAACTCGATGCGTTTGGACGTTATCACCATCCCCTTGGCATCACGGTCGCGCACGGGGACTCGATCGAGGGAAAACTCCTGCTGCCTGATTCTGGAACGGCTGTCCGGCGCATAACGCACATAAAGCATCGGATGAACCTGATCGGCGAAGAACCGGATACTGGCCCCCTTTGGAATCAGCCTGTACTCATGGTTGGTAACCAGTCCGCCCACGACGAACTTCTTGATGTGCGCGAAGAGATCCCACTCAAAGACCAGCGTCATCACGCGTTCGCGATCCAGAACGGCGCAATATATGAGCGAGGTATCCACAAACATCTTTTCCGGTGGAGCCAGTACCCGGCAGCGGCCGTCTTTCCATACCAACAGCAGGCGGTCCAGAGGCGAACACGCAAGCAGCGGCGCGGCGGCAATCCTGTAGCCGATATATCCCTTGTCCCGGTCGTAGGCAATCGTAAGTTCATTGGCCGTCAGTTCGCGTTCGGAAATCTCGCCGAACTTCACGACGCGCGTGCGCCGCGGAGAATCGGGGCCATACTTCCGCGATAGGTTGCGCAGATAGCGGATTACGTACGGCACGAGGGCGCCCAGATCCTGCTCGACTTCCACGAGTTCCCCTTGAAGGCGCTCGAGATCCTTTCGATTCCTTTCGAGATCGAATAGCGAAATGCGCCGGATCGGGATGCCCAGCAACATCTCCACATCTTCGCGGGTCACCTCACGCTGGAGCTGCGCGCGGAACGGTTCGATCCCCTCCAGCACGGCCTCCTGCATTGCCCCGGTGGAGTCGCAAGTCTCGATGCGCTTGTAAATGCGGTGCTCAACGAAGAGGCGAACGAGCGACTGGTGGTGCATTTCTTCGGCCAGCCGGCGTCGCTTGTGTGAGAGTTCCCGGCGCAGGACTTCCACGAGACGCGCGGTGTTGTGGCGAAGAATCCCGGAGACATCCATTTCAGCCGGTTTGTCCTCACGGATGACCACCACATGGCTTGGGATCTGCATCTGGCACTGCGTAAAGGCATAGAGAGACTCTATGGCGCGGTCTGCATCCTGATCCGCCGGCAGCTGGATCTCGATCTCAACCTGTCCGGCGGTGAAGTCATTGATGCTTTTGACCTTGATCTTGCCTTTGCGGGCCGCGTCCTCAATCGAGGCCGTCAGTGAATCAGTGGTGGCGCCGAACGGGAGCTCGCGAACGACGAGCGTGTGCTCATTCTTCTTCTCGATGTGCGCACGGACGATCACGTGCCCGCGTCCGTCCTCGTATGCATCGGCATCCATCAGGCCGCCCTGGGGAAAGTCCGGGATTACCCGAAACGGCTTCTTACAGAGAATGGCAATTTGAGCTTCGAGCAACTCGGCAAAATTGTGCGGCAGGATGCGCGTGGAGATCCCGACCGCAATTCCCTCGGCGCCGAGCATGAGCAGCAGCGGAATCTTCGCAGGGAGCGTGACCGGCTCGCGTTTGCGCCCATCGTAGGTGGGGACAAATTCGGTAAGTTCGTCATTGAAAAGCTCGCCGCGGGCAAGATCGGTCAGGCGGCATTCGATATAGCGCGCGGCTGCCGGCGGATCTCCGGTGAGCACGTTGCCGAAATTGCCCTGGCGCTCTATCAGGTACTGGCGGTTTGCCAGCACAACCAGCGCTTCGCCGATCGAGGCATCGCCGTGCGGGTGGAACTGCATGGTGTAGCCGACGATGTTGGCAACCTTGATGAATTTCCCGTCGTCGTTCTCATGAAGGGAGAAAAGAATCCGGCGCTGCACCGGCTTCAGCCCGTCGTCCAGGTGGGGGATCGCGCGATCGCGAATCACATAGGCTGCGTACTGAAGGAAGTTGTCATCTATCAGCCGCTTCAACGGCCCGTCGCCCATGGCCTGGCACTTTCCCTCGGACGCAGAGGGGGCCGCGGCGCCACCTGCGTCCGGCGCGGGCGCGAGCGGCTCCTCATTGCCGAACAACGGCAGGTTCCTCTGCCCGTTTGTCATGGTTGACACACCATCCTAATCCCTCTTTGAATCCGCTCCTTCAGGCCTGCAGCGCCCGTTTTCCTATGCCTCAGCCTCAACGGTCAGGTGGTTCATGATGTACTGCCGGCGTTCAGGAGTGTTCCGGCCCATGTAAAAGCTCAAGATAGCCGGAATGCCGTGCCGGCTTGCCGGACGAACCTGAGTCAGGCGCATATCGGGTCCGATGAATTGCTTGAACTCTGCGGGTGAGATCTCGCCAAGTCCCTTGAAGCGCGTCACTTCAGCTCCGCGCAGTTCCTTCATGGCGGCGTCGCGCTCCTCCTCGGAATAGCAATAGATAGTGTCCTTGCGGTTGCGCACGCGGAAAAGCGGGGTTTCGAGTATGTGCACATACCCCTCGTGAATGATGGGCTCGAAAAAACGCAGGAAGAAAGTCAGCAGCAGGTTGCGGATATGCAGTCCGTCTACGTCGGCGTCCGTTGCGATGACGACCTTGTGGTAGCGCAGCCGCTCGGCGGTCTCCTCGATGTCCAGGCTGCGCATCAGGTTGTACAGTTCCTCGTTCTTGTACATAACGTCGCGCTGCAGATCGCAGACGTTCAGCGGTTTGCCGCGCAGCGCAAAGATCGCCTGGGTGTTGACGTCGCGGCAGCTCACGATCGAACCAGCGGCGGATTGGCCTTCCGTGATGAAGATCATGGATGTGGCGCCGCGGCCCGTGCGTTTATCGAAATGAACTTTGCAGTCCTTGAGCTGCGGCACGCGAATCGACGTGGCGCGGGCGCGTTCGCGCGCCATCTTCTTGATCGACTGCAGTTCCTTGCGCAGCTTCACCGTATCTTCGATCTTGAGCAGCGCGCTCTCCGCCGCCTTGGGATTGCGGTGAAGCAGGTCGGCGACGATTTCGCGCACCTGCGCTACCAGCTCACCGCGCAACTCCGTGTTGCCGAGTTTGTTCTTGGTCTGCGACTCGAAAACCGGCTCCTTGAGCCGGATTGCGATCGCGCCCACCATGCCCTCGCGAATGTCGTCTCCCTCGAACTTGCCTTTGGAAAACTCGTTGAACCCCTTTACAAGTCCCTCGCGGAACGCGCTCAGGTGCACACCGCCGTCGCTGGTGTACTGGCCGTTGACGAACGACAGGAAGGCCTCCTCGAAACGCTGAGTGTGGGTAAATGAGAGTTCCATGGTCTTGGAACGGTAATGCAGCGGGGCATAGAGCGCCTCGTCGCCGACTTCGTCGCGCAGAAGATCCAGCAGGCCGTTACGCGAGATATAGACCTGTCCGTTGTACTCCACGCGCAGGCCGGCATTCAGGAACGCATAGAGCCGAAGGCGGCGGATGATGTGATCTGCAACGAAGCTCGCCCCGCCGAAAATCTCGGGGTCTGGCTCAAAACTGACCCATGTACCGTCTGCCTCTTCGGGCGCTTTGCTTTTTTTTTCTTCGCGCAACACACCGCGCTCGAAGGCCGCCCCGGAATAGTTGCCGTCGCGGAAGCTGCGCACCGAAAATCTCTGCGACAACGCGTTGACCGCCTTGGCGCCGATGCCGTTCAGCCCCACGCTGAATTGAAAGACCTCGTCGCTGTACTTGGCGCCCGTATTGATCCGCGACACGCACTCAACGACTTTGCCCAAGGGTATGCCCCGGCCGTAATCGCGCACTGTGACACGGGACCCTGTGACTGTGATCGCGATGTGGTTGCCGTAGCCCATGATGAATTCGTCGACCGCATTGTCGACGATCTCCTTGAGCAGAATGTAAATGCCGTCGTCGTAATCCGCGCCGTCGCCAACGCGGCCAATGTACATTCCTGTGCGCTTGCGAATGTGCTCGAGCGCCGAGAGCGATTTGATTTTGTCTTCGTCGTAGTTGTGCTGTTTCGTAGCCATGCTCAAAGGCCGAGATTGGGAACAGTTGCCTCTTGTCGCCGGGAGTATCCTAGCAGATTCGCGACAGGATGGCGAAAAGAGGCAGCTGTTCCCAATTTCGGCCTCAGGTTCTTTCGCTTGACACCTTTTGCTCCTTCGGGTATCTAGGTTTCTTCGACGATCGCCGCCGTCGATTCCTCCCGGCCAAGAATCAACCTTTTGATGCGGCGTCCGGACTCCGGATGTCGTTGTGAGTAAAGAAATGTCTATCATCCGTCCCTTCAAGGCACTTCGGCCCCAGTCGGGCAACGCTGCCCTCGTGGCTGCCGTCCCTTATGACGTTGTCAACACCGAGGAGGCGCGGGCGCTCGCCGCCGGCAATCCTCTCAGTTTTCTGCACGTCTCCCGCGCGGAGATCGATCTGCCGCCATCGATCGATCATTACTCGGATGCCGTCTATGACCGCGCGCGGGAAAACTTCGCCGCGCTCAGGTCATCGGCGCCTCTCGTTACCGAAGACGTGCCCAAGGTATATCTCTATCGATTGCAGATGGGCGATCACACACAAACGGGGTTGGCCGCTTGTTATTCGATTGACGAGTACGAGCGCGATCTCATCAAGAAACACGAGCGCACGAGGCGTGACAAGGAAGACGACCGCACCCGGCACATCGAGGCGTTGCGGGCCCAGACCGGGCCTGTGTTCCTGACCTATCGCGCATCCAAGGCGATCGACAGCGTGGCCGAAAGAGTGACTGCCGGCGCTGCCCTGTTCGATTTCGAAGCCGCGGACGGAGTGCATCATTCGGTCTGGCCCGTGGCCGGCACCGATCTGGCTGCACTGGTCAACGCCTTCGGCGAATTGCCCTGCCTTTACATCGCGGACGGCCACCATCGCGCTGCAAGCGCCGCACGCACGCGCAAATACCTGGCCGAAAAGGAACCGGGGATTGCCCACGAGGAAGCCGACTGGATGTTGGCCGTGGCTTTTCCTGATAATCAAACTCAGATTCTGCCGTATAATCGGGTTGTTCTGGATTTGGCCGGACAGACTCCCGAAGCGCTTTTGGCGCAGCTGAAGGCGCGCTTTCATCTGAGCGCCGGGAAGCCGGAACCGGCCGCAAAGGGAGAGGTTTCCGTGTATCTTGCCGGACGCTGGCACTCATTGCAGCTTCAAACACCGGAGCACGCCGCCAGTATCGGCAGTACGCTGGACGTCAGTCTTCTCCAGGAGCAGGTGCTTGGGCCGTTGCTCAAGATAGGTGATCCGCGAACCGACAAGCGAATTGATTTTGTCGGCGGCATCCGCGGCGCCGGCGAGCTCGAGAGGCTTGTAAGAGATGGCAGGGTGGCGATCGCATTCTCAATGTTCCCCGTGAGTGTCGACGACCTGATGCGTATCGCCGACGAAGGCGAGATCATGCCGCCCAAGTCGACATGGTTTGAGCCAAAATTGCGTGACGGCCTGTTGAGTCATTTGATCTGAAGCCGGTGCCCATGGCTTGGCCGCACAGAGTCGCGCAGCAGCGGGCAAACGTTTTTTTAATGCCCTCACCGTGGGCAGACGAGTCTCGTTGAGCGAGTATTGCGCCATAAACCAACTAATCAAGGAAATGGACAGCCATGAAAGTCCTAGTCGCTGATAAATTTGAGAAAAGTGGAATCGAAGGGCTGAAGGCAGCCGGATGCGAGGTCATCTACGAACCAGATCTAAAGGATGCTACTCTGGTCGAAGCCGTCGGCAGGACGGGCGCTGATGTGCTGGTCGTGCGTTCCACTCAGGTCACGGAGCCGATGCTGGACGCAGGGTGCCTCGCGCTTATCGTCAGGGCGGGCGCCGGATACAATACGATCGACGTCAAGGCAGCCTCGAAGCGCGGCATTTATGTTTCCAACTGTCCGGGCAAGAACTCGGTGGCCGTCGCGGAGCTGGCGTTCGGCTTGATCATCGCGATGGACCGACGCATCCCCGACAATTGTGCCGATCTGCGCGCGGGCAAGTGGAACAAAAAGGAATATTCCAAGGCTCGAGGCCTCCACGGAAAGACGCTGGGCATTCTGGGATTCGGCAACATCGGCCAGGAGGTAGCCAAACGCGCGCAGGCGTTCGGCATGAACCTGGTGATCTGGAGCGAACTGGGCATTGCCACGGATCATGACGGCCTCCCGGTCGATCTGCCTCTTCTGCTGCGATTCCGGCCCGCTTCCGGCTCGCTCATCGAAACAACCATCCAGGTGGCGAAAACCCCGGCCGAGGTGGCCGAGAAGTGCGACATCTTGACCGTGCACCTGGCAGCCAATGCCCTGACGAAAGGGATTCTCAACGCCGACGTGCTCGGACGCCTGAAACCCGGCAGCTACTTCGTCAACACCGCGCGGTCCGAGGTTGTCGATTACAAGGCTCTGGAGCAGATCGTGAAGGAGAAAAACATCCGCGTCGCGCTCGACGTCTACGCCGGCGAGCCCACTGCCGCGAGCTGTGATTTCGATTTCGCCCTCGCAAAACTGCCGGGTGTGTATGGCACGCACCACATCGGCGCTTCGACCGATCAGGCCCAGGAGGCAATCGCCGCGGAAACGGTGCGCATCGTCAAGACCTATAAAGAAAAAGGCGTTGTACCCAATGTCGTCAACCTGGCTCAGCACAGCCCCGCAAGCCACTCTCTGATCGTGCGCCATCTGGACAAGCCGGGAGTGCTTGCAAGCGTTTTCGACCGGTTGCGCGATCATTCGATTAACGCCCAGGAGACTGAGAACATCATCTTTGAAGGCGCCCAGGCTGCCATCGCGCGCATCAACCTGGATGCAGCGCCGGCGAAAGAACTACTTGACGGCATCAAGCAGGCGTGTCCGGATATCCTGGACATGCATCTTGTGGAGTTAGGCAGGCACTAGAAACAAAGGAGTTAATCATGGGAACAACAACTCGCATTTTCAATTTTGCCGCCGGCCCCGCCGTTCTGCCGCTTCCGGTTTTGGAGGAAGCGCAGCGCGACCTCGTATCGCTGCCGGGCGTCGGCATGTCTGTTCTCGAGATCAGCCATCGCTCGAAGACTTTTGAGGCGATTATCCAGGAGTGCGAGGCGAACATCCGCAAGCTCGCCGGCATTCCCGAAGGCTATCATGTCCTTTTCCTGCAGGGTGGAGCGACGCTGCAGTTCTCGATGGTGCCGCTGAACCTGCTCGCGCCGGGGCAGACGGCCGATTACATCGTCACCGGTTCGTGGTCCAAGAAAGCCATCAAGGAGGCCAAGAAGGTCGGAACGATCAACACCGCCTTCTCAGCCGAATCGGAGAACTTTACGCGCGTTCCCCGGCAGGATGAGCTGAAGCTCAATCCAGGCGCCGCCTTCGTTCACATGACCAGCAATGAAACCATCCACGGCGTCGAATTCCACGCGCTGCCGGACGTCGGCAACGTGCCGCTGATCGTGGACACGTCCTCGCACATGCTCAGCCGTCCGCTCGACATGAAGAAGTATGCCGCGATTTACGCGGGCGCTCAGAAAAATATCGGCCCTGCCGGCTGCACGCTCGTCATCCTCCGAGACGACATGCTGAAGAAGGCCCTGGCCAACCCCGCGTACGAGAAGCTGCCGATCATGCTGCAGTACGGCCCGCAGGTCGAGGACAAATCGCTCCACAACACGCCGCCGGTGTTTGCGATCTACATCATGAACCTCGTCAGCCGCTGGCTGCTGAAACTCGGCGGCCTCGAGGCGATGGAAAAGATCAACATCCGCAAGGCCGCCAAGCTGTACGCGGAGATCGACCGCACGGGCTTCTATCGCGGACACGCCAAGAAGGAAGACCGGTCGCGCATGAACGTCACGTTCCGCCTGCCCAACGAGGAGCTGGAGGCCAAGTTCGTCAAGGAATCGAAGGCTGCGGGGCTCGACGGCCTCAAGGGGCACCGCTCGGTCGGCGGCCTGCGTGCGTCCATCTACAACGCCTTCCCCGGGGAAGGCGTGACAGCCCTCGTTTCCTTTATGCAGGAGTTCGAAAAGAAAAACGGGTAGTTATTGATTGCAGAGAGATCGAGCGCCGGAGGTGCGGCACCTGAAACTTCGAGAGTGCCACACCTTCGGCGCTCGATTTTTCATCCGAAACCGGTTCCCCTCGAAACCCAAACAGAAGACTTGCCGCACGATTCGTAGCAGTGCTTGGTTGGTCCGCTGAACCGTCATCAATTGGCGAGCGCGTCCCGTAAGGCAGTCTCCGCGATTCTCCGTATCGGCAGCGTCCCCACGGGACACATAATGGTCGATCTCCCGAGGTTCGAAAGGCCTCAAAAATCGTTGTTTCGAGACATCCCCTGAACTTGTCGACCGCCAGAAATAATCTTTCGTTGGCGGCATTACTTGGGACGCTCTGTAAAGCCGCGACGACACTTTCCGGGGAAAATTCCCTTGACCAATTTCGTTATTTCTGCAAACATAGAAATATGTTTCGAGGAGAACCGAAATGAATCGTGCCAAGAGCAGCCCGTCTTCTGAACAGATCATTCGCTATGCCGACATGTTTGCCGCGATGGGCAACGATGCCCGGCTGCGCATTATGCGGCTGCTTCTGTCGGCCCATCCCGAGGGAATGATCGTCGGCGACATTCAGGCCGAACTCGGAATTCCAAACTCGACGCTGTCGCACCACCTCGACAAGCTCAAGAACGAGGATCTGGTGTGCGTGCGGCGTGAGGGGACGTTTCTCTGGTATACGGCAAACACAGAAGCCCTGCAGGAGATTCTGACCTTCCTGTACGCGGAATGCTGCACGCGGAACAAAGCGATCGAGCCCAAGTCGATCGTCCAGCTCTGCAAATGAAAGGAAGTTCTCATCATAAAAAGGAGGATACATCCATGGATGTGAAAGCGATCGTGAAAGAGAAGTACGGAGAAGCCGCATTGAAAGTGATTTCAGGAACCGGCAGCGCCTGCTGCAGCGGCAGTCCTTCCTGTTGTTCCGGCGGCGACCCGATCACTACAAATCTTTACAGCGAGCTGCAGAAGAATGAACTGCCTGATACGGCAGTGCTGGCTTCCCTGGGTTGCGGCAACCCGACGGCTCTGGCTGAGCTGAAACCCGGGGAGACGGTGCTGGATCTGGGCAGCGGCGGCGGCATCGATGTTCTGCTGTCGGCCAGGCGCGTGTCTCCGGGAGGCAAGGCGTATGGACTCGATATGACCGAAGAGATGCTCGCTCTTGCGCGCGCAAATCAGAAGAAGGCCGGAGTGAAAAACGTCGAGTTCTTAAAGGGAGAAATCGAGAACATTCCTTTGCCGGATAATTCGGTCGACGTGATCATTTCAAACTGCGTCATCAACCTGTCGGCCGACAAGGATCGGGTCCTGAGCGAGGCCATCCGGGTGCTTAAGCCGGGAGGACGATTTGCTGTGTCCGACGTGGTCACGAGAGGCGCGATTCCGGAGGAGATCCGGAAAAGCGTTCTGCTGTGGGCAGGCTGCGTAGCCGGGGCACTGGAAGAGACCGAGTACCGGCAGAAGCTTGCTTCAGCTGGCTTCGAGGGTGTCGACATCGAGCCGACTCGGATTTATGGGCTCGAGGATGCGATGTCGTTCCTCCGGGACAATAATATCGACCTGGAGGCCATCGCCACGCAAGTAGAGGGTAAATTCATGAGCGCATTTATTCGCGCCCGCAAGCCGCTCGCGTAGCAGGAGGGTTCCTTTGGAACACATCGGACGCAAGCTCTCGTTTCTGGATCGCTACCTCACTCTGTGGATTTTCCTTGCGATGGTATCCGGAGTAGGCGCCGGCTACCTTTTTCCCGGCCTCGTCCGGATCATTACCCAATTCCAGGTAGGGACCACCTCGATTCCCATCGCGGCGGGACTCATTCTGATGATGTACCCGCCGCTCGCGAAGGTGCGCTATGAGGAGATGGGAGAGGTGTTCCGCGACCGGAAAATCCTCTTCCTTTCGCTTCTTCAGAATTGGATCATCGGTCCCGTTCTGATGTTTGCCCTGGCGATTCTCTTCCTGCGCGCGTATCCCGAATACATGGCGGGCCTCATCATGATCGGCCTTGCGCGATGCATTGCGATGGTAATCGTCTGGAACGAGCTTGCGAAGGGCGATACGGAGTATGCCGCGGGTCTTGTGGCCTTGAATTCCGTCTTCCAGGTTCTTTTCTACTCGGCGTACGCGTGGGTCTTCATAACGGTGCTTCCTCGGTGGTTCGGGCTTCAGGGCTCGATCGTGAACGTTTCGATCCGGGACATCGGCCGCAGCGTTTTCATTTATCTGGGCATTCCCTTTCTGGCGGGCATGCTTACCCGATTCGTTCTCATTCGCCGCCGCGGCAGAACCTGGTACGAGCAGAAATTCATTCCGCGCATCAGCCCTCTGACTCTGATCGCGCTTCTATTTACCATCGTGGTGATGTTCTCGCTCAAGGGCGACTATATCATCCGCCTCCCGCTCGATGTGGTGCGAATCGCGGTCCCGCTCCTGATTTACTTTGTGGTGATGTTCCTTGTCTCTTTTTGGATGGGACACAAGCTTGGAGCCGATTATTCTAAGACGGCCACGCTCTCGTTCACCGCGGCAAGCAACAATTTCGAGCTGGCGATCGCCGTGGCGGTCGCGGTCTTCGGAATCCACTCCGGAGCTGCTTTCGCGGCTGTGATCGGCCCTCTGGTCGAGGTGCCGGTCCTAATCTCTCTGGTCAACGTAGCCTTGTGGTTTAGGAAATTCTTTTCTGCGATTCCGCCGCCCATTCCGGCGCTGCATGGAACGGAGAATTGAAGTGAAACGAGTCCTCATCCTGTGCACCGGCAATTCCGCCCGAAGCCAGATGGCCGAAGGACTCCTTCGGCACGATGCCGGCGACTGCTTGGAAGTGGAGAGTGCCGGCACACGTCCAAGTCAGGTCAGGCCCGAGGCGATCGCCGTCATGCGCGAGATCGGAATCGATATTTCCGCCTACCGCTCAAAATCGGTGGAGGAGTTTGCAGGCCAGCAGTTCGATTACGTGCTCACGCTATGCGACAACGCCCGGGAGAGCTGCCCTATTTTTTCGGGCCACACCAACCGGATCCATCACGGCTTCAGCGATCCCGCCGGCGTCCAGGGCAGCGAAGAGCAACGGCTCGCGGCTTTTCGGTTAGTCCGGGACGAAATCCGCCGATACCTTCAAAATTTTCAGACACTGTGAACGCTTCTTTGAGGGATCTACAGAGCACCACACATTCTCGCACAATCCAATTCCCCGCAGATTGCCTTAGTTTATTGCGTCCCTGACTGGACGCAATAGAATAGCCTGGCACTTCAGTGCCGGGATGTAGCATACCTCCTGCACAGTGACCTTTCCCGCGCAGCCTTTATTCGACCGTGATGCTCGCCTTGTTCCGCCGCGCTCAACACACCGTAGAGGCATTGTTTTTCATCTTTTCAAGTATAATGCCCCCATACGATTACACAGATCTTCCTTTAAGCGGCGGAACACATGCGGAAGTGGGCCTCGTTAACAGTTGGCCTTGGCAAAAACCGGCAGTTCGGGCGGAATGCACTGTTGTGTAATCGCCGGGCAGGTATACCCGAGATGTTTATCCGAATCACAGCTTGGATCACCTTCCAATCAGAACGTCCGGAGATGTCGAGGCTTTCCTTTTAGGACAAGATCTAAAGATTAATCCGCTGCGGCTGTTGAAGGAGAGGTTGTGGACAACAGGCGACACAGCGAACTAGCAGTTTTGCCAATTCTTGGTGCGTTTGCCGTGTTTGGGCTAGGCGTGTCGGCCTTCATATTTGAGAGTGCAAAAGCTGCACTTGGATTCGCCATTTTGTTCGCCGCTATCGTCGTACCGTCGAGGCGCAGGGATGCCGTCTTCGAACGCTTTTGTCGATCCGGCGCCTGGAAATGGTGCCTTTGCATAGCAGCAGTTCTGGCCCTGTCGCTTGTGATTCTCGCCGTAATGGGTGTCACGCTCGTGTTTTCTAGCCCTGGAAACTGATGTGGCGGCGCCCTCAGCCAACCCGATCTCTATCTCTGCACAAAAAATGTTGGCGGTGACTTTTGTTGGGCGAGCATCGTTGAGGGGGACAAATGAGGCTGTTTGATGCGTTATTCACTCCAAACATTGCAAGGTTGAAAGACAGAGGCAACCTGGAAAAATTGATCAGGATTCTCAAACATCATACGGATCCCCGTGTAAGGGCGCAAGCCGCCCGAGCGCTGGGGAGACCTGGAAACACTAAAGCGACAGAGCATCTAATGGATGTTGCGTTGAATGATGATAGTGAAGATGCCCCAGTAGCCGCGGCGGCGGCGTTAGGGGCCATCGGGGATGACTCAGCCATAGGGGCCCTGAGTACTGTCCTGAAGGGTCAACGTGAAGACGTCCGAATGGCCGCGGCGGCAACTTTGGCGGCCATCGGGAACGAGGCAGCGATAGGATGTTTGAGCTCTGCGCTAAAGGATGAGCACCAGCCTGTCAGGGCACGCGCTGCTGATGCTCTGGGAAACATTAAGGATATCAGAGCTGTAGAACCCCTCATCCTTGCCTTGAGGGATGAGGATACATA
>Ga0187861_10001479_pt1 | contig 24181 bp, 18 predicted proteins | sample June2016WEW_10_1_3_FD_132986 | JGI IMG/M metagenome (GOLD analysis project Ga0187861, IMG submission 132986) | Peatland microbial communities from SPRUCE experiment site at the Marcell Experimental Forest, Minnesota, USA - June2016WEW_10_100 | ecosystem: Environmental > Terrestrial > Soil >...
AAGAGATGGAAAGAATGTTCGAGTCCGCAAAGAAAGAACGCGAGCTAAAACGCGAAGAGATGAAAAAAGAACATGAAGCAACGCGTGAGAAAATAGAAAAGCAGCGGAAGGAAACCGATGCAAAAATCTCCGCTGTGCTGACAGATGAGCAGAAGAAAAAATTTGAAGAACGGCAAAAAAACCATTCTCAAAGACAGCCGCGCATGCCAAAACCCGAGAATGAAAATGATCAATCGATGCACGAAGAATGTCCCGATCATCAAGAATAGCGCAGGCTATTTTATATCACACTTTATTTGTGGTATAAAAAATTATGTTGTATGCTTTAAAATGTAACGTGGAAGTCACTGGCGGAGATTCTGGTCGCTCGGCATCAAATAATCAAATCCAAACAAGCAATCACCCCATCTTGAATTGCTTGTTTATCCGCCATACTTCCATATCACAAAAGCAGAGCCTTTGTATCATAAAAGGTCTTTGGTGAAAACGGAGTCCGGGAAAAGGTTATAAAAGAATAATGATATTCAATAATAAATATTCCTTATGAAGGCAAAAGCAATGAAACAATTAAAAAGTTCAATAGTTACCGCGATGGTGCTAACCATTGCAATCGTAATTCAATGTATAGCACAGGCCCCGCCCGGAGGAGAAGGTGGAACTACTTACACATTATCAGGAACTTTTACTGTGAATGATACAACGGCTACACAAATCGGTCAGACGTATACTTCTTCTACAACCGATCAGTCTGGTGTGTACGTTCTCAATTCCGGCAATCTCACTTTAACAAATTGCATAGTTAAAACAAATGGCAACTCGAGCTCAAATGATAACAGCAGTTTTTATGGTCTTAACGCTGGTGTATTAGCAACTTCTTCTAGTCAAATTGCACTTACGGGTTGTACGATCACTACAACTGGTTCCGGGGCAAACGGTGTTTTTGCTTATGGAACGGCCAGCATTTCAAGTACTGGTGATAAATATACAATGACAGGCGACGGGGGCCATGCAATCATGTGTAGTGGCGGAGGAACAATCACGGTTAAAAATGATACGGCTGTCACTTCTGGCGGCAGCTCAAGTAACATAGCAACAGATAGGGGTGGAGGTACCATAATGGTAAACGGTGGATGGTATACTTCAAACGGAAGTAATTCGGCTGCTGTCTATTCCACGGGCATGATTACATGTACCAATGCAACACTCATAGCAAATGGAGCTGAAGCGCTTGTCATAGAAGGCTCAAATAAGATTGTGCTGAACAATTGTGCTGTAAAATGCACATATAACAAGTGGGGATCATTACTGTACCAAAGTATGTCGGGTGATGCCACCGGCGTTGACGGATATTTAACGATGACCGGTGGTTCGTTCACATACACTGGCAAAGCAGGTGGTTTGTTTTACAATACCAATTCAACGGCAAATTATACGTTGAGTGGCGTAACTCTTAATAATAGTTGCGATACATTGATCCGATGTATCAAAGGAAGCTGGGGTGGTTCCTCAGCTTCAAGTGGAGGTATTACCAATTTTATTGCTAAGAATCAAACCTTATTCGGTCTGATTCATGTGGATGTCAATAGTAGGGCTCATATCACGTTACAGAATAGTTCTTCATTTACTGGCGCTATGAATAATGCAAATACAGCCGATACCATAACTCTAACGGTGGATGCGAGCAGTACTTGGATTGTTACCAAACCTTCGCACCTCACAAGCATCACAAACAGCGCGGGAATATCCGGGACGACAGTATCCAATATTACCGGGAATGGAAATAATGTTTATTACAAACCCAGTGCATCTGCAAATAGTTATCTCGGAGGCAAGACATACACACTCGTGAATGGCGGATATTTACTGCCGGACAGTGCAGGAACTACCGTGACGGGTGGTGGAGGAACAACACCGCCGGATAGCGGGGGAACTGCCCCGCCTGGTGGTGGAGGAACTGCCCCGCCTGGTGGCGGAGGTGATGGGAGTTCTTCAGGTGCATCTACGACCTATGCCTTTGAGACAGCTATCAACGGCAAATGGCAATACAACTCCAGCGCAAATGTATATTACATCGTAGGACTCTATTATTGCTCAAGTCCCGCCGACACTACTTATGAACAGATGGGAATCTTTGTTCCAGGCGCTTATATGAATGCCATAGCTAATTCTGATGGCACTTATACATGCACCGTCAACTCTACGGCAACTGTTAACGGATGTACCGCGTCTAAAGCTCCAATCGTTGTGCCGGTTAATACGCCCGGTTATGCTACACAGTCGGCTCCAAGCGGTTATTCAAGTGATGTCGCGATATTTACAAGCGCAGGATTCATTTACCTGTGGCCGGGATTGCGCGGAAGAACGCATGGCGCACCATTGGGAGTAACCGACCTCAAAGCTGCCGTAAGATATTTCCGTTATCTGCAGGCTAAACAGAATGCCGTGCCAGGCAATACAAACCGTATATTCTCATTCGGAATGAGTGGCGGCGGTGCACAGAGTGCAATCTTTGGCGCATCGGGCAACAGCAGTCTGTATAATGATTACCTCACGACTATCGGAGCAGAAAGCGGATACAAGGACAACATCTGTGGAAGCATGTGCTGGTGCCCGATAACGAATCTCGATCAGGGCGATGCCGCACACGAATGGAATATGGGACTGACACGCAGTTCGCTGAGCACTGCCGATGCAAGCATCAGCAAGGGACTTGCTGCGGAATTTGCCACATACGTAAATGCTATCGGTTTCAAGGATCCTTCAACTGGCAATACGCTCACACTGTTATCAACATCAAACGGTTATTATCAGAACGGTTCATACTATAAATATGTCATGGGAGTAATTAACGATGCCGTGTCGCGATACAACAGCTATAATAGCGCCAGCGTATCGTCTTATTCCACAACGGACACGTCGGCACTCTATTCATTCGTGTCAAAATACAAGAAGGCATCAAAGGGTCTGGGCGCATATGATGATTATGCCGCAAAGGGGAATCCGGAGAACACGGTGTTCGGAATATCGGGCATAGCAGGACATTTCGACCAGTATCTGGCAGCACTCGTAAACACATACGCATCGAGCTACTATTCTTATTTCATGTCCGACCTTGCAAGCACCAATGTGGATGCTGTGGGAAAGACTGTGCAGAAAAGACTGATGATGTACACTCCACTTTACTATCTCATCGATAATAGTACATATTATAGCGGCGGAGGCAGGGGTGGCAGCGACGTTGCACCCTACTGGCGAATACGTACCGGCATAGATCAGAGCGACGCTCCGCTCAATACCGAAATGGACATCGCTCTTGCTCTTCAGAACTACAGCGGCGTGAAGAGCGTTGACTTTGAGACTATATGGGGACAGGGACACACACAGGCCGAAGACAGCGGAAATGCAAACACTAACTTCATTGCATGGGTAAAGAAGTGCGTGGCTGCGGCAACAACCGGCGTACAGCAGGTATCGGCAGCAGTTCCATCATCTTTTCAATTATCTCAAAACTATCCTAACCCGTTCAACCCAACAACAACGATTTCTTTTGAATTGCCGAAAGAGAGCTTTGTAAATTTAGAAGTATTCAACATGCTTGGAGAGCATATTGCAACACTCGTTCGGGAACGGCGGAGTGCTGGGCGGTATTCAGTAACATTCAATGCCACGTCTCTTTCCAGTGGAGTTTATTTTTGCAAAATGACAGCTGATAATTTTACAGCAATAAAAAAAGTGGTTTTGATGAAATAAGGAATCATCTTAGTAGAGTAATAGGCACAGGGTAGAACACGTTTCTTTTCTGGTGGAAGAAAGCAATGTGGTTTACCTTACCCTGTGCCAATAATTTTAAAATGTATAGTTAGGAAGTTACTGGCGGAGATTTGCGTTACTTGGCATCGGATAATCAAATACAAACAAGCAATCAATCCCCTCCTTCTTGAGTTGCTTGTTTATCCGCCATACTTCCTATATGATGTAACGTGTAATCTAAGTTTCTACAACAAACGATGACACACAATGTTATTGGTCAGCGATTTTCCAATCTCAATTAAATAACCTTCTGTACAATTTCGTATATTATCATTGCAATTGCACAATTCTGAATCAGAGTTAAATATTTTAAAATGAGATGGATTATCATAAACCGCGAGTAAAAATCTGTTGTATCAGCAGCATTGAAGAAGCACAAACAGCAATTCGCTTTGGCGCATCGGCGATCGGCTTAGTATCCGAAATGCCAAGTGGCCCGGGCGTGATTTCGGAAAAACTCATAGGAGAGATTGCACGTAATGTTCCAGCCGGTATAGACACCTTTCTTCTTACCTGTAAGCAAAATCCGGAAGCTGTTATCGCGCAGCAGCAAAAAACATTTGTCAATACAATTCAATTAGTAGACACCTTTTCACTCTCTGGCTACGCAATACTTCGGCAGGCGTTGTCAGGTATTCGTATTGTTCAGGTAATTCATGTAAGCGGAGATAAATCAATACAAGAGGCCGCTGCAATTGCTCCACATGTAGATGCAATCCTTTTAGATTCTGGCAATCCTTTGCTGGCGACTAAAGAACTTGGAGGTACCGGTCGCACACATGATTGGTCTGTAAGCAGGCGTATTTGCGAAGATGTTCATATTCCGATTTACCTTGCCGGTGGATTAAAACCAGAAAATGTGCATGAAGCGGTCGAGCAAGTTCATCCTTATGCTCTCGATGTATGCAGCGGTGTTCGTACCAATGGCCATCTCGATACGCAAAAGCTCGCTGCTTTTTTCTCAAACATTAAATGAAAACATTATGAGTGACAACAAAATCATTTTTTCTATGATCGGCGTCGGTAAAGTTGTTAAACCTAATCGCCAGATTCTTAAAGATATCTACCTTTCGTTTTTTTATGGTGCTAAAATTGGTGTACTGGGTTTAAACGGTGCCGGCAAAAGCACGCTCCTGCGCATCATTGCTGGAATCGATAAGGACTATCTTGGAAAGATAACCGCGCAAAAAGGAATTACATTTGGTTTTCTTTCACAAGAGCCGAAACTTGATCCAACAAAAACCGTGAAAGACATCGTCGAAGAAGGCGTTCAGGAAATAGTAAATCTTGTAAAAGAGTACGAAGCTGTAAATCTTCAGCTTGCAGAACCGGATGCTGATTATGATACTTTACTGGAAAAACAAAGCAAGCTTCAAGAAAATATTGATCATCTCAATGCATGGGATTTGGACAGCAAACTGGAACAAGCAATGGATGCATTACGCTGCCCACCGCCCGAAACACCTGTAAATATTCTTTCCGGTGGCGAACGCCGCCGTGTTGCACTTTGCCGACTGTTATTGCAGGAACCGGATGTATTGTTGCTCGACGAACCAACTAACCACCTTGACGCTGAATCTGTTGCATGGTTGGAACATCATTTGGGTTTGTACAAAGGAACTGTTATCGCGGTTACACACGATCGCTACTTCCTAGATAATGTAGCAGGATGGATATTAGAACTCGATCGCGGTGAAGGTATTCCCTTTGAAGGAAACTACTCTTCATGGCTAGATCAAAAGAAACGCCGGTTGGAAGTGGAAGAGAAGCAGGAATCCAAGCGTCAGCGAGTTCTGCAGCGCGAATTAGATTGGGTACGGTTGAATCCGAAAGGTCGCCATGCCAAGAGCAAAGCACGCATTACGTCTTACGAAAAGATGTTCGCTGAACAAACCGATAGACATGATGAAGAAATGGAAATTTATATTCCACCTGGCCCACGCTTGGGCAATATAGTTATCGAAGCGCAAGATGTATCGAAAGCATTTGGCGAGAGGTTACTGTTTGAAAACATGGAATTTGCTCTTCCACCCGGCGGCATTATTGGCGTCATTGGTCCGAACGGTGCCGGCAAGACTACGCTTTTCAAACTTATTACCAGCCAGGAAAAGTCGGACAGCGGCAATATCAAGATTGGTGATACAGTAAAGCTTGCTTACGTTGATCAAATGCGACCGCTCGATCCCGATAAAACGATCTGGCAGGAAATCTCTGGTGGAGAAGATCTTATCATGCTCGGTAACCGTGAGGTGAATTCGCGTGGCTATGTGGCACGATTCAATTTCAGCGGCACCGATCAACAAAAACTTGTCGGAAAACTCTCAGGTGGAGAACGTAATCGCGTACATCTTGCTAAAGTGCTTAAGGAAGGGGCAAACGTGCTTTTGCTTGACGAACCAACTAACGATCTTGATGTGAACACATTACGTGCATTGGAAGAAGCGCTTGGTGATTTCGCCGGATGTGCTGTAATTATTTCGCACGACCGCTGGTTCCTCGATCGTGTAGCAACACACATTCTCGCATTTGAAGGTGATAGCAGTGTAGTATGGTTTGACGGAAATTATTCTGAGTATGAAGAGTACCGTAAAAAACAACTCGGTATAGCCGCCGACCAGCCGCACAGGATTAAATACAAGAGATTATTGAGAAACTGAGAACTATTCCGCTTGATTATGAACGCTCGCGAAACGGTGTATAATGAGACAACGTTGGCCCTGTATAAATCTGACGCGGTCGATAAATACGGCCATCCTTTACTTCATGGATTTCCTTAAAGTTGGCAATCCATCCCGGCATACGCCCGATGGCAAACATAACGGTATACATACTCAGTGGAATTCCTATTGCCCGCATAATAATACCGCTATAGAAATCAACATTAGGATATAATTTTCGTTCAATAAAATAGGGATCACTGAGTGCAGTTTCTTCCAAATGTTTGGCAATGTTGAGCAGTGGATCGTTTCTTTTTAATACAGCCAATAACTCGTCACATTTCTTTTTAATAATTCGTGCACGTGGATCGTAATTCTTATATACCCGGTGACCAAATCCCATCAAACGTTTTCCAGATGTTTTGTCTTTTGCAGCTTTAATAAATCTCGATCCATCGTCACCTGATTTATGAATATCCTCAAGCATTTCGAGAACAGCTTGATTCGCACCACCATGGAGATGCCCCCAGAGTGCGCATACACCGGCTGCTGCACTTGCAAATAAGTTTGCTCGACTTGATGCTACCATCCGTACAGTTGAAGTAGAGCAATTCTGCTCGTGATCAGCATGTAATAGAAAAATAAGATCAAGTGCATTCACAACTTCTGGTTGCAGTTCATAATCTACATATGGTTCAGAGAACATCATATGTAAAAAGTTTGCGGTATATTTATAAATAGGTTTTGGATAAATAATGGGTAGTCCCAAAGATTTTCGATAAGAAAATGCAGCGATAGTTCGTACTTGAGAAATAAGACGAGCAGCCTGCGTCAGAAAAACCTCGTCGGGATTTAATACCTCGGGAAGAAAACAACCTGCAGCATTAATCATGGACGAAAGGATCGCCATCGGATGAGCATGTGTAGGAAATCCCTCGAACTGAAATTTCATGTCCTCATGAAGCATCTCATTTTTTGTGAGAAGGTTGGAGAATGTTTTCATCTCCTGCGAATTTGGCAGCTTTCCATAGATGAGCAGGTATGCTGTCTCCACAAATGTTGACTTTTCTGCCAGTTCTTCGATAGGAATGCCGCGATAGCGGAGAATTCCTTTTTCGCCGTCAATGAAGGTGATATTGCTAATGCATGATCCGGTGTTTCCATATCCTTCGTCAAGAGTAATGTACCCGGTCTTACTTCGAAGTGATGAGATATCAAGAGATTGTTCACCCTCCGAGCCCACAACAATCGGAAATTCGTATACCCTGTTATCCAATTCGAGTTTTGCAGTTTTACCCATACCAATTCCTCACTTCTCTAATTTCACCAACACACCTTCTAAAAATTCTTTTACCTCTGACATTTCTTTCCTAATTTCTTCATCTTGAATTTTTTTCTTTTGTGGAATATTGAGAAGTTCTAGTTGCTCTCCGCTATCCGGCTCCGGCGTAAATTCTTTCATCACCTGCTTGGCACCTTCGATTGTGTACTTTTCATCCCGCAACAATTGCTTGATGTGCATGATAAGCTTAATGTCTTTGTTTGTGTAAATGCGGTTGCCTGCGCGATTCTTAGCTGGCTTCAGTTCAGGAAATTCAGTTTCCCAGTAGCGCAAAACATATTGCTCTAATCCTGTAATCCTGCTGACTTCGCTAATAGAATAGTAAAGTTTTTTGATGCTAGTATTCTTCATTGGCGCCTCATTCATAGATAGTTTGATCGATAGAAAAGTAGTAAATGTTGCACTGATTTGCAATCTTGAAACCCTACAGAAGTCATCTTGAAACTAAACTGAGGAAACTTTCGAAATGTTCTCATTTCTGCTTACGCAGGCAATTCCGTATGAACATAACGGTGAAAGTTTTTTGGAAACTTTTTCCGTAATTGCAGAACCATCGCTACTAGAATCTTTAGCGGTGACGATAAGCGAATACGTTTGGAAAAAACATCATATTGTGCGCGCTCAATCCTGAGTAGAAGTAAATAATATATATTCCCCATTGTACGAGCAGCAGTAAAAAGCGGTTTGTCTTCTTCAGAAAGGCATGCCTTAGCGCGGCGAAAATATTCATGGGTACGTTTACATTCGAACTTCATTAGTTCGACAAATCGTTCGTTGTATGTAAAGCTCAACAAATCATCTTCAGAATAATTGAACTTTTGCAAATCTTCTGACGGCAAATAAATGCGTCCGCGTTTAGCGTCAGATTTAATATCTCTCAATATATTTGTCAATTGTAAGGCAACGCCGAGGTTGATGGCATATTGCTTTGTCTTTTCATTAGTATAACCGAATACTTCTGCGCAAATCAATCCTACCGTGGAAGCAGCGCGATAGCAATATTGTTCTAATTCAGAAAATGTAGTGTAGCGCTTATTTAGCAAATCCATTTCCATTCCCTTAATCAACTCATAAAAAAGTTCAATAGGAATATGAAAGCGTTTGATAATAGCAGAAAGTTTGTTTAATAGTGAATAATGCGATATTCCGTAGAGCGAGCGCCGCAACTCTTCTGTCCATTGCAAGAGCAGCGCATACTTTTCTTTCTCGTCTCCGGCCTCATCTACAATGTCATCGGTGAAGCGGCAAAAGGCGTAAATGGTTTCAATGGCGTCGCGTTTCGGGCGCGGCAAAATAAGAAATGAGTAATAGAAACTGCTCTTCCGATTCTGCGAGAAATCCGGTATGATCGATGTTGCTGTTTGCATGCTTGTAAGTTACAATAAAAATGAACGAAAGAGAAGTCCCAGCTTGTCCAACTTCGAAAGTGCCGGGCGTTTCGTCAGCACGTCATAATTCTGCTCATGAATCTTTTGTAAAATCCTTGTCCCGCCATTCCAGGTAAGTTTTAATTCCATCGACAGATCTCTGCCAACCATAGTCAAAAGTGGCTTTCCTTCTGCAAAAAGTTCCGCAGTGCGCCGTACTTGAAACGCCATCAAATCGCAAAAGCGATTATTAACTTTTTGATTAAACAAATCCTGTTCGGAATAACCGAATTCTTCCAATTCTTCTAATGGAAGATAGACACGATCCTTCTGCAAGTCTATCGAAACATCCTGCCAAAAGTTCGTTAATTGCAAAGCTGTGCAGATTGAATCCGAAAACTGCATCATTGTTTCACTGCGATAATTAAGCAGTAGCAGGACTAATCTTCCGATTGGATTAGCTGAGTTGCGGCAGTACGCAAGCATATCTTCATACGTTTCGTAACGTTTAACTGTTATATCCGCTCGGAAGGCAGAAAGAAGATTCTGGAATAGTTCGATTGGAATTTGAAATCGTTCAACCGTTTCAGCAAGTGCAGCAAACACGCGATGCGTAGGATTGCCGTTATAGCATTCATCAAGGTACTGTTCCCATTGATTCATGTTATCCATTCGTTCAGCGAGTGTAAAACCCGGTTCATCGGCATAATCATCTGCGATACGAGCGAATGCATAAATTGTCCAGACATATTTTCGTATTTCTTTTGGAAGAAAGCTGGAGGCAACAGGAAAATTTTCGTAGTGATTGCGAGCGATTGTCTCACAGTAACGGAATCCATCTTCCGCTGACCAGTATTTGCCCTTGATATGAAGTTTTGGATTGTTCATTTTAAGAAGATTAGTGAAACGCATAGAGCGCCCACTTCTACTGAATCAATATGAAGAATGGCAGTGGAAAAATCAAGCGTTTGATGGAACAACATCATCCACTGGAACTGTGTATACTTCAATTGGTGTATTAAGTCCTTTAACAAGAACAGGTTCATGTGGAAGAGTGGGAATTTCGTCTTTGATCAAATCATAAGTCCGGCGGGAAATCATAATACCCTCTACCGGTGCATTTGATTCAAGACGGTTAGCAAGATTGACATCGGAGCCAAGAACGGTGTATGCAAGTTTCTTCCGCGTACCCATATTTCCCACTACAACCTCGCCGGTGTTAATGCCGATACGAATTTTTAAGGGGAACAACCCTTCCTTAACCCATTTTTCTTTTAGCTCACGACATTTCTTCTGCATCTCGATACCAGCGTTCACACACCTGACGGCATGATCCGGTTGCGGTTCTGGGGCGCCAAAGAATACCATTAGCCCGTCGCCAATGTACTTATCGACGGTTCCTTCGTACTTAAAAACTATCTGTACCATTGCATCGAAATACTCAGCCAGGAAGTTTTGGATTTGATCCGGTGTCATCGTAGAAGAATAAGTTGTGAAACTCTTGATATCTGTAAACATAATTGTCAGTTCTTTTTTCTGAACTTCGAAAATCGACTCAGGATGTGCAAGCTGACGTTTGACTACCGACGGCGGTAAATATGCCTCGAATGATCTTTGCGTTGCCTCCTTTTCTCGCTCCTCATTAATGAACCGATACACAAGAACAGCAAACACCGCCGTTGCAGTGATGAGAATAGGCCGCAGAAGATTAACGATGAGATTGCCATAAAGGAAAATGCTAATGGTGAAGATAATATATCCGACCAAAAGCGCAAGAGCACCAACCCATAATCCGCGGGAAGAAAATTTGATAGCAAACATAGCAACAATAAGTAGTAAAATAATTTCGATACCGATTTTTTCCACCCCGCTGGCTTCTTTTAAGAAATTCTCGGTCAGGATTGTGTTCAGGACATTTGCATGTAATCCGCCAAGCGGGTACCATGTATCCGTTGGCACAGATTGAACATCCGACGCTCCGGTTGAGGCTTCGTTCACAACAACGATCTTGTCTTTGAACAATGGTTTCCAATCAAATTCCATCGCATCATGATCATCGGAAACTTTGTAGACCTGATCCATTTTGTAATCCACCATCCGCCCCCAAGGGCCAACAAAGTTCACAATAAGATTACATCGTTCATCGACCGGAATGCTAATAGTGTGGGGCTGCTGTCCGGAGCGATACGCACCGATCAAGGTAATACTTTTTCCTGGGTGAAGGATGATCTGTTCCGGTTTCACATGCAGATAATCACAAATTGTTCTGAAGGGGAAACTTGGATAGAATGCATCGTCATATCGGATCAAGAGAGGAGCGCGGCGGAAAATACCATCACGGTCTGCTTTTAAATTAAGATAACCCAAACCTCGAGTTGCAGATGCCATTTCCGGAAATGTAATAGTCGGAATCCCGCCCACATACATCTTGCTGGTATCCCCCTCAACCTGAACATGCCATTTGGTTTTTGAAAGATATTCCCAATGTGATGCAGGGCGCAGTGGTTTTTGAAGAAGCGGTTTGTCTTGAAGATCAAGCGACATTCCATAATAAACATTTCCAGCTGCTTGATGATTACAAGCTATAAAAAAAGAGTCTTCCGCTGCGATCAATGGCGCACGGAAAATATAGTCCCAGATTTGAGCAGCCACCTGCATTTCGCCAAGATTCCGGACAATCTGTCCATATTGACGACGGGTAATATAGGTTCCTTCCGATAACACATCTATACTTCTGTCTGTTTCGCTGACATGAATAATAGTGCTGTCGTAGGGAATTCGGGAAGGAAAATATTGAGACCGGAGAACAAAAATTTGGTCGAATGCCTGCGTGTTCCATGTTTCAAACACGTTCGGCAGCAGCCAAAAAAGGAGATGTCCAAACAAGAGAGAGGACACGATGATGATCATCGTGTCCCTCAATGTTCGTTTTTTACTGGTGGTCAATAGTAATGGTTTTGCTATAGAAGTTATTGGCGCTGATCTGCGTGGCAATTGTAGCGACATCCGGGCGTCGCGCACCTTCCACCTTCTCTGTTCCGCGTATGTTACCTCCTATGGTTAGCGGTTTCTCGGCAATTGTTGCATAGGTTGAGTAACGCTTCCTCACACTGCGAATTAGTGATACAATATCATCGGCCATGGACTGCCTCTTCGACGTATCGGCAGAAAAATAATTGCCAAGTTTTACTTCCAGATCAAGCAAACGTTCGGTAGAGGCGAGGAGGAAGAAAACTTCCTTACCCGTATTTTTATCAAACGCCCTCCAACTGCGACCTTTGGGAACATAGTAATTTTTGTCGGCGGTGTAGTCGGCTTGAAACTGACGTACCTCATAAGGGAAGAGCAAATTTATTTCACCCTTTGAATCCTGGTGAACAACATAAACAAAACAATCCTTTCTCAGCTTCACCATCATTTTTATTTCTTCTCCGCTTATCAGCGTGGTATCATGCGTGATGGAGACCATTGTCTTGCTTTTACCGATAAGAGCGCCAAATGCCCAATCAAATCCGATGTTTGCCTCGCTTTGTTGAACTATCGGATCGGCTGGCGCCTGTGATTGTTCGCCGGATCGAAATCCGACTGCGAAACAACCCAAAAAAACCACAAAAAGAATGAAGTAACGCATACTTAGGATCCTTTCTTCATTTATTCAATGAGGGACAGTTGCAATAGTCATTTCTTTATCGTATTCCGTCTGACTCCGTGTTGGATTTTGAGCACCGTGCGTCTTGCGTTTAACCTGTTCTTCTACGTACCGCATTAATTCATTGATTGTCACAGTATAGTCATTATCGTAATCCGCCTTGCCTTCTAAACCTTCTAGCATATAATAGGTGAATACGCCATGACCCATGTCCGGGAATTCCTGCGACACTTCACCTGCAGCACTCGCAGTAAATACTACAATACCTTCTTTTGTTTTCGACAAGTCTGCGAGGTATTGATTTACTAAATTGGGTTCTGAGCTTCCCAAGCCGCGTGTGGCAAAGTTGACACTGATGCCGCCACTGTGGCAAGCATCGGTAAACACAATAACACGCTTGGCGCTGATGTACCGCGCTAACACCGTTTGAATATCCCACATAGGAAATGCTGAAGTTCCCAATGATGTTGGATCGCTGTCATATGTTAACAAGTACATATTCTGAGGACGTGCCGGCTCTGGTGCACCATGACCTGCGAAGTATATAATAACAAGATCCATATCAATTGCTTGGTTGAGAAAATTGATCAAATTAGCTCTTACATTTGCAAGCGTAGCATCTTTGTTTAACAATAAATGCAAGTGGTCAGAATCGTAACCGCCACCTTCTGGCCGGCGCAGAAAATTTGCGAAGGCTTCAGCATCTTTATCAGCAAATTTTAAGCTGGGAATGCCTGGATTTTGATATTCTGAAACACCGACTATTACTGCCCATGCTTGCGGACCAGAACCCTGAATACGCTCTTTCTTTGCACCGCTTGAAATGAGAGGGGCATTTCCAAGAATCGATGCTTTTCTATTAATGCCGATCGTTTTGGAAAATTTTTCTCCGCTTTTACTAGTGATAGAAAGTTGAATCTGATTATATCCAGCAACCAGCGGCACTTCATCTGTAATTACATCGCCTGCTACTTTGAATTCTGGTACTTGACTATTCACAATATCAACCATGTTCACGGAAATCGAATATGAGGCGACATCAAACCATGTCCGGAATTTTACGGGAGCAGACATCAATTCTGTTTCTGAATTAACGAGCGGATATTCTACTTCTACTGCCTGATCATTTGAAAGGCGCTGAACAAACCCCCTTTGGCTGACAGAATGTTTCGCATTGTCTGCAACCTTGATTTCAAATGGAATCAGACCAACCGAATCCAATTTCAATACTGTGCTAAAACGCTTGATGGCTTTCATTCCCGCCGGAACTTTGACAGTATCTTTTGCGGTAAACGCTGACAGCATAAGCGGCTTTCCGTTGAATGTCGCTTCTTTCAATCCTGAATCGTCAAATACTACGCCGTGGATTTCATACTCTCCACCAAATACCTTGGCTATAGTCGTACTATCAGCGGTATTCTCTAAAACAATTCCAGGATTTGTCGTATCAGGCGGGGCTAGGGCGATTTTCCAACTTTTCAGTTTACCCCCGCTTGTGCTTGTAAGAAGTGTTTCATCATTCAAGAAAGCCGCATAAGTGGTACGGCCATCGCGCTCAATCATTGTCTTGACGGTAGATAGCGTTATTAAATCATAGAACTTAAGCGAACTGTCAGCAGCAGCGGAAACAAGCCAGCGCGATTTCGGATCAAATGACACAGAGGCAATCATACCTCTCTGACTGTACTTTAATTTTAAGGCGCCTGTTTGAGTATCCCATAGATATACACTTCCATCAACAGCGCCGGCGGCAAGAAATTTTCCATCAGCACTATAAGTAATTGTTGAAATTTTATCTTTGCTATCGATGAAAGTCTTTTGAAGTTCTAATTTTGTAATAGCATAAACTTGAATCTTGCCTGTAGATAATCCAACTGCAAAATACTTAGCGTTTGGATGAACGGCCATCGCTGTTGCCTCTTCCTGAAAATCTGGTAACGATCCTATCTCATCACCATTACTAGTTTCTGTAATGATTACCCTTTTATCAAAACCGGCAGAAAACACCCAATTTTCTCCCTGAAATGCTATCGATGTGATTCCAAGTGAGTGAGGGGATAGTTTTTTAAGATCGTTTGGAGCATTTATGTTGAACAAGTATGCATTTCCATCTGCGGCTCCGAGTGCCAGTGTTTGTCCTGATGCGGAAAAAGATAACGTATTCACGTGTGTCGGTACGGAGACAAGTATCGATTTCTCTTTGAGTGCTGGAATATCATAAAGTTTGACTTTACCTTCCGAAGTGAGAATTCCGAGCAAGTTAGCTTTCAATGAAACTGCACAGAAATCAATAGAATTTTTAACGGCATCTATAGATTGAAGCTGCTCTATATACAATTCCTGCTGCGAGTAGGAAACTGATGTGGCTATAATTAATACTAGCCACACGCAGAGAACAATTCTTCGTTCCATGATAAACTCCTTATTCATTTATGACACGCTATAATAACGATTATCATAGAAACATTCTGTGTTGCGTGTCAAGAGCCAAGATTACCACCCCTCATAAACCGATCAGATGACCAATATGCAATTTCAACAAACGAATTCTTGCATGCAATGGAAATATTATAGGATTTTTCTGATAGGTTGCACTATTTTTCTAAACGAATGTTCGATATTTTTCGGATGAATGTCAAGCAACCTTCGGTTCCCAATGAACCTCGTCTTTTTAAAAATTTTTGTAATTATTGTGATTATAACTTCATAAAAAGATTGAGCAAACGTGCGCGAATGCTTTTATCATGAAGAGTTACCCCTGGATCGGATTCAAGTCCATAGATGATGTCGTCGATTGAGGAGATTGGAATTTGTGCTTTTAAACTATGATGAAGAAAATCCCGCAAGCGATTAAGAAATAAAAGCAGTTCATCTGCATGCGCTAGGACTTCAGAATCATCTGCGTTCGATAATATTGTTCTAAATTTTGAAGCCTGACGAATAAGTTCGCTTGCCGGCATTTCTCTATCTCTGTTTTTTCTTCCACCATCTATTCAAACGTTCGCGAATATCTTTCTCTCTGCCTATATCGGTAGGTTTGTAATAGAGTTTGTCTTTCAAATTGTCCGGAAGAAATTGCTGCTCAACGAAGTGACCCGGAAAATCATGACTGTACTTATATTCTTTTCCATAACCGAGTTCATCCATTAATTTCGTTGGTGCGTTACGGATAGGAAGAGGCACGGGAAGATTGGGAAGATTCCGCACATCAGCTAAAGCTTGGTCAATAGCAAGATATGATGCATTGCTCTTTGGCGCCGAAGCAAGGTATGCCGCCGTTTGTGCCAGAACAATCCGCGCTTCCGGCATGCCAATATAGTCGATGGCTGTAAAACAGGATGTTGCCAACGTGATGGCGTACGAATCAGCATTGCCAATATCTTCCGAGGCCAGCACAATCATTCGGCGAGCAATGAATTTTGGATCCTCGCCTCCATCGAGCATTCGAGCCATCCAGTATATTGCGGCATCTGGATCGCTGCCGCGCACACTTTTAATAAATGCCGAGATAATATCATAGTGCTGTTCGCCTTCCTTATCGTAGAGCATAAATTTTCGCTGGAACGCCTCTTCAATTTTTGTTTTTGTGATGGTAACAGAACCGTCAGAGTTTGGTTTTGTTAAACGAATAGAGTTTTCCAATCCGTTTAATAATTTACGCGCATCGCCCCCGGAAAGAAGCATGAAAAATTCACGATCAACAATTTCAATTTTTCGCCTTGATAAAACCAAATCATTTGTTAATGCATGATCGAGAATTTTATTCAGAGCATCTCTGCCGAGCGATTCCAGCACATACACTTGACAACGGGAAAGCAATGGAGATATCACTTCAAACGATGGATTCTCAGTCGTCGCGCCAATGAGTGTGATGGTTCCATCTTCTACGGAATGCAGTAGTGCATCCTGTTGAGCTTTATTGAATCGGTGAATTTCATCGATAAAAAGAATAGTACGTTTATCGAATCGGCTTAAATTTTTCTCAGCACGAGATATAATTTCACGGACATCTTTAACGCCGGCGGCGACAGCATTGAGTTGATGAAACTCAGCTTCTACATGATTGGCAATAAGCCGCGCAAGCGTCGTCTTACCAACTCCCGGCGGTCCCCACAAAATCATTGAATTAACTTCGCCGTGCTCTAACATTAACCGAAGCGGTTTGCCTGATTGAGTTAAGTGATCCTGCCCGACATATTCTTCCAGCGTCTTTGGACGAATACGTTCTGCTAAAGGCGCCGCTGGCGAACGCACATTACGAGATTCTTCTTTGGAGAATAAATCAGACATGGGAATATCTTAGAATACGAATTGTGAAAAGTGGATTACCATTAAATCGAAAGAATTTCATCATTTAATATTTGAATTATGTATTAATGGCCGCCAATATTCATTTTTCTTTCTTCACTTGATATACGGTTTCACCTTCGCGTGCCATGCCATACTTTTCGCGGGCGGTTTTTTCTATTGTCTTCTTATCATCCTCTAACGCCTTGATCTGTTCCTGCAATCGCGCGGTTTCTATGCTGTCAGCCTTCACTTTCTCAATCCATTCGCGATGCTGCGATTCGAGACGGATTCGAGTAACAATGCCTTTATTGTTAAAGAGAAGATAGAGAAAGAACAGGAATACAATGACGAGGAAAATCGTACGTTTCTTGTTCTTTGCAGCACTCTTGGCAATTTTTTTTAGGAATCGTTCAGGCTGGAGATTTCTATAAAATTGATTTTCCATCAAATCAATGCTTATTTGTACCACTCATTTTTGGGTTGGTATGTCGTCTTGAGTTTTACCTTTGCGTTGTGACGTTCAATTGCAAGTTGAATTAATTTATCCAATAACGCAGCATACGATAATCCTGATGCCTGCCAGAGTTTTGGGTACATACTAATGGAAGTAAAGCCGGGGATGGTGTTGATCTCATTCAAAAAAATCCTATTTGTTTTTTTTGTGAATAGAAAATCAACGCGTGCCATACCTGCACAATCCAAAGCACGAAATGCTGTGAGCGCATAATGTTTAATCTTTTTCACAACGGCACTTGGCAATTTTGCAGGAATGATAGAATTCGATTTTTCATCCACATACTTGGCATCATAATCATAGAATTCATTTGAAGGAACAATTTCGCCCGGCACAGAAGCGACAGGTTGGTCGTTGCCGAGAATACCGCATTCAATCTCGCGTGCATTTTTAATTCCCTGTTCCACTAAAATCTTTCTATCAAATTGCGCGGCGGTATCAATAAATACAAGTAGTTCTTTGCGATTATGCGCTTTGTTAATACCGATGCTTGAACCTGAGTTCGATGGTTTAACAAAAAGCGGATACCTCAACTTTCGTTCAATTTCCGCAACTATTTTTTTATGTTGCAATTCATACTCTTCAACAGTAAACCAAATACTTGGCGCAGTTGGAATCTTTGCCTGAACTAGTAATTCTTTTTGAATCACTTTATCCATTCCAACGGCAGAGCCCAGCACTCCGGGACCAACATACGGAAGATCTGTAAGTTCTAACAATCCCTGCAGTGTTCCATCTTCGCCGTATCTGCCGTGAACAACTGGAAAGATGACATCTATTACTTTTCCAATATCGCCGCCATCATTGATGGCAACCAAAGATTGCTTGCGAGGATCTGGAACGAGTAATTGTTCATGTTCAAATTCAATCGATTGTTTTTCTTTTAGCAAGCGTAGTGTTTCGTTGGAGCTGAGCCATTGCCCTGTTGATGCAATACCGATGGGAACGACATCATACTTTTCTTTATCAAGAGCATTGATTATTGAAGCGGCAGAGACGAGCGAAACCTCATGCTCTACTGATCGCCCACCGAAAATTACACCGACACGAATTCGTTTAGGAATTAGTGATTGGTGATTAGTGTTTGGTAATTTGTGATCAGTCATTAGTATTTTGTTACTCGCAATTCGGAATGGATTATGTTCATGTTCTTCATGGAATATGATATGGAAAAGAGTGGAGAGGTGCAACGAACCAGATAACTATCCTCGTGTGGCTTTTATATTGCGTTTCGATGGAAAAGTGAGTAGGTTTTCTGCAATTATATTGTCACTCATAAGTCAATAATAAAAGTATAATCAAGCTGTTGAATCAATAACATTCCCTGCTATCGGAGAACAATTTCATGGGCAATCCATTCTTTGCCAAAAAACCATTGTCACTCCTCCTCGAAGAAATGAAAGGAGAAAATCGCCTACGCCGCGTGCTTGGTCCGGTAACACTGACAAGTCTAGGTGTTGGAGCTATTATCGGCACGGGCATTTTCGTTCTGACCGGTGTTGGCGCTCATGATAAAGCCGGGCCTGCACTGATTCTTTCATTTGCAGCATCCGGCGTGGCATGTGTCTTTGCAGCGCTTTGTTATGCGGAATTTGCTTCGATGGCTCCCGTTGCCGGTTCGGCATATACATATGCTTATGCGACGCTTGGTGAATTATTTGCATGGATCATCGGTTGGGATCTTGTACTGGAATATGCAGTAGCTTCGGCTGCCGTCGCTCATGGTTGGTCTGCCCACTTTCAAGATCTTCTTAAAAGTTTCGGCATTTATATCTCGCATTCATTTTCTACTGCACCGATCGATTTTGATTTGCATGCTGGACACTTCTTTGCCACTGGATCATTCCTCGATCTTCCTGCTATCATTATTACAGCAATTATCACACTCATTTTAGTGAAAGGAATCAGAGAAAGTGCTGTGTTTAATACAACAATGGTCGCAGTTAAATTAGTTATTGTGCTATTTGTGATTGTTGTTGGTGTATTCTATATCGATCCAAATAATTGGAAGCCGTTTGCTCCATACGGTTACACAGGAATCAGTTTCTTCGGCCACACACTATTCGGACAAACCAGCGCAGATGGCGTTCCACTCGGAATGCTCGCCGGCGCGGCAATTATATTTTTTGCATACATCGGTTTCGATTCGGTTTCCACGCACGCAGAAGAAGCGCGCAATCCACAGCGCGATGTTCCGATCGGTATAATTGCCTCGCTCCTTATTTGCACTGTATTGTATATTGCAGTCTCTGCAGTCCTGACTGGAATGGTTCCTTACGACAAGATAGACATAAACGCACCGGTCTCTAACGCATTTGCACAAAAAGGATTGCCAATGGCACAGCGCCTCATTGATATTGGTGCGATCACAGGTATAACATCTGTCTTGTTAGTGATGATGCTCAGTCAGCCGAGGGTCCTCTTGGCAATGGCACGTGACGGTATGGTGCCTGAAAGTTTTTTTGGGGCTGTCCATCCGAAGTTTCGGACTCCATGGAAATCTACAATTCTTACCGGACTCTTTGTCGGTGCAATGGCGACATTACTTCCACTCCGTATACTTGCTGAATTAACTAACATTGGGACGTTGCTTGCATTTGTTATAGTCTGTACCGCCGTCCTCATTATGCGAAAAACAAATCCCAATGCAGAACGTCCGTTCCGTGCCCCGTTCGTGCCTTTCACACCGATTGCCGGTATTGTCTGCTGTTTAATCTTGATGTTTTCTTTGCCGGTAGAAAACTGGTGGCGTTTGTTTATATGGCTGGGGATAGGTTTCATCATTTATTTTAGCTATGGACGAAGGCATTGCGTTACGGCAAGGATTCGACGCGGTGAAGTTATCGTACCGATATCAGAAAAATAGGAAGCAGTTGCATCGAACGCGCTCCAGAAGAAGATGTTGAAATTTTCTATGGATGAATTGGAATAAGGTTTTTGATTATGAATAGAGCCAGATGGGGTATTATTGGCTGCGGTGATGTCACTGAAGTTAAAAGCGGTCCCGGATTTCAAAAGGCAAATAACTCTGCACTTGTTGCCGTAATGCGTCGGAATGGGGAGCTCGCCAAAGATTATGCTCGTCGTCATAATGTTCCCAAATGGTATGATGACGCCGAAATGCTAATTAATGATCCTGAAGTAGATGCCGTGTACATTGCGACTCCGCCCTTGTTCCATAAGGATTACGCACTTCGTGCTGTGCATGCCGGTAAACCCGTATACGTAGAAAAACCTATGGCAATGAACTTTGAAGAATGTCAAAAGATGATCGACGTGTGTAAAAGAACCGGTGTTCCGCTTTTTGTTGCTTATTACCGCAGAGCATTAGAACGATTCCTGAAAATCAAAGAATTAATCGATTCCGGAATAATAGGTGATATCCAATTTGTAAACATCCTGTTCTTTCAACCAAATCCGATTGATCCAGAAAAAGAACTTCCATGGAGAGTACGCCCGGAAATTGCCGGGGGTGGACTATTCCTTGATCTTGCCTCGCATATGTTGGATATTCTTGATTACATTTTAGGCCCGATTACATCTGTTCAAGGGCTTGCATCGAACCGATTAAAACTTTATCCTGCAGAGGATATTGTAAGCGGAGTGTTTGGATTTCAATCGGGAGTTCAGGGAATCGGGACTTGGTGTTTTTCCAGCTTTCAGAAAAATGATAACACAGAAATCATCGGCAGTAAAGGGAAACTCTCCTTCTCGACATTTGATGCCCAACCCATAAAGCTTATAACATTGAATGGAGAAACCGAGTACGCTATCGGCTATCCACAACATATTCAGCAACCTCTGATACAACATATTGTAAATGATCTCATCGGTATCGGACATTGTCCGAGTACAGGCGAAACGGCTATCCGAACAACTTGGGTCATGGACCAGCTGCTAAAACAATATTACAAAAAGTGATTCCACTACCGAAAGAATCCACGAAATCTTTTAAATGGAATTTATAAATGATTGCTGCCAAATCTCAATACCAATTCAAACGTGGACTTGGATTGCTCGATTCGACAATGATAGTCATTGGTTCGATGATCGGCTCCGGAATTTTTATTGTCAGTGCTGATATTGGACGAGTAGTCGGAGCACCGGGCTATCTTTTGTTAGTCTGGTTAATCACAGGCGTGATGACAATAATTGCAGCGCTTAGTTATGGCGAGCTTGCAGGCATGATGCCGCACGTTGGCGGACAGTATGCCTATCTTCGCGAGGCTTATAATCCCTTTATCGCATTTCTGTACGGTTGGACATTGTTTCTCGTCATCCAAACTGGCACCATTGCGGCTGTTGCCGTTGCATTCGCAAAGTTCACTGGTGTTCTTATTCCGTGGTTCAGTGAACAACATATTCTTCTCTCTATCGGTACATTCCACATTACAGCTGCACAAATTCTTGCTATTGCGAGTGTGGCATTATTGACATATGTAAATATGTGCGGTTTGCAAGAAGGGAAGATTGTACAGAATATTTTCACTACTACAAAAATCGTAGCGCTTTTCGGATTCATTCTTCTTGCACTTTTTGTCGGGCGAAATACTTCTGCACTTGCAGCAAATCTTGGCAGCATCTGGAATGCAACCTGGACGCAGGTTGCTGAAGGTAAGATTATTTCAATAACACAAATTTCCGGTTGGATGTTGTTATCGGCCATCGGAGTTGCGATGGTTGGTTCACTTTTTTCTGCTGATGCATGGAACAATATTACATTCGCTGCTGCTGAGGTTACCAACCCGAAGAAAAATATCCCGATCAGTCTTGCTTTAGGAACAGGAACAGTGATTCTTATTTATCTTCTTGCAAATATAGGATACTTGCTGGTCCTGCCGTTGAATGGTTCACCCGAAGCACTTGATGCAACAGGTCGAGGAATTCAATTTGCTTCAAGCGATCGTGTGGGTACAGCTGCTGCTTCGGTTATCTTCGGAGATAGTGCTGCGATCATAATGGCAATTATGATTATGATCTCAACATTTGGGTGTAATAACGGATTAATACTCGCTGGTGCACGTGTGTATTATGCAATGGCGAAGGATGGATTGTTTTTTAAAAGCGCGGCGATGCTAAATAACAAATCTGTTCCCGGTACAGCATTGATAGTTCAGGGTGTGTGGACATGTCTCCTGTGTCTCTCCGGCACTTACAGTGATTTGCTCGATTATGTTGTCTTCGCGGTGTTGCTGTTTTACATTTTAACGGTTATCGGAATATTTGTTCTAAGAAAGAAACAACCAAATGCAGAACGGCCGTATAAAGCGTTCGGTTATCCAGTTATTCCAGCCTTGTACATTCTTCTTGCAACTGCTATATCGATAGATCTTTTGATATTCAAACCCAATTATACTTGGCCGGGACTAATTATCGTCCTGCTGGGAATTCCTGTGTATTTTATATGGAAGAAGGTTGGTTTTAAAGCGGACTGAAAAACAAACGTTTCATTCCTCGGGCTTAGATAATTCTGATTGAGCCGATAATTTGACGACAGAATTTTTTGATTATTTGACTTCTTGTAGTGTGTTTACATTTAAAAATTTAGATGGAATCAGTACGCGTGGCGTCGATTTAATTAATTTGATTGTCCCTTTAAACCATGACCTCGGATCTTGTCGCGCTCCGATTGACGTTTGGGCGTTCACAAGCGCCTGAAACGACACAGTATCGCTCAATTCTTTTGCTCCATCGATATAAGTCGTCACCCTTGGATTTTTATAAACGACAGCAACGTAATGCCATTGATTCGATGTATGTAATGTTGCATCGTGGATAGTATCTAAGAGCACCAAATTACTTTTGCCATTAGCAAGATATAGATCCAAAGCCCATTTCTGGTTTTTGAGAAGACGAATTTCAAGCAGTAATCTTGCTGAAGCGGCTGAATTTTGAGCAATGTGAAGAAATCGCTGTTCGAGGTTATTAGGATTTGATGAAGAATCAGGTCTAAAAATTACCTCGAGTGTCCATGTAACCGCATTGCCAAGCGGATTGCCCTTGACCAGAAATCCATCGTTTATTCCATTAAAGTAAGCCGCTTTTCCGTGGTTGGTACTTATTATTATAGGAAGCTCAGATGCCGCTCCACTTGTTTTGTTGGGGAGAATAGTTGTTAAACATCCGCCGATGCTATCTAATCGGTCAAGATTCCAAATAGTAGCAGAAGAATCAGTTTGAGCTTGAACTTTGGACTGAAGAAAAATAATACTCACAAGAAATAGAAGTAGAGACTGTTTCTTTAACATGTTTTTGAAGTTGTTGTTAAATTATTTTTTGTACGGTTAAGTAATCTAAATATATAGGATGACTGAAAATTTACACTCTTCGTTTGCTCAGCACACGAGTCCAAGAAGCAAGTTGCTTCTTCACTTCATGCGGGTTTGTACTTCCTGCCGATTGTTTTTGATTCACGCTGTTCTGCGGCAGAATAAAGTCAAATACATCAGCGTCGAATTTAGCAGAGAATTGTTTCAACGTTTCGACATCAAGATTGCCAAAGTACATTTTGCGGCTGATGCAGTATGCCACTACTTTGCCGGTAATCTCATG
>Ga0187861_10001485_pt1 | contig 24073 bp, 20 predicted proteins | sample June2016WEW_10_1_3_FD_132986 | JGI IMG/M metagenome (GOLD analysis project Ga0187861, IMG submission 132986) | Peatland microbial communities from SPRUCE experiment site at the Marcell Experimental Forest, Minnesota, USA - June2016WEW_10_100 | ecosystem: Environmental > Terrestrial > Soil >...
CACGCCACGCTTGGACCACCGGCACCAGCAGGATGACCGCGCCGAACAGCAAGGACGGCCGGGCCCCCACCGCCAGTCCGTACGCCACACTCGCCATCGTCAGCCAGAGGCATCTCCGTTCCGGCTTGTGCAACGCGCACCAGATCGCCGCCAGTGCCAGCATCGTCAGCATATACCCGCAACTGACCGCCACCTCCCATATATCACACCGTGCCAAGAGCGAAGGCGTGCCGGTGGCCAAGCCAAGTGCGAGCATGCCGGTGGCCACCACTGCGATGCTGACTTCGGCAAAGTAACGCCGCCAGAGGGCGCACAGCAGGCCCACACTGACCAGGAAACCTACAACGCAAAAGATCACTCCGGCATCTTTGTGAAGCAGATAGCGGCCGGTCAGCGCCACATACGGCCAGAAAAGCACCAAGGCGGGCGTAACCCCGAAATAGAGGTATAACTTTCCCCTATAATAACTCATATCGTGTACCGGATATGCAGAATTTGCAGCCGGATCGTAGGGGTCGACGAGCAGCGCGAGCCCGGGAGGCACGTCGGTCTTCAGGTTCAATTGGCCGGCGCGAAAACCCTGCACCAGTAAATTGTAGTAACTGTCAGCCGCATTCAAACTCCTCGATACAACGAAGCCTGAGTAGGCCGTGTACGCGTATACCCCGATGACCAACGCGCACACTGGGGCCAGTAACATCCACGTGTTCTTCATTGCGCCGGTCATCTTTTCGTCACAATCCTTGTTTCCTTTGGTGAATAACCTCTACCAGCCCGTCAAACGTCAACTCAAAAATGGGTCATGGAGCTTGCCTCCCCACTTTGGACGGTTTGCGAACCTGGCGGTTTGAGCTTCCGAGGGTTGCCGTTGCGCCGTCGGACTCGGTTGACGACGCTCACGCCCGTTCGCGTCGCCCTTCGGGTGCCGCAACGACACGGCCTCGTCTCGGCGCCACCCTCGCGCTTCGACTTACGGGCGCGCTTGCAGTCGCGCGAGCGCGTCCCGCGCTTCGGTGAGACCCGGCTTGGTACGTAATGCCTGCTCGTAGTGTTGGATGGCTTCCGGAACTCTGCCCGAGTGTTCCAAGGCAATTGCCAAATTGTAATGTGCGTTTGCGTAATCGGGGTCGAGACGTAGCGCCAGCTCGTACTGTTCGATCGCCTCTTGTGTCCGGCCTATTTGTGCCAGGGCGATCCCCAGATCGAGGCGCACATTGGCGTAATCGGGATAAATGCGCAGCGCTTGTTCGTAGTGTTTAATCGCCTCTGGAGTTTCGCCTGCCACGAACAGCTTGACGCCCAACACGCGGTGGGCTTCGGCGTGATGCTCAACGCTCGCCAGCAGATTAAACACCACCGAGAAACTCAGCAGCAGGCCCCAGACCCAACGCACCGTTCGCCTCCAAGCTGGTCGGTCCGCCAGCGCACGGTCCAAACCGAGGATGCCAACCACGGCCAGAAGCATGGATGCAGGCAGGAAGTCCACCTCATAGCGGAAGCACGCGCCGCAGAAGAGTCCAAGGGTCAACGCATAAATCCCAAACAGCAGGGCGGCGGCAATCACAAACCAGCGCAAGATCGACCCTGTCTGGTCTGGACGATTCCGCCATGCCAGCGGTGCGGCCAATGCCAGCCAGACCAGAGGAAAGTTCGTCAGAATGCCGTAAGTCCCTTCCACATTGGTGTAGCCCAGCGGCAAAGGCGGCGCCACAGTCCTCTGCACGAAGGGGAAATGCGTGCCCCAGCGCGCCGGCTCCAGAAAATAGACGCGGAAATTGAACCAGAGAAAGCGCAGGTTGAAATTCTGCAGCGTTACCTGCTGCTCCCCCCCGGCCAATTGGTAGTGCTGCCCGAATTCGAACGGACTATCAAATCGCCGGGCGTTGTAGAGCATCAGCCCCAACCCGATGAGCACGATTGGGCCCGTCGCTGCCAGCAGCCCCGAAAGCCACGTGGAACGTGGTAAACCTTCGGGCCGCGGTTCACGCCACGCCTGGGCCACTGGCACCAGCAGGATTACCGCGCCGAACAACAACGAGGGCCGTGCGCCGACTGCCAGCCCGTACGCCACGCTGGCTGCCGCCAGCCACCCCGAACGCTTTCGGGGCTCCGGCTCGTGCAACGCGCGCCAAATCGCTCCCAGCGCCAGCATCGTCAGCATATATCCGCAACAGATTGGGATCTGGTAAACATCGGCTTGCGACAACAGCACCGGCACGCCTGTCGCCAACCCGAGCGCCAGCGCACAGGCCGCGACCACCCCGGCGCTCACGTCGGCAAAGTAGCGTCGCCACAACGCGTGCAGCAAGCCCACACTGACCAGGAAGCCGATGGCGCAAAAAATCACCGCAGCTTGCCGGTGAAACAAGTAGTGGCCGGTCAGCGCGACGAACGGCCAGAATAATAACAAGGCAGGCGTGACCCCGAAGTAGAGGTATAACCTGCCCCGGTAGTAGCTCAGGTCGTGCAGCCGGTAAGGCATGAGCCGATAGGGCGCATTGGCGGTCGCGTCGTAGGGGTCGCGGAGTTGCGCAAGCCCGGGTGGAACCTCTTTTTTCAGACTGAGCTGGCCGGCGCGAAAACCCCGCACCAATAAATTGTAGTGAGTCTCGGCCGCGCTCGGACTCAGCAGTTCCAACAAGCCCGACTGGGCCATGTAGCCGTACACCCCAACGACCAGCACGCACACTGGGGCCAGTAATCTCCACGCGTTCTTCATTATGCCAGCGGTCTATTCGTCCGGGCAGCGACGAGCATGGCGGACCCTTCGGTAAGCACCTGTGTCAAAGGCGGACGATTTTTCATGAAATCGTCCAGCCTCCAGAGCGTATAGCCGCAATCGCGCAGGATCCGCTGGGCATCGCCAACCTTCCCGTTCGGCATGCGCGCCTCGGCCCAATCGAGGAATTCGAAAACGATCAGCGGCGGCGTTTCGGCGGCCAACAACTGAGACGCGCCACGAAACACATCCGCCTCAAATCCTTCCACGTCCAATTTCATCAGGTCAACCCGCCCGAGTTTCTCCTCCGCGAGGATCGCATCGAGTTTGCGGGCACGTACGGGCGTAGGCTGGGCATTGAACTGCGGGCTCAGCGCACCCATTCCAAAGTGATCGAGGGGAGCATCATAGAATGGCACACCGGGACTTTCCTGATGAGAGGCCGCAGTGTGCTTGAGGCTGACGTTGGTCAAGCCGTTGGCCCGCACATTATGTTCAAGGTATGAAAAGACGCGGGGGGAGGCTTCAACCGCAATCACCTTTCCCGCAGGCCCCACCCTTCTGGCCGCCAACAACGTGAACACGCCGATATTCGCGCCGACATCCACAAACACCCCGCCTGGCCGCAGGTGATCCTGCAGAAAAGCGGCGACCTCTGATTCATACACGCCATCCGCAAACAAGTGGAGGGCAATGGGCTCAGCCAACGAGGGCACAAGGAATACCGAGCCTTCCCGGTCGCGGATGACGAGGTCTTGACGCCGCCGCCAAGGACGCAGCATTACGCGGGCAAGCCTTGTCTTGCCCCGAACTCCAGAGGGGCACAACCGCAGCACTCGTGTGCAGAATTGTAATCCCCAGCCTGTGGGCGCCTGATTCACAACGATCCCGAAGTTAACTGTGCAGTGCCGGCCCGAAAACCCTGCATTAATCGTTTCGTCATAATCCTTGCTTCCCTTGGGGAATAACCACTACGAGCCGGTCAAACGTCAACTCAAAAATAGGCCAAGGAGATCGATTCGCAGGCTGTGCGATTCGCGAACTGGTTGCGACCCATTCCGCTTGACGCCGCTCACCAGTCGGCAAGGAGGAAACAGGCAAGCGCCGCGAGCGTGGAAATGGTGGCGAGAATGATGGCCAGGGATTCGGGTTGCTCGAACCAGTCGCGCAACCGGACTGCCAGCAATCCAGCTTTTCCGTAGTACAGTTCGAGGTCGTGGGACGATTTCTTTGAATCCTGGGTCGCGAGCGTGCCATCCTGCCAACTGCCGTCGACCGCGGAGGCTCCCTGAACATTTGACGGCTGGGCGGAACGATGGTGAACGTTCCAATGGATGAGGCCGGCACTGCCGGTGCCCAACAGGAAGACGAGGACGCCGAGCGTGTTGAAGGTGGTGCGGCGCCTGGATGACGAACGCGGGATGCCCGCTTGATCTTTCACTTGCGTGCGGATGTTGGTGCGCTGTTGATTGGACAATTTGTTAGGGGTGACTGATTTGGAGCCGGATGAATCGTTTGGTTGCGGAATCGACGGGGACCAAATCCTGGACGGTGATGGTCTGGGTGCCGTCACCGTTGTCGAGGGGCGGACCGAGTTGGGCCGTGAACGACGGGCCGGAGTTCCACGTGGCCAGATCGTTGGAGACCTGCACGGTGTAGGAAATGTCCGTGTCGAAGAGGACACGGGTATAGCTGATGGCCAGATAATTCGAGCCGCTGACGCTCTGGATCGTGGCGACGGGAAGGCCGCCGACGCCGCAGACAAACGGGTTGAGGTCGAGCGCGTATTTCATAAGGTTCGGGATGCCGTCGCCGGCGGGAGCGGCGGTGTCGCCGCTGATGGCGGAATTGGCCAACTGGGCGCTGGTGAAATTCTGTTGTTGCCAGACCTGGTAGGGCGTGGCCAGCAAACCGTAGACCACGAGATTGGAGGAAAACGTTGCGGCATAGACCTTGCCATTGGCAACGGTCGGGGCGCAGAACTTGGCGAACGTACCGAGGGCATCACGGGCCGGGATCTGCTGGCTGTTCCACAGTTCATGGGCGACATTGTTGGCCTCATAGGCGTGAAGGGTGCCGCCGCTGCTGCCCTCGGTGCCCCAGAGGATACCCGAGCCAGGCGCATTCGTGTTGGCCGAGAGTGAGATCCCGCCAACTCGGCCCAAGGTCTCCACCGTGCTGCCCGTGGCGATCGGGTTGGTGGCGATGAGTGAGCCGTTGAACGAGTACGCGGTCAACGGCATGCCGTGAGGCCAAAAGTAGAGAAATTCGTTCGTGGGCCCCTTCCAGTACACGGGAGACTGGCCGACGTAGTAGGGCTGGTCCGCCGCCAGGAACTCCTGCACGATGTTGGTGTCGCTGGAGAAATTGACGAAGCCGCCGAGATGGTGGCGATTGAGCAGGTAGACCTCTCCGGCCTTGCCGATCCCGACCACGAGGTTCGTGCTGGGAATCACGACCGGCCCGCCCGCGCCGAGGTCGAGATCGTTGGAGCCCAAAAAGCCCTGGTCATGCGGGGCGAACCAGTCCGCGACGGCGAGTGTGCCGTTGGACGCGCTCAACTTGATGAAGCAATCGCTGAGTTCGGTGCCGCCGGTGTTCTTGCTGAAGTTACCATTGCCGGTGGTTACGTAGATGTACCCGTCGGCATCGGCGGACGGTCCCATACCGCTGCCCCAAATGCCGCCCCCGACGGAATCGGCCCCGCCGTTGGGGGTGACACAAAACACGGCAGTCTGTTGAAGGTTGGTGGCGTTATAACCGAACATCCGGCCGTGGTAGTCTTCAAGATCACAGTGCGACCCGAAGGCCATATAGACCGTGTTGCTCAGCAAGAGCAGGCCGGGCCGATTGTGGCTGAACCGCGGATCGAAGGTGAGTGTCCCGCCGACACTCCCCATGGCATTTCCCGGCACGGAACCTTGAATGATGACCGGGCCGCCGAAATGTTCCTGCCCGGTCAGGAGGTCGAGGGCGTGGAGGCGGTGGAAAACATTCGTGACGGGGCCGGCGATTTCCTTCGTCTTGGCGTCGATGTACATCGTATTGCTGGTCAAGTCGATGACGGGAGTGCTGGTGATGCCGATTTCCGGTTGGACATCGTCGCAACCCTCGATGTCGTTGATGGAAATGGATTGGCCGAGGTTGACGTGCCACAACGCGTTGGAAGTCGCCGGATCGTCGGCGTCGAAGGCGTAGACGCTGTCGTGTTCGGTGGCGATGTAGACGACGTTGCGGAGTTTATTGGAGATGATGAGGCCGTTGACGTAGAGGGGCTGGGCGTAGATCTGGCCATCCACCGCGCGGGAAAAGAGCTTGCCGAACTGGCCGGCGTTGACGTTGGACACGGTGAGGACGTATTCGCTGAGGTTCGCGCCCGTGCGAAAGTTGTCGTTGTGCTGGGTGAGGACATTCATGGCCGGCGCCGACGCGGGTGCCGCCGACAGAAGAACTATGGATAGAATCTGGACGGCACTGAGGAAATTGTGCGACGAGACGAGAACCGCTCCGCCCCGACGCGTCTCTCCTGTACTCCTGAATGAATCCACACTCGCCCTTCGCACGTTTTCTCACATGCAGATCGCCAGCATCTGCAGATACACAGTGACCAAGCCATAATTGCCCTGAGCCGGGTCTGTGCCGATCCGATGGCGTATATAGTGGCGCAGAATCCTGGGTTTGTCCACTCCTGACGGAGAAAGGGCGTGACACTTCGGTGTTGACGCTTTGGGCAATGGGCTGTAAAAGTGGCGCGAACAGAATGACTTGGAGGCGGAGGGGTACAATTTTTTGAGTCGGTTGCGGTCAGGTTGAATCGGACAAGGTGTTTTTGTTGTGGAGGGCGTAGGGAGGACGCGGGGGGAGATAAGCGATTTGGATGTTTGGTAAATTTCTAAACTATTTCTCGACCGATATTGGTATCGATTTGGGAACCGCGAACACGCTGGTGTATGTGCGTGATCGCGGCATTGTTTTGCGAGAGCCCAGCGTGGTGGCGATCCAGACGGGAACGAGCCATGTCTTGGCGGTCGGTGAAGAGGCGAAACGGATGTTGGGTCGCACACCAGGTAACATCCAGGCCATTCGCCCCATGAAGGACGGCGTCATCGCGGATTTCGAAGTGACCGAGGCGATGTTGCGCTATTTCATCAGCAAGGTGCACAACCGCCGTTACGGCATCAAACCGCGGGTCATCGTCGCGGTCCCGAGCGGCATCACCGAGGTTGAAAAGCGCGCCGTCAAAGACAGCGCCACCCATGCGGGGGCGCGGGACGTTTATCTCATTGAAGAACCGATGGCGGCCGCCATCGGCGTCGGGTTGCCCGTGCAGGAACCGGCGGGAAACATGATTGTGGACATTGGCGGCGGCACGACGGAGGTGGCCCTGATCAGCCTGGCGGGAATCGTGCTCAGCCGCAGCGTGCGTGTAGCAGGAGATGAACTGGATGAAGCCATCATCCAGTACATGAAACGTGCTTACAATTTAATGATTGGCGAACGCATGGCGGAGGATATCAAGATCAAGATCGGCTCGGCCTACCCGCTCGAACAGGAGCTCACCATCGAAGTCAAAGGACGCGACCTCGTGGCCGGCCTGCCGAAGACCTTGACGATCACCTCCGAGGAAGTGCGCGAAGCGGTGCAGGAGCCGATCTCGACGATTGTCGAGAACGTCCGCGTCACGCTCGAGCGCTGCCCTCCCGAACTTGCAGCCGACCTCGTCGACCGCGGCATCGTGCTTGCGGGCGGCGGAGCGCTGATTCGGGGCATCGACAAGCTTCTCGCCGAGGAAACGGGGCTGCCCGTTCACATCGCCGACGATCCGCTCAGCGCGGTAGCGATGGGTACGGGCGTCGTGCTCCAGGAACTCGGCTATCTCGAGAAGCTCGCCAAGAATTCATCGTAAGCCTGCCCCGAAGAATTCAGGGCCAGCCTCCCCGCTCCGCCCGCCGAACAATGAGCTTGTTGTAGCCGCAGGTGTTGGCCTGCGTGCAGATTGAACTCTGCAACTGCAACTGAAAACAGGTTTTGTTTGAACCGAAGAAATTGGGTCATTATCGGGTTGCTGGTCGTGGGCTGGATTGTTTTTCTGGGCCAACCGACCGCGTTTTCGACTAGACTGCGCATGATTTTCGTACAACTTTGCACGCCGTTCGTGAACCTGGGCGATCATTTCCCCTTCGTCCAGTCGCGCCGCCTGCTCGCGAAACAGAACGAGCAGTTGCGTCAGGACAACGATCAGTTGCGCCAGCAAGTCCGCGCCCTCAGCGAAACGGGCGACGAAAACCTGCGTCTCCACCGGCTTCTCGAGCTGAAAGAACACCCGGGCTTCCACACCATCACCGCCCGCGTCATCGGTCGCGACGCGTCCAACTGGTGGAAGAGCATCCAAATCGACCGGGGCAGCAACGACGGCCTTCGCCAAGACATGGCCGTGCTGAATGCCGAAGGTCTCATTGGCAAAACCATCTCCGTCACCAAAGGCGAAGCGCGCGTTCTCCTGCTCACCGACCCGAACTGCAAAGTCAGCACCCTCCTGCAAGACACGCGCGAGCCCGGCGTGGCGTCGGGTGTCGAAGCCGCTTTCACGTTCTCCCCCCGATGCCTGATGACCTACGTGAATCTTGGCGCGAAGGTCAAGCCAGGCGAAAACGTGATTACCTCGGGCCTGGGTGGCGTTTTCCCGAAAGGGATTCTCATCGGCGCGGTCACCCGCACGCAACTCAACAGGCAAACCGGCATGTATCAGGACATCGAGATCAAACCGGCTGTCGATTTCCGCCGCCTTGAGGAAGTGATTGTGATCCTGGGACAGGAATGAATACCCTCATCGCCATCGCCGGGATTCTGATTGCCGCAGCGCTGCAAGCGCGGATGCCGACGCTTTGGTGGTTGGGTGGCGTGCGCCTGGAGTTTCTGCCAGCGCTCGTGGCGTATGCATCGCTCACGATGCCTCGCCGCCGCGCCGTGGCCCTCGCCCTCGTGGCGGGCATGATGCAGGACGCGTTGTCCGCGGCGCCATTCGGTGTGTCAGCGCTGGCGTACGGCATTTCGGCGCTGCTGATGACGGGCCTGCGCGACGCCTTGGACCGTGATATGCCGTGGGTGCAACTGGGCGCGGGCGCGCTCGCGTCGGCGGCCGCGGCCGTCGTCGCCTTCTTGGTCATCGGTATCTCGTTCGGCGCTGTTTTCAAGATGGTCGTGGTTGCATCCATCAGCGGAATCATCGCGGTGATGTTGTTCTTCGTGCTCGATTACACGCGGTTGGCTTGGGGGAACGCATGATCATCAGCGCGCCATTTCGAGAGCACAACCCGCGTCTGCGCGCTATTGGAACGATCATCGCCGCGGGGTTTCTCATCCTGCTGGCCGCCCTCTGGCGCGTGCAGGTGATGCACGGCGAGCATTACGACAGCAAACAGGAAGCGCAGTCGTTGCGACGGATTCGCATTCCCGCGGCGCGCGGCGAAATCGTGGACCGGAATGGGGTCGTGCTCGCCAACAACCGCCCGAGTTACGACGTCGCCATCTACCTCGATCAGCTCGGTCGCATTTCAAAGAGAACTGATGTCGTACGTGTCGCGCAAGCCAATGTGGGAGCATTAGGCGCGGCGCTCGGCAGGAAGATCGAGTTGGCGGATGGCGTGGTTCGAACCCAGTACGAAAAACGGCGGCCCCTTCCCCTGCGTGTGTTGCAGGATCTTTCCCCGGAATTGGTGGCGGCCTTCGCCGAACGCGCCAGCAATCTTCCCGGCGCGGATTTGATCGTCATGCCCGTGCGTCAATACCCGCTGGGCTCGCTCGCGGCGCATTTGCTCGGCTACGTCGCCAAGGCCAACGAGAACGACGAAGAAGAAATCGAGAAGTTTTACTATTACCAGCCGGACAGCGTCGGACGGCAGGGTGTCGAGAAGGCCTGCGACGAGTATTTGCGCGGCTCGCCCGGCGGGCGCACGATCCGCGTAACCCCGGCCGGCACGCTCGCCAACGATCTCGGCGAGAAACAAGCCGAGCGCGGCGGTCGGGTAACCCTGACCATTGATGTGCGCCTGCAGCGAATCGTGGAAGAGGCGCTCGCCGGCGTGAAGCTTCCCGCCGGCAAAGTGCTGCGCGGCGCGGCCGTGCTCCTCGACGTGCGTACCGGCGAAGTGTTGGCAATGGCATCCGTGCCGAGCTTTGATCCGAACATTTTCAATCCCGGCACGCCGGTGCCGACCATCCAAGCCGTCTTCAACGATCCCGCGAGCCCGATGCTCAACCGCGCCATCGGCGCGCGCTACCCGCCCGGCTCGACTTTCAAGACGATCACGTTGCTGGCCGGGCTGGAGTCCGGCGCGATTTTGCCGCAAGACACGGTGGCGTGCTCGGGCTTCGTTCAGATCGGCAACTGGAAACGCCCGTTCAAGTGTTGGAACGAGCACGGGCACGGGAGCGTCGACGCCTACAAGGCCATTACCGAGTCGTGCGACGTGTGGTTTTACGAAGAAGGCATGAAGACGGGCGTCGATGCGATCACCAAGGTTGCTGCTGAGTTTGGGCTCGGGCAAGCTACCGGATTCGATGTCGGCAAGGAGAACAAAGGTTTCGTGCCGAGTCCCGCATGGAAACGGACAACCTACGGCGAAAAGTGGTGGGAGGGCGACACCGCACAGTTGGCCATCGGCCAGAGTTACCTGTTGGTCACGCCACTGCAGATGGCGTGCATCGCGGCAACATTTGCCAATGGCGGCACGGGCTTGCATCCCTATGTCGTGAAGCGAATCGAGGCCGCCGAGGGCCAGGTTGTACACGAGGGCCAGCCCGAGATACGCGCCCACCTGAGCGCCAAGCCCCAGCAAATCGATTTCGTGCGGCGCGCGATGCTGGGCGCGGTGCAGGAAATCGGCGGCACTGCGCACCCGGCGGCCGTGTCAGGATTGAATGTGGCGGGCAAGACGGGCACAGCCGAGTATGACGTGACCGTGGACGGCAAACCGCAACGGCTCAAGCGCGCGTGGTTCATGGGGTTTGCGCCGTACGACCAACCACAGGTCGCCCTGGCGGTGTTGATCGAGGACGCAAGCAGCGGCGGCCACACGGCGGGGCCGGTTGCGCAGAAAGTCTTCTCGAAGATGTTTGGGAAGAGTGCGGTGGAAACGCCCGGAGCAGAAAGTGCGGCGTATGCCGATTAAGCGATATTTCAAGCTGATCAAGCGCATGGATTGGCTGCTGTTTGGCGCGATGATGGCGCTCGCGGTTGCCAGTGTGTTCTTCATTTATAGCGCATCGTACTCTGGGCCGGGCCTGCCGATGCGATCCTTGTACAAAATGCAGATGGTGTGGTTCGGCGTCGGGTTACTGGTATATTTGGCGGCGGCACTGGTGGACTACCGTCTCATCTGCCAGTGGGCAACCGTGTGGTATGTGATTGCGGCGGGATTGCTCGTTCTGGTCCTGGTGTCAGGCGTGAAGGTATATGGAGCGCGGCGGTGGCTGGGGTTGGGCAGTTTCGGCATCCAGCCCGCCGAAATTGCGAAACTCGCGACGTTGGTGGCGATCTCGTACTATCTGTTCCATCACACGCTGGAGTCGCGGCGGGAACTCAGCACCGTCTGGGTGGTGCTGGCAATGACGGGTGCGCCGCTCGTATTGATCATGTTGGAGCCGGACCTGGGTTCGGCGTTGGTGTTGCTGCCAATTTGCTTTGGGTTGATGTTTGCGGCGGGCGTACGAGTAAAGCATCTGGTGCTCGCCACGGTATTGGGATGTATTCTCGCGGCCATTGGGCTGCCTGTGATGTGGAAAATGAAGGAAACCAAAACGGGCCGAAAAAACTACCAAAAGGAGCGGCTGACGGTCTATGTGCACCACGACTACGACCCGCTCGGCGCCGGTTGGAACCTCCACCAATCCCTCATCGCCGTCGGATCGGGCGGGATGACGGGCAAGGGTTATCTGCAAGGCACTCAAAATCTGCTGGGTTACCTGCCGCGCTCGGTGACCCCCAACGATTTCTTGTTCAGCGTGATTGCCGAAGAAGAAGGCTTCGTCGGCAGTCTGGGCGTGATTGGATTGTATGCCGTGCTGTTATTTTCCGGGCTACGGATCGCCGCAAATGCGCGCGACCGTTTGGGAATGCTCCTGGCCACGGGAGTCGTGGTCATGCTGTTTTTCCATATTTTTATTAACGTGGGCATGACGATCGGCCTGATGCCGGTCACGGGTCTGCCCCTGCCATTACTCAGCTACGGAGGATCGTTCGTGCTGGCCAGCATGACCGCCCTCGGACTGCTGCAAAACGTTTGGATTCATAGGAGGATCTACTGACTGTGGACGCGATCAAACAAATACTGAAGAAGGGCGAGGAACTGTTCACGGGCCGTCGCAGGAAACGAATCTTCAAGAACATCGTCGTCAACGCCGAGCCGCTGGAAAACCGCGTCGCCGTGCTGGAAGACGGCCAACTCGAAGAATTCAGCATCGAGCGCACGACCGAGAAACGGATTGTTGCCAGTGTGTTCAAAGGCCGCATCAAAAACCTCGAACCCGGACTGAAGGCGGCGTTTGTCGACATCGGGTTCGAGAAAAACGCATTCCTGCACTACTGGGACATTATCCCCGAGCAACTCGACCAGCGCGTCGATTTGCTCGAAACGCCGGAGACCGAACACGCCAAGCAGAAACCCAAGATTTCCCAAAAGGACATCCCGCAGCTTTACCCCCCCGGCTCGGAAGTCATCGTGCAGGTCGTCAAGGGCCCCATTGGCACGAAAGGCCCGCGCATCACCACCAACATCAGCATCCCCGGCCGCTACCTGGTGCTCATGCCGTTCAATCCACAGCGGGGCATCTCACGCAAGATCGAGGATGACCGGGAACGACAGCGCTTGAAGAAAGTCCTGCAGCGACTGCGCATTCCCGAGGGGATGGGCGTCATCATCCGCACCGTCGGTGAAAACCAAAAGAAGCGTTACTTCATTCGTGACCTTGAATTGTTGCTGCAAACGTGGAAGCAGGTTGAGGACAAGATCAAGGGTCAACCGGCGCCGTGTTGCGTGTTCCAGGAACCCGACCTCGTCGAGCGCACCGTGCGCGACTTCCTGACGGAAGAAGTGGACCGCATTGACGTGGATAGTGAGAATGCGTATGAACGCATTCGCGACATGATCGGCCAGATCAGCCGTCGCTCCCGCGGCAAGGTGCGGCTCTACAACGAACCCACGCCCATCTTCAGCAAGTTCAATGTCGAGAAACAGATCGAGAATGCTTTCCGCCGTCAGGTCTGGTTGAAATCGGGCGGCTACATCTGCATCGACGAGACCGAGGCGCTCGTGGCCATCGATGTCAACACGGGCCGTCACAAGTCGCAGAAGGACCTCGACACAACGATCCTGCAGACGAACCTGGAGGCCGCCGAGGAAATCTGCCGCCAACTTCGCCTGCGCAACATCGGCGGGCTCATCGTCATTGATTTCATCGACATGCGCCACCGCAACGACCAACAGAAGGTCACGCAAAAAGTGCGGGAGGGCGTCCGGCGCGACAAGGCCAAGACCCGCATCTTGAACATCTCGCAGCTCGGTCTCATGGAAATGACGCGCCAGCGCCACAGCGAAAGCATGGCCAGCGCCGTGTACGAGGACTGCCCGTACTGCAAGGGCAAGGGCATGGTCAAGAGCGCGTTGTCGATGTCCGTCGAAATCCAACGCAAGATCGCCGAACTTCTCCGCAAGCTGCGCGAGCAGGGCCGGCACGAGCAACCGCAACTCCGGATCTACGTTCATCCCGAGGTGCTCAACCGTCTGCGCACCGAGGACGAAGCCGTGCTGATCGAGTTGGAGAAGAAGCTCAGCGGCAAGCTCAGCTTCCGGGCGGATCCAGCCCTTCACTTCGAACAGTTCAAGATTGCCGACAGTATCAGCGGCCAGGAACTCGCGTAAGAAGAGGAAAAACTCCGGTGGCTGATCGCGGCCGAAGCCTTGCGTCAAGGTGAACGTCGCCCGCACAACACTGATTGGATTGGCGCTTGCGATTTTCGCTGGCGCACTCTGGCTGCATTGGCCGGGTCTCAACGGCGGGTTCCTCAAGGGAATGGACGACGATGAGTACCTGCGACAGGCGGTTCGCCTGAATGGCTTGACTTGGAACGCAGTACAATGGGCGTTTACGACCACCGAGCCGTACTATCACCCGTTGCCGCGCCTCTCGCATCTGCTGGACTATCAGATTTGGGGAACCAACGCGAGGGGGCACCACGCAACCAGCGTGGTATTGCACGCGCTCAACGCCGTGCTCGTGTTCGGCTTCCTCTGGACTCTGCTTGGTGCGACGGCATTGTTGACAACCAGCGAGCGGTTGACGGTGGCCCTGGGTGTCGCCGTGTTGTTTGCGATTCATCCGTTGCAGGTTGAGTCGGTCGCGTGGATATCGGCACGATCGCAGTTGCTGTGCACGGCCTTCGGGATCGGCAGTGTATGGGCGTACGTCGCTGGCGCGCGTCGGTGGGTGGTGTGGGCGCTGTTCGCCGCAGCGCTGCTGAGCAAACCGACGGCGGTGTCGTTGCTATTTGCGATGCTGGCGATGGATTACTTTCCGTTGCAGCGATACGACCGGCTTGGCTGGGGACGGCTGCTTCGCGAGAAGGCAGTACCAATCGCGTTGGGGGTGGCGGCGGCGGTGGCGACGATGTTCACCGAGTCGCGAGCCGGTGGTCTGATGGCGCCACTGGAGGCGCTCCGGCCGTCGCAACGCCTGTTCCTAGCGGCGCAAAGCCTGACGTTTTACCCGTCGAAACTCGTATGGCCGTCGTGGCAGTCACCCTACTATCCGCTGGGCTTGGGCTTTTCATTGCGCCCACCGTTGGTCTTTGCGTCGGCGCTGTGCGTGGGGATCGTCACCGTAGTGAGCGTCTGGCTCAGGCGACGTATACCGGCGCTGGTGGCGGGATGGGGGGCGTACGTGATGTTCATTCTGCCTGTCTCGGGACTGGCGCAGAGGGGTTGGCAGGCGGTGGCAGACCGGTACGCCTATATGGCGATGCTGCCCCTGTTGTTGTTGGCTGGCGGAGCGGCGGTTTGGCTGTGGCGGCGTTGTGCCTCGGTCGCCCGGATCGCGCTGGCCTGTTTGCTTGTGTGCGAATTCTCCTTCTTCGGGTTACGCACATGTGCCCAGATATTTGTCTGGCGCAACGACGAGACGCTGTGGCGCGGCGTACTGGCGCAGTTTCCGAATTCGGATCTGGCCAACGAGATGCTCGCGCAGACGTTGTTGAATCAGGAGCGGATCCCCGAGGCGCTGGAATACGCGCAACGCGCGGTCAGGGTTGCGCCGTCCGCCGAAACGCACAGGAACCTGGGGATTGCCCTGACTCAAGCGGGCAGAATCCAGGAGGCTATCGGGGAATTTGATTTGGCGCTACAGCTCAAGCCCGACCTCGCCGATGCGCACCACAATCTTGCGCTCGCGCTGCTCCGACTGGGCCGGGTGCCGGAAGCCATCGGGCATTGGGAGCAGGCGTTGCGGCTCAAACCCGATTACGCCGAGGCGCACTGCAATCTGGGGGTCGCCTTGGAGCAATCGGGCAAGATCGAGGATGCCACTGGACATTTTGAGCAGGCGCTGAAAGTCAAACCCGATTACGCCGAGGCGCACTACAACCTGGGAGTTACTTTGGTGCGACTGGGCCGGGTGCCGGAAGCCATCGAGCATTGGGAGCAGGCGCTACGGCTCAAACCCGATTATGCCGAGGCGCATTGTAATCTGGGGGTCGCCTTGGAACAATCAGGCAAGCTCGAAGATGCCATCGGACATTATGAGCAGGCACTGAAGATCAGGCCCGATCTGGCCGAGGTGCACTACAACCTGGGAGTTGTTTTGGTGCGGCTGGGCCGGGTGCCGGAGGCGATACAGCATTGGGAACAGGCGCTACGGCTCAAGCCCGATATGGCCGCGGCACATTACAATCTGGGGGCCGTCTTCGAGCAGGCAGGTAAAATCGACGAGGCCATCGGACATTATCAGCAGGCGCTGCGGCTCAAGCCCGATTACGTTGAAGCGCAGAATAAGCTAGCGCGACTGCGAGCCGTTCAGTAATTGGTTAGCGCGGTATTGAGGAAGATGAAACAACGAATGCGATGCACGGCAACGACGATCATCGGTCGTTCACGTGTATTCGTTGCGTTCTGTTGGATCGCCTGTCTCGCCGTCGCTGGACACGCCGCCGACGAGCCGCGCATCCTTACACCTGCTCCGTCCTCCTTCGAAACGTTGTCCCGTTTCACCGCGTTGCTGGAGGCGCTCCAGAACCATTACATCCAACCCGCGCGCATCAACACGGATTGGTACACCACGGCGGCGTTGCGAGGGTTCGTCCGCTCCATCGACCCCGAAGCGGATTTGCTGACACCGGAGGAAGCCGCGTCGACCAACGAGTCCGCCAACACGGCTGCCGACATCGGCCTCAGCTTCGTCATCCGCGATGATTTCCCCACGGTCATTTCTCCCCGCGACGGCAGTCCGGCAGAAAGCGCAGGGCTGCTCGCCGGCGAACAGATCATCGCCATCAGCGACGTTCCCACGCCTCACGCCCGGCGCCTTGAAGTGGAACGGCTTCTGCGCGGACCGGCAAATTTCCCGGTCAAGCTGCGCGTGGCCGATCCACACACCGGGGCCATTCGGGACCTGCACCTGCCCCGGGTCACGCAGGGGTTCCCCCGCAGCACGGCGCTGAGATTTCTCGACAACGGCGTTGCCTACTATCGCGTCTCGCAATTCACACAGGCCACGGTCGAAGACTTTCGAGCCGCGATGATCCTCGCGAAAGGCGAACGGCCCCCGGGCATCATTCTCGACTTGCGCAACAATCCCGGCGGGGCGTTCGAGGCCGCGCAGATTGCCGCGTCGTTCTTCCTGCCCCAAGGTACGGAGGTCGTCTCGCTGGAGTACGCGAACCCGGCGTTGCGCGCCGCCTTCGTCAGCGCCGAAAGCCTGAACGTAACGGCGCCGCTTGTCCTGCTTGTCAACAACGGCACCGCCGCCGAGGCGGAAGTTTTTGCCGCCGCACTGCAGGACAACAAACGCGCCCGGGTTGTCGGCAGCCGGAGTTTTGGCCGTGGATTGCTCGCCACCTCGACCCGCCTGTCCGACGGCTCCGTGTTGGTGGTACCCACGGCCTATTACCTGCGCCCCTCGAAGCAGATCCTGCAGGGCAAGGGGCTGACGCCCGATGTGATGGTCGAGTTGCCCCGCGAGGCGGAACGCACGCTGGCCCGCGCGGGTTTCGGGACATTTGATTGGAGGAACGACAAGGCCAAGGTGCTGGCTACGGACCTGCCGCTGGCAAAGGCGTTGTCGTTACTGGCGAAGTGAACGAAGTTGCGGTGTTTCGGCCTGGCTGTTAGCATGACCATCATGTCCAGTACGACCCTGAAGATTCGGCTCGCCGCCGCGCTCGGCTTGTTTCTCGCGGTTCTTCCCGTACACGCCCAGGAAGCCACGCTCAAGAAACTCAATGCGCAAGCCGTCGATCTTTACCGGCAGGCGAAATACGTGGAGGCCGTCCGGGTCGCACAGGACGCGTTGAAGATCGCCGAAAAAACGTTTGGTCCGTCCCACCGCGAAGTCGCCACGGCGTTGAGCAACCTCGCGGAGTACCAGCGCGCCCAGGGCAATTATGCGGAGGCGGAAAGCTTGTTGAAGCGGGCACTGGCCATCGATCAAAAACTGCTGGGCACCAACCACCCCGACGTCGCCATCGATCTGAACAATCTCGCCCTGCTCTACGACAGCTCCGGTCGCCACTCGGACGCGGTACCGGTCTATAAGCAGGCGCTCGAAATCGACCAGAAGGCGCTCGGCCCCAATCATCCCGACGTCGCGACGGACCTGAACAATCTCGCCGAAGCCTACCGCGCCCAGGGCAAACTCACGCAGGCGGCGCCGTTGTATCGGCGCGCGCTCGGGATCTGGGACAAATCGCCCGGACCGTATGCCCGTTCCATTGCCACGGCGCTCAGCAATCTTGGCGCGTTGACCGCAACCCAGGGCCAGCACGCCGAGGCAGAGAAGTTGCTAACGCGGGCGCTGGAGATCTGGCGTAAGATCGTGCGTCCCGACCATCCAAGTTTGGTGGCGACGTTGCGCCAACTCGGCACCGAGCAGGTATCGTTGCGCGAGTACCCGAAGGCGGAAGCCTCCTTCAACCAAGCGCTCGCCATTGACGAAAAGGCCCGCGACAAGAACAACAAACAACTGGCCAAGGACCTGAGCAATCTCGGACTCGTGCTCTTTCTGGAACAGAAATACTCGGCCGCCGAAGCGCCTCTCAAACGCGCCGTCGCGTTGGACGAGGCGGCCTATGGCAAGGAACACGTCACCGTCGCCTCCGCCCTCAACAATCTCGCCGAGGTCTACCGCGCCCTTGGGAAATACGCGACCGCCGAGCCGCTGTATCGACGCGCGTTGTTAATCGACGAAACGGTTCTGGGTCCCGACCACCCTGACGTCGCCAACGATTTGAACAATCTCGGCGCTTTGTACTTCTCGGAAGGCCGCCACGCCGATGCCGAGCCGGTGTTGAAACGCGCGCTCGCCATCAAGGAAGCGGCGCTCAATCCCGACGACCCGCAGTTACTCCAGATTCTGGACAACTACGCCATCGCTCTTCGCGCGCTCGACCGAGGCGGCGAGGCGGAACCCATCGAAGCCCGGGCGAAGCAGATCCGCGCGAAGAACTGAGCTAAACGCTGTTGCCCCGCTTCGCCCTGGTCTGATAGCATCACGACCATGGTTGAGACCCCGGCCACGAATCAGGATTTGGAGCATCTCAGGCTGCTCTCCATATTTCACTATGTCGTTGCTGGTTTGTCCGGTTTGTTCTCTTCTATGCTTCTCATTCACTTGGGGATCGGTCTGGCAATGTTATTGGCACCAGAAAAATTTGCAGACAAACAGAATTCCCACGGGCCGCCCCTGTTTCTCGGCTGGCTGTTCACCATAGTTGGCAGCTTGGGGATCTTGTTCGGCTGGACATTTGCGGGCTGCGTTGCTGTGGCGGGTCGCTTTCTGGCAAAGCGCAAACACTACCTGTTCTGCCTCGTCATGGCCGGTATTGCCTGCTTGTTCATGCCTTTTGGAACTGTGCTGGGAGTGTTCACGATCATCGTACTCCAGCGCCCGTCCGTGAAAGCAATGTTCACATGAACGAAGCCAGGGTCAAAGAACTGCTCAAGAACGTGCGAGCGGGTCGCCTGACGGCGGACGCCGCGCTTCGACGACTGAAATCGTTGTCGATTCACGATCTCAGTTTCGCGCGCGTGGACCGACATCGCTCCCTGCGAAAAGGTTTTCCCGAGGTGATCTATTGCGAGGGCAAGACGCCGACGCAGGTCGTGAGAATCGCGAGATCGATTCTCGGCCACAACGACAACCTGTTGGCGACACGATGCTCGAAAGAGACCTATCGCGCCCTGAAACGTGTTTTTCCGAAAGCGAAATACCATGAAGCAGCGCGCGCGGTAACGGTCCTGCGCAAACCCCTGCCCCGACGCGGTGGCACGATCGCCGTGCTGTGTGCGGGCACGACCGATATTCCCGTCGCCGAGGAAGCAGTCGTAACGGCGGACATCATGGGCAATCGCGTGAAGACGTACTACGACGTGGGCGTGGCGGGCATCCATCGGTTGCTGGCGCTGAACGACGAACTGCTCGACGCCAACGTGCTTATCGTTGTCGCCGGGATGGAAGGCGCGCTGCCCAGCGTCGTCGGCGGTCTCGTCGATAAACCCGTTATCGCCGTTCCCACGTCAGTCGGCTACGGCGCGTCGTTCGGCGGCATCGCCGCGCTGCTGGCGATGCTGAACTCATGTGCCAGCGGCTTGACGGTCGTCAACATCAACAACGGCTTCGGGGCTGGCTACGCCGCGAGTTTGATGAATCAATTGGCATCAGGTTGAGGGAACGCATGAAGGCTAGACATAAGTCGGACTCGTTAGAGCAGCGCAGTGCTGAACCTCGAATGTTGAAGATTCTGAACAGCAAACGCGGTCTGTCTCTTCATCGAAAACAACTGCTACTGAACTGCGGCGCCCGAGTCGAACTCGATGGGTTTGACGAGAAGGAGCGTATCGTTTGCGAGGTCTATGCTCATATCGGACCGTTGAAGCCAGGGCAAGTCCACAAAGTCGCCAGCGACATCCTGAAGATGCTGCTGGTCGAAAGGGACCAAGGAGGAGATGGGTGGCACAAGGTATACTGCTTTGCCGATAAAGCTGCCGCTCAGCAACTGAGTGGAGATTCATGGCTTGCGCGCGCTGCCAAGCGATTTGGTGTTGAGGTTGAGGTGGTTCAACCGCCCAAGCAGACTCGGGCGTCGGTCAAAAAAGCTCAACGCCGGCAAACCCGCTGAACTGAGCCATCAACTGTGCAATGAAACGTCTCTGCCTCGATTGTTTTGCGGGGATCAGCGGCGATATGTTTCTCAGGCCGTCGCCGGAAGGGCGCGCCCCAAGGCATTCGCGGATTGGGGAAACCCACCCCTAACCCGCCTGGGGCGGGCAAGCCTCCGAGGACGGGAAATCGCAGAGATCGGTCCACCGCCGCGTGAGGGCACGCGGCCTACAACTGCGCAAAGAAAAGCTTCCAAACGTTGCCGCGGACGACAGCGGCGTCTCAGCGGCTAGTGCCGCTTTCGGCTCCCAAACGTTGCCGCGACGGCAAACATTCGGCGCGTCTCGTCGGACTCGGCTCCCAAAGTACGCAACAAGAACGGATTAGGAATGCGAAAGAAAAGCTTCCAAACCTTCCAAACGTTGCACTCGCTCGGCTCGCCCTTCGGGCCACCTTCGGTGTTGCGTTTGCCGGGACGGCGTTTGCTCTATCGGGCGTTCGCCCGATATGGCGTCTCGTGCAGCCAGTGCTGCACTCGGCTCCGTCGAACTCGGCTCCGCCGCTCCCAGCGGCTCGGCTCCCAAAGTGCGGAAACGGCTACGAAGGTAGGCTACCGACCCCTTGTTTCCTCGAAGGGGGGGATTTCGGTGATTGCCGCGGGGTGCGGCGTGTCGTCAGACTTTTCTATCGGAAATCGATATCATTGCTGGACGGGGTGAGCCGGGGGTGATATAATGGCGACAGTTGTTTGAAAAAGGAGTTGGGAGGGAGGCGCGGACGCTACAACGACCACCCGGATGCGCTAGAGACAGCTCGGTAAACGGCACACGAGCAGGCACACACGCTACACCGAGTCGCCGGTGAACACAGCACCGCTCGCAGAGCCGTCGCTACACCGAACCTGGCACGCTTCACAGAGGCGCAGCTACAACGGCTTTGGGGTCGGTTTGGGAGGGGGAATCTCTATAAAAGTACTTTTTTACCAAACGAACCCAACTGAAAAACTCACAAATGTTTCCACATGAAATAGTTATGCAAAAAACAGAGTTGGGTTCGTTTTGCAAAAAAGAGGCAAAAACGGGGGGAAAAGCACCAAAATGCCGCTCCGGGAGGGTGGTTTTATGCACAAACGGACCCAAAACGAACCCGAATTATCGCACCGGATGGCCTCGAAACGGCGCGATACCCAAATGGAAACGGTGTTGCTGCCCAACATTCGACTTTGCTAGCATCCAAATGACCAAGGCGCAGGCGTGACATGAAAGTTCTCTACCTCGATTGTTTTGCGGGAATCAGCGGCGACATGTTTCTCGGCGCGCTGCTGGATCTCGGCGTGTCGGAGGAGGCGCTACGCACCGAGTTGGCGAAGCTCAAGCTACCCGGCTATACGATCTCGACGCGGCGCGTCGTGAAGCAGAACATTTCCGCGACGAAGTTTGATTGCATTGAGAAGACCCCCGCGCTTCATCCGCCTGCGCCAAGGCTTCGGCGGACAGGCGAGCATCGCGGCTACTCGGAGATTGCCGGGATGATTACCGGCAGCGGGCTGTCGGAGAACGTGAAGCGGCGGGCGTTGAGCGTGTTCAAACGACTTGGCGAGGCGGAGGCGAAGATTCATGGCGTCCCGCTGGAGCAGATCCATTTTCACGAAGTCGGCGCGGTGGATTCCATTGTGGACATCGTGGGCGCGTGCATCGCAGTCGAGGCGTTGGGCGTGGATGAGATTCAATCATCGCCACCGCGGCTCGGCTCGGGGTTCGTGGAAACCGCGCACGGACGGTTTCCCGTGCCGGCACCGGCGACGCTGGAGTTGTTGAAGGGTATTCCGGTGCGGTCATCCGATGAACCTGTCGAACTGGTGACGCCGACGGGCGCGGCGTTGCTGGCAGAGTTCTGCACGAAGTTTTCCCAAGCGATGCCCGCGATAAGCATCGAGAAAATCGGCTACGGCGCGGGGTCGCGCGATCTGGACAAGGCGCCCAACGTGTTGCGCGCCGTGCTCGGAGAATCGGCTGAGGACAGCCGACACTACACCGAAACGGATACGGTGGCGGTGATCGAAACGAACATCGACGATATGAACCCGCAGTTGTTCGGCGACGTGATGGAACGGTTGCTGGCCGCAGGGGCGCTGGATGTTTTCCTGACGCCCGTGCAAATGAAAAAGAACCGGCCCGGCACGTTACTCACCGTTCTCTGCGAGCGCAATCACGTGGATGCGCTGTCGGAATTGCTGCTCACCCATACAACCAGTTTTGGCCTGCGCGTGCACGAGGCGCAACGACGCAAACTGGCGCGGGAAATCGTGAAAGTGAAAACGAGATTCGGCGAGATCGAGGTGAAAGTGGGTCGGCTCGGCGGCAAGATCGTGGCGCGCGCGCCGGAATTCGAGTCGTGCAAGCAGGCGGCGGCCAAATTCAACGTCAGTGTGAAGGAAGTGCAGGGCGAAGCGGCGCGCGCGGCGGGGGAAATATCATGATCGACAAGGAATTGCTGGAGATTCTGGCCTGTCCGAAATGCAAGACGGCGGTCAAACTCGAAGGTGAGAGGATACTCTGCACGAATCCGCAGTGCGGCTTGCGCTACCCGATCCGCGACGGCATCCCGGTGATGCTGATTGACGAAGCTGAGAAACCCCAGGGCCAATGAGCGAGCCGACCCTTTCGGTCATCGTTCCTGCATGGAACGAGGAGAAATATATTGGCCGGGTTATCGACTCCCTCCGGCACGCCGCGGACGTGTACGCGCGCGAGCGCGGCGGCGGGGCGGAAGTCATCGTTGTCGACAACAACAGCCAGGACCGCACCGGCGACGTGGCGCGCGAGCACGGAGCGCGGGTGGTCTTCGAGCCCGTCAACAATATTGGCAAGGCGCGCAACACGGGCGCGAAGGCCGCGCGCGGGAAGTACATCGCGTTCTGCGACGCCGATAACCAGGTCACCGAAAACCTGCTGGTGCTGATTCACGATCATCTCGAAGACCCAACGATTGCGGGGGGTGGGACGTGGATCGAGCCGGACCGTCGGAACTTCAAGATCAGCTTTTTCTATTTTCTGTGGGGCATTTACGTTCGCGGCAGTGGAGTCGGCGTCGGGATGATGCATTGCCGCAAGGCCGACTTCGAGACGTTTGGCGGGTTCGACGAGACAATCTATGCCGGCGAGGACGTGCAACTCGCCTACGATCTCAAGAAGATCGGCAAACCGCGGGGCCAGAAATTCGAATTGATCAAGAAAGGCTGGATTATCACTTCGACGCGCAAGATCGACCAGACGCCGTTGGTTACGATGATTGCGAAGCTGATCGGCTTTACCTTCGGCTTGCAGAAGAAAATCCGCAACAAGGAGTACTGCGAACATTGGTATGGAAAGGCGGCGCGCTAGTGCTTCCCGGGCGGCGTGTCCTTTTTGAATCGCCTCTTCATTTTCGCCACCATGTTATCCGACCGATCCTTCAGATGCGTTTTCAACCGGTGCGCCCAGACGAAGTCGACAGCCAAAATGCTCAACCCGGCAAGAACGAGCACAAACCCCGGTCCCGGCATGCCGGGAATCATGAAGAATACCCCCACGAGCAGCAGGAGGACTCCGCCGGTGATCCGCAACACCCGCTTCGTATGATGGAGAAACCACTTCACGTTGTGAGGTTCAGATAGATCGCTCCCTGTTCAATGACCAGCGGCAACCGCTCCAGGGATTTGCCCTGCCCCGGACCGCCGACGCATTTGCCGTCGCGCGGTTCGTACACCGAGCCATGGGTCTTGCACACGAACAGATTTCCGTCGCCGGTGAAAAAATCGTTGTCATCCAGATCGAGCGTGATGGGCAGGTGCACGCAGCGATTCACGAACGCCACCATCTCACCCTGAACATTCGCGAGAAAGGCCTCGGTCGGCTCACCGTTCGTCTCGAAGGTGAACTTCTTCGTCGCGCCCGGCGGGAGTTCTTCGACGCGCGCCAACAAGATTCTGCGACCACTCACACCATCACC
>Ga0187861_10001486_pt1 | contig 24038 bp, 22 predicted proteins | sample June2016WEW_10_1_3_FD_132986 | JGI IMG/M metagenome (GOLD analysis project Ga0187861, IMG submission 132986) | Peatland microbial communities from SPRUCE experiment site at the Marcell Experimental Forest, Minnesota, USA - June2016WEW_10_100 | ecosystem: Environmental > Terrestrial > Soil >...
CTACTCTGTAGTTAGACGAAGCGCCAAGCGGATGGTTGCGCGAAAAAGGAAAAAACGGGGAGCGGGGTTCGTGGAGCGGGGTTCGGAGCCCGCATCCCGCTCCCCGCTCCCCGAACCCCGCTTTTGCAGTTTAGTTTGGCGTGGCGGTGTGGTAAGCTCTGTGGCCCGGAGGAGATCAGGCGGGATGGTTAAGCAGAAGCAGCGGCTTGAAAGCGAAATGGAGAGGGTTCCTGAAGCGGCGCATTCCTCGCGCAGGCTGAACGGCAGGTGGCAACCGTCAATGTGGCTGATCGTGGCCTTCCTGGGGGTGCTCTTCGCGGGCATTCTGCTGGGGGCGACACGCGAGTGGCGGGAGGAACAGGAGGCGCTGCAAGCGCTGAACGACTGCGAGGCCACAGTGTTGAAGCCCAACGGGGTGTCCGTAGACGACGGGTTAAGTGATCACTACGGGCTTGTACATTTCCGGTCGCACCGCAGGGAGATCACCACATATCTTTCGCTATGTGAAACCCAACCGCAGTTGGCACTGCGCATTTTCCGGAAGGCCATGTCCACGGGCAACAACAGCGCCAAGTTGGTGGCGTTGTACAGCGCCTTCTACTTGACTTCGCATAAGAAGCTCGAGGATAGGGACAAACAGCTTGAAGATAAGGACTTCCAGTTGATATTGGCTTGTATGCGCCCAGTAGAACAGGAATCGGAACAGCAGAAGGTGGCCATGCGCGTGGTCTCAGATCTGACGGTGATTGATGATCCCGGTCACGCAAGTCGTTATCAGCTAGTCCCTTCTGGCTTGCCGCCACCTGCCAAAGATCCCAAGGACAAAGACAGCGAACCGCCACCCCACAAGGTGCAGATCACAGAGGAAACATTGCGGGATTTCGAAAAACCAGTACTTTGTGTGACGTGGTCAAGCCCAGTTGTGGCGTTCAGGTGGTGGGAGTCAATGGCCGCGCAAGGGCACTGGGATCGCGAACTACAGCGGTTTGTGATTCCGCCAGCAGGCGACCGGGAGAAGAAAGAGGCATTGAGCGTTAGGCATTAGGCGTTGGGCGTCAGGCTTCAGGGACGGGACGCACGGTGAGGATGGCAAGCCTAATGCCTAAAAGCCTCAGGTTTCTTTGTCTGTTAACCGCAAGCGCCGTCTACATCCAATATAGAGGGGAAGTACAGGCAAGGCTGTGGGTTGCAGGGGAAGGGGGCAGAATATGCGCACAGACGTGGTTTCCAGGATGCGCGTCCCAATGCAGAGTGGGGCAACCCGCCGCAATGGATTCACGTTGATAGAGATGCTCGTGGTGATTGCGATCATCTCAATCTTGGTCAGTCTGGTCGTGACGACATCCGGTTTGATCCGCCAAAGGGCCCAAGTTGCGGCGGTGAATACGCTGATCCAAGGCCTCAGTTCGGCGCTGAATCGCTACAACGTTGAGTTCGGCGAGTATCCGCCGAGCAGTGGCGACGACCTCGGGGACGCTCCCATCAAGGACAGCTTGTACCGCTTCCTGTGCGGTGAGAACGGCGAAGGGCTGATAAAGGTTGTTGGAGCCAATGGCGCCAACGCCATAAAACAGCGCATTGAACCATTCGTGGATGTGCCTAAGGAGTACTTGGTGAGAGACGGCGCCACCACCATTATCGTGGATGCCTGGGGCACCCCAATCGTATACCTGAACTGTCAGGCCTACACGCAAAGGATGCAGGCCAACAACCCAGGCTACACTGACGATGGGAAGTGCCACAATGGCAGTTCTTTTGACATCTATTCCTGCGGCCCGAATAAAGTGAAAGATCCTGACCCGCTGAATCCTATTGATGACATCACTAACTGGGCGGCAGTCAGGTGAGCGGCGAAAGGAGGTGGCAAGTGGCGGCTACAATTGAGAAACGGCCTCTCGTTCTCCTTGCCCCCGCGAGGGGAAAAGGGTTTACGCTGATAGAACTGCTGGTGGTCGTGGGCATCATAGCGGTGCTCATGGGTCTGCTCCTCCCCGTGTTCAATTCCGTCTCGAAGAACAAACCGCTGGTGATGGCGCGCGCGGAAGTGAAAGCGATCTGTGCGGCGATGGATGCGTATTTTGAGGCCTTGGGATGTTACCCGCCGGATACTGATGATTACCAAACTGGCAACAACCCTGAGGATCCGACTTCAATTGACCATGCAATGATCTGCAAGTACTTGGGGGTAGAGATTCAGGATTCCAGAACAAAGAAGAAATATGGGCCGTTCTTCTCGATTGAGTGGAATGATCACAAGCGCATACGGAATTGGAAGTCCAATAATCCGGACGATTGGATCTTTCTGGATCCCTGGGGCAACCCGTATAATGTGGATGCAGTGCACACGATTGTCACCTCTGACGCCAGTACCGGCAAGGTGACTGTCCAGTTGGTTGGCGAACCTTACCCCTCCGGGATGGCTGACGAAACCCTGAAGATAGACAAGGTAAGAGTGTGGTCGAACGGCCCTGATGGCCAGATGGTCAACGGGTCCAAAGTGGACAGCGGCAAGGGGCCCGCCCCGGAAGACCAGGACAACATCACTTCGTGGGCGGACTGAGGAGGCAGCCTATGTTCCGACGACAGACAGAGAGCGTAGCGCAATCCTCCGGATTGCGCCGCAAGCCGGAGGCTTGCGCCACAAAGGGCTTTACGCTGATAGAAATGTTGACCGTAATCGTCATCCTCTTGTTTCTGATAACTTTCTTCGGCAGAAAATTCCTGCTCATTTCGCAGGCCGCCCGGGTGAAATCCACACAACAGCTCATTAACCGCATCGGGATCGCCCTGGCACGCTACCAGGCAGACTGCCGCGATCTTCCTCCCGACACTGGCTACGGACAGCAGCTATCCTCGAAGAGGGTTGGCGACGTAGTGACATATCACTCCGGTTCGTTGTGGTACTACTTGGCCCAACCGATAGTGGTGCGGCGTAAGGATACCACCATAATCCGCACCTTGGGGCCTTACATAAGCTACAGATTCGATCCCACTGGCAATACTGAATTGCTGCCTTACGACGATCCGATATACGGCAAGAGTTACTACGTGGTGGATTCCTGGAGGAACCCGATCGGCTACGTAGGCAGCCCCAAACGCGTGGTCCACAATCGGGGGTTCTGCGATCTGTACTCGGCGGGGCCGGACGGGGTGACAGCGTCAAACGACAATATTGCGATCCCTGGTGTTACGGGGCCATACAACTGTTATGATACCGATGGAGACGTGTCCGAAATGGGGCCGGCCGCCATGAACGGCTGCCTGACCGTTACACGGATTGACGCCCAGCCGAACGAAGTGCTGGACGACATCAACAACTGGGACCCTCAGCAATGAGCGCGCGAGTCGAGGTGATGAACATGCAAGCATGGAGCACGGGACGCAAGGAGCGGGCCTACACGCTGATTGAGATGCTGGTGGTGCTGGCCATTATCATGGTGATGATGTCGTTGGTCATCATGTCAGTCAGCTCCATGCTGCAAAGCAACCGCATGTCGCGCTCCCTCTCGCTGATAGTGGGCGCAGTGGATGAGGCACGCACTCAAGCCATCTGCTATCGCCGCACCACCAAGCTGGACTTGACCCGGATTGATGAGGCAGGCATGCTCAGCCGCCTCACGGTCTCGGGGCCGTTCTTCAATGACAACTTCGACAGCTACAACGACGCCACAGCGGCCGCCCCTACCCCAACGCCGGCCAGCAACGGCTGGATGACCACAGGTAGCTGGGTGGGCCCCGGCCCCAATGCGTCTATCTACTCGGATGGCACGCGCTGCCTGAGGATGGCCGACGGCCAGAAATACTGGAACCTGTGCTCGCGGGTGGACACTGTAAAGCAAGAGGACTTTGAACAGATTGTGATGGCGCGGGTGAAGTTCCTGCCGAGTGCCAACCGGAGCGGGGACCGCTCCCTCAACATCTATGCCTGCATCCAAGATGCCGCGACTATGGGTGATGCCTACTGCATGACCCTGACGATCACCCCTTGGCCCAACGGGTCGGGCCTCAACAATAACAGCGCGGTGACTTTGGGCAAGTCTGGCGGAGGATCGTTGAACCCGGTGGGCACCGCCGTGGGACAGCTTGCTGTGGATTTGCCAGGGCCTCCCGTACAGGGCGGGAGTCCGGCCTCTGCTACGGCGTGCCTGATTGAGAATGTGTGGTACAGAGTCATGATCTCGGTCAAGCGCGCCACCGACAACAGCAACCCGGCATCCGCGACTACGAAGGCCACAGTGGCAGGCAAGTTCTGGGCTGACGGGCAGTTGGAGCCTTTGGCGTGGACCGTGGGGCCGCTGCAGGACAACTCCCCGCTGTTCAATGGCCCCGGGGGGTTCGGCTCGACCGGCTGTGACAGCTTGGTTGATGACGTGCTCTTCGATGGCCGCCCTATTCGCATCATCCCGGTGGGTCTGCGCCTGGATGCCTTGGGCCTGACCTCGCCGACGGCAGACCCCGGGATAGCCTCCAGTTGGGACGTGGCGCTGCTTGACAGCCCGAGCAATTTCCCCTGGGTCTTCCGCCCGGATGGGACCACGGCCCAGAGATACCTGGCCCAGTTGATGGACCTCACTTCCGGCGACAAGGCTTACATGGCGATAGATCAAAACACTGGCCATGCCCGCATGGCCCACACACTTCAGGAAGCGATACAACCATGAACTACACAACCCCCAAGCAAACCGGACCGCGCCAGCCGCGGAGGCAATGTACTGACGGGTTCAGCCTGGTCGAGGTCATGTTTGCCATCGGCATGCTGGGCATCGGCATTGTCGGCGTGCTGTCGCTGTTCACGACCGGCATTCAAGCCGCGGCCTGGTCGAACAACATGACCGCGGCGTCAATGGAGGCCCAGTCACTGTACACCCAGGTCATGGCGGAGGTGGACCCTGCCGGGAACCGGATCTATCTGTGCCGCATTGACGATCCCAAAAACCCCGTGGCACAGAAACCGGCCAACTACTGGATCCACACTGACTCAGGCTCTGGCCGGCAGTGGCTCGATCCCGTGCTGGTCAGCCCTGATATGGACTGGTGGTGGCAGTGCCGGGTCTCTAAGTACCCCATGGATCCTGATGACCCGCTGGACTACACTAAGGATGCCGATCAAGTCAACCCCAACGCCACTCCGTACCCGATAGGTCTGTACCAGATCGCCATCGCGGTGTACCGCAATTGGAAGCCGCCGGGCAAGCCGGCGATAGTGGTTTTCACGACCTTCGTAATCGCGGGCTACTGAGCGGTGGAGACAGTGCCGGCATCCCGCCGGCGCACAGGTTGGGCAGTGAGGTTTGGTGGCGGGCGCAGCGCCCGCTGAATGAGGAAGACAGAACCATGAGGCGCCCAAAGTTCGAATCGTTAGCCAGCACCCCGCCGCCAGCCCCCTCCCGCAAGAGGAGAGGGAACACCAGGACCGGTTCAGCAGCGTTCACGATGATTGAACTGTTAGTGGCCATCTGCGTGTCGGTGATATTGCTGGTGATTGTGGCTTTTGTGTTCAAGATCTCAGCCGCGGCGACCCGCGACGCCAACAGCAGGGTGGGCATGACCGAGCGCCTGCGCCTGGTGAACATCCGCTTGCGCCAGGAGATCGGCGCCATGTTGCCCATTCCGCGGCTGGATCCCAGCACCAAACCCCTCGCGCCCTACCCCGACAAACGCACGTTCGATGTCGCCGCTGACGGGACCTGGATCATGTTCGCGACTTCAACCGTGCAAGATGGCCTGCCGGTGAATGTGGATGTGAAGTATGAATTCCTCCAGAGCCCGGACGGCGATCCGCACAAGAACGTTCTGGTGCGCTGGCGAGACCACACGGGCCCATACGATAACACGACGCATCTGGCCAACCCGAATTACACCCTGGGGGACAACTCGTTCGAGGCGCCCACTAGCGGCTCTACGTACTTCAATGCCGACGTGCTTATGCAGAACGTGCGCTCGGTGAAGTTTGACGTCAGCAGCATGGACGTGCCGGCTGGTATGCCGCTCACCGACGGCCAGGCTGCAAGCAGCGTGCCCAACCCGACGGATTTGTATCCCCGCCAACTCCCTGCGGGCGTCGAACTGGACATCGAATACGGGCCGGAACAAGGGGACTTGGATAAGCTGGAGCGGCAGGATCTGTTTTTCACGGTCTACCGCGGATTGTAAGGAGCGGACCCATGCTGCAGGCGTCGCATCTAAGGGACAGGCGCAGCGCACGGAGAGGGTTCACGCTGATTGAGTTGTTGGTGGTGATAGGCATCATCGGCGTGCTGCTGGGTCTGCTGCTGCCAACCTTGTCGAAGGTGCGGCAGCAGGCGCGCTATGCCGCCGCCAAGGAGGACATGCGGTCTATTGCCACGGCACTCGAATGTTACCGCCTGCACTTTAACGCCTACCCGCCGGACGACCAGTTCGGCAGCGTCAACGATGATGAAGCCGCCTCTAAGACTCTGGCATACTTCCTGTGCAGGAGTCATAAATGGGGCAACATGCACTATGGACCGTACCTGAAGACCCCGGCTGCCGACAGGTTCAGAGACTCAGGTGGCGGCTTGAAGGTGCTGCTTTCCCCGCTGAACGACACCGCAACTAAAGGCTACTACAGGTACGTCCTTATGGAGGACCCTTTGGACGGCCGCAAACGCCGTTGTATGGTGGCTGACGCCGGCCCGGATGGATTGTGGGGCATAAACATAACCACATTGGGATTTGTCTCTACCGGCCTAACGAACGCTCAAGGTGTTCCGGCCGACCAGGATAACATTTACAGCGGAATGTAAGGAGCGCATCCATGCTGCAGGCATCACATCTAAGGGCCCGGCTCAGCGCACGGAGAGGGTTCACGCTGATTGAGTTGCTGGTGGTGATAGGCATCATCGGCGTGCTGCTGGGTCTGCTGCTGCCGGCCTTGTCGAAGGTGCGGCAGCAGGCGCGCTATGCCGCCGCCAAGGAGGCCATGACGTCCATTGCTATGGCGCTCGAGGGCTACCGCAGCGACTTTAACGCCTTCCCGCCGGACGACCAGTTCGGCAGCAACGGTGACGAAGAAGCCGGTTCCAAGACTCTGGCCTACTACCTGTGCAGGCGCCACCAATGGGGCAATATGCACTATGGCCCGTACCTGCAGAACCTGGCCGCCGACAGGTTCAAAGACACAGGTAATAACGTGATGGCGCTGCTTTCCCCGCTGAACAACACCGCGACTAAAGGCTACTACAGGTACGTCCTCATGACCGATCCCTTGGACGGCAAGAAACGCCGCTGTATGGTGGCTGACGCCGGCCCGGACGGGTTGTGGGGCGTCAACATAGACGCCGAACTGGGATTCACCCCTACCGGCCAGACGAACGATCAAGGTATTCCTGCCGATCAGGACAACGTTTACAGCGGCACGCTCTCGCCTAATACGAAATGACTTGATTGTCTGTGCGTCCGTGGCACACTGGCTGGCGCATGGGGACCGGCACAGAAGCTCTGCAGACCGTCAACGTTGCGCTGCACGAACGCAGTTACGACATCCTCATTCAACCCAACATCCTTGTGGACGCCGGGCCACTGCTCGCCACCAGGTTGAAAGGCCGGCGCTGTCTGGTGGTGACAGACCGCACCGTGGGTCCCAAGTACGGGCCCCGGCTGGCCGCGAGCCTGCAGCGCGCAGGTTTCGAGGGTTCGCTGGCGGAGCTGCCGCCGGGCGAAGGCGCCAAGACGCTGCACGTGGCCGAATTCCTCTACGACCGCTGCCTGGATGCCGCCCTGGACCGCGACAGTTGCCTGGTGGCGCTGGGCGGCGGTGTCATTGGCGACCTGACGGGCTTCGTGGCGGCCACTTTCTACCGCGGCATCGCTTTCGTGCAGGTGCCCACCACCTTGCTGGCGATGGTGGATGCCGCTATCGGCGGCAAGACGGGCGTGGACCACCCGCGCGTCAAGAATGCGATCGGCGCGTTTCATCAGCCCAGACTGGTGCTCGTTGACCCCTTGACCTTGGCCGGCCTGCCGGAGCGTGAACTGAAGGCCGGCCTGGCTGAGGTAATCAAGTATGGCGTGCTTGAGGATGCGGAGTTGTTCGCTTTCGTCGAGCAGGAGCTGGGGCCTTTGCTGCGCAAGGAACCCGCGGCGCTGGCGCATGTCCTGGCGCGTTGTGCGGCCATCAAGGCGCGCATTGTCAGCCAGGACGAGCGCGAACTGGGCGACGGTCCGCGCGTGCTGCTCAACCTCGGCCACACCTTCGCCCACGCCATCGAAGCCGCCACGCGCTTTCAAAGCTATCTGCACGGCGAGGCCCTCGCCATCGGATTGTGCCTGGCGGCCTCGCTGTCCGTTGAACTGCAGTTGCTCAAACCTGAAGTCTGCGCACGGATCAAGGCCCTGGTGGCCGCAGCCGGCCTGCCGGTGAACCTGAAGCGCGATGACCCCGACACAGAAACGCTCTACGCCGCCAGCCTTAAGGACAAGAAGATGGCCGCGGGCAACCTGCGCTTCGTCCTGGCCGAAGGAATCGGCGCGGTCAAGGTGCTAACCGGCGTGCCCGAAGAACTGGTCAAACGCGTCTGGGAAGCAGGGCGCGAGCAGTAGGACAGGCTTTCCAGCCTGTCCGGACAGCCTGGAAAGGCTGTCCTACCGGCCCACGCGCTTGTCGGCAGTATCCAGGGCTTCCACGACCTTGGCCCAAACTGCCTCTTCGCCGTCCAGGATCTCAAACTGAATCGTCAAGACCCAGAATGGGAACGTAACGCCAGCGAGATGCTGTACCAGTTTGGCGGCATCCTTTTCCGTAACTACAATTGCTTGCGCCCCCAGCGCCTCGGCATTGGGGATATCAATGAAGTCCGAGGTCCAAGCCTCATGCTCAACATGATCAGGATAACATGCATTCCCCACAAGCTGCGTCTCCAACTTCGATAATGTATCCAGGAACGCCTGAGGATTCCCCAAGCCGCACAGCGCGTAGACCCGGTTCTTTTTCAACTCCTCCAGGCTCAGCGTTTTGTCACCCGTCAATTCCCGTAGCGCCACTGGCTTGTGCCGGGCCTTCGCCAACACAGCTTTCGGGGCATAACGCGCCACCGTCTGCTCCAGGGCAGCCAGGTCAGCAGCGGGGATCATGTCCGCGCGCGTAATGATCACGACCCCCGCGCGGGCCAGTGCCTCGGGTCTTTCACGCAAACGGCCCCACGGGGCGAGATGCCCCCCGCCGAAGGGGTCCGTGGCGTCCACGAGGACGATGTCCAGGTCGCGTGCCAGGCGCCAGTGTTGGAAACCGTCGTCCAGCAGCACGGCGTCGCAGCCCTGCTCCTTGGCGCGCCCGGCGGCGGCGCGGCGGTCCGCGCCAATGAGCACTGGAACTTGCAGTTCGCCCAGGGCGGATTGCAGTTCCACGGCTTCGTCCCTGGCCTGCCCCTTGTACCCCCGCAACAGTACGGCGGGCTTGCGTCCGCGCGCAGCCAGACCGCGAGCGAAGTATTTCGTGGCGGGCGTCTTGCCGGTCCCGCCCACAGTGATATTGCCGATGCAGATCGCCGGCACGGGCGGAAAGCGTGGCGTTGCCAGTGCACGGTCAAGCCGCGAACCGAGGCCATAGCCTGCCGCCAGCAGCGGCCCGGCCCAGCGCAAACCCACCGGCAGCAAAGAGGTGGTTCTATCAGTCCCATTCATCCCATTCTTCCCATACCATGTAGTGGTAGGACAGGCTTTCCAGCCTGTCCGGACAGCCTGGAAAGGCTGTCCTACTGTATGCGCATGAGCGGGCGCAAGCCGAATCCGAAAATCAGAGCTACGGCCAGATACAGGCCGAGCCACTTTTGCCTGGCGTTCCACCACGCCGCGGGGACAGAGTCCTTGAGCAGCAAACTCACGCCCTGAAGATTGTCGTGTGTGGGGGTTTCGGGATTGAAGACAACCGGGGACTCCGGGGCCCGCCCGCCTCTGGCGCGGATTTGGAGCGGCAGTGCGTAGGTGTTGCCATTGTAGCGCACGGTGAGCGTAAAATCGCCTGCGCAGGCCGCCTTTATCAACCACTCGGCCTGAGGGCCCCGGCTATTCGGAGATTGGCTGGCTTTCTCCGCTGGCCCGGCATTGGGCTGCGCTTGGGGCACCGTGACGGGCACAATGGCCGCGCCGGCGGGGATCAGGCCCTGGTTAGGAATGATGTGCGCGAAGCCGCCCGCGCCGTCCTCGAAGTCCGCCACTACTTTGATCTCATCGCCCGGCCGCACAGGTTCAAAGCTGAGGCGCGAAGCGGTCCACGTGGCCAATACGCAGAGCGGCAGGACGCTCCACAGCGCCGGCTTGCAGGACCCCCACGCGTATCTGCCGCTGATCTTGCCCGCCAAACTGGCCAGCCGCGCGGCGCTCTCCTTGTCGCCGGTGCTCCGCGCGGTTTGAAGAAGCTCCTTGAGTCTCTTCAGGTCGGCCTTGCAGAGACCCAGCAGCTTCTGGTTGCCGAGATACTTCTGGAAGAGGTTGACGGCCAGGCCGGTGACCGCGCCGGCGATAATGAGCGCCGCCAGCGGACCCAGCAGGGTGGTCCAGCCCAGCACCCAGTCGAGCAACACGTACAGGACGCGGAGCACCGGCAAAAGGCATTGCGTGTAGAACCAGAACATCGTTGGCCTCAACCCTTCCCTGTGACAATCTCCACCCGTCCGCTGCCGCCGTCAACCTTGATCGTGGCGCCGTTCGGGATCAGCCGCGTCGCGTCCTTGAGCACTACTGCCGGAATCCCGAAGTCGCGGGCCACGATCGCGCCATGTGACAGCATCCCGCCGCGTTCCACGATCAGGCCGCGGGCCTGCACGAAGAGCGGCGCCCAGCCGGGGTCCGTGGAAGGGCAGACCAGGATGTAGCCCGTGCCGAGGTCTCCCGCCTCGCTGGTCGTTTGCAGTACGCGCGCCGGCCCTGTGCCGGAACCCGCGGCCACACCCGTTCCAGCGAATACGCCATCCGTGTGGGGCAACTTGCCAAGTTGCCCTACTTCCGTGCGCCCCAAAGCTTCGAGGTCCGTGGAGAAAAGCACTTCCGGCACGGCCATCCGGCGCAAAGCCTGCCAGCGCAGTTTCCGCGCGGCAATCTGTTTCGCCAGTTCTGGAACCGTAGCACCGGCCTCCCCGCCGGTGGGAGCGCCGGCGTCCCCGCCGGTGGGAGCGCCGGCGTCCCCGCCGGCCCCGGCGAGTTGTGCCAGCTCGTTCCGGTACAGAAAGTAAACGTCCTTCCCGAGTCCCGAGCGCCGCGCCAGTTCCTCAAGCACCTCACGCACCAACGCCATAGCCAGCATGAAGTAGTGCTTGCCGGTCTCCCGGTAAGGCACGTATTCCTGAGCGCCGCGCAAGTCCGCGCGAATCTCATCTTCCAGCGAGGCGGCGCCGTGTGCCCGCAGCACCTCCCCCAGCCCCGCCTCGGTTTCCTGGCGTTCGGTCCTCTGGCATTCGTGCAAGCCCTGCGGCGAAACGGCGGCCCGCCCCTCGCTCTTGGCGCGCTTGTAGTTCTCGATGGTGCGCACGAGCAGGCTGGGATCCTCACGCCAGCGCGGTTCCGAAAGCTCGAACTCGTTGGCAGCGCGGTGGCCGAAGTCCTTGAGAAAATCTTCCAAGCTGATCTCCCCTTGCGCCACGCGGTACAGAGCAATGTTGCATTCCACGGTCTTGTCGCCATCGAGGCCGCGCAGGAGTGAAGCAGCCAGCAGGGGGCCTTTTTCCGGGCCGAAGATCAGTTCCAGATTCCCCGCCAGGCGGGAATGATAGTAACTCGCCAGAAACCCCGGCTTCAGCGTCTCGCGGCCGAATTCGTGCAGCCCGATCCGTTCGCGTTCCTGCAACTCGGCAAGCAACTCGGTGCCGGACATCGCGGCCAGGTCTTTCTGTCGGGCGCGCCGCGCGTATTCCAGAAACGCGGGCACCTTCCACTGTTCGAATTTCACGCGGCAGTCCCGGGCGGCGCGGCGCAGTTTGCGCCCCGCGCGGAACATCTTGACGAGATAATAGGGCAGTTTCAGCAGGAACTTTGCGCCCGCGCGTTCGTAGTTGAACGTCTTGGGCGGGCCGAGCAGTTGCTCCGGCCCCACGCTCTCAAGATTGTAGGAAAGGGGGAAATCGTCGAAGAAGAGTTCCGCGGCGCGCTCGACATCCGCGTACACGCGGCCGGCCACGAGCACCAGAAAGCCTTCCTTCAGCACGCGGGCCGAAGGCGCAAAGCCCAGGTCGCGATACAAGCCGATGAAACCATCGCGGGCGGACATGAAACGCGCGATGATCTCCCAGGTCAGGGGCGTGGGGAAGGCCAGCGTCTCGCCGAGATTGTGGACGGCCCAGGCAACCTTTTTCCGGCCCGCGGCGAGGCCCCTGAGTTTGGCGATTTCCTCTTCGCGGGCGCGCGGCACCTCTTGGGCTATCTCAAGACCGCGGATGCGGCGGCTTTGCAGCAGGACGAACCGTCCGTCATTGAAACCCCACTCAATGTCTACGGCGTGGCCGAAGTACGCCTCGACGTTCAGGCCGATCTTGGCCAGTTCGGTTAGCTGAGCAGCGGAGAGCGTACCGCGGGCGTCCCGCCCGCCTTCGTCCTCGTTCTCTGCCAGCTTGCCACTGGCGGGCGGGACGCCCGCGGTACATTTGGGGGGAACAGGTTCCGCGAGCTTCTTTTCCACGACGGCCAGGTTCTGGCGTTCGAGCACGAAGATGTCCGGCTGGACGCGGCCGGAGACCAGCGCCTCGCCCAATCCTCTGGCGGCTTCAATGACGATCCGCCGCGCTGCGGGGCTGGTCGGGTCTTCGGTAAAAAGAACGCCGGCAAGTTGCGAGGGAAACATGGCCTGGACGCTGACCGCCGTGCCGGGGAGGCAGCGGACGTCGTTGCGCGCTCGGTAGCGCACAGCCCGCTCGCTGTTCCACGATTCAAAGACAGCCGTGACGGACTCGCGCAGCATGGTCATTGGCTCGGCAGGCAAGTCGCGGCCCGCAGCTTTGCGGTAAGCAGCCAGGCAGGCGTCAGCTTGTTGCCTGGCGTTCTCCCCCTCCCCTTGCGGGAGGGGGCAGGGGGAGGGCGCGCAGGCCCCCTCGAAGACCTGCTTTGGGATGCCGGAGACCGTCTCGCCGTATTGGCGGATGAAGTCTCGGTAGCCTTGCCAGAATGCCATCTTCTCCGATAGAAATGGCTCCAGCGCGGGGCTGAGACCGACATTCAGTACGGTGTCCATCATGCCCGGCATGGAAACCGCCGCGCCGCTGCGGACGGCCACGAGCAGCGGCTTGGGGCCGGCGCCAAAAGTTGAGCCTGTGGCCAACTCCAGCCAGGCGAGCGCCTGGCGCAGTTCGTCTTCCAGTCCAGCGGGCCAATTAGTAGCGCAAGCCTCCGGCTTGCGTCGCAATCCAAAGGATTGCGCTACAAGGTATTCGCGGCAACAAGCGACACAGATCGTGAAGCCTGGCGGCACGGGCAGGCCGGCTTTGCTCATCCGCGCCAGGCTGTAGCCTTTGCCGCCGAGGACCTCCGCGCTCGCCGGCTCGCCCGGCACATCCGGGCCGAAGAAGTGGATAAGCTTTAGTTCTGGCGGCGCGGTCATTAGTGTTCCTTCAGCGCCTCGCGCTGGCCAATGCCGATTATGCCGAGCTTCTCGGTCTTGAGCCAAACCGCCTCTTGGCTGATTACCGGCGGCGCCAAGACCCGGCCCATCTTTTCTTGCTCGTCGAAATTCCAAAGCCAGCTTCCCGTCATGGCATCGAAAGCCCCAGCGCGGTCCGTGGCGGCCACGATGACTGTATTCTGCGCTATGGCGGGCGCTTGGACGCCGGGGCCCACGGGGATGGCCTGGGTCTCTTCGCCGGTTTCAGCTTTCAACACCAACACCTTGCCGTTTGCGGTGGCGAAGGCCAGGTAACCTGCCGAGGCCGCGATGTAGGACGCCGGCGCTTCTGAAGTCTCGCTGTCCCAGACCTTGGAGCCGTCGGTCAGGCGGCGACAGAAGATCAGGCCGCCGTCCTTGCCCGCTGCGCCAACAAAGACCTTGTCGCCGCAGACCGTCGCCGGGCCAAGAGGAGCGGCGGGCAGGTCCGCACTCCACAGCGTAGCGTCCTTCCCTTCGTCCAGGAAAATGAGACACTTCTCTAGGGGAGCTATGAAACGATCTGGACGTCGGAATAAAGCTTCGTCCGTCCCTTCGTCCAGGCAAAGGAGACGCGGCTGCGGCGCTTTCACGGCAATGAAGATCAGGTCGTGGGCGAGACAGGGCATCCCGGCGAGCTCGCCATAATTCCGGCCCCCGCGTGTAGAATCATAGGTGGGAAACAACCGGCCTAGTTGGCTTGTGTCTCCGCTTGTGTTTGCATCGTGCACACACCGCGCCTTGTCGCCTTTGACGCTGGGCGGGCCACGGTCGTCCGCGCAGCCTGAGCGGGCGGCGTCGCCGCCAAGGCCGAACCAGAGCTTGGCTTTCTTGGCGGTGGCACCACCCGGAGTCTCAGCGAGGCAGAACAGGCCGCGGGCATAAGAACCCACGAAGAGCTTCTTTTCAGCGATCGCGGGCGACGAAAGAATCGCTTGGCCGGGCGTGAGGTTTACGGACCAGAGGAAGGAATGCTCCGGCCGCTTCACGCAGAAGATTTTGCCTTGGTCCGTCGCCATGTAGACGGCATCGTCGGTCACAGCGGGCGAACAGACCATGGTCGCGCCGGCCGAATAGATCTTGAGCAGCTTTCCGGCAGCCACGTCAATTATGTAGAGATAGCCGTCGCGGCAGCAGGCATAGGCCACGCCCTTGCTGACGGGCACGGCGCCGATAATGCCGTCGCTGGTCTTCACCTCCCATTTCTTCTCGCCATCTAGCGCCGACAGGCACCACACCGCGCCCGCGGGATTGGAGGCGCTCTTGTCGAACGTGCCGTTGCTCAAACCGATCAAAACCTTGTCATCACATACCGTGGGATCGCTGAAAGCCGGGTAAGGCGTAGGTGTGCGCCAGATCAATTGGCCGGTTTCCGCGTTGACGCAAACAACCGCCTGGCCTCTTCTGCCATTGCCGAAAAAGAGGCGCGGCGCGCCCGAGGCCGCGTCGCCGGGTTTTGTGGGCACGCGCACCACCACGGGCGAGCTGTCGCAACCCAGGAAGTTCGCGGCAGCTTCAATTTTCACCGGCGACGCGCCCTCAACACCCGCCGGCACGGCGTCCGCCAACGCGACTTTGCCCACGATAAGGCGGAGCGGCTGATCTTTCCTGGCCGCGGCCTCGCGCAGGTTGGCGGGCACGTCCCCCTCACCCCACCCTCTCCCCTCTGGGGAGAGGGCAGGGTGAGGGGCGTTGATCTCGACGAACTCCTTAACCTCGAGGACCAAGTACGACGGGTCTTCGCGTCCTATAGCCTCGGCAGGCGGCAGGCGCTCCGCAGTCCCGCAAGCGGCCACTGTCTTGCCAGCCAGTTTCGCCAGGGCCTCCGCTTGCGTGCCCTTCTTGGCGAAACAAAAGGGCTCGCCTTCGAGATGCCACAGCAGCCTTCCGGTCTCAAGTTCCATGCACCACATGCCGTCGTCCCCGGAGCCGGCGTAGGCTTTGCCCTCAAAGATGCAGGGGCTGCACTCAGCGTGGCTGGTGGTCTGCCTGGCCCAATGCAGTTTGGGCTTCTCCTTGCCACCACTAGCCGTCACAGGTTCCAGGTCCAGGCAGAAAATGCGGCTGCCGCGTTCATCGTGATAGCCTTCGCCGCACACCAGGTATTTCCCTTCGCCGCCACCAGCCGTGAACTTGCCGCCGACAGCCGGGGAAGAGAAGACCGGCTGCAAGCCCGGCTCCAGGCCTTCGCCGGTGTATTTCCAGACCTCGGCGCCGGTATCGGTGTCGAGGCAGAGTATCGCGCCCGACTTGCGGAACGGCGACTGGGCGCTCATCCCGAAGTACGCGCGGTTGCCCACGACAGCCGGCGAGGAATCAATGGAAGCAATTCGGCCGGCCGCCGCGGGAGTGTAGTTCCACAGGGTGCGCGGAGAGTCCAGCGGGCCTTTGGCGCCGGGCACTGCGCCTTGCCGTGAGGGGCCGGAACGGAACGCCGTCCACGGCGCGCCAACTTGCTCGGCAAGGACGCTGGCGCCGGCGAGCAGCGTCACTCCCCAGAGGCAACAAACGCAGCCCGCGAGCAGGATCAGAGCCAGCAATTTGTGAGCGCGGCAGTAGCGAAAGAGCGCCATGTACGTGCGCGGCTTGAAAACAGCCACGGCCGCAGCGCCCAGAAGTCCCAGCAGGTACGGCAAGATAGTAATCAGGGCCTGCAGCGGCCCGATGGCTGAGGGTACTACGGCGTGGGCCGGCGGAGCGAAAAGAACCAGGATGAGCAGGGCGAGGACGAGGGCGCGGCAGGAAGTAGGGCGGGTTGCCAACCCGCCCCACGAAGAGGGCAGAAGGCGGCGCGGGCGCGCATCGTTAACCGCTTGGCGAACACTGTTCGCGCTTTTCGTTTGGTTGGTCATGCGCTTCCCGCACCGCCTTCGAAGATCTTCGGGTCAACTTTCATCTCGTGCCCGTAATAACGCTGGAAGAGCTGCCAGCGCCTTTCCGCCGGGGACAGGTCCGGCGGCAGGGAAGAGAGGACGATCTTGCGCGCGACTTCGCACATCTGAACCCCGATCATGAAACGCTGCTCCCCGGTCAGAGCCATCAGCCGCTCGTGGACCATGCGCTCGATTTCGGGGGACGTGTCATTCACTGGCGCATCTCCTCCACAGTTCCTCCAAGCCCAACTGCCGCACCCACCGTTCAATATAGCCGTCATCGCAGCTTGTGGCCATAAGGTTCTTGATGTCCCGCAACTGCATCTCCGATTCCGAGTCCTTGGCCCAGAAGAGCTTGGAAACAATCAGGTCTTCCTTGCTGACAATCCACACTCTCAGCCCATCAATGACTGTCTGTCTGCGCCGTTCGAACTCAAGCCGGCGATATTCAGAACTCTTGCGGACGATGAAGTCCACTTTTATGGCGGTCCCCAGATGAATCAGATTGAACACTGATCCACGGCTGATGGCGCTGGCCGCGGCTTCCTCAGAAACGTAATAGTCTGGGCTAAAAAGTTCACCAATTCGGCGTGCGTCTTCAGCCGCCAGCGCAACCACTAGGTCAATGTCGCGAGTCATGCGTGGCTCGGCGTAGTAGTTCATAGCGAGGGATCCGGTAAGCATATAAAGCAGGCCGGCCTTGTCGAGGCGGCTTGTCACGTCCCTCAAAACGTCCAGTTCGTTAAGCATGGCGCTCACCATTTATCTACCTGCATCCGCCCGGAGTGTCATTTCCTTTTTGAACTTTCCTTATCGGTGTTGTAGAATCACAGCGCTGTCACAGGGAGGAATCTGGGCAGAGGAGCAGTTCTCGGTGTTCTCTGTGCGCTCTGTGGCGAATGCAGTTTCCTTCGGACTTCGCGTTTCGGAATTCCTGGAGGAGGGGGAAAGAGAGTCTGGATGCCCGTTCCGTTGTCACAAATGGCGACCGTCGCCTCTTACGTGCTGGGAAGAAAGCTGCGGGGCCAAAAGCGCTACCCGCTGGTGCTCATGCTGGAGCCACTCTTCCGCTGCACCTTCGCCTGCGCCGGTTGCGGCAAAGTACAGTATCCGCCGCACATCCTGAAGAAGCATCTGCCACTGGAGGACTGTTTCCGCGCCGTGGCGGAATGCGGCGCGCCGATGGTCAGCATCCCCGGCGGCGAGCCGCTCATGCACCCGCAAATCCGCGAACTGGTCGCGGGCCTGGTGGCGCAGCGCAAGTACGTCTACCTCTGCACCAACGCCCAGCTCCTGGAGAAGAACCTGGTGCTCTTCCAACCCAGCAAGTACCTGAGCTTCTCGGTGCACCTGGACGGGCCGCGGGAGGAGCACGACTTCGCCGTGTGCTGGAAGGGCGCTTACGACACCGCCGTCAGCGCCATGAAGGCGGCCATTGCGCGCGGCTTCCGCGTCACCACCAACACCACGCTCTTCGACGGGGCGGACCCCGCGCGCTTCCGGCAGTTCTTCGACGAGATGATGGCCCTGGGCGTCGAAGGCCTGATGATCTCTCCCGGCTACAGCTACGAAGCGGCCGTGGACCAGGACCGCTTCCTGCACAAGCAGAAGACCACGCAGCTCTTTCAGGGACTGCTCCAGGACCGCAAGAAGAGCTGGAAGTTCAACCTGTCGCCGCTGTTCCTGGAGTTTCTCCAGGGCCACACGGACTTCGAGTGCACGCCCTGGGGCAACCCGGCCTATTGCCTTTTCGGCTGGCAAAAGCCCTGTTACCTGCTGCAAGACGGCTATGCGGAGACATACAAGGACTTGCTGGAGCAGACGAAATGGGAGAACTACGGCCGCAAGAGCGGCAATCCCAAATGCCAGAACTGCATGATGCACTGCGGCTATGAGCCGACCGCCGTGGACATCACTTTCGGGTCGCTCAAGGGCTTTCGCCAGATGATGGCGGCATGGTTCAAGTACTGATCCACCACAGAGACACAGAGACACAGAGATACAGAGACACGGAGACAGGGAGACGCGGAGACACGGAGACGGGGAGACGCGGAGACACGGAGACACGGAGAACGGCACCATTTAGCTTTACCAAAGTCCTTTCTCTGTGCCTCTGTGTCTCTGTGGTGAAATGGTGGAGATTAAATGGCTGAGGAAGCAAAATCGTTGCATGGCCTGGTGGCCTCCGTGGCCACGCCGGAAGAGCTGCGCGCAGCCGTGGCGCAGGCGTTCGAGTACCGCGGCGACGTGACGCTAACGCTGCGGGACGGGACCAAAATTGCCGGCTACGTCTTCAACTGTGAAGCCGTGGCCGCCGAGCCGTACCTGCAGATCTTCCCCGCGGACAAGGATGAGAAGGTGAAGGTCCTCTACAAAGACATTGCGGGCGTGGCCTTCACCGGGCAAGACCTGGCTGCGGAGAATTCCTGGGCGGCGTACATCGCCAAGGCCAGACGGGCACAAGTGCTGGAGGCACAGAATTCACCACAGAGACACAGAGACACAGAGAACAGCAGGATTTAGGATTTCCCAAAATCCAAATTCCTTCTCTGTGTCTCTGTGCCTCTGTGGTGAATGTTCAAGGATAAAGGGTCAAACATGCGTGAATGGGTGCTGGCGGAACAGAACCACGGTTTTGTGCGCTCGAAAAAATGGGAAGTGGCGGTGCTGCCGTGCGGCGCAATTGAAGAGCACAATCTGCACCTGCCCTACGCCACGGATGCGCTGGAAGCGCAGATGGTGGGCGAGCGCGCGTGCGAGATCGCATACAAGAAAGGCGCGGCCACGATCTGCCTGCCCACCATTCCGTTCGGCGTCAACACCAACCATTTCAAGGTCCCGGGCGCGCTGGTGTGCAGCCTCAATCCGCAGACGCTTTACACCGTAATTACGGACATCGTGGACTCCATGGAGCGGCAGGGCCTGCGCAAAATGGTGCTCTTGAACGGCCACGGCGGGAACGAGCTCAAGCCCGTCCTGCGCACACTGCACCATCAGAGCAAAATGTTCCTCTGCACCTGCGACTTCTGGCGCCTGGCAGCCGGGCGCGAAAAACAGATTTTCAGCGACATAGGCGATCATGCCGGCGAAATGGAGACCAGCCTGGGGCTGGCGCTGTTCCCCGAGCTGGTGAAGATCGAGCAGGCTGATGCCGGCGTGGTCCACCAGACGCGCTTTGCGGCCATCAATGAGGGCTGGGTCAGCATCACGCGCCCGTGGCACCTGGCCACCGACAACGCCGGGATGGGCAATCCGTTCCCCGCGACCGCCGCGAAGGGCCGCGCATTCTTCGAGATGATTACGGAGCGGCTTGGAGGATTCCTCGCGGAGCTGGCGGCGGCGCCGATGGATGAGAAATTTCCATACTAAGAGTTACTTCAACCCTTGTCCTCAAGTGCCCGCTGATAGGCCGTGAGAACATCTTTCCCGAAAGCTACAAAAAGGACTTGTTCCACGGTGTTGTTTCTGGCGAGGAAATCGCGCACTTCCCGGACGGCTATGGCGCAGGCTTCATCCAGCGGGTAGCCGTACACGCCGCAGCTAATGGCGGGGAAGGCAATGGTCTTGCAACCGTTCTGCGCCGCCACTGCCAGTGAGCGGCGGTAGCAGGAGGCGAGCAGCTCCGGTTCGCCGTGCCGGCCATCGTTGTAGACAGGGCCCACGGTATGAATGACGTGCTTTGCCGGCAGCTTGTAGCCGCGGGTGATTCTGGCATCGCCGGTCTTGCAGCCGTGCAGAGTGCGGCATTCCACGACCAGTTCACGGCCCGCCGCGCGGTGAATCGCGCCGTCCACGCCACCCCCTCCCAGAAGACTCTCGTTGGCAGCGTTGACGATAGCGTCCACGGCCAGCTTGGTAATGTCTCCTTCAGTCAGCTTGATGCGCGCGTCCATTTCTCTTCCTCCCCTCCCCTGGGTGCATGTCAGTAAATGCGTGGCCCAGAGCGTACCGCGGGCGTCCCGCCCGCCTTCGTCCTCGCGCCCTGCCAGCCTGCCACGAGCGGGCGGGACGCCCGCGGTACATTTGCTGACATCCACCCCCCTCCCCTCCCCTCCCTATCTGCGTTCATCTGCGTCCATCTGCGGTTTCAATCACACCTTCCGCCGCCGCGCACAGTTTCTTGAAGCGCAGCAAGTCCTGCGGCGCCGTGTTGTAGGACACCGCACCGGAGCCCCACACGAAGTTGCGCATCCCGCGGGCCTTGGCGGCCAGGCCCTGCACGACCGTCTCCAAGCGCGGCCAGTCCTGGCGTTCAATCAGCTTCGGGTCGGCGCAGCCGCGCACGATCATTCTGTGGCCGGCAGTTTTCCGGCGCATGAACGCAAAATCGGTGTTGAAGTCGGCGACGACCAGCGACGTGCCGCTCTCAATGAAATGGTCCATCAACCGCGCGGTGTCGCCGCCCATGATCACGGCCGGCGGCGGCGTGCGGTTCAGAGCAGCGACCCTCGAAACGATGCGCTTGGCGTAGGGTACCACGTACTCGCCAAACATGGCGGGGCTGATGAGCGGCACTGTCGCCCAGGACTCGAAGATGTTGACCCCGCAACCGGCCGCCGTGAGCCGCTCAGCCTGTTCCAGCGCAAGCGCAGTCGTCTTCTCGAGGAGCGCATGAACGCGCGCGGGCGTGTCGAGCATGTCGGCGATGAGGTTCTCGAAGCCCCGCAGTTCAACTGCCTGCGAGAACGGCCCGCCCAGGCAGCCGTATACCCACACCTCCCCGGCAAGGCGCGAGGCCACTTTGCGCGCCGCTGCGGCGATAAGCCCCAGGCGGTTCGCGTCTCCCGGCTGTGGCACGGCCAGCACGCCGGGGTCGAGGACCGGCTGAGCAGCCAGCGGGTGCGAAACGGTTCCGGGAATGGAACCGTCCGCGCCGGCAGAGACCTGGCAGCCAAACGCCTCGGCCTCGATATTGTAGATGTCAATCCCGACTGTCACGAGGTCGTGCCGGTAAAGTTCATAAGAGGCCAGCGCCGCCTCGGCCATCAGTTCCGCAGAGCGGGCGGTCTCCGCGGGCGTCCTGCCGAGGACGCGCGCGCCATGTTCGTAGATGGACGGCACGAACGGGTAGCGGTCCACAGGACGGCTTTCGAGAACGGCATTCATGCGCTCATAAGAGGTCATATCACCTATAAACCGCAGCGCGGCTTTCAGCCGCAACCAAATCCAAAACTCGAAATCCGAAATCCGAAGGAAACCCCAAACAGCAAACAGGAAAAACCTTGCGCAGCACATCTTCGCCAGGCGTGCTACGCGCGTATGTCTGCCCCGAAAGGCAAGATGGAGTGCTGGCGCGCGGCGGGCCCGGCTTTCAGTTTTCGGTTTTGCAGTTTCCTTCGGATTTCGGATTTCAAGTTTGTGATTTTGAAGAGGGAAGTGGTGTCCAATTCTTTCACGTTCTACGTGACCTCCGTGCGCTCTGTGGTAAAAGCCGTTGTAGCATTAGGAGAACAAACCGATGAAAACACTGGGCATTGGGATTCTGGGCCACGGCTTCATGGGCAAGACCCATTCCTTCGCGCACCGGACCATCCCTTTCTACTACGATCCGCCACCGGTGCGCACTGCGCTCAAAGTTATCTGCGGGAGGAATCCCGAGCGTGCGCGCGCCGCCGCTGAAGCGCTGGGCTTTGAGCGCTCGACAACGAACATGCTCGATGTCGTGAACGCGCCTGACGTGGACATCGTCCACGTCTGCACGCCCAACGACGCGCACCTCCCGGCGCTCAAGGCGGCAATCCGGGCGGGCAAGCACATCTACTGTGAGAAGCCGGTCACCGCGAAGCTGTCCGAAGCCGAGGAACTGGAGAAACTCCTGCCCGCCTACCGCGGCCTGGCGCAGACGGTCCTGCAGAATCGTTTTTTTCCGTCCACACTGCGGGCCAAGCAACTGGTGCAAGAAGGCTTCCTGGGACCGGTGACGCAATTCCGCGCGGCATTCCTGCACAGCGGGAACGTAGACCCCAACCGCGCCTTCAGTTGGAAGTTCTCAGCAGCCGCGGGGGGCGGGGTGATCCGCGACCTCGGCCCGCACGTCATTGATCTGCTCGACCATCTCGTTGGCCCGTTCGCGGCCGTGCATACTTTGAGCCGCATTTGGGCAGGGCAACGGCCCGACCCCGCTGCGCCCGGCCAGAGCATCGCCGTAGACACGGAAGACGCGGCAGTGATGCTCGTCCGCTCGGGCGATGGCGCGATTGGGACCCTCGAGGTCAGCAAAATCGCGACGGGTGTGGAGGACGATTTGCGCTTTGAGATTCACGGGCGCTACGGCGCCATGCGGTACACGATCTGTGAGCACAACTACTTGGAGATCTACGACGGCCGCTTGCCGGGCGGCGACTTCGGCGGGGCGCGCGGCTGGCAGCGTCTGGCGACCATTCATCGCTATCCCAGCCCCGGCGGCAAGTTCCCCAGCGGGATAAACAACGTGGGCTGGCTGCGCGGCCATGTGCACTCGCTGTACTCTTTCCTGAAGTGCGTGGCCGAGGGCACGCCGCCCGCGCCTTCACTCGCGGACGGCCTCTACCTGCAGCGCGTGTTGGAAGCGGCTTGTGAATCCGCTGCCGCAGACCGCTGGGTGGAACTGCCGCGAAAGAACGGTTCAGCGCGGTAGGACAGGCTTTCCAGCCTGTCCGGACAGCCTGGAAAGGCTGTCCTACGGGTAAATGTACCGCGGGCGTCCCGCCCGCCCGTGGCAGGCCGGCAGGGCGCGAGGACGAAGGCGGGCGGGACGCCCGCGGTACGCTCTGGGCCACGCATTTACTGACATGCACCCCTGTCCTACCCGTACCTCTTCTTGGCATTGCAGTCTCCCGCCAGGGCCGCTATGCTGTGCAGTGCTGCACCAACCACAGGCTTCGAGGGGCAATGGCGCCAGCAGCACCTATTATCCGGCACTCGCATTCCGTCGCGTGGACGGCGCTCGCGGCGTTGTGGCTGTGCTATGGTTTGGCGCTGCCGGTCCGCGCCGCGGCGGCCGCCGAGGAAAAGCCGGCGGACAAGGTGGTGGTCAGTTTTCCTTACTTTGACCCTTCGGATCCCGAGGGTTATTGGACCGAGCCCCTTATCAAGCTGATGAAGAAGCGCCCCGAACTGGAGGTGCGGCGCTGGGGCGGGATCAGTCTGCCGGGCGGCGCGGGCCGCGTCAACATTCTCATGTCCATCGCCGGCGACACGGCGCCGGACTTCTTCTACTGCTATTGGCACATCATCCGCAACGACATCAAGAACGGCTTTCTCTATCCGTTGAACGAGTGGGTCGGTGACGACCGGAACGGCAATGGCCAGCTTGACCTTGAAGAAGCCACGTGGGACGGCTGGAAAAAGATCCCGCTGCTGTGGCGGCAAGTCTCCACGGAGAAGGGCAAAGTTTACGGCATCCCGTTCGCAGGCACCTGGTATTACGCGTTGGTTTATCGCAAAGACCTGGTGCAGCAAGCGGGGCTGGACCCGGAGAAGCCGCCCGAGACCTGGGATGAGTTCTTCTACTGGTGCCAGAAGATGACTTTACCCAATAAAGAGATTCCCGGCGCGACGTTGAAGCGCGGCCAGCGCGGCTATGCGCTCTCGCCAGACCAGGC
>Ga0187861_10001494_pt1 | contig 23970 bp, 24 predicted proteins | sample June2016WEW_10_1_3_FD_132986 | JGI IMG/M metagenome (GOLD analysis project Ga0187861, IMG submission 132986) | Peatland microbial communities from SPRUCE experiment site at the Marcell Experimental Forest, Minnesota, USA - June2016WEW_10_100 | ecosystem: Environmental > Terrestrial > Soil >...
CCACCGAAGTCAACGTGACCGGGCGTATCGATCATGTTGATTAAGTAATCCTGACCTTCATACTCGTGAACCATCGAGACGTTGGATGCGTCAATAGTGATACCACGGGCCTGCTCTTCCGGATCTGAGTCCATGAAGAGCTGCTTTCCTGCGAGCTCCTCAGAGATGATGCCTGCACCTGAAAGCAGGTTGTCAGAAAGAGTCGTCTTGCCGTGGTCAATGTGTGCCACAATACCAATATTCCGAATGTGCTTCGGTTCCTTCATGAGCTCAGTTACGCGCTCGACTGATTTTTTGCCGCGGACCATGAAAATTACCTCAAAAAAAGATGTTTAACGGGCGGATTTTGCAATGCGCTCGCGTTCTTCCTTTTTCCCGACCGAGTAGCACTTCATGTCGCCCTTGGAGGCTGCAATGAGTTCATCGGCGAGGACTGCACTTGCGCTCTTCTTGCTGGTGCTGGATCCCTTCAGAGTTGCTTCTGCAAGGAAACCGATGGCGGTGTCAACCCTGCGCATGGGTGCGGTGTCGACCGATTTCGGGACGTTGATACCACCGTATTTCAGGCGGACAGTCTCTTCACGGGGACCGGCGTTTGCGATCGCCTCGACCAGCACTTCGACGGGATTGCGCTTGGTCTTCTTGTTGATGATGACGAATGCATCCCGCACGATCCGGATGGCCAGCTGCTTCTTTCCGGTATTATTCTCGGTCTGCATCAGGCGGTTGATGAGCCGCTCAACGATCATCATGTTGCTCTTGCCAAATTCCTGGCGGGAGAACTTACCGCAGGTGTGGGGGATGATCAGGGAGGAGAGCGTAACATAGCGGATAAGGCTGGGATCGGTGACCTTGACTTCGGAGGCATCCCACTGGTTGAACAGGAGTTTCTTTCCAATTGCTTCTGCCATCATCATCACCTGCGCGGTTTCTCCTTCCTGCCAATCACCATCTCGTGGAGGCAGACGTTGTTCACCTTGGTGACCACGTACCGGACGCCAGGGATATCTCCCATGGAACGACCGAGACGTCCGCCGATGCCTTCGATCTCGACTTCATCGTGTTCATCGATGAAGTTGATGGCACCGTCGCCGACTGCGAATGCGCTGACCTGCCGGCCGTTCTTGATCAGCTGGACGCGCACGCACTTCCGGATCGCGGAGTTCGGCTGTTTTGCCTCGACACCGATCTTCTCAAGCACGATACCTCTCGCCTGCGGAGCACCCTCAAGAGGGTCCGACTTTACATCGAGATTGAGCTCGCGGCGGGCGTAGTTCTTATCCGCCCACCGGAACTTATTTGAGTCCCGAACCAGTTTTCTGGCTGCAAATTTACCCTGTCCCATTAAATAGCCTCATGTAAGTTTTTGTTGTGGTTATCGATAACCCACACTGGGATATGTACTAGCGCGGGTAATCGATTTATAAATTGTGGCATCCCACCTGCCTGTCTTACACTATTGGTTCTCACTCATAATAATCTTATATCCTGATCCGGCCAATACTACACGATGAAAGTCGGGATCTATAAAGAGGTGCAGATTGATACCAGCCACCGTCTGCTCCATTACAAGGGGAAGTGCGCAAACCTCCACGGGCACCGGTGGAAGGTGGAGGTCTGGATGGAGGGGGAGCCGGACCCGGCTACGCAAATCCTGATCGATTACACCCTGATCAAACAGGTCATCGGCAAGTACGATCACCAGATCATACTCAACCGCGATGATCCGATGGTGCCCTGTATCCAGAAGTTCAACCCGGTGATCACGACGCCCGGTGATCCGACCAGTGAACTGATCGCGGGGATTATCCGCGAGGACCTCTATGCGGTCTGCCGGGACCTGGGAATAAAGGCTACAGTACCGAAGATCCGGGTCTGGGAATCCCCGACATCCTGCGCTGAGCTTAAAGAATGAAGATCGCTGAAATTTTCAAGAGTCTCCAGGGGGAAGGGAAGAACCAGGGCAGGACCTGCCTCTTCATCCGGCTTGCAGGATGCAACCTGGACTGCACCTGGTGCGATACGAAATACGCACGGGACGGGGGTATTGAGATGAGTCTTGACTCTGTGCTCGAACAGGTCTGGCGCGTCAACCCCCTGTACGTCTGCATCACGGGCGGAGAACCCCTCGTACAGGAGGATGCGCTCGAGCCCCTGCTCACCTCGCTGCAGAAGCGGGGGACGCAGATCGATATCGAGACAAACGGGACGATCGATTTTTCCCGGTTGCAGCAGTACGCATCGGTCTGCATGGACGTGAAATGCCCCTCTTCGGGAGAGCAGAGCAATCTTACACTCCTCGAAAAGATCCGGCCGCAGGACAGTGTCAAGTTTGTCGTGAACGATGAAGCGGACTGCCGGTATGCACAGGAAGTCATGAGTTCGCACCGGATCGCGGGGGAGTGCTTCTTCTCACCGGTCTTCGGCACGGACTACACGGCAATAACGAAATTCATTCTTGTCAACAATCTGCCAGTGCGGTTCCAGCTCCAGCTCCACAAAATTATCGGGGTGAAATGATGAAGGCAGTATGTTTACTCTCGGGAGGCATGGACTCCTCAACGCTCGCGTATCTCGCCAGGAGCAAAGGGTACGATATCCTTGCCCTGCACCTGAACTACGGCCAGCGAACGGAAAGAAAGGAACTCGCAAGCGCAAAGAAGATCGCAGGACTGCTGGACGCGGAGGCATTTGTCGAGATCAACCTCGATTATTTCACGAAGTTCGGTGCGAGCAGCCTGACGGACAAGGGGATCGCCGTCGAGGAGTTTGATCCGGCCCGGGTTCACATGCCCAACACGTACGTACCGTTCCGGAACGCGAACCTGCTCTCGATCGCGACGAGCTTTGCCGAGGCGCGGGGTGCTGACGCGATCTTCATCGGCGTCCAGTCGCTCGATTACAGCGGCTACCCCGACTGCCGACCGGAGTTCATCGCCGCATTCCAGAAGGTGATCGATCTCGGGACGAAGGACACCACAAAGATCACCCTCTTCACGCCGTTCATCCGGATGACCAAGACGGATATCCTGCGTGAAGGTATCCGGCTCGGCGTGCCGTACGAGCACACGTGGTCCTGCTACCGGAACGAGGGGAAGGCCTGCGGTACCTGCGGGTCCTGCCACTTCCGGAAAGAGGCGTTCGATACCGTAGGGATCCGCGACCCAATAGAGTACGAGGGATAAATGGAGATCTTCCGTGGCAGGAGCCTCTGGATCGAAACAAAGACGATCCGGCTCCCGACCGGATCGGAGAGGGAGAAGGTGATCGTCCACCCGTCAAACGCGGTCGCCATCCTTCCCCTGAACGGGGACCGGTGCACGTTGTTACGGCAGTACCGCTACGCCATCGACCAGTACATCCTCGAAGCACCGGCCGGCACGATGGAGCCAGGCGAGGCGCCCCTCGTTACTGCACACCGGGAGCTGATCGAAGAGACCGGCTTTTCGGCAAAGACGATCATCCCGGTGGGGTTCATCTACACGACTCCCGGCTTTACCGACGAGAAGATCTACCTGTTCGAGGCCCGGGACCTGTCGCCGTCGCAGGAATACGAGAAGGACGAGGATGAGGTGATCGAGGTGATCGATGTCGCCACGAGCGAGCTTTCGGGAATGATCCGTGATGGCAGGATCGTTGACGGCAAGACGATCTGCCTGATACAGCGCTGCCTGGGATGCTGAAGATGCGTGCCATCCTTATTCTTGTTGCAATCCTCGTTGTGGTAACCGCCTTTGCCGGCTGTACCAGCAGTACTTCTGCCACGCCTTCCTATTCCGTGGACAAGAACGGCATCCTTGCGGTGACCTGCGCACCGGTTACGACAAACGAGACCGTGCTCTTCTCAAACGAGACCTATACCAAATCGCGGGTCGTCCTGCACACGCAAACCGGTGACGTAATTACCTACCTGAGTTATCCAGAACAGCCAAAGGCCGTGATCGTGTACATACCAGGAGCCGGTGAAAAAATTTCGGGACACGAGGAGCGGATGGTAAAATACGCGGCAACCGGATATGCATTCATATTTGTCGATATCCGGGGCAGGGGCGGGGAGACGGGAGGGGACGCGTTCGACCCCCAGACGGATTATGCCAGATTCGAGAGCGGCAACTGGCCCCAGTACTATCTGACCATCTGTGACATCTCATCCGCACGCTCCGTGCTTGCCAGCAGGTTTGGCGTTCCGGTCTATGCAGTCGGGGGAAGCAATGGGGGACGGTACGCAGCAGTAGCGGCCGGGGTTGATCCGAAATTTGCCGGGTACGTGGGGATTTCGACCGCGGACTGGGGACTCCGGGAGATGGTCCTTGGTCAGGGCGGATCAGGGGATATTCTGAGGTTTGCGACATCCCTTGAGCCAAGTACCTACCTGCCAGGAATCTCCCCCCGACCGGTCTGGATGTTCCATAACGCAACCGACCCGATTATTCCCTTTGCCGAAGGAAAAGCCCTCTTCGCAACAGCAAACGCGCCCAAAACCTTCATCGAGTTTTACGGCAGCCACGGCATCAACGCAGATGTGGATAACCGGATCCTTATGCAATGGGCGCAAATTTATGGCACCCGCGGGTGAATAGGTAATAGCTTTAAAGAGAGGTTTGAGACCGGCAATGGCAGAAGAAGTGGAGATGGACGATGCGCGAAAGCGCTATGAATTCAAGAAGGTCCTGGAGAAGCTCCAGTCGCAGCAGGGTGACGGGACCGAGTTGATAACCCTCTACATCCCGCCCGACAAGCAGATCTACGATGTGACCAACCAGCTCAAGGATGAGTTCGGGCAGTGCGCGAACATCAAGAGCAAGCAGACGCGGACCAATGTCCAGAGCGCCATCTCGTCCATCCTCGCCCGCCTCAAGTACTACAAACGGCCGCCCGAGAAGGGTATAGCGGTCTTCTGCGGCACGGTGAAACTGTACGGTGACCGGACCGATCTGCAATGCACGATCGTTGAGCCGCCGGAACCCCTCAATCTCTACATGTACCGGTGCAGCTCCAATTTCGAGCTCGAGCCCCTCAAGCAGATGCTCGAGGAAAAGTATGTGTACGGCCTGCTCGTTCTCGACAAGCGTGAAGCATACTGGGGATTCCTGCGCGGCAACCGGATCGAACCGATGGGCGGGGCGAACTCAACGGTGCCGGGTAAAATGCGAAAAGGCGGCCAGTCAGCAGCCCGGTTCGGGCGCCTGCGCGAGATCGCCATTAATGAGTTCTATACCAAAGTCGGCGAGCGGTCAAGTGCGATCTTCCTCGCCGAAAAAGATTTTTTCGAGCGGTTCAAAGGCGTCCTTATCGGAGGACCGAGCCCGACAAAAGAGGAGTTCGAGAAGGGGAATTATCTCCATCATGAGGTCCAGAAGCGGATTATCGGGCTCTTCGATGTTGCATATACCAACGAGGACGGGCTCGCGGAACTCGTGGATGCTGCAGCAGACGCGCTCAAGGGCATGACCGTCATCAAGGAGAAGGCGTTCATGATGCGGTTCTTAAAAGAACTGGTCAAGGACGACGGGCTTGCCGCGTACGGCGAGGAGAGCATCCGGCACAACCTCGGGATCGGGGCAGTGGATATCCTTCTCCTTTCCGCAAACCTCCGCAAGTCACGGCTGAAGATCAAGTGTCAGAGCTGCGACTACACGAACGAGAAGACCGTGAATGTCGAAACCGGCAAGACCGTTGCGGATATTGCCCTGGGCAACTGCCCGAAGTGCACGGCGCCCCTCATCCTTGAGGAGGAGATCGACATCATCGACGAGTTGACCAAACTTGCCGACCAGAGCAGTGCGAAGGTCGAGCTCATATCGGACGATTTCGAGGAGGGGTCCATCCTCTTCTCGGCATTCGGCGGGATTGCCGCGATCCTCCGCTACAGGACGGGATCTTGATGCTGCACGAGATGTACACCACGATCGGGAACACGATTACCGAACACACCGGTCTTGCAGACCCGCAACTGACGGACGGGGGGGAGCATGCCGACCTCGCGTCAACGGCCGCATTCGCGCTCGCAAAACAGAAGAAACAGGCACCGGTCAAGATCGCGCAGGAGCTTGCCGCAGAACTGGCCAAGGATGCACGATTGGCAGGGATCTCAGTCGAAGCAAAAGGGCCCTACCTCAACTTTATTTTCGGCAAAAACTATGTACGCGAATCGGTGAAAGCGGCGGTGCTGCCCGGTTACGGCACCCTCCCGCGCAAAGACGTACGGGTCGTGCTCGAGCATACGAGCGCCAACCCGAACGGCCCCCTGCACGTGGGCCACATCCGTAATTCCATTATCGGAGACACCCTTGCCCGGGCGTTCCGGAAGGCCGGGTACCCGCTCGAAGTGCAGTATTATGTCAACGATATGGGCCGCCAGATCGCGATCGTGGTCTGGGGGTTCGACAACCTTGACAGCACCCAGCTGCCGGGGGAGAAACAGGATGCCCACATCGCCCGGGTGTATATTGCAGCGAACCGCGAGATCGAGAAAGACGAGGGGATCACCCAGCAGGTGAACACCCTGATGCAGCTCGTGGAGAACGGCGACCCGGCGACCGTCAGGAAGTTCCGCAAAGAGGTGTCCCGCTGCCTTGACGGGTTCAAGGTGACCATGAAGGACCTCAATGTGGCCCATGACCGTTTCGTCTGGGAGAGCGACTTCATCCGGAACGGGTATACCGAGCGGATCATCTCAAGGATCCGGAAGCTCCCGCAGGCAGTTGACGATGAGACTCTCGCTCTTGACCTGTCGGAATTCGGGTTCGAGAACAAGTATGTCATACGCCGTAGCGATGGGACGTCGGTCTACGCGGCCCGGGACCTCGCATTCCATGCCTGGAAAGCGGCAAACTTCGACCGGGTGATCGATGTCCTCGGCGCGGACCACAAGCTCATCGGGGCACAGCTCCAGTGCACCCTCAAACTCCTCGGGGAAAAAGCCCCGGAGATCGTCCACTTCGAGTTCGTCTCCCTCCCGGAAGGCTCGATGAGCACCCGGGCCGGCAAATTCGTGTCTGCCGATGACCTCATCACCGAGATCACGAAACGGGCGTTCGATGAAGTGACGACCCGCAGGCCGGAACTCGATGAAGCGATGAGGCGCTCGATCGCAAAATCGGTCGGTCTTGCTGCCATCCGCTACGATATCGTGAAGGTTTCACCAGAGAAGAGCACCGTGTTCGACTGGAAGGAGGCGCTGGACTTCGAACGCCAGAGCGGTCCCTATATCCAGTACGCCCATGCCCGTGCCTGCAGTATCCTTGATAAAGCCGGGGCCTTTACCGAGTGCTATGATCTGGAGACGGAGCAGGAGATCATAGTCGCGAAGCAGATCGCAAAGTTCCCCGGGGTCATCGACAGGGTCATCACCGAACTCAGGCCACACATCCTTGCCACCTATGCACGGGAGCTTGCGGACACGTTCAACACCTTTTACCATTTCGAGCCGGTGCTGAAGAGCGAAGGAACAATCCGGGACCGCCGGCTGACGCTGGTAAAAGCGGTGCAGAACACCTTAAAAGAGTCCCTCGAGACGCTTGGGATCGATGCCATCAGATCCATGTGAACCCCTGCAGAAACAGGGGTACCAGTTTTTTTCAAAGACGTCATCGGCAGCCCTCAAGCCCTGCATGTGGTGCAAGAGGGCCCTTGCGGGCGGGGCGATGTGCTACAAGCACCAGTTCTACGGGATCGACAGCCACCGCTGCGTCCAGATGACGCCGACCCTGCGCTGCAACCAGCGCTGCCTCTTCTGTTGGCGGTCGTTCGAGCACGAACCGTCGGTGGCGGAGGAGTGTCCACCGGAGACCATCCTTGCCGGCATCCACAAGTTCCAGAAGAAGGCGCTCGCTGGCTACAACGCAATCCTCGACAACACGGTTACGGAGGAGCGGTGGCGGGAGGCGCTGGATCCCCGGCACGTGGCGATCTCGCTCTCGGGAGAGCCCACGCTGTACCGGCAGTTGCCAGAACTGATCGACCTCTTCAACAGCAAGGGCTACACCACCTTCCTAGTCAGCAATGGGACAAACCCGGCCATGCTCCGGCGATGCAGACCGTTCCAGATGTACGTCTCGCTGGATGCGCCGGACAAGGAGACCTATCAGGCAGTCTGCCGCCCGCTCGGGGATTACTGGGACCGGGTCCGGGAGAGCCTTTCGCTGCTTGGCTCCCTCCGATCAGCGGTCAGGATCACGCTTGTCCGGGGCCTGAACGATTTCGCACCCGAACAGTATGCGGCCATGGTCCAGGATTCGGGCGCAACCTTTGTGGAAATAAAGGGATATATGTATCTGGGATACAGTAGAAATCGTTTGGCAAGGGAGAATATGCCGGACCACGCGTACGTGCGATCCTTTGCGGAGAAGGTTGCAACCGCGTGCGATTACCGAATCCGGGATCAGAATGAATTGAGCAGAGTGGTCTGCCTGGAGCGTTTTACATGAGGTTCAGTCCTGATGAATGGAAAAGAAAGTCGCATGAGAACTTCGAAGGGGCATGGCATGAGGGGCCGTCGGTTCTGACGCCCGCCAGCCATGCGGGAACCTATCCGAACAGGGCCTATAAGCGGGCTTGTGCCCACCCGATCTTTGCTACGATCAACCGCCTGCGCGAGATCTACCTCTCACTCGGCTTTGACGAGGCCGAGAACCCGGTGATCATCGAGGAGCAGGACATCTACCGGCAGTTCGGTCCCGAGGCCATGGCTGTGCTCGACCGGGTCTTCTACCTCGGCGGCCTTCCCCGGCCGAACGTGGGGATTGCCCGCAAGCAACTGGACGAGATCAACGAGATCCTGCAGAGTCACAGCAATCCGCTGGTGCACAGCGATTCCGCTCCTGCTGGGAAGCCTCACGAACACTACCGACCGATGACCCCGGAGACCGAGGAGCACCTGCGGGAGACGCTCCATGCCTACAAGAAATCGGAGATAGACGGCGATGAGCTGACCGTTGAGATCGCCAAAGTGCTTGGCGTGGACGATGCCCTCGTCGTGCACATCCTCGATGCGGTCTTCCCGGAATTCAGGGCACTCACTCCCGAATCCTCCCGGTCCACGCTCCGCAGCCACATGACGAGCGGCTGGTTCATGACGCTCGGCTCCATCTGGGACAAGACACCGCTTCCTATCCGGATGTTCTCGGTTGACCGCTGTTTCCGCCGCGAGCAGGCCGAGGGGCCGACCCGGCTCATGACCTACCACTCGGCCTCATGCATTGTCGCCGGGGATGATATCACCAACGAGGAGGGAAAAGCGGTCAGCGAGGCGCTCCTCTCTGCGTTCGGGTATACGGACTTCCGGTTCCAGCCGGATGAGAAGCGCTCCAAGTATTACATGCCGGACTCCCAGACCGAGGTCTATGCCAGGCACCCGGTCCATGGCTGGGTGGAGGTCGCAACCTTTGGCATGTACTCCCCCTCGGCGCTCGCGGAGTATGGGATCGGTGTCCCGGTCATGAACCTCGGCCTTGGTGTCGAGCGGCTGGCGATGATCGCGTACAATGCGAACGATGTCCGGCAGCTCTGCTTCCCGCAGTTCTTCCCCCGGCAGCTGGCCGACCGGGAGATCGCCCGGGCAGTCCACCTGCGCGAGGAGCCTGTCTCTCCGGAAGGGAAGATGCTTGCAGCGGCAATCGCAAAGACCGCGGCAGCACATGCCACCGCCCAAGGCCCGTGCGCCTTCGATGTATGGGAGGGTGTGCTCGGGGGTCTTAAGGTAAGGGGCGTGGTGGAAGAGACGGAGTCTACGGCAAAACTCTGCGGCCCGGCCTGCGCCAACGAGATCTTTGTCCATGAAGGGTCGGTACTCGGTGTCCCGGATATAGAAAAGTGGAAACAGGTCCGCACCGAAGGCGTCACGACCGGTCTCACCTATCTGAGTGCAGTCTCGGCCCTCGCAGCAGCGAGGATCGAAGAGGCAGCCCGGTGCGGGAACGCCACCACGGTCCAGATAAAAATGGCAAAGCTCCCCAGCGATATCAACCTGAAGATCGATGAATACGCGATGCGCTTTATCACCGACAACAAGAAGAAAGTCGATGTCCGGGGACCGGTCTTCCTCTCGGTCCGGTCAGTAACCGGCGAATAAGCTATACTTTTTTATGCCCGTTCCCGGATAAAGATCCGGCGGTGGATGATGCGCCAGGAGAGGATGAGCTGGATGATATCCGTCGGCGTGATGGTCTGGCGCCCCTCAAACATGGCAATCGGGTGGACGCCGGTCTGGTGCTCGATGCTCTTCTCCAGTTTCCGGATCGTATCGTAATTCATCGCGCCATCAAACGTGAGCGCACGCATCTTCGCGCAGTCCACGAACTGCGTGGAGAATTCGATCAGGAAATCCTCATCATGAAACGAGAGGAGCGAGTACAGGTCGATATTGAGATCGATATCCGTGATCGTGCGCCTCATCCGGTTCTGCATGAGGGAGATGTTGTAAATATTTCTCCCGGGGCCCTTGTCTCTGCCGTACTTTGAGTGGGCGATCCGTATGATCGCATCCGCATCACACCGCTGCGGTGCGATGTACGTCTCATAATCCTTCTCGCGCCGCACGATCTCGTCCGCCACTTCAGCCGAGTTATACCCCCGGCGTTCCATGTCGCGGAGCCGTTTCCACGCATATTTCACCTCTTTTTCCGGGTCGACAAAGATGGAGAAATCCATCAGTTCCCGGAGACGCGGGGTATACAGCGTGTGAAGCCCTTCGAGGATCAGGATCTTCCGGGGGGAGAACGGGACCGGGGGATCGAACCTGCCAGTGGTATGGTTGTACACCGGTTTTTCAATGGGGTGTCCCTGCTTTAACCATGCAACATCCTTCTCAAGCTGTGAAATATTATTGGCATCCGGGTGTAAGGGGGTGATGTCGAGCCGCCTGCGTTCCTCCCGGTCATAGCGGTGGTAATCGTCCAGCGTGATCGTGGAAACCAGTCCAGGGCCGAATATCTGCCGGATCGCGTTCGTGAACGTGGTCTTACCCGACCCGCTGTCCCCGGCAACACCGATGGTGAAGACGATAGGGGAATGGGCTATGATCTCCTTGAAATTGGGCAGGTAATCCATATCGCAAGTAACTGTGTAGTGCATATCCATATTAAGACCCCGTGAATGGTGCAGCTCCAGTAATTATCGGAAAATGTGTCTGTGCTGCCACGATTTCACCAAAATTGTTAGAAATAGATAACATTTATATATATTTATGTTAGAGATAAATAACATATAAGGCAAATAATCATGAAACCGAGAAATCTCAAGATCTCGGATTCACAGAGGTAATTTTGTGCAGACAAAAATCAGGGAATACCGGGTCCGGCTCTCACTGACACAGGATGATCTCGCAAAAAAAGCCGGCGTGCGCCGTGAGACCATCGTTTTTCTTGAACAGGGTAAATATAATCCATCGCTCAAACTCGCCCATGATGTGGCAAAAGGACTGAACACAACAATCGATGACCTGTTTATCTTTGATGATGAGCCGGAAACGCCGGAGAGCCGGGTCGTTCTGGCAGACTGAATTATAATGCTGCAATATCCTGCCCTGTCGGGCAGGAGGGATTGGATGTTTTACTTTCCGGTTCCCGGCAGAGCTCTCCGAGAATAAGAATAGTTGCGTCCTTGTCCAGCGGCTGATTATCGTTCCCGCATTTCGGGGAGTATATACAGGAAGGACAACCGGTGTCACATGGGCAGTCCCTTACCAGTTCATGCGAACTCGAGAACAATTGTGGAAGAATTTCGAATGCCTTCTCCGCAAGCCCGATGCCTCCTTCATACGTATCATAGACAAAAATAGCGGGTTCACCCTGCTCACCAAATGCTGGTGAAGACAAACCGCCGATATCCCAACGGTCGCACATCACGTGCAGGGGCATAAGCGCGATAATCGCGTGTTCCGCGCCGTGCAGTCCCCCGGCAAGGTCAAGGCCGGAACCGGTAATTTTTTGTCCGATAAAATCAGGAGGATGAAACCAGAATGCCTTCGTCCCGAACGTGAGGGGGGGCAGGGACAGGGGTTCCAGACCAATGATCGTGTCACCCCGCTTGATCTTATAACCGGTAAACTGTTCAGTCACCTCAACATCCCCAAAGGCGCACGGAACACCATGGATCGTCCGGGTTTCAAGGGTCTCAATGATGGAAAGGTCCACTTCCTTGAGAGGCTGCGTATAGTAGTCCACATCGGTTTCTGTCACGCGTATCGTATGGGTTTCAAGGTCCATTTCATTGACGACATATGTCTCGCCCTGGTGGAGCATGATCGCGCCTTTATGGGCTTCGCGGTATGCCTGCCCGCGGTCCAGAGTCTCGAGCAGCCTGCCGTGGCACATCACCCGGAACGTTTCACCGGGAATACCGTCAAGCCTCACGCCATCTGCTGCCCGCCCGCGCCCGGCATATACCCACCCGCGGGAGGTTCTCCTCAGCAGGCCGCCCGATTCAAGTTCCGGCAGGAGCCGTGAGATCGACTCCCCGAAAAATGTCCTGTCAGCTTCTTCGCTCAGGGGAAGTTCGGCAGCAGCACAGAGGAGGTGCCCTGAGACAATATACGGATTGCCGGTGTCAATGATCGCGTTCTCGTGGGAACGTTCGAAAAACTGATCCGGGTGGTGCATGAAATACTGGTCAAGGGGGTTTGCCTGTGCAACGAGAATCGCAAGGGATTCTTCTCCTTTCCTCCCGGCCCTCCCGGCCTGCTGGCGAGTGGACATCATGGTTCCGGGATACCCCGAAATGATCACCGTATCAAGTGAGCCGATATCGATGCCCAGCTCAAGAGCATTCGTTGAGACCACGCCTTTCATGACCCCCTCTTTGAGCTGCCGCTCGATCGCCCTCCGTTCTTCCGGGAGAAAACCTGCCCGGTAAACCGAGATTAATGCTGCAAGGCGCGAGGAGGTCCGTTTCGCATCGTCTCGCGCCCAGACTGTGACCAGCTCTGCCATCTTCCGGGATCCGGTAAAACAGAGGGTCTGGAGATTCTCTTTGACGCAGGAGACCAGAAGATCCTTTGTCTCCTGGTGCAGGGAGCGTTCGCCGATGCCATTATAAAACGGATTGTACATGATGAAATTCCGCTTGCCATGGGGTGAGCCGTCATTATCAACAAGCTCAAATTCCTCTCCGGTGAGATGGTGTGCAAACTCGCGCGGGTTTGCCAGCGTTGCAGTGGAAAGGATGAACCGTGGACTCGATCCATAATACTGGCAGAGGCGCAGAAGCCGCCGTATTACAAATGCGATATGCGAGCCAAATACCCCCCGGTACCGGTGCGCCTCGTCGATAACGATGAAGTCCAGATTTGAGAGGAAAGGCTGCCACTTTACATGCCACGAAAGCACGTGGTGCAGTTCGTGGGGATTGGAGATGATCACCCGCGAGTGTTCACGGATCGCGGCCCTCTTTGACTGGGGTGTATCGCCGTCATAGATGGCAGGCTTTGCCGCAATACCGGTGAACTGTGCCATCTGCTCGAGGGACAGGAGCTGGTCGTTCGAGAGGGCTTTTGTGGGATAGAGATAGAGTGCGCGTGCATCTGCATGCGCTTCAAGATGACCGAAAACGGGAATGTTGAATGCAAGAGTCTTGCCACTCGCAGTGGAGGTCGTGAGGACCACATTTTTTCCGGCCCGCACATGGTTGATTGCCTCGCACTGGTGCGAATAGAGCCGGATCCCTTTCTGGTCAAGGTAGGCTCTCATCGAGGAAGACAGCGGAGTTTCCAGCAACCCGTAGCGGGCAGGTTCCGGTTCGGTTGTCTTTGCATGAACAACCCTGTTGCGGTAGACCGGATTCACATTCAGGAGCCGGATCAGATCAGTGACAGCCACAGGACTCCTCCAGCAGGTGGAAGAAGAGCAACGCAAGCGAGATGACATCCTGCCGGTTGTGCTCAACGATGGGTACGAGGGGGCCGATATTTCCGGTATGGAGGTACGTATCGTAGAATTCCGGCACCATCTGCCCTGGTATATCGTCCCCCCGACGGATCCCGAGGATCTCCCGTTCCAAGGCGGTCAGTCGCAGCGAGGGGAGCTGGTCTTTCCACCTTCGACGGCTGAAATGAAGGACATCGAAGTGAGGGATTCTAGCGGGAGACCCCATACCATAGTAAGCGAGACGATCGGTGATGTAGGGGAGATCGAACGATTTGCCATTGAAGGTGACCAGGGCCGGTCGATTTGTGGACAGGTGTTCAACTGTCGCGATAAGAGCGGCCTGTTCCTCCGTTATGTCGCGTAGCAGGTACTGGTGGACAACAAGTTGCCCGTTATCAATAACGCCAATCCCGAAAAGGATGATAGGGCGGGAAAAAAGCCCGAGGGTCTCGATATCAAGAAACACATAGTCTTCCGGTTCATGGAGTCCTGCCGTTCCCAGCACCGAAACGTGGGATTTGGAGTGCCGGCTGCCTATCAGGTCCATTATCGCGGAGGTATCCCCTTCCGATATACATGCAAGGACCTGATGTGCACGCGATCTCAGCACGGGATGCTCCAGCAGATCCGTCAGGGAATAAAATCCCCGTGAATTCAGCTTCTTCCGGGTCGCCTGACCGATGCCATGGACAAGAGTCAGGTCCTCAAGGAGACCCGCCCTGAAACGATCGAGATCGAATGCAGGACTTGAAAAATCCTGCCGGTATTCGAGTGCAAAACAGGTACCCCCGTCATTGACGATTTCTTTACCACGGAATTGTTCATCGATAGTCACCTCCCTGTAACGGGAAAGGAGGGTTTCGAGATGGTGCCGGGCCTGCTCGTATTCTGATGAAAATACAAAGGAGTTTGAAAAACCGGCCCTGAACGCATTCCCGTCGCGGACAACTTCATATTCACGCAATGCCTGCATCCGCTGCTGCCAGAGTGCGCCAATTCGTGAATACGCCGGGACGACTGCCATCTTCCGGATACAACATCCCGATACGGGCGTTTAAATATCCTAGCGTGCGGAGTGAAAGTGATGGCAAGGCTATTGCGGGTCTTCCGCGGGCATAATGAGACGTTTAATCTGCCGGGCGATGCAACTCTTCTGTCATTATTATAACGCAAAAAACAGGGACGGGTGCTGCCGTTTCACAGACACGTTTATACAGGGATGAGAGTGCTGATGCAGGTCAAGGGTTTACTGATCGATCTTGACGGGGTCCTGTATGTGGGGGGTCAGCCACTCAAGGGGGCCCGGGAAGCGATCGCTTATCTTACGAATAAAAAGTATACGTTCAGGTTTATCTCGAATACCACCCGTAAATGCAGGAAGACCATATCCGACCAGTTAACAGCAATGGGTTTTGCTATTCCCGAAGAGTATATTTTCACACCTCCACAAGCAGCAATTACCTACATGAAAAAAACCGGAAAGAACCATTTTCACCTCCTCACCACCGGAGATGTTGACAGGGACTTTGCGGATAGCGGATCTCGAAGCATTTCAGGAAAAACTGACTATGTAATAATCGGTGACGCAGGAGATGCAATAACCTATGACAGCCTGAACTCTGCCTTCAGGCACCTCATGGATGGAGCGGAACTAATAGCGCTCGAAAAAGACCGGTACTGGATGGCACATGACGGAATCTCCCTCTCTGCGGGACCATTTGTATCCGCACTCGAGTTCGCGACAGGAAAACAAGCCATTGTCATGGGAAAACCATCGAAATCATTCTTCGAACTCGCACTCCAGGATATGAATCTTCACCCGTATCAGGTCGCCATGGTTGGCGATGATATTTATTCGGACATTGCCGGTGCACACAGTGCCGGTATGACCGGTATTCTCGTCCGGACGGGGAAATTCCGCGAAGATATTCTGCAAAATTCACCGATCCGGCCTGATGCGATCATTGACTCGATTGCCAACCTGAAGGAAATCGTCTGAAAGTTCATGAATTCCTTAACACCGGTTTTTAAAATATGCAATTCTTGCCATAACTATATTCTCTATCATCCGTATGACCGGAAGGGGCACATACCAGTACGTAAAAAATCATATGCCAAGGTAAGATTCACGTAAGCGATTTATCTCTCAAGTTCCTCAAGATGAATCATTTTTGGTGCGGGATAGGCATTCGATTCGCATCCCGGGTCACCTGACGCTACCAGTCTCGCCATTGCCTGATCGGAATACTGTCCTGATATATCGATACCGATAAACCTGCGCCCGAGTTTCCACGCCACAAGGGTTGTCGTACCTGCGCCATTGAACGGATCGAGGATGAGGTCATTTTTATACGAGAACAGTTTCATGAGCCGCCGTGGCAGCTCTTCCGGGAACATTGCCGGGTGATCATAATCTTTCATCCGTGTTTCCGGGGGAAACGACCACCGGCCCAAAACCCATTCCTTGAATTCCTCGGCCGAGATATCGATGTCTTCCCTACGGCCGGTTTTCTTGTGGGACTCCTTGTCAAAAACCTCGATATATTCCCATGTGTATTTGATGTAGGGCATTGAAGGGGACTTCCAGCTTCCCCACGCAGTGTATTTCGCATTATAAGTGTTCTTTTCCCATAGTAATTCCGCCCTCCAGAGAAGCCCAAGGCCGGCAAGCTGGTGCGAGATGATGTGGTGAGTGGGAACATAATCCGAGAAGAGGGGCTGGACATTTACCGCCATCCGGCCACCGGGCTTAAGCACGCGGACACATTCGTGCCAGACATGGAGAAGCTTTTCAAAATATTCATTCCATTCGTGGGTGTCATCATGCTGATCCTGAGCATAGGAATGGCCGAAGTTATAGGGGGGGGATGTGATAATGAGATCAATACTCCGGTCAGGAATTCGGGTGAGGGCTTCCTGTGCATCCCCGCAGATAATGCGGTTGATGAAGGGTTGGATATCCGCAGGTTCGTCGGAGTGCAGGTTTTTTTGTGCATCCTGAGACCCCCGGCGGATCCTTGCTTTCCCTTCCTTATCTTTGACTTTCTCTGGTCGCATTTCTCTTTCTCATACGATACTATAGCCCGGGATGAGTAAAAGATGCCGAATCTGCATACGCTGATGCCAACGAGAAAAGCGTTTAATGCCGCGATGGATATATTGTCTACGGTTATCTTATGCTGGACATCAAAGACCTTCATGTGAACATTGGTGACAAAGAGGTGCTGCACGGTATCGATCTCCATATCGATGCCGGGGAGACCCACGTGCTCATGGGCCCCAACGGCTCCGGAAAGACCACGCTCTTAATGACACTGATGGGTTTTTCAAATTACAAAATCACCAAAGGAACCATCCTCTTCAACGGGGAGGACGTGACCGCGATGCACGCCGACGAACGGTCCAAGCGCGGGATCGGGATGCTCTTCCAGCGCCCGCCCACCATTTCAGGGCTTAAACTCGGGAAGCTCCTCACGGCTATCTCGCACGACAAAAACGTGGACATCCCGGGCCTTGCCAAATCGGTGCACATGGGTGGGTTCCTTGACCGGGATATCAACAAGGGGTTCTCGGGAGGGGAGATCAAGAGGAGCGAGGTGCTCCAGCTGATGATCCAGAACCCGGACTTTGTGATGCTCGACGAGCCTGAGAGTGGGGTCGACCTTGAAAACATATCCCTGATCGGAAACGCCATCGGTGCCCTGCTCGAAAAGGAAAAACGGATCGTAAAGAGGGCAAAGAGCGGCCTTGTGATCACCCACACGGGATTTATCCTCGATTACCTTGATGCGGACAAGGGGCACGTGATGTGCGACGGCATAATCAAGTGCCACGGAAATCCCCGCGAGATCCTAAAAGATATCAAGCAGCGCGGGTACAGGGAGTGTCTGGAATGTCCTCACAACTGAATACAGCGGGCATATCAAAGGAGGACCAGAAACGGCTCGTCCAGTCGGGGATCGACCTTTCCATGGAGAACCGCTGCGGCAGTTACCTCCAGATGAACCAAGATGTCGTTGATGCAGAGTGTAGGCAGGAAGGCATCGAGGTCCTCTCCTACAAAAAAGCGATGGAGAAGCACGACTGGTTACGGGAATATAACTGGAAGGCAGTATCAAAGGAAAAAGACGAGATCACAAAATACGTTGCGGCACAAAACGATCCGAAAGGCTACGTGATCATCGCCCATAAGGGCACAAGCAACATCCTTCCGATCCAGGCCTGTCTTTATCTCGGGCGCGAGACGATCCAGCACGTCCACAATATCATCATCGCTGAGGAAGGCGCGGAGCTCCACATCATCTCGGGCTGCACAAGTGGCGGACATGTGGGCCCGGGCGCCGCACACTACGGCGTGTCGGAGTTCTACGTCAAAAAGAATGCGAAGATCAGTTTCACCATGATCCACACCTGGACAGAAAACATCGAGGTCTTCCCGCGCAGCGCCTCCATCGTGGAAGAGAACGGGGTGTTCCTGTCAAACTACGTCTGCATGCAGCCGGTGAAAAAGGTCCAGATGTACCCGACGGCGACCCTGAAAGGCGAGAACTCGGTTGCCCGGTTCTCCACGATTGCCATCGCGTCCCCGACCTCGTTTATAGATGTCGGATCCAGGGCGATCCTTGAAGGAAAGGGTTCAAGCGCGGAACTGATCACCCGTGCGATAACGAAAGGCGGGACGATCATGTCCCGGGGCGATATCCAGGGAAAAACCTCCGGAACAAAAGGCCACCTTGAATGCAAAGGCCTGATCCTCAAAGACGGAACCATCTGGGCGATCCCGGAAATCGAGGGAATGGTTGTCGGCACCGAACTCTCCCACGAAGCAGCGGTGGGAAAACTTGCACAGGACGAGATCGAGTATTTGATGGCCCGGGGGCTTGACGAGGATGAAGCAACCGCGACGATCATCCGGGGATTCCTTGACATCAAGATCGCTGGTCTTCCCGACGCACTCCAGAAACAGATCGATGCCACCATCGATGTGGCAGAGAAGGCCGGATTCTAGGTTCTATTAAGTCTGCCCATGATTCTCCCGTACCCGAGATCGGACGAGCGCCGCAGGATGGTGGAGCAGCAGATCCAGTCCCGGGGCATTTCCAATCCCCAAGTACTCAGGGCATTGCGGGAAATTCCCCGTCATCTTTTCATACCCACACCGTACAACACGTCGGCATACGAGGACGCCCCGCTTCCCATCGGGAATGGCCAGACAATCTCACAACCCTATATCGTTGCTCTCATGACGGAACTGCTGGATCCCCGACCCGAAGACCGTGTCCTCGAAATCGGTGCCGGAAGCGGTTACCAGGCCGCGATCCTCTCAATGCTTGTGCGGTACGTGACCACGATCGAGCGCATACCTGCCGTAGCGGATCTGGCCAGGGAAAATCTCGCAAAAATCGGATTAAAGAACATCAGTATCATTGTCGGGGACGGGACACGGGGATACCCGGAAAACGCACCCTACGACGGGATCATGATAACAGCTGCAACACCGGAAATTCCCAAGCCTCTTATCGATCAACTCACCTTTGGGGGAATACTGGTTGCACCGGTAGGTGGGCGGGAGATCCAGGAACTGATTACCTTGACAAGAAACGAGAACGGGATGGTATGCTCTTCCCACGGGGGGGTCCGGTTTGTCCCTCTCATTGGTGAGCACGGCTGGGATGATACCTGATGCTGATTATTGATATAACCCGGCCCCTTTCGGGAGATTCCGTTGTATATCCCGGTGATACTCCCCCGCGTTTCACGCAGGAAGACCGTGGTCTCTACCTCATCTCCGAACTCCGGATGAACAGCCATTCCGGGACGCATATTGATGCACCGGTTCATTACCTGAAGTCTGGCCCAACCATTGATGCAGTTCCTCTCTCCCACGTGGTTGGATCCTGTCGCGTGCTGGATGTATCCGGTGCCGGTCCGCTTATTGATGCTTCGTACATTAAAGGCAGGACCGGGGGAGTGCCACGCATCCTGCTCAAGACCACATTTTCCGGATGTACTTCTTTCAGAGAAGATTATCCCTCGCTGACAATGGATGCAGCGCGGTATCTCACAACAACAGGGGCACTCTGTGTGGGTATCGATTCTTTCTCGATCGAGGCATTCGTCTGTGATGGATCAGTGCACCGAGAACTTCTCAGCCACGGGTGCATCATCATCGAACTTCTCGATCTATCCCGGGTTTCGGAAGGGGATTACACGCTGGTCGCATTATCGCTCCGTCTCACCGGCCTTGACGGGGCTCCTGCCCGCGTTATTCTCGTGAACAAAGAAGGAGGTGAATGACGGATATCATCATTGAATCAGTAAAAAAAATCGAGACTCTTCTCGAACACAGTGGCTGTACAGATGCCGGGGTGCTCCTTGATGTTGATCCCGGTGTTGTTATCTGCCAGTTCGAACGGGGGGCATCCATGTCTGCCTCTTTCGGCGGAAAAAGTGCGGATTTTACTACCTACGATCCTGTACGGGCTTGCACAAAGGTCTCATTCATGTTCGGCGCACCCCTGGACACTTCCCCGGCCCGTAGTGCCGCATGTGCAATTATCAACGTTATGCTGGGCTTTCTCTGCATGTCGAGAGTGCTCCATGCTTGTCCGGAGTCCTGCCACGTATCCTGTCGGGACCAGATTCTGAAGGAGATTGCCGCGAAGAAACTCTTCTGTATCGGATCGATGGGAGCCGTGGAGCCGGAATTATGTAATTTTGTTTTGGATAAACCCACCAATGCCGATATAATTCTCATCAACGGGGAAGGGATTCTTACCGGGGGGACCGGGGAAATTATCGCGAACAATAAAGATTCAAAACGGATTATCTGTGTTGGTCCTTCAACAGCAGGAATCGCCCGTCTCCATGAGATCGAACACTGGTGTCCTTTTGGAAGGAACTGAAGCAAGTAACTTCCATTCATTCGGGTTCCGGAACTGTTCCTCTCATGGCGTAAACTCTTTTGGATGTGCGCCCAATACTTAATCATGCTTTTTGGATCGTCGGGGATACGGAGGAAGTTTGACCAGGAACTGGTCGATACTGCCCTGAAAATCGGAACTGTGCTGGCTTCCGGATCCTCTGATGTCCTTGTAGGCACGGACACCCGCACAACGAGCCCGCTCCTTGTCCACCTTGTAGTTTCTGGCATCCTGAGTAATGGCGGGACTGCACACGTCGCAGGGATTGTCCCGACACCAACGGTCGCTTTCAATACACGCAGGGTCAAAGCGGGCTGTATGATCACCGCTTCGCATAACCCGGAAGAATATAACGGGCTGAAACTCTTTAATCCCGACGGTTCCTCGTTCACCCAGGCACAGCAGCGAGAGACCGAAGAACTGCTCAAGACTCCGAACAATACAGACTGGCAACATCTGGGAAAAGACTGCACCATCGACGCCCTGACGCCGCATAAGAAGGCAATAGTGGATAAGGTGCACATCGATCCGAAGATCTCAGTAATTATTGACTGTGGCAATGGGGCCGGGTGTATGCTTACACCCTTCCTCCTGTCAGATGCCGGGATCAGGACCACCTGCATCAACTGCAATCCATCAGGGTATTTTGCCCGGCCATCCGAACCGCTACCGGAATATCTTGGGTATATCGGGGACATGGTGAAAAAAACCGGTGCTGACTGTGCCGTAGTCCATGACGGGGATGCCGACCGAATGATAGCATTTGACAAACGGGGGAGATATATTGATGGCGACCACCTCCTCATGCTTTTTGCAAAATATACCGGTGCAAGACATGTCGTAACCACGAGTGATGCTTCCATGATCATCGATGAGGTTGCAGAAGTGCACCGCACGCCGGTTGGCGACGCATATGTTTCCGAGGAACTGATGAACTGGGGGGATTTTGGCGGTGAGCCTTCTGGTGCATGGATATTCCCTCAGATCTCCCTTTGCCCCGATGGACCATTTGCGGCGGCTCTTTTCTGCGAGATTGCCTCTGAATGGGATATTGCACAGGAGATTGATGCCATGCCCCGTTACCCCATTCTTCGGGAATCGCTCTACAACGATTCCGCAAGGGCGATTCTTTCTATCCTTGGCGCCTCCAGCCCGACTGACGGCATCCGCATTTCCGAAGCTGACGGGTGGTGCCTGGTCCGGGCAAGCGGCACCGAGCCGAAGATCCGTATTACTGCCGAAGGAAAGAACCTGGAGAAAGCAAAGGCAATGCTCGCAAAGGGCAAAGAACTCGTCCGGCAAGGGAAAACTGCTTAAAGTTTGTAAGAGGAGCTGTACCTATGGAATGTGTCGTTCTCGCAGCGGGGGAGGGCAAGCGAATGCGCCCCCTGACCGCGAAGCGCCCGAAAGTCATGCTCCCTCTTGCCAACCGCCCGATGATGGAGCATCTTGTCCTTGCAACCCGTGATGCCGGTATCACCGAATTTATTTTCATTGTCGGGTATGGCGAACGGGAAATACGGCGACATTTCGGTGACGGTGCCAGATGGGGGGTCCACATCGAATATGCCACACAGCGACATCAGCGTGGGACGGCTGATGCCGTGGGGGCAGCTCGTGATCTAGTCACAGATCCTTTTCTTGTCATGAACGGGGATATGATCCTCAAACGGGAGGATATCGCGGATCTGTGCCAGAAAAAACCTGCCTGCATGTGCATAAGCACAACAGACCATCCCGGGGATTATGGGGTGGTATTAAAGGAGAATGGTATTATCACGTCCCTTGAAGAAAAATCAAAACAGCCAAAATCGAATCTGATCAATGCCGGGGCATACCTTTTTTCACCCGATATCTTCGATCTCATCGATAAGGTTCAACCTTCACCTCGAGGGGAACTTGAACTCACTGATGCCCTTGCAGAATTAGTGGAGCAACGGCAATTACATGCTCATTATCTCTCGTACTGGATGGATGTAGGTTATCCCTGGGACATGCTTGACGCGAATTCAACGCTCATGGAACACCTTGAACCTGCGAATAATGGAAAAGTCGAGGATGGAGTGACCCTGCAGGATAGTGTAGTGATCGGAGAGGGGACGGTGATCAAATCCGGCACGTACATCGAAGGGCCCTGTGTCATAGGGAAAAACTGCCGCATCGGCCCCCATGCCTATATTCGCGGAGCAACCAGTATCGGTGACGATTGTCATGTAGGCCATTGTTCCGAACTCAAGAACTCGATTATTATGAGCGGGACAAAGATCCCGCATTTCAACTACATCGGTGATTCTGTCATAGGAACTGGCTGTAATTTCGGTGCGGGTACAAAAATTGCAAACCTCCGCAACGACCATGCGAATATTAGTGTCTGTGGAGAGGATACCCGTAGGAAAAAATTTGGGGCTGTTATTGGAGATAATGTCCGGTTTGGTATCAATTGTTCAATCAACGTCGGTACCATGATCGGGAGTGATGCACAATTTGCACCCAATACCTTCATTGAGGGCTGTATTGGGGATAAAGCGATAATAAAGTAGGTGAAATATGCAGGCAGTAATTCTCGCAGCAGGAGAGGGAAAACGGGTTCGCCCCCTGACAGGGAGCCGCCCCAAGGCAATGATCCCGGTGGCCAACCGCCCGATCATAGAATATGTAATCGAAGCCCTGTTGAAAAACGGGATCCGTGAAATCATTGTTGTTGTAGGATACCGGAAAGAACAGGTAACACGATTCCTGAATCAGCTGGATGCACCGATAGAGGTCGTAGTCCAGAATAAGCAACTGGGAACGGGACACGCCCTTCTGTCTGCTAAATCCAGAATACGAGATAATTTCCTCCTGCTCCCGGGGGACAACTATATCGATCCCTCATCTATCGCCCGTATCAAGGATCTCCCGAATGCTATGCTGGTAAAAGAGCATCCAAATCCTTCGAATTTTGGCGTTGTGATGATAAGTGAGGGCCGCGTTACCCGCATTGTCGAAAAACCAGAATATGCTCCCAGTTTCATGGTCAGCACCGGGATCTATTCCCTGACAAGGGAGATTTTTCCCCACATCAGGGAAAACGATCTGACCTATGCCATATCTTCCATGATCGAAAGCGGTGTGAATATCCAGGGTATTCCTGCCGATGACTGGCAGGATGCAATCTTTGCTTGGGACCTCCTCAAGATGAACCG
>Ga0187861_10001502_pt1 | contig 23864 bp, 13 predicted proteins | sample June2016WEW_10_1_3_FD_132986 | JGI IMG/M metagenome (GOLD analysis project Ga0187861, IMG submission 132986) | Peatland microbial communities from SPRUCE experiment site at the Marcell Experimental Forest, Minnesota, USA - June2016WEW_10_100 | ecosystem: Environmental > Terrestrial > Soil >...
ATTTGCTTAGAGGAAGTCAGTGAATTCCATGTTTCATCACCGCTTCCATTTGTATGATTTATAGTCTGAATCAAATCTCCGGCTTCGGTAAATATTTTAATCACGCAATATTTGGGCAACCCAAAAAATGCAAGCCGGTTTGCTACTGTTCTATCGGTGCCGAATTGAAGTGATGCTGCTCTGATATTGTATGGATTAGGAACAACTCGTATATCTGAAAGCTTATTGGCAGCTGGACGCTGTAATGAAGCAGAAATATTGGTCACCGTATAGAACATGCTACTTACCAAGGGTACGCCAGGTTCAATATCATTGGTCGTCCCATTATCCTTGGTTTGAACATAATAAAAGTAATTAAATCCTCGTTTTGCTGATTTATCATCATAGGAATTCGTAACATTGCTCTTATCACAAGAAAATATCAACTCGAATTGCGTAGCGGTTGTAGTCTCTGCACGATATATTCGATACCCATTAAAAGTAGGCCACGATTCTGCGTTTTTAGACCATTGCAACGAAATTCTATCACCGCCCGATGTCACTGTAAATTGATCCGGTGGCGGAGGCGGTTGAGGAATGTTGTAATGACTATTGTAATTCGCTCGTGCACGCCGAAATGTTTGGAACAACGAATCCCTTCCAGTAAACACCCATGCATTCTTATAAATATTACCATCTTTGGTCGTACCTCCACTCCAAGGATTCCAGGAGGTTCCTGTAGGAAGTGTAGGATCTGCAGAAGGAAGAGGAAGATCCATCGTACCACTTTTACCATTTTGATACCAAGGCCACCAGTTCTTTACTATTTCGACATTTTTTTCTCGACTTATTCCTGCAACTGCCTCGGCAATAACAATCCGGATACTATCGCCTGGTGCAAGCGTATATGGCCCGAATCCCTGTTGATTTTGATACCCGCCTGTATTTCCACCCCATGTATTACCAAAACCTGTGGGCCATCCGTTTGCATCTTTTCCAAGTTGTTCAGCATGAGTTTTTGCATCATGTCCGGATGTCATTGATTGATATTGCTGTGTCATAGTAATTGGATTAAATGGGTTTGACTGAGTGATGGTTTCTATAGTGCCATCTGATCCCATAAACGTCGTTGTTCGCGGCTGGGTAGGATCATTGGTTGTATCATGCGGGGATGTATCTGCATGCAGTACCATCTCACCTGTAAATCCGATACCACCCAGAATATGCCCATCCAAAAAATCTGGCGCCCCAATATCATCTAATACTCCAGTCGCAGAAGATTGAGGTCCGTAATATGCAAAGCTCGCACAAAAATCATTAGGCGCAGGAAGTGCATGTGCCGCATCTTGTCCCACTGCATCATTGATAGTGTTGTGTCCATAACTGATTTGGGGAAATCCCCATGCCTGCTCATAACCCTCATTATTATCTGCAAACCGATATCTGAAATCGAATATCACACCGGTCAGTGTTTTTGCTGGCGTAATATGCCCTCCGGTATTATCGCTCAAACCCGTATTCTTAAAGATATATTCGTAGATGTAATAATTATCGTGGTACTGTTGTGTAGAAGCGAGGACTTTTCTGTAGATTGTTATACCTATAGGTGTATTCACACTGTTGTAGATCATTCGATCTACCGGTAAATTTGGAACAATTCGATCTTGATTTGCTCCCCCGTCAACAATAGCTTGATTAAGATCGTTCGCTATAGTAGGTTGAGTAAGGTCATTCTGATCAAGATCACTGGCTTTATTACCATCTACAATAACCGTAGGCGCAACAGAACGGCCAATCAATTTAAAATCCACTGGATAGGAAGCAGAACCGACGTACAGTGCCGATCGTCCCAGAGGAATTACTTTGTAAGGATATGTTACACTATTTGTTGGATCTGTAAAATTCGTTGTACCAATCCACAATGCTTTTCCCACATTATGATCTGTAGACGGATATTGTGCGGGCCAGCGTAACCCATCATCCTGATCTGTATTTAAATAACCTCTTCCCCTTCTGCCGTATTCAATTTCGGCACCAGTACTGGAAAAATATTGCCGTAAAGAGCTCACCCATATCCATTTGACGACTTGCGGTCCAAAAACCTGGGCTTGTAATTCCTGGGTAGCAATTATTCCATATGCACTGTACAGCGAAATTACTATGAGAGCTTTTGCTAAATATTTTTTAATCATATGAATAGTACCCTTTATTATCAGCATTCTTTATTTATAAAGTAAACGATAGATTAATGCCATAGAAAAATTGTCTTGGATTCAGAAAATCGAACGAGCTGTTGTTCGGCATGTCAATATATTCTTTGTTATCTAAAATCTTTTTCATCTTGCTGTCAGGCACCACAGACCAACTGCCATTGATATAGTTCATATATCTACCAGTTGGACTATCATAATAAATAACAGTAGGATCGAATGAAGATGATTGTGTATTGATTCCGTTTACGTTTCCGCTAAAAAGAATCGGAGTATAGACGCCATCTGTGCAATATGCCCCTACCCGATCATTGCCAGGAATATTTGTATTACTATATGCAGGGCTTTGAGGTAAATGCAGCGATTCCATATAAAAATTGAAGTCGCTCGGATCATAGAAACTTTCTCCCGACAACCTCTTTGCATTCAATAAGTTGTTTGTCTCCATGAATACCGTTACTGCAAAATTTTTGAAAGAGAAAGTTTTATTGAGGCGAATGTTCACATTGAAATAATCAGTAACCTGAACGTTATTTTGGATAGCGGTGGCTAGCTGCGGATTATATGTAATCCATTGGCCGGCCTTCCAGTTTGCTTCGATATTAAAAGACCAATCACCCCAAAGATCACTTAGGAAATGAGGGCCAAAATTATTCGGCGTTAAGAACGTAATACTTGCATTAGCACGAGGTTGGGGAACCGGTTTTTGTCGAACAAGCAAATATAAAGGATTCGTTTGATTATTGTCGAGTATTGCTTGTTCGGCTGGATTATCAGCAATAGTTACTTGGCCAAATTGACCCGACGTCGCCACTTGATATATGTAATTAATAAAACCCCGTACCCAATCACCGGAAGTTTTTCTGAGAGTTAACTCAAGTCCTCGAATATCCGAATAGCTGTTGTTATTGGCTGCATAGTAAGCAATACTTTTCTGGTCACTCGTATAAAATGTAAATGCCTGCTGAGATGAAATATCATTATAAAAAGCTGCAATTTGAATCAAGTATGTATCAAAGAGAGATTGATCAAAACCTAATTCATAAGAGACTGTTTGAGCTTGTGGCAAATTCGGATTACCATAATTGCGCATATCGCCGGCTGCCCCACGACCTATTCTGTAAATCTCATCATAGGCAGGCATCTCTTTAAAGTGTCCGTAATTAAAATACAGTTTCGAACTTTCTGTAATCGGATGCGAAATACCTAATCGGGGACTGAACGAAATGTCCGATTTAACACGTTCTTTCGCATATTGAATAGTATCATTATAAGCAGCGGAGAAAAAGGATTGATTAAAAGGATCCGCATCCGCATTAACCCAACTTGTATTTGGATTGCTTATGTCCATTCTTACGCCGAGATTGGCGATAAATCCGTATGCTTCTATCTTATCCTGTACATATGCAGAGATAAGGTAAGGATTGAAATGCTGTTTCACCCAATCCACATCACTGAAAGCCGGATTCACTGTACCATAATTCATATTAAGATCGTAATATGAAAATTCAAATCCTGCTTTAAACAAATGCTCTTTAGTAAGTTGGCTTGTTATATCTCCCTTAATTTTCAATGTATTCAGCTTGCTGGAATCACGTGCAGTAGCGCTGTGACCGCCAAAGAATAAAGACGCATCTCCAATACCTGATAGTAGCTGAGAACTATATCCGTAAGGTGCTTCATCGACAAAATACCCCGGAACTATTTCATAATTTTGGGCTGTATTCCTTGCAGCTATAGGACCGGTTAGATAGCTGCGATATTGATTTTGTATACTTATTTCGTAATATGTCGATACATTTAACATAGAAGTGAGTTTTGCACCTAAATTGAAATCACTGACATCAGCCGGACAATACCAAGAGTCGTCATAAACTCTGCTTGACCTTTGTTCATATGTGATGCCGGCTATTTGATCCGGTGTTCGCAGATAGTCTGTCGGATTCCAAAATGGGTAAGTCCCCGGAGCCTGCGTGAGCCAAGCTTGATTGTAATATCCGTTATCAGTCGCGTTAATAGCGACATTATAGGATTTACCTACCGAGGCATTGAGCAACAGTTTCGTTTTGTTGTTTATATCTGAATTCAGTTTAATTGACCAGTCATAATCCTTATAATCTGGACGGCTGAGAGGAATAAGAAGCATTTCTCTGTTCATAATAAAACTTGTAAAGAACCGAAGATTGCCCAAAGCCCCACCAATGACTGGTACAGGCCCTCCAAAACTACCATCAATATTATAATCGGGTGAGTTCGTAGAAGGAGTTAGTCTATGTTGGTATTCATATAGACGTTGACACGCCGCGGGCGAAAGGTCAATACCCTGTTGCAAATACTGTTGAGAAATAGCATTCCAGCCAACAAACTTCGGATATTGATTCTGAGTATATATACTCCATGCCCCATTATTAGTACCGGTCCAGCAAACGGCAGGGTCCATATAGGGGCGGTTCCACATCGAATAAGGATCATACTCAGACATTCCGAAATACTTCTGTTGTGGAGGACTGTACTTTACATTTATAGAACCAGAATAATGAGAAATATCTCCTTCCTTTTGGACGATATTTACAATGCCGGAACGCGCTTGTCCATACTCTGCGGCAAAACCTCCCTTTTCTATCGAAACTTCCTGAATGGAAGTTAAGGCAATATTAGAAATAGGTTTATTGTTTCTGGGATCACGTTGAGTTACACCATCTAAATTAAGAAGCATGTCGCTTGCGTTGCCGCCTCTAATTACAAAACCATTTTCCACTCCTGCTTGCAAACCCACCATATCATTAATCGAAGTTATGGGAAGAGCTTCCAATTCCTCCGACTGTACTGTACTGACACTGGAGGATACATCTTTTTTAACGACGTGTCTTTCAGCAACGACTTCAACAATTCCTGCTTCAATTGCTTGAGAAACCATTTCGACGTTTACAGTCGCAGTTTGATCTATCAGTACACGTATTTCATTCACAGTGACTGTAGAATAACCAACCATACTCACAATAATAGTATGTATACCCGGCGGAATAGACAGAATAGCATAGTACCCATCTTTGTCTGATGCAGCACCCAGAGATGTCCCCTTTACAACGACATTAATACCGATGAGCGGTTCACCAGTTTCTTTGTCTACTACTCTGCCAGCTATTTTTCCTGTGGTCCCTGCTAAAACAATATTTACCGTCAGTACAAATAGTAAGACAAAATAAATAAGAATTCGGTATTGACCCGATACCATAGACTTACTCCTTATGATAAATTCTTTCTAGTCCATCTCGACATTATCCATCACAAAATAAATTATTGCCTATCTACAATAATAACATAGAATCGAAATAATTATTCTTTGATGTTCAGATGTTATATCTTTATTATGCAAAAATTTATACTTTGAATTCTTTCAAATGAATTTACAATGTATTGATTTTGTAAAATTCTAATGAAATCGAATGAACTGCCTCTTGACACCTTTCGATACATCAATTCAAAGGACACTTCACTTTAATGAAGAATATTACTGACCATGAAACCCGAAAAGGAATAAAAACAATACTGAAACTCACAAAAGAAAAAAACTCAAGAAATTCTTATAAAAAACTATTAATGGAGATTTTTTATTGAGTTCTATTTCTTCCTATTTTTGTAGGCAGGCATTAAAACCACAATGGCTTTTGAAAACAGCACGCCACTGCCTTTTTAGCGATAACACCTTTCTTCAACTTATTTTCTGCAACATTTGTACCAAGTAAAAATTCGGTTTTTTGGGAAGAGGCAATAGGAAAGTTTTAGGGGGTTATTATGCTAATAATGACTGCATTATCAATCATGATAATTGATCTAATGGAATAATTATCAAGAGAGAATTGCTAATTAGCGGAAAAAGCAGCTTTTTAGAGAAATAGGTACATCAACTTTTCAATCCAAGGTCTTTGCACATCCTATGATAATTCGGAGGGGCAAGGCCAAGTCTTCGAGCTGCATCGGCATCTGATGTAGAATGTTTGCGAATAAATGTGAAATATTTTTTCCGGAAAATGTTTTCCATTTCTCGCAGCACAGGAGTATCCTTCGCATCTAGAAGTATTACAGCATCACAACCCGCAGGAAAATGAGATAATGAAGGGAGAAATAAAATTTCCTTCATAATTTCTGGTGTAATGATATTCTCATCTCGGAGCAATAGTCTTTGAACAACATTTTTAAGTTCTCTCACATTGCCTGGCCAATCATATCCCTTAAGCAGATTAAACGTTTCATCCTCAGTAATAGGAGTTTGTTTTATCATCTCGATACTCATTATGCGCATGAAGTGTTCCCAGAGAACTAAAATATCTTCAGGTCTCTCCTTCAATGGAGGTGTATAGAGAGGAACAACATTTAAACGATAAAAGAGATCTTCACGAAATCTATTTGCGACGACTTCTCGTTGTAATACTTTATTCGTTGCGGCAATAATACGTACATCTACTTTAGTCTTCTCCCCTGTTCGGCCGATCTTCTCAATCTCACCATCTTGCATAACCCTCAGCAATTTAACCTGTGCCGAGAGGGGAAGCTCTGCGACTTCGTCTAGAAAAATTGTGCCGTGATTAGCCTGTTCAAAAAGTCCACGTTTGGTCGTATTTGCACCTGTGAATGCGCCTTTTTCATAACCGAATAATTCGCTTTCTATTAATTCATCCGGTATACTACCGCAATTAATCGTAACAAAATTTTCTAACTTCCTTTTGCTCTCATAATGAATGTTGATTGCAACAAGTTCTTTGCCTGTTCCAGATGGACCAGAAATTAAAACAGTCGCATCTGTCACTGCTAATTGCTTGATTTGAGCACGTACCTTTTGAATTTGTTCTGAGATCCCAAGTATTTTTGTACGGGACAGCATACTTTCGACATTACGCAACAATTTCTTTTCAGACCGCATCTTTTCATACTCAAGTTTTTTCCTTTGATAAGCATTGAAGATACTAAGAATAAAATCGGTCGGTTGATAGATATATTCCTCAATATCACTCGGGTATTTCGTACAATACCAAAATGCTCCAGCTTGTAGAAGCCTGCTAGCAAAATCAAAATCAGTAATATTTACTGTCATCTTTGTGATAACGATGATCTGGTGTGATGGTGCTATTCGCTTGATCGCCCTGATGAGTGCTTCTCCCATTGTCCCGCCGGCTAGCTGGAGGTCCATAATCACAACATCGAATTGTTCATTATGCTGAACAAGTAGTTCTAATGCTGTATCACCATTTGACACAACTTCACTGATTTCTATTTGGTGTTCGAATGGTTTAAGTGTATTACGTACTCGGCGAACATCAAACTCTTCGTCTTCAATAAGTAAAATTCGTATTCGCTCATTAGTTGCCATAGTTTTTCCGATCCTGTTTTCTTAATGCGGTACAATAAATGTAAACCTACATCCTCCGTCTGGCAAATTTTCAGCATCTATCTTCCAACCGAAGCGTTGCGTCGCAAGTTCATAAGCAATATAACAACCATATCCAGAATGTCCCTTTCCCGATAAGTTGTCGAGAGTTATTTGCTCTTGGAATATCTTTTTAATACCACGCTCGTTTTTTCCCAATAGGTCGGATCGAATTCCTCCTCCATTATCGCTAATCATAATGCTTGATTGTTTAAGTACGGGATTGAACTCCGTCTTGATGGTGATAACTTTACTAGTGACTCCACCATGATCCATGCTGTTCTGGATGATCGGCTCAAGCACCTCCCAAATTACATATTCATTAATTGCCACCTCGGGCATTTTAGAGTCCAGTTGCAAATCAAACTTTGTTGTTAGTCGATTATCCGATACTCGCTGAAAAATATTTTCTACAATGAATTTAATAACCTCATTCACATTAGTTTTAAACATCGGACCACGAATAGTCTGAATTGGCGGATCATACCATTTCATATCATAGATAACTCGAGCAACAAAACTAACATATTTACCGATCCTGTTCTTAATTACGTCATTATTGTCCTCGGTCAAGTTTCGCAAATCTTCCTTAATAAATCCACCTATCTTTTCAGCTTTATGATGAGTATGATAAATCCGCTTGGTGAAAAGCATTTCTTTTTGGTGATTAATTTGCTCCGCTAAATGTTGTTTTTGTTCTTCAAATAATAGCCGCTGAACCTCGTTTCGTTCTGCAAGCGTTCGCGTCGAGATATAGAACATCGCGAACAACCCAACAATAATTAGAGCAGAATATACCAATGCCGTCTGATTGTAATTCTTTGACATCTCCTCAGTGAGGAACGTGAGATCGGGAGCTGTCTTCATATAGACCACCCCAACAAATTCTCCTCTCGGGACAAAGGGAATAAATACATGGAATATTTGGTCGTGCTCTACTACTGTATAAGTTTGCTCGATTTTACGAAGCGTATCTTGTATGGAACGAAATAACCTAACAGCCTCAGTGTGCATACTTTCTGAATTATGAATCCTATTAGCATTCCCGAAAAAATAGTCATACAGCTGTTTACCGTCGTCAATGACATCAATCATATTTCCATGAGGGATGAGAATAGAAACACCCTGAACATTTTTATCTAATAATTGCTGACTAAAAATGATGTTAAAGTCTTGAATGATTTTCCGTTCTTCACTTTCCGACAGCCGTTCTTTCGAACTTTTAGATTCTAATAGCATTTCGATGGTTGTCGCCGTAAGATTCGCAATGCGTTCAGCAGCATCTTGCTGATACCATTGCTGAGATTTTACAAATGCTTTTTGGAGTGAATTCTGATTCATGAAAAGAACAATGAACTGGAAAGCAATTAATACAATCGCAAGCACCGTAATGTGCCTGATCTCAAAGCGATACTTATGATATCTTTCCCGTAAGCTTTGGGGATTATTTGGCTTTGTTTTTTTCATTTGATCAAAACTTCGTTAGAACGAATAAGTTCATCGCTCCGTGCCAGCGCTTGTTCGACGGAGATTTGTTGCTTGATGGCAAGGTGCGCAAAATGAGAAATAATATCTGAAACTCTGGTGTATTCAACAAGTGCAGGCCGATGAAATCCATGTCGAAGCATTGTACGATAGAACAATATGTCTGCATGTGTTCTTGCAAATGCTGTATCCTCATACACAGATTGAATTGCGGGTAAATATCCCATTCGTTCAAAAATCATTCGCTGTGTCGATTCACGTTGATAGAATTTGATGAACTCGATAGCCGCAGCTTTTTTTGTCGATGATTTTGAAATCATAAAATCCCAGCCACCAAAGATTGAAGAAGAAGGTTTTCCTTCGAAATGCGGCATCGGAACTTTTACAATGTATCTCAACTTTGCCGTATCTTCATATGCCGTGCGAAAATTCTGAACCAGATCTTCCCAGCTGCGGAGAAATACAGCATCATGATCGAGCATATAAGTGTTACATCGAAATTCGTCAAAATCGGTTACTTCTGGCGGTGTCGTTCCATCTTTGACAAAATTCACCATCATCTGAAGCGCATTCCTCGATGCCGGTAATGTTACTTGAATGGTATTCGATTGAAGGAATTTCGGATCGTATCCAACCGCAAGCTCAAGGTAATTACATATCAACCCCTCATAATCTTTTGCAGGGAAGAGATAGAATGGTTTATTCATATAGCCTAATCTCTTACGTAAATGCGCCATTTCTTCCCAGGTCATTGACTCCTGCAGACGCTTCTCGATAGCATCCGCATCAGGCAACTTTCGAATAATATCCCGACGATAATATAAAAGTCCTATATCAAGATACATCGGCATTGCTACAAGTGTCCCTTCAAATACACACGACTTTAAAGCATCTTTCAGTAACCGTTTTTTCTCATCGATTGAAAAGTAGGAATCCAGCGGCTCACTCCATTTCGCGAAACGCGGGACCCAAATAAGATCAACCGCAAAAATATCGAGTTTTTCACTCTTGCTGCGAAGTGAACGTGTAAGTAACTCTTTCCGCTCGTTCGTACTGAATTTTGAAAATGGCAAATTAACAGGAACGACTTCAATCTTTCCTGCATACAGACGATTGAACTCATCAATCGCCAGCTGATGTGAGAGAGAAATATTATCTGCGTAATACAATTTAACAGGCTGATTTTTTTCTTCCTTATGGAACACACCAAGAAGTGCAGTAAGCCATCCTATACCAATAAATATTGGGATACTAAGGATTGCCAAAATAAGTAGCTGTCTTTTATGCATAAGACGATTCTTCCCATTATACTATTATTGATAGCAATCTAAGATGCAATTAGGAGATTTACAAGTGTACAGGAATTTTGCAAATAGCTCATCGCGAACAAAATTATTCAATAAATTTGACTCGTTTGGGATTCTTATGGTTCAAAACGTGTGCATATTCTTTTTTCTAAACTCTTTATAATCCGCACAGTTTCGACACTAGCCTGCACAGCAACGAATCTTCTAATGAAAATCAAGATGTCGATATAGTAAGCACTTGTAGTTTGCTATCAGAGTCCTTTTTTGTAGTATATTTTTTAGATATGTTGTATTCAATAGAAGTGAAAGGAGATTACTAGATGACAAACCAAGGGACGAAAGTTGCCATTGCCGCACCCACGTTTGGATCGGCATTACAAATTTCTATGAACGAAAACTTCAAGAAGTTATTCAAACCGGAAGAGATGACATTGCGGTCTCTAACAGATGATGCCGTTATACAGAAGGAACGATTAAAGCAAGCGCTCGAACAGACAAAACCCACCGCTTTAATTGCTATTAGTATAAGACCTGATTCCGATACAATTGCTGCCTATACAGCCGAGAATGTGCCAATCATATTAATAGACGAGGAGACACCTGGGGTATCCACCATTACAACGGATAACTGCATGGGCGGACGCATAGCTGGAGAGTACTTGATTTCGAAGGGCAAGAAGAAGATCGCAATTGTTACCGGCAGGACTCAGGTGAAAGGTGGCTACAATGCAGAACAAAGACTCAAAGGATTCCAACAAGCGCTCAAAACTAAAGGACTTTCCTTACCGCGAGGGTATGTGATGGAGGTGATGCACTACTCACGCGATGATGGTATAGAGGTAATGCCGAAGTTGTTGGCTATGGGTGTTGATGCTATTTTTTGCGCAGCAGGTGATAATTGTGCGCAAGGATTACTAAGTGTAGCCAGAGAGCGGAGAGTACGGATACCAGAGGATGTCGCAATTGTTGGTTTCGACGACCTGCTTATCGCGCAACTTTCGACTCCAGCACTTACTACTATTAGACAGCCTTTGGAGGAAATGGCTGAAGCCGCATACAAGATGGTTGTTTTCCAAAGAAACGAAATTCTTCGCAAACCAAAAAATGCTATATTCAATCCTGAGCTTGTGATTCGCAAATCAGCATAAAATTTTATTGCAAAATAGCGACGTAATTTGAACTAGATGATAGGATTAGAAAGCGGTGATGGTGCCGCTTTTTTACCTTGTTGAAATTTAAATATATAAAGTGTAAGGTTCTGGTGGTAAAAGAAGTGCTTACCAGGGTTCTATCTTTTTCCGACGAACACTTCGAGAAATCATCACAACAGAATCAGACCACACAGTGCGTTAAGATATTGTCTCCCCGCACCAGAAATTGATAGTGCTTGATAACGGAATGATACTAACTTATAATTGGCACATATTTCGGGGGTGAGTCACGATACAAGGTTGAATCATCTCATTTGCTCGTTTTGCGGTTTGCCGTATTATTTTTTTTCGATATATTATCGAAGACAACAGGTTTTGAATTATTCTCATTTCTATTTAAAAGCACATTCGTATCCAACTTCGCAATCAAAGCATCCTCTTTAGAGAACGCTGCTTCTGCCAGAGCTTGCGGATTTATACGAACAGATTCTTTGACGAATTCCGGAACATTATAGATTTCTAAACAGGTTTTGTAAAACAAAGGATTCTCCTGTGGCAGGACAAATGGTTTGGATGCATTCCCCAACGAATCAATGTGGCTGAAATATGGCCGGGTGAATAAACCATCATCCCGTTTACTCGAAAACACAATCCACCGGCCGTTGCTTGACCAGGAATGAAATGAATCAGTACAATCACTGTTCACTTCTAACTTCTTCCATTTGCCGCTTGCGACCTCTAACAAATACAAATCGGCGCTTGGAAGATAAATCGGGAACTGACTGTAATTCGCTGCTGTGAAAAGAACGAAACGGCCATCTGGTGAAACCCTTGGTTCGGTTATACTTAATCCTAATTCTGCAGAAGATATAACAGTTTCGAGCTTTCCCCATGTACGATTTATCGGATCGTATGCAATTCGCATTAAATCATATTTAATTTTCTCGATTGCTACGTCATATGGTTTAACATGATTTTTAAATGTCTCTATTTTAGGTGCGCTGCAAAAATACAGGAATTTGCCATCAGGCGACCAGGCAGGCCAAATTTCCATTCGGTCAGGGCTGGAGATCGCTGGTGTGGTCGTGATGGTGTTCGTCGGAATATCGTACAGGATGATGTCAGAATACTGGTCCAGCACATCACGGCATTCACCTGTTTGGTGGAAAAGCAGATGCAACTTGCTGACAGAGAATGCGATCAAATTACCCGATGGATGCCAGGCTGGATAAGCGGCAGGTCCATTGAACTTGGTCCTCGTATCGATCTTACGGGCTTTGCCATCCACAACTAAGAGCATTGAAGTACCGGGCGCACCACGCATGTGGAGAAGCCATCGATCTGTTCCGTTCTGCCAGAAATTGTGACAGTTCATGCAATTGTTTGATGTCAGCCGGTTGAGAAGAATCGGCTTTTCATCGAAGTTTTCGAGACATCGCTGAAAAATACCGATCTTTTTATATAAGTTGAACAGGGGACCAAATCTTCGGTACGCCAAATAGCCATCCATAGGATCCTTTGCAATTCGACTCACTACTGAATCGAAATGGATCCATTGACCGCTCTGGTTTTTTATGAAAATATCCATAGTCAATTGTTGTCCAGGGTTCTCTGTGAGCAGGCGTTTCCACGCCCCCAAAGGAATCTGGATATTACCAGAACTGTTTTGAATCCGAATCGGATCCCCCTGAGCGGATCGAATCCGAACGAAATAATCCTGACCGGATTCCATCACCGAAAAATTCAAAGGTGCAATGTTTGGAGGAATAAGAATTCCAGAATAATCTGGCTGGATGTTTGCAGATCGACCTGCAGATTGGAAGTCTGTTCTCCCCTCCGGTGTTGAGCAACCCGCGCAGAGAATGAACAAAATTAAATAAACGATTTCAATATTTATTTTATTGATATTCATTTTGCACCTCCGGTAGCCACGGGGTGGATTTGACGAACATCATATAATACCAATAGGTGTCGCCAAACCAAGCCTGCAATTCCTGTCTTGCACTGCTTCTATTCTCCTTATGTTTGATAAGAATTTTCCGGAACGCAACAAAATGTTCAAATGTTATTGGATCAATCCATTCTTTCAGTTTATTCAAATCGAAATTTGGAGTCATGGCTGCACTTACGATCAATGCTTCCTGAACGTGGCGTGGAATTTTTTCATAATTCAAAGCTCTGAAATCCGGAAGGTGATTCCAGATCCCATTTATATTGGCATTCAACAAGTAATAGGCGATCAGGTATTCGAACGCTATTTTATTTTTAGGATTCCGTTTTAACAACTGTTCCAGCTCAAGGGAAGATATTCTATTACTTGAAATGACATCCTCGATGAGCATGCACGATCGAACGTACTTGCACAAGTTGTCTTGAGCAAATTCTGTTGGATTTTCATTGAGCCGGAGTAGATTCTCGGCAGTATCGTTCTGGAAAGGAACGTTCTTTAGATTCAGAAAAAAATGACCGGCTGCATTATTCTCACCCTTTATCATATAAACCATCCCCAGACGTTTTAAAACATCGGGAGTGGGACCCTTGTGCTCAAGGGCCTCATGCGCCCAGTGTAGAGATTCATTGACCAGTCCCAGTTTCCAGGCTGTGTTGCTCGCTTCCTCTGGCCAGGCAGCACACCATGTTTGATTCATGAGAAGTCCAAGAGTACCTTTCGATTGAGGATAAGCGAACATGCTGTCAAGAAGTTTTCCCGTCTGATATAAGGCGAGATTGGATTGAGATAAAATGAGAGGCGTTTCGTTCGAACAGTATTTAGTCAACTCGAGTACGTCCGTCCAACGTTCCTCACGTACAGCTCGATTGACTTGGAAAACATGCTTTTTTATGCCGCTGGTTGATTCATTCGCCAACAAAATAGTTGCGCTTAGCAAAAGAAGTGTTTCTATTATCCATTTCCAGACATAGTCAAGTCTAACAAATCTCTGGACCGATTTCGGAATTCTGAATAACTCCAAATTCGAAGTAATTATAAGTATTAGTAGAAAGTAAGCAGGGATACTATATGCAATGATCTCGGATTCGATTGGATTTTCAAAAGTCAGGTTATGCAGAAAAGAGTGTTTCAGCGTGATTAGAAAAAAAGATGTTGATGCCACGAAAGGAAGAAGTGCAGAGACCAACAGAAGTATAAGACCACTTACAATCCTTCTTCTGAAAAAAAGATCCTCCAATCCATAGAGAACGGCAAACATCAGAAAAGCGCCACCAGTGATCCAATATAATAGAACGGTGATGACTAAACCCAATCCGATACGAATCACCGATTGTTTTGGCGCCCATCGAATGAATAGAACTAGTAAGAATAAATTAATATTTATTGCCAATGTAGCGCTCAGATCAAAATCATAATTACAATAAAGAACAAGTAAAAGACCAACCGGAATCAGATGGAATGTATGAACCGGACGATGTTCTGTCAAGGTTTCTATCCATTTTCTGGTTAAGAATCCAACTATCCAAAAACAAATATCTAAAAATAAGGCGCTTAATAAATCGGAAAACCAGAATTGCATTAAAAGGGCCGAGAGCCAATTGACTAATCCGCCTGGGATTTTTAAAAAATCGTACAGAAAATCCATTCCTTTTAAGAAGACAGGTGGGTGTGCTTCGAGAATAAGAATGGGACGATCTTGAAGTAACAGGTAGAAGAAGCACGCCAGAAAAACAAGGGATTCTTGAACCCAAACACTTATATACGTAAACCTATTTTTATCAGCTCGGGACATTTTTCACCAATTTTAGATGAGAGTAATTATTAAAAAATATAGTTTAATAGCAAGGTTTCGTAGATGTGTTCCGATTGTACGATTACACTTCTCTGTTAAAATAAAAGTAATTTTAATGTTATATCAACAAAGAATCCATTATTAAATCGTCACCACCGCTTGAAACTCATCAAGTGACATCATAATTGTCATTTGCAATTTTAGCCGCGATTATGAAATAAATCATTGTTTCTTCTTAATTAATAAGTTCTTTATATGAATTGTGGGTTTTGAGTATTCAATACCATCAGTGTTGGTCGGGACACAAGCAATTCATCGATCACCGATTTTTGATCGATAATTTAAGCAACTGACTCAATAATGGGCTTTTTAAAACAACTACAATCCAAACCCTCGTTTTATTTTTCTTGACTTGTGTTTTAATCATTTTTCCGATACTTGTATACTGCCTATCCATTTTAAAGAGTGCTGATCTGCAAAGCATTAAAAATGGAATAATATGTTCGGAGAAAGAGTTTTCCACTTTTTCCGTTTTTCGTGATTACAGCTTCCTAGAGGCATTAGTTCTATATTTCTGCACTTTGCATAAAGGTGCAAAAGGGGGATTTATAAATTCTATCGATTGATCATTACGCATTTTGCTATTTCGATATAATCTTTGGAATCGAAATATTATGGGAACGGAGGAAATTTTTTCAGAATAACCCAATCGCTAACTATTGCCGGGGATCCACTGTCCAGCTGTCCAGGGTGCCAAGGTTTTTTTCAAACTCTTCTATATATACATATACTCTTACTATTATTATTTTACTGTTTATTTAAAAAAGGTTGGACACTTTGAACTATAATTCATACAAGTAACCATTACCTAGAGGGTATATGGTTTTGTGTTGTTGGATAGATTAAAGACTCACATTTTTTCTCAGGATTCTCTTGCAGAAATTATTATATGGTATTACATGCTAATCAATAACTAACTAAAACTGTTGACAAAATTGCGTACAAAAATGGAAGAAATGAAATGCTGGTGACAGCTGAGGATTTAAGATTATCAGCATTTTCGCTGAAGAACACATAGCAAAGGGACTCGGTATCACCTCCCCCGCTCACAAACAGTAATAGCGACGGCAGTTCTCGATGTAAGAAAGTGAATTGCAGACAGAATTGCGTACAAACAAAAAGGGTATCTGAAATTATCAGACATCCTTAAAGTGGACAGGGAGGGAATTGAACCCCCGACACATGGATTTTCAGACCAACCCTGTACCAAAATTCTATCGAAAACGAAAAGAATTCAACACTTTTTTGCCACATCATCAGCGGAGTGTTAGCACACTGTTAGCAGATGAATTATGAGTGAGTATAATAATTCATTTATTATTTGTCAAGTACCTCAAATCACATCACGACCGAGAATATCATAGATCTTCAAGTTCACGCGACCAATTGAATTATTAAGCACCAAACCTTTACTCGCAATGTAAATTGCTCCCACGCTCATTCCGTCAGCTTGTACCAATGGGATCCCTTCTCACAAAGTGATGCCTTGGCAGGGAAGCGCCTGGTTAGGGCGCAGCATTTTGTATTGAATCTAGCCCTTCGATATTGAGCTGATAATAGCGCTGAGGGCGCGATTCGACAATTCAGAGACCTCACTTGTCCTTCTCAAATTGTTCTTATGCCATTCAAATTTTAATCGTTAAATAAAAGCGGTGCGAATTCACGCAGGCTACGTCTCCAAGATAGGAATTCGTGAGCTGTTTCTGTAGAGACATAAAAGACACTGTTGATCCCAGCTTGTTTCAACGCTTCGGCATTCGCCTTCGGATCGCCACCAAAGAAGTTTGATCTACCACCTCCAAGTTCGCGACTGCCAAAGCTAACAAAGACCAGTCTAACCTTATCTTTGAAACTAGGCGTCTTGTTGACATCGTCCATCGAGAACGTCCCGCCGCTGAAAAGACCGATGTAAGAAAACTTGTCGAGGTTTGCCAACGTGATTGTCTTGGTTTCCATTCCTCCCATGGACAGACCAGCCATAGCACGATGGGCTTGATCGGTAAGTGTACGGAAATTGGCATCAATGTAGGGAATCAATTCTTCGACGAGAACCGTTTGAAACGGACCGATCTTGAAATCTTTCAGACCTCCGAAGCGGACTTTGTTGGTCATACCATATGTCATTACAATAAGAAAAGGTTTGATCTTGCCATCGGCGATCAAGTTGTCCATGATCAGATTGGCATATCCTTGGTTACTCCAGGCTGTTTCATCTTCCCCCCAACCATGTTGCAGGTATAGCACCGGATAGCGCTTTGACTGATCTTTGTCATAATCAGGTGGTGTATAAACGAATGCTCGGCGAGAAGTGTTTGTGCTCTTTGATGGGAATAGAATCTGCTGGACTTTACCGTGTGGAACGTCCCTGAGGGCGTAGAAGTCCTGATCCTGGGCGGGAATTTCGATTCCGCTTTCCCAACGAACCGATCCATAAAAATTCAAGGTACCGGGATCATTAAATATTCCACCGTCAATCGTGATATGATAGTAGTGAAAGCCTTTGTCCAGCGGTCCTTTAGTGGTACCCATCCAGGAGCTATCTGCAGCTCTTGTGAGGAAAGTACCCCCGCGTCCACCCAATCCTAGACTCACGCTGACGTTTTGAGCTTGGGGCGCCACGATACGGAATCGTGTGTATCCTTGTGAGTTAACTTGTGGATATTGCTGGCCTGGTTGATTTAGAGTCGAAGGTTTGAAGTCCTCAATAATCGCTGGCTGCACCTCTTGTGCCAAACACATAACACCTGAGAATATCAACAGCGATGTTAGACCAAATACGTATTGTTTCATATTCTTTCTCCTTTACTCTTTAAAAATAAGTGCTGCGCCCTAACGGATGGGCGCTAAGTTGCGCCGACGATAACTTTCAAATTGTACTGCATGAAACAAGTTTATGCTGAAAGCGAAATTAATAACTATAAAAGTTATGAGGTACAAAGAACTTAATAATAAAAAACGATAACCCACCACAAGCAATGCTTAGCACACCAACGCTGATTGCGTCAATTTGAGCGCCGGGTTAGGTTGCCATTCATCAAATGATGTACTCATATCGCGCAATATGATATCGGCCAATTCGTTTATCGCTATGATATTGAAATCCAAATTGCTCATAAATGGCACGTAACTTAATACGCGATATTTCACAATCGAGTCTAAGAGAATGCCGACTAAGTGCCTTCGTCCGATCAACCGCCCACTTTAACATTGCAGTTGAAACCATACCGCCTGCATAGTCACGACGTACTGCAACACGATGGACATATGCTGAATTATTACCGTTCATATCTGGCCAACATAGTGGATCTGCCATAATATACTTGAAAGTTCCTACTGCTTTGCCGTTTGATTCTGCAAGCATATAAAACCCTGATATTACATCTTCACGGAGACATTCCACTGATAATTCCTGTATATTCCAAAGAGGGATTCCTCGTTTCTCCAACCACGAGGCTGCTTCGATCAGAATCTCCGAGACAGTATGAATGTCGGCTACTTCAGCTTGTCGGATGGCAATATCCATTTTATTCTTTGCGATGGAAACCTAACGGATCGGCGTAAAGCTGCGGCATGACCAAGATTCGCCATGCACCCTATAAGCCAAGTTCACGCGACCAATTGAATTATTAAACACAATTACTTTTTACGCAATGTAAATTGCTCCCACGCTCATTCCGTCGGCTTGAGTCGCTAGTTATATCGCTTTCGCATGTATTATTTTATGGATTTGTATATGAAGTTTTTAAATTTAACATTCCCATCACCCATGGAACAAAGTCCAAGTCGTAAGCTTAAAAATCCACCAAGAACGTTATGATTCAATGAAGATACTTCTACAGAATTTTCTATTTTATTCCATTGAATCCCATCAATGCTGTAATACATATCAACCGTGCTATTAATATTTTTAAGGCGAAGGAATGCGTGGTTTTTAATTGCTCTTTTTTCTGTAGGAAATTGCCAACCCCGAAGATTAGCTAAAATATTTTCTTTATCTGCTAATATTCCCGAATACGCGTTGTTGTTATAAAAAAGTATTAATCCTCCAGCCGCTTCTCCTTCAATAAATAGTTCTATCTGTGCTGTATACGAATGGTCTGATGGAATGCAAAGTAACGGAGAACAATCACCAACAGAATGCCCCTTGGCCTTCATAACGATACTGTTATCAACCATGTGAAATCTACTGGTATCGTATTCACCAAAGAATTTCCATTGTGGTTTTAGTGTACTGCCTTCAAAGTTATCATTTAAGCTGAATACTGCGTCTGAAGGAGCTTCTGCAAGTTTTTTAATTGGTTCATCTGTTTTAATACCGTCTGGTGTTTTAAACCAACCGTCGTTTGTCCATTCTACAGGTTGAAGAAGGGTTTGTCGTCCCATATTATAAAATCCATTTTCATATCCGTGAAAAACCATCCACCATTTCCCGGTTGCGTCTTCAAATAAAGTAGCGTGTCCTTTAGACCACCATTTTTCAGAACTTACTTTTGTTCTAACAATAGGATTGTACGGGGAATTTTCCCAAGGACCCAAAGGCGACTTAGAACGAGCAGAAATTACCATGTGACTTGTTGCCGGACCAGCTGTGCCACCTTCAGCAACTGTCAGATAATAATAATCACCTCGTTTAACAAGCTTAGGGCCTTCCATACAATAACATTCAATTGTCCATTCACGGGGTATTGTCCAGCCACCGTAAGTATATTTGAATTCACCTGTAACAGAAAGTCCATCGTCAGACAAAGGAACATAACCTCCACTACTAAAATACAAGTATCGTTTACCTTCAGCGTCTGTGATATGACCTGGATCGATATTGCCAACTTTCAAATTTATCGGATCACTCCAAGACCCATTAATAGAGTCGGCAGTTACAACATAATTAGTATTATTGGCGGGAAAATAGATGTAGTATTTATTTTTGTATTTCACGAGATCGGGAGCCCAAACTGAACCTACATATTTATGCAATGCATTTGTTATTGGTACCCAATTAATTAAATCTTTTGAATGCCAAATTAATAATCCTGGATAATAATCAAAAGATGAATGAACTATATAGTAATCTCTGCCATCGCGCAATATACTTGGGTCAGGGTAATCTCCTGCAAAAATTGGATTCAAATAATACCCATCCCCTTTATCATTGATATTGGTTTGATACTGTGCTTTTGCTATAAAACTCAATTGAATGAGCAGCGATATAATAATAGTTTTCGTCATATTTTCAACTTATATGATTTTTAAAATGTTAAGCTTTTGATTTATCATTTATTTTGCCCAGCGATAACTTCTGTAAAATCGCAAGCGGTATAACGGATGGCGCTAAGCGGCGGCGCTGATAATTTTCAATATACACTAAATAAAACGAGTTCACGCTGATTACTTTTTAGTACTGACCTATACGTGCAATGTAAATTGCTCCCACCCTCATTCCGTCAGCTTGATTTGTTGGTTAGGCAGCACAGCGCGGACGCTATTGGGCTTGCCGTGCCGACTGATCGCGACCATGTCTGTACATCTCTTCGTATATTTTTAAGTCTGCTTCGTTGAAAATTCGCAACTCCGCAAAAATTTCGCGAGCAAACTCAATCGCACCAAGTCCATTTGCTGAAATCACACCGCGGCAGCGTATAGCTAATGTATCAACGTACAAATTAGGAGTCTCGTAGCCCGGTGCGTGCTTAATAAGGAATGGCTTGCCGTTGCTTGTATGTTGTCGCCCGCGAAAGAGGCCAGCTCGGGCCAACGCCGTCGTTGCAGCACAAATGCCAGCAATTGTTACTCCACCAGCTTCAAAAGTTGTGAGTACTTCATCAACCTCGTGCGTAGGATAACCTTCGAGCCATTGGTCGCCTCCAGGAAGAAGTAGTAGTTCCGTGTCATTAACATTAAGGTCTCGCAGCAAACGATCTGGTATCACGCGAAGCCCGCCCATCGATTTTACAACGTGCTCGTTGTAGCCTACCGTGATCACTTCTCGTTTTCCCCAACGGCGCAAGCCAGTCAACGCAAACGCTGGCTCCCAATCGGCGAAACCATCGAAGATAAGTACTGCTATTGTTTTCAAGATCAATTGCCTTTCGTGTTACCTAACGGATGGCGCATAAGCTGCCGCACTGATGATTTTCAAAATGTAATAAACCTATGTTCGCTTTTTTAGTTGCACTTACACTCTTTCCTTCAACTCGACCACGGGTTAGGCAGCAGAAGCCTCCTCAAGAACTAGAAGGATTCACTACCTTGCCAATAAATAGTACGGTTCCAGATTGATGTTCCCGAATGGCAAAAATAAACGGATGATCAATGCGCATAATATTAATTTTAGGTTGACCCCCGATCACAGCGGTTGTAAAAATAATTGCTGTCACAGCAGCTGCTTCTGTTCCTTCTTCATCAACATCCACATATGTTTTATGCAACACATCGGAAACGACTAATCCAACTTTAGAACTTATGTGAGAAAGATCTGCCCTCGAAGGATCAAACACTATTCCCATACCAAGCGCTTTCAATTCATCTTTCAATGACTTAGAAAAGTTAAGCGTAAATTTAGGTAAATATAAATCGACCTTTGCTGAATCTAATTTGTTTATAATTGTATTCCATTGCGCTTGCGTTAGTGCTGATGCAAATTGATCAATGGAAATTCCGGCAGCAGGTAATACAACAGTCATACTAAATGACCGATCACCGTAAGGTAAATCTATCGCTTGCACAGAACTATCCTCATAATATGCATAGGTGTCTTCCTGACTCATTAACTTGCATGTTGCAATACTTCCATCTGCGCAGGTGAAAGACGCATCTTTAGTACCCGATGTGTCAAATTTGTATGTCCAGGTTCCCTTATAATAGATAGCATTAATAAGAAACATTATGCCGCTAGGTGGTTTAGTAGGATCTATTATCGTCGGAATTTTACCGTTTGTCTTCGTGTTCACCCAACTGTTGATGGTCTGTGCTGCGCTGGGTAGAGTAAAATCTAGAGAGTCCACTTCTGCATCGAAATAATTTTTATTGACAGTCAAGAAATTGGACAGCACTGGAAATCCGTCGTTATACCAGATAGAATTAGCATTTTGGAATGTGACACTAGCATCAAGGGTTGTTAATAAGGCAGAGACATTTTTGTACGCATTGTTTATATCATTCAATGACATACCTGCATCGCCAAGCACCTGTTCCAATGAATCAAGCGTAGAACCGTTGGCACCGTTAAGCAGCATGCCAAACGCCATTGAAACGCTAAAAGGAGAGATGAACACGTTTTTATTTTGTTCACTTCCGTTGATTTGTGCAAAGAGCTTGAAGCCAAATGAATTATCAGATGAGACAATAGTACTTTCTACTTTATCAAGATTGCGAATATTTGGCTGACCTTGTAACGGTTCAGTGCTATGAGTTCGACAACCCAACATAATAGTTGTGAAGACAGCGAGAACGAGGGTTAGAAATATTGTCTTATTCATAAGGTTCCCCTTCTCTTAAAATAAATAGAACAATCCCATTCTCTTCACTTTCAAATCTGCACTGAACCTCTGCAAGCCATGTGCCACTTTACGGCATCCCGTACAGCGGGACTTAACGTACCGCGCTCATCCGATCAGCTTGTCCCAAAGGGATTCCTTCGGGAAGCGCCTGGTTAGCCGTTCGTTGGCGTTGCAAGAATGTTGCGTCGATACTTTTTTCTGTTCCAAATAAATCTAATAGAAACCGCTTTTCGATAACAACTCTCAATGCACCTGCCGCAAACGAGGCATTCTGAATTTGTCACGAGTCCATTGTTCTTGGTAACATATTGCGTTATTGGGATTTTCACCAGGCAGTCCCTGTCACACTTGCCACAAAAGTTACATTTCTCTATATCAACCACTGGTATCAATCTGGAAAACGTTGCTCCTGCTGCGCAGAGCGTCCCCATGAAACATAAGTTCCGACACATCCATCGTTTATCCAACAAAAATCCAAAGAGAACAGCTCCAGCGCTATCTTAGAGCCAAATTATCTTGTAATGGTCATCGAAATTCATACTGAAGAATCCGAGATTTAACTGCAGATGCGTTATTATTCCTGATTCCAGATTGAGAAAAAAGAATGCAAGAGCGGTTGCGAAGAAAGCAATTACCAACACTATCCGATTCACTCGTATCCGCCATCCTGGCTTGCGCCATGGAATTTTAAACAAAGACTGCTGACCTGAAAAATCCTGCAACGTACCAAAGAAACAGAGCCAGCCACATCCGGCTCTCCCGATAATGGGTGAGAGCAATATCAGGCATCCCCAGACAACGATAACCCAAGTAATCACCCCCCAATAAATCGAATGCCAAATAAAAGCAAAGTTTAACGCTCTAAAAAATATGGGCGTCAGAATCAAAAAAATGATTCTGGCCAACAAATTATAATTAAATATTTTTTTCATCTTTTCATTTCATTGATGTTTGGTATAAATTGCAGCTACTCCATTGACGCCCAACGCACCGGCGCTAAGCTGCGGC
>Ga0187861_10001503_pt1 | contig 23849 bp, 19 predicted proteins | sample June2016WEW_10_1_3_FD_132986 | JGI IMG/M metagenome (GOLD analysis project Ga0187861, IMG submission 132986) | Peatland microbial communities from SPRUCE experiment site at the Marcell Experimental Forest, Minnesota, USA - June2016WEW_10_100 | ecosystem: Environmental > Terrestrial > Soil >...
ATCAAGCAGGCTTTAGGGTCGGAGAGAAAATTGTTCAGCATCATCCACGAAAGTACGGCCATTCAAAATATACCGTTGGAAAATTTTATCGCGGCTTTCTTGATTTACTGACGATTCTCTTCACAGCAAAATACATCCATCGCCCTCTGCATCTCTTTGGTGTCTGGGGAATTATTTCGTTCATAATCGGTGCTGCAATCGACGGATATCTATCTCTTGAATGGTTCTTGGGTTTAACAGCCATCAGTAATCGCCCGCTCTTCCTCGTCGGATTTCTTTTTATCATCATCGGCGTTCAATTCATTTCTCTCGGTTTATTAGGCGAGATGATTTCACGGCATGAACGAAACGAAGAGACGTACTCCATCCGCGAAAGTTTGAAGTAAGATTCCGTGCCAGACCCATCTTCTTTCAATAACTTTTATATTTTTTATTTTAACTGGATCATTCCAATCTGGACGGTGGAATGATGAACATCGAACAGCATCAGACTGAAATTCTGCGGAATAAACACGCGTGGGAATCAAAACGACTGCTGCGCACAATATACGAATCATTTTACAATCAGATCATTACACTTATTGATCCTGCGTTGAAAGGAAAAATTGTAGAGCTGGGTTCAGGAGTCGGAAATTTAAAATCTGCTATTCCTCATGCAATTTGTACGGATCTTTTTCCAAATCCATGGCTCGATGTTGTATGCAATGCTTACGCGATGCCATTCGAGAATGGTTCAGTTTCGCACCTTGTGCTCTTTGACGTATTCCATCACCTAGAACGACCGAATGCTTTTTTCAAAGAAGCGCAGCGTGTATTGAACAAAGGCGGACGTGTTATTATCTTTGAGCCATACATCAGCGCCTCATCAATGGCAATCTATGGACTTCTGCACCATGAACCGGTAGCATGGAATGCGTCAATTAATTATTCAGACGATTCACCATCTGAAGGTTATTATTATGCCGCGCAGGGAAATGCAACGCGTCTTTTCTTCCGGCTCAAGATTGAAAAATGGCTGAAAGGTTGGAAAATATTTTATAAAAGGCCGGTTGTCAGTTTTAGTTATTTGCTTTCAGGCGGGTACAGCAAACCAGCGATGTATCCTGAAACGACTTTACCTATATTACAAAAACTTGATATTATGCTTTCAAAATTGCCATCATTGTTTGCCGCACGCTGCTTAGTAGGATTGACTCCAGAATGAAGCAGAACACAAATACATTGGTTCAAATTATTGAGTGCTTCGACTCAATTGCTGAAAGATGGGATCATTGGCAGGAACACAATCATTACTATCACCAAAACGTAAAACAATTGCTTCAATTCCTCATTCCACAGCATGCGGCTGTGCTTGAACTCGGTTGTGCTACCGGCGACCTGCTTAATGCTGTACAACCAACAGTCGGTGTTGGCGTGGACATAAGTTCTGAAATGGTTCGCCTTGCCCAGAAAAAATATCCGCACCACACATTTCACACAATGAACGCCGAACAGTTATCTCTTAAGCAAAAGTTTGATTACGTAGTGATGTCCGATCTTGTTGGCCATTTGCATGATATTCAAAAAGCATTAGAAAAAGCACATAGTGTGATGACGCCGCGTTCGCGTATTATAATCACATATTACAATTTTATATGGGAACCAATTCTACTTCTGGCAGAAAAACTTCGTTTGAAAACTCCACAGCCGCATCAGAACTGGGTTAACACACATGATTTGCACAATTTACTCGATTTGGCAAATTTTGAAATTATCCGGAGCGGGTATCGCCTTTTACTGCCCAAGAATATTCCGATTATCTCCTGGCTCTTCAACAAATATCTCTCACAGCTACCTATGCTGCGGAAGTTTTGTGTCGTTCGCTTCATCGTAGCTAGACCACGGGCACAAGTAACACACTCTGAACGTTTTTCTGTCTCTATCATAATCCCGGCGCGCAACGAACGCGGCAATATTGAAACAGCCGTGCAACGTATTCCAAAGATGGGGAGCAAAACCGAAATTATTTTTGTTGAAGGCGGCTCGAATGACGGAACTCTTGACGAGATTAAACGCGTTATAGAAGCCTACAAGAAGAAAAGCGTTATTAGCTTCTATGTACAAAATGGTACCGGCAAGGCAAATGCAGTGCGTGAAGGTTTCGCGCATGCGACCGGTGATATTCTTATGATTTTAGACGCAGACCTGACGGTTGCACCGGAGGACCTGCCAAAATTTTATAACGCACTTGTTGCAAACCGTGGAGAGTTTGTGAATGGAAGCCGGCTAGTTTATCCGATGGAAAAACAGGCGATGCGCTTTCTAAATCTGCTTGGAAATAAATTCTTTAGTATGATGTTCACCTATTTGCTCGATCAAAAATTCAAAGACACTCTCTGCGGAACAAAAGTCCTTTTCAAATCGGATTACGAAAAACTTGCGGCAAATCGTTCGTACTTCGGTGAATTTGATCCATTTGGCGATTTCGATCTTATCTTCGGCGCTGCAAAACAGAATTTAAAAATTGTCGAAATGCCTATCCGCTATACGGAACGTACATACGGCGATACAAACATTCAACGCTGGCGGCATGGATTGCTACTCCTAAAGATGGTGGGGGTCGCAGCGCGTCGACTGAAATTCGTTTAAAGCATATTTTTCTCATGGCAAAACAGAAAAAATCAAAAAATATTTTCGAGAAAAATCATATTAAGCATTCGATATATGATCGGTTGAATCTTTGGTTTGAACAAAACAGCTATCGATGTCTTCTTGTTGTAATTGCAATCGGATTAATCTGTAGCATTTTATCATTCGATATAAAACCAAGTGTCGATGGCGATGATACATCTTACGTGCTCTCAGCAATGAGAATTGCTCATTCCGGGCAGCTACCAGTTGGATTCCGAACACCAGGTTATCCGATTATTCTATCGGTTTTTATCTGGATGTTCGGTGTGAATCTTGTGATTTTAAAAGCCACCTCGCTTCTTTTTTTTCTCGGCATCATCATTTCGCTATTCTTTGTTTTCCGAAAACGACTTCAACCGATAGTGTTCTCTTCGCTCCTGCTGCTGGTTGCAATTAATCCGTTGATGCTAAAATATTCACATCAAACATTCAGCGAAATGCTCTTTACACTTTTACTTGTTTGGACAATTCATTTTTTACTTCTTTCAAGCGAAAAAGAATCGACGACATCCGCACTAATTGCAGCTGTATTAACAATGGCATCTTTCTATATTCGTATTGCCGGCGCGACAATTGCTGGTGTTGCTGTACTCTTCTTTTTTTATCAACGGCATTGGAAACAGCTTGCTATATATATAGTTATATGTGCCGCACTCTACAGTCCGATGAAAATATATGAATGGACATCGGGCTCTGCTGCATTCGGGCAAGCATCTATTCTCATGTTGAAAAATCCTTATAACACGACAGAGGGAATGGAAACTGCAAGCGGATTTATCAATCGTTTCATAAACAATATTTTTAATCATGCTAACTATCAGATTCCTTCTGCAATCGGTTTACCGATGCCTCAAGAATTAGGTGCTGCCGATGGTCAGTTTATACCAAGCACATCGGCATTCTTCGGTTTTCTCATTTCCGTGATTTTGTTAGTAGGATGTATCGCACCAATCATAAGAAAACCTAAATCGATGATGGCATTTCTTGGTTTCTTTGCTGTAGCGTATGTGGCTTTTATTTCGGTTGCCTTGCAAAATATTTTCGCCACGCCGCGCATGCTTATTCCCATTATCCCTTATCTTATTATTGGCACCTTTGAAGGCTTTCGTATAGCCGGCAACTGTTGGGCAAAAGTGACGGACGTAGAGGTAGTCTCGACTCGGGCCAAGTCGCTTATATTTGCCGTAGTCATCGGATTAATGCTTGCAAATATTATTGGAACGAAAGAATCGATTGATGAAAACTATCCCATTCTCAAAGCTAATCTTGGCGGCAACGAGTTCGCCGGATTCACCGAGGACTGGACAAATTACTTACGCGCATCTGTCTGGATCAAATCACAGCTGCCGATTCAATCTACCGGAATCATTTGCAGGAAACCGGAATTGTTTCTACTCTACGCCGGAAATTACAACGTCTATGGTGCTTATAAAATTGATCAGACAAATCCAGATTCAATTATTGCAAAGTGGAAGTCACTCAACATGACGCACCTTCTTTACGATAACTTCCAGTGGACATCTACATTGCGTCGGTACATTTTGCCAGTCGCAGAAAAATATCCACAAATGTTTGAAATGATGCATCAGGAAGGTTCGCAGTATCCAAGTTATATCTTTCACCTCAACTATAATGCAATAACAAACATAAGCACTTTACAGAAGGAACCGCACTGATGAAAATCGTCCTCATCGGTCCGGCATATCCAATCCGAGGCGGCAATGCGCTCTTTGTTGCACACCTTTATGAATCATTGTCGGCAACGAACGACGTGCAGGTAATTTCTTATTCCCGCTTATATCCAGGATTTTTATTTCCCGGAGTTCGTCAGACAGACATCAGTGGTGTTGCCATCAAAAAACATCCTGCCACGCAGATTATTGATTGTTTAAATCCGTTCACGTGGTGGAAAGCTGCTCATCTTGCTGCTTCGATGAATCCGGACATGCTTGTCTTCACTTGGTGGAATCCATTCTTCGGTTTCATTGTTAAAACAATCGCATCAGAATTCAAACGACGCGCAAAGAAACCGGTTATTATTATTGCCGAAAATGTCATATCGCACGAAGGCAGATGGATTGATGTATTCCTTACAAAGATCGCATTGCAGACTGCCGACAGATTTCTTGTTCTGTCAAAAGTTGTTGAAGGAGGAATTAAAAAATTATATCCACAGATAAAAGTCTTTCGTTCTTCGCTTCCGATTTATGATTGTTATCAAACACGGGAACAATTAACTCAACAGCAAGCTCAACATCGGCTTGGCTTAGAAGACAAGAATGTACTTTTATTCTTCGGCTATATTCGACAATACAAGGGATTGATGAATATAATAGAGGCATTGCCATTGATCCGCAAAAAAATAAGCAATGCGCATCTTCTGGTGGTCGGCGAATTCTATGACAATCCTCAACTATATCTCGATACAATCAAACGGCTTGATCTCGGCGACAATATCACTATCATCAATGAATATGTTGCAAATGAAGCTGTGCATCTCTATTTTACAGCAGCGAATCTTGCAGTTCTTCCGTACAATGAAGCGACTCAAAGCGGTATTCTCAGTATTGCATATGGCTTTGCAAAGCCGGTCGTAGTAACGGATGTCGGTGGTCTGGCAGAATTAGTAGATGATGGCAAAACCGGTTTCATTGTGCCTCCACATGATATTCCGAAACTTGCCGAGTCTATCATTCGGTACTTCGTAGAGAATCGCGAACAAAATTTTTCTCACAATATAGAAATGAAGCGTCAAGAAAACAGCTTCAACAAAATCCGAATTGTATTTGAAGAAATAGAATCCGATCTCAAATAAGAATGAGACAATAAACATTAATTTTTATGATTCTTAAGAGTGACTGCAAATATTTTCCCGGCGACCGTCCGTGTTCATTTAATAAACGCGAAGGTGTGAAGTGCGATCTTTGTCTATACTATGAAGTTGAACAAGCGCATATTCTGATCATCAAATTACAGGCTGCCGGTGATGTGCTGCGAACAACGTGTATTCTTCATGGATTGAAAGAAAAATATCCAAAGAGTGAGATCACTTGGATCACAGGGAAAGCTGCGTTGCCTCTTTTTGAAAACAACAAACTGGTGAACCGCGTTTTCGCTTATGATTCGACGGAAACAATTCTGCACGTCTTGGTCGAGGAATTTGATGTCGTCATCAATCTTGATTCCGCACCAGATAGCGCAGTACTGGCATCGACAACAAAGGGCAAAGAAAAAGTCGGGTATGGTTTTGATACGCGAGGAAACGTTTTCCCCTTTAACACAGAAGCGATCACGTGGCTAGAGATGGGCGCTTTCGATGACCCGAAGAAGAAAAATACGCGATCATTTCAAGACTTGATGCTTGACATTTGTCGTTTGCAAACGAGAAAGAAAGATATTATTGTTGAATTGTCTGAAGAGGAATTGAAATTCGCGCATTCATTTGCAGAACGGTCTGGTTTAGATCACCAATCGTTGAAGATCGGTATGAACACCGGTGCCAGCGGCAGGTGGCAGTTTAAACAATGGACGATAGAAGGATTCGAGAAACTCATCAAACTGATTCTTGAACAAACAAATGCAACGATTCTTCTCTACGGCGGTCCATCAGAAAAAGAACGTAACGAGCGTCTCTCCAAACTACATCTTACACGAGTCGTGAATACGGGCATAGACAATTCGCTGCGACAGTTTTTCGCACTGGTGACATTAAGCGACGTGTTTCTTACCGGTGACACACTTGCGCTCCATGTTGCAACGGCGTTGAAGAAAAAGATCATAGCGCTCTTCGGCCCCACATCAGCAGCGGAGATTGATTCTTATAACGGACAGATTATTAAAGTGCAGGCGAATTTAGACTGTCTTGTTTGTTACAAACCGCGTTGCGATTTTAATCCGAATTGCATGAACTCCATCACGCCAGAGCAGATTTTTTCGCTTATCAAGGTCAATTTACCTTAAGTATTTAGTTTGTTTTACGGCGATTTCATTTTAATTATATATATTTTTTACTTTTTTAATTTGACTTGAATGCATTACGATCCCATCAAAAATGTCTTTGGTAACGTCATCCGCAAAAATTCTCAGCTGAGAATTCTGTTCTATAAATTGCTCGGTCTTATGTTTCTCCGTGAATGGTACGTAAAGCGTGAACTCCGGCATCAACTTGGCAACCGCAACAAACCATTCACTGTTTATGACGCCGGTAGTGGTTTCGGACAATATTCATACTGCATTGCTAAACGTTTTCCGCTCGCAACAATTTATGGTATTGACTTGAAAGAAGAGCAAGTTGCCGACTGTAATAATTTCTTTCACTCCATCGGACTAACTCAATGTTCGTTTGCCGTTGAGGATCTGACGCAGATCCAGCATTCGGATAAATTCGACTTCATCCTTTCTGTAGATGTAATGGAGCACATCCCTGACGACATTGGCGTTTTTCGCAATTTCTCCCGCGCACTAAAGTCTGGTGGAACACTGCTTATCAACACTCCGTCAAACCTCGGTGGATCTGACGCACATTCTGATAAAGAAGAAAGTTTCATCGGCGAGCATGCCCGCAACGGATATAGTGCGGATGAGATTCAGAAGAAATTGGAGTCGGCGGGATTTAGGGTTGAATCAATTCGCTACACGTACGGCACTTGGGGAAGTCGTTATTGGAAACTTGGTATCAAGTATCCGATGCAAATGCTAAATACTTCCAAGATTTTATTTATCGTACTTCCATTCTACTATACAATCGCCTTGCCGCTCATTCTGCCGATGATGTGGCTGGATTATCATACCGAGAATAAAACCGGCACCGGATTGAATGTGCTGGCAAAGAAACCTTCCTAATAAAATGAAGATTTTTATTTGCCAGTGAATCTCAAATCTCGTTTTTATTCCTTCTCTGCTTTAATAAATAACGATTGTGATATACGATTCAATGGCGGAATCTGTTCAACAATATCGCCTAGTAAAATGGAGGGCTTGATCAGAAACTCGGGAATTCCAGGGAGGAGAAAATCACGATACTCCACAACGATATTCCGAAATGAAGCAGACTGTAACTTCTTGACGATAAACTTTTTAGAAAAAGCCATTTCATCAGGTTCAAGACGGGCTTTTGCACGAAGAATCGGTACATGAAAAATTAATGCACAATAGGGATTATAAATATTGGGTTCGAAGAATAGGAGTGATCCTTTCTTTTTTAGTAAATGTGCTAAGTTCAAGATCGCTTCGTCAATTGAATAATATAAATGATGAAGGACGCCATTTCCAATAACATAATCGAACGATTGTTGCATCAGCTGTTCCGGTTTGCTAAAATCAATGACCTTGTATTCCAGGTTAGTGAGTTGAAACTGTGTCTGTGCTTTTTCTATGAAAGGTACACACAAATCTGTGCCGCAGACATGCATTTTTACTTGCTGCGCGACCCAATAAGAGAGTTCACCTGTTCCACAACCAATCTCGAGAATTGTTCCATCCATCGTTGCATTCATGTAACGAGTGAACATTGCAGCTCGTCGTTGCAACCGTACTATGGACGATGGAACAAGCTTAAAACCTTGATTATACCCACGATCGTCTTGAATTGAAGCCATCGATTAATACTTTTTCTGCAGAATTCGTTTTCGGATAAACTTGGGGCGCTTTTTAATTTCTTCGATAATTTTTGCCTGGTATTCCCCGACGATGGAAATTGCAAGCATCTGCAACCCACCGAATAAGAGAATGAGCACAATAATGGTCGAAATTCCATGAGGAATCTCAGGTTGGATGAAATAGAAAATAATCTGTGCGATGATTGCAAGAAACGAGAAGCCCGTTAATGTCCAACCGAGATAGGTTAACAATTCAAGAGGAACATAACTAAAAGAGAAAATTGCTTTACGGACCCACCAGAGATTTTTACGCCAATTATTTGTAGTCTTGCCAAACATTCGCTCAGGGCGTATATAATCTACACCAGTTTGTTTAAATCCAACCCAGGCCCGAAGACCTCGGAGGAACTGATCGGTCTCCGGCATCTTTACAAGTTCTTGAACCACTTTTTTATCCATCAAAGAAAAATCACCGGCGTCAACCGGTATGGGAACATAAGAGACACTTCGGAAGAGCCGGTAAAACATTTTATAGAATCGTGCAAGGAATTGATTTCCTTCCCGAGCAACTCGTCTGCCATAGACTACATCATATCCTTCCTGCCATTGCTGATAAAACTGTTCTATGAGTTCAGGAGGATCTTGCAGATCACCATCGAGCAATATGACACCATCGCCTGTCGATATTTCCATCCCACTTAGAAATGCACTTTGCGAACCAAAATTTCTTGAATGTTCTATCCCAATAACATGATCATCTGCATGTACAAACCGCTCGAGTATTTCACTTGTATTATCCGGAGAAGCATCATTTACGAAAATGATTTCATAATCGACACCAAGTTTTTTGAAAGTAGCAGTAAGTCTTTCGTACATTACAGGAATGGCTTGAACGTCTCTATAACAAGCAATAACAGCGGTCAGTTTGTGCCGGATTTTGTACTGGTCCATCCTTTTTTCATATAGCGGGAACGAATACGCTCTCTGCCACTCCTTTGTCTTCACAAGTCCATCTTTAAGCGTTGTCTCGTTTTTCCATCCGAGTAATTTTTTAGCTTTCGTACTGTCACCGTACCAATCAATCAAATCCCATTTACGGTTCGGCATGTTACCCCACTGCGGTTCATCAACAATTTTAAATATTTTCCGAATTACAGTGGTAATTTCACGAATAGTAATCTTTTTATCACCTGCAATATTAAACGATTCACCACGAAGCTTGGTGAAGTCACAGTTTGCTGCTCGAAGTGCAGCATAATTTGCATCATCGACAAAAATGAAATCACGTGAAATATCCGGTTGAACGAGAGGTGGAAATGTTCCCCTAAGTCCCTTTTCAATGAGTTGAGGCACTAACCGATCAGGTTCTTCGTAAGGGCCATAAACTGAATAAAAGCGTAAATTGAGTATCGGCATTTCTTTTAAAACGCCATAGTATTTGATCATATGCGCTGCACCAACCTTCGATACGGCATAATGGCTGTTGGGTTCCAAAGCTGCATCTTCTAACGGAGCTTCACAATTCAACCCGTACTCGGACGAAGTACCAGCATGTATACATGCTTTGATGGAATACTGAGACGCGACCTCGAGGAGGTTTAGTAATCCTAAAAAATTTGTCCTGTAGATTAATTCGACATCAGATTGTTTCGAATAGGCACCATACGCTGCGTAATCAAAGATTGTTCTAAAAGTATGTTCCTTGAACAATCCTTCGACGTGATCTTTTTTTGTAATATCACAATGAAGAACGTGTGTAGGGTCAATATCATCCAGTCGCCAAGGAATGAACGGTTTACTCGTTACCGCATATACGTCTGCACGATATCGCACAATAGAACGAAATAAATTTGCTCCGATAAAGCCCCCCGCTCCAAATATAACGATCGGCCCTTGAAGTTTCTTTATTTCCTCATGTATTTTCTCTTGAAGTGTCATGCTTCTTTCCTTTTTTATCGGAAGGCACAGTAATTCTTAGTATCAATGATTACTTATTGAAGAAACTCCCTTATCTTTCGCTGGAGTCCTTCGCCTGCAAGATTATTCTCCGCTTGATGCCATTGTTGACTTCCATACGATCCACTTGGATATCCTGTTGCATACAGACTATGATATCGGAGCGGGAGGAAGATCGAATATAGAATTTCTGCAGCACATGTTTCACCCAGACCGCATTGACCATAGTGTTCTTCAATGGTGATGACATTTTTCAGTTTCGAAATTACTTCAATAAGCAATTCAGGAAGCGATTCAAGCGGAAATTTACTGACGATCCACACATCCAGCATTTCTACCAGTGAGGGTTCTAATTTTAGAACGTGTTCTACAACTGGTCCGGTTCCTATAACAACGGCTTTGGTACCGGAAGTTACTCGTCTCCAGGGAGAAAACGATTCTATCGTCTGAGGTATGCGCGCTCCAAGGTTTAGTCGTAAATATCCAGGATGCGGATCGGACATCATGTGCTGCACTGCCTCTGCAACATCGGAAGATACAAATGGAACGTAGACCTGCATGTGTGGAAGAATTCTCATCGCACCGATATCTTCCAACACGTGGTGAGTTCCTCCCATAATTCCATATCCATATCCACCGCCGTTCCCAACAAGCTTCACCGGCAGATCATGCAAACAGACATCGTTTCTGATTTGCTCATAAGGACGTAGAGTAACAAATGGCGCAATGCTGTAAACCCATGGAATAAATCCTTCATGCGCAAGCCCAGCTGCAACGGAAATCATATTTTGCTCTGCCACGCCGGCATTAATGAATCGGTTCTGAAATGCTTCTTGAACTTTTTCTAATGCCATATATCCCAAATCACCTGTGAGAAATACAGATTCTGGATAATGAGATGCGCATTGCACCATTGTTTGGGCGAACTCAGTTCTCATAATGCCTGGATGGATTTGTTCAACTCATCGGTTAGTGTTTGTCGAAGTAATTCGTACTGTTCATCGTTCATCGGTAAATAATGACAATCGACCGTGTTCTCGAGTGACCTCCATCCCCTTCCTTTAATTGTGTTGCAAATAATCACTCCGGGTAATGAAGCTTGTTGTAGTTCTGATTTCGCATTTGCCAGCGATATGAAATTATGGCCATCGCATTCAGACACATAAAATCCCATCGCTCGTAATCTATCCGAAAGTGGTTCAAGCTTCAAAACATTTTCAGTTCGTCCAAAGCCTTGCAAATGGTTTCGGTCAATCAGCCAGATAACATTGGCTAATTTATGATGAATGATGAATGCGGCAGCTTCCCAAATGCTCCCTTCGTCTAATTCGCCATCAGACGTAACGCAAAAGACATGCTTAGGAGTATTTTTCAATTGATGCGCGAGCACCATTCCAGCCGCCAGAGAAAGACCATGACCAAGACTTCCCGTCGCAAATGGAATCCCACGCAGTCCCCGGGCTGGTGGATGTGCTGCAAGGGTTGTCCCATTTTTATAAAATGTGTCTATATCTTGTTCTGTCAGGACCCCGCGTTCGGCGAGTGTGCTATACAATAATGCTGCTGCGTGCCCTTTGGACAAAATAATTTCATCATCCTGAGCTGCCCATCCAAATGAAATGAAGGTTAACAGCTCAGCACAAGAAAGAGAAGTTCCCACATGACCGGCATTCGCAGTTTTGTACATACGCAAAAATCGTATTTTTATGTAATACGCTTTTTCAAGCAGGTTACGAAGTTGACTTGAATTCATATCCCTTAATGAAAGTATGCCTAAAAGAAAATTTATTTATTATTTAATATAGAAAAAATAATTATTAACAGCTATTTGAGTTGTTCGCCAAGAAGCCTTAATTTATAAGAAACTTAACAATAGATATTTCGCAGAAATGTCGTCGACTCAATATTTTAGCGAATTGAAACGAAGAGACTAAGCCATGGGTATTAAAGTCAACCAATAATACCATGAAGCCTTTTTGAGGAAATCTCCAGAGGCAAGGCGGAAAGGTATTGGACCTTAAAGAAAATTATGAGCGGTAATATCTCACTTTTTCAATTCAGCATATATATTAATATCTTTTTGGTTTATTCGTGTCTCTAAATTCATGAGTTCTTGATGTTTCGACTTACCATATTCGTAAAATGTGATTTCAGAAAAACCAATATGCTTAGCAACTATTGATAAACTTTCTTCACAAAAAAAATGTTTATGTTCCCAATGTGTATAAGCATCGCTTTGCCCGATCGCTGCTCCTTCAAAGTCTCCGCTTTTATAATGCTTTTTAAGAATCCCGCGTAATCCTGGAAATGTCAACCGAAGTACCCCGCATGGATGTAATGTCCGAAACGCTTCAGAGAGAAAAATCAATGCTTCAGATTGATCCAAGTGTTCAAGAAAATCCTCAGAGAATCCATAGAGAAAAAAATTTGAGGGAAAAGGATGCTTTCGTATCAAATTCACTGCACTGTATACTTTGCCTAGCTCAGGTTGTTTATCTGCTATATCAACATTGATCCAATGATCCCCAAATAAATTCGGACCGCAACCATAATGGATCTTTTGGATTCTATGTTCATTTAATTGAAAAAGATTTGTTTTGCATAATTCAGAAAATGCTTTTTCATCAAACTTTTTCATTCCTTTGTATATGGGATGAACTTCAAATCCAATAGTTCGAATAAGTTCTTTCACTGTTTTCCGAATTGCATTCATTTATAGCCCTCCAACAATTATTTGTATTGCTTTTTTTTCATATATACTTCGTTGTGCTTCAGATTCATGATTACGACCGTGAATCTGACTGATCATTTCAAGTAAACTATTCTTTAAATATTTTTATATATTTAATCATTGAATTCGCAAATGTCAACATGTTCATGATCCAATTCATCGGAATATATTTTTTTGCTGTCTCGCATCCATGTGAACGTTTGAATATTCATTTACAAGATCATCTTGTTTCATTTGAAAAAGATTCTTATGAATTCTCGACTTATAATTTGTTTTTTTAGTTTGTATCTTGCTCTTCATATAATCTATTTCTTTCTTCCGGCTTTACCTTTCATGAGCGATTGTCGTCCATACTATCTTTGGGCACAGAATAATGTTGAGACTGAGACATTCTATCCTTCGCGGCTCAATAACGACCTACAAAGGGAAGGAGTTGTAGCTCCAGTTTATATTAATATGGAGATAGTGGTTCTGAAACTGTGGAACAATCCTAAAGCTATTTTTCTTCTTAATGCGTTATTAAATATAAGTCAACTTATTTTAGTTTTTTTTATCACACGCGCCATTCATGGTGAACTTGCAGCGACCATTGCTGGTGGATTGTATATTATCTATTTGAATAATTTAGGTTTGGTTCTGTTAAATTTTGCCGAGCTGGCATTTGGAGTATTCCTCTTGCTAAGTGTCTTTCTCTTGATCACTCAGCGAAAGCTGATTTTCCTCCTTCTTTCAGGATTTAGTCTTGGGCTTGCCATCGGTATTCGGCCTACCGGATTAGCGTTTATTGCTGCATTAGGAATTATTACAATATGGAAGATCTTTCATAAGAAATTTGAGTCAAAAAAATTATTACCTTTTACTGTCGGCTTTTTCATTTATATCCTCATCGCTGGTTTCTATACCAAATATACAATTGATGATTTCCTTTTCATGTCAACATCCGGGCCACCGAATATACTCCTCAGCACAGGTGATAGTGCGAACGGCAAATTCAATGAAAGCGTTCTCAATAGGCCGGAGTTACAAAGGAGCACCTATAAGGAACGGAATCGTGCTTTCTTGTCTTATGCTGTTCAATGGATCCAGCAACATCCATTTCAATGGATCGGAGAATTTCCGCAAAAAATATATTCTACTTATATCACAGATGACATTGCGATAAGCCAATTGTTGTTGACACAGCAATGGTCGTTCGATCGCTATGTCAAAGCGTATCGACGTGATGAACTCGGACAGGAATTTAATCTTGAACCGTTCTGGTTTCGGGTGGCTTTTCTATTTTTGAATGTATTTCATCAACTGTTCTATCTTTTGCTGATAACCTTGTTTATCCTACAAACCTATGTCTTTTTCAAACAGCGAACGTGGTCTGAAGAAACGGTACTTTTGTATTTTATTATCTTTATCGGAGCCAGCATGACTCTGCTTAGTTCGATTGGATGTCTTCGATATAAATATAATTTTATTATTATTTCTATGATCCTGAGTTCGCCTTCTTTGGTTCCAATATTCTATAAACGGAAACATTAATAGAAGCTATCTCAAATATGAAATAAGTCACATTGAGTTTATAGAAATGTGAAAAAGATTTCTGAATGCTTACTTCACCAAACTAAACATTTTTTTTGAGATAGAACGTCTTTTTTTCATCATCGAGATTAAGCTCACTCTCCGATATCTTGCCTTATAGGCTATAAAAACGCTACAATTGGCGTTGCTGATTCAGCGTTGTTACCTTTTTCTTGCTCTTGGTATATATTTCCATTCTGAGCTAATGGATTTAGAAATTTGTTTTCTTAGAATATTCATCACCAAGAACTTTTATTATTACTTAATTTCAACAATCTGCGGGGTAGCATCTCTGTATTTTAATAATATAGAGCCTTATGTTTTTTGCAGAAAAATTTTCATATCATTAGAGAAGCTTTTTTCACTTTCAGAAAGCATAGACAATATGGCAAAAGTAACGAGAAAATCGACCCAAGGCAGGAAAAACACGAATTCTAAGGGTATTAATATCCCTCCAAAATTCCAGCATCTCCTTGCAATTTTTCTGGTCTATTTGTGCTTAGCGGTTTTTTTCTCTGCTCTAGTTTTTGAAGGTAAAACCTACCAGTCATCAGATTCTATCACATTTCATAGCTGGGAAACATTTATAAAAGATTCACAGTCAGAAAACTATATTCCACTGTGGAATCCATATATCTTCTGTGGTATGCCGGGATTTGCATCTCTTACATATGGCATTTCTCGATCATACGATTTAATCTATACATGCTGGGGTTATACTCAAACAGCGATTGATTTTCTCTTTCTTTCACATAGGTATAATGGTGGATTCCTCGTCTTTTATTTCGTATATGGAGTAGGCTTTTATCTCTTTGCTTTTCACAAATTTAAGAACAAACCCATTGCCTTGCTGATATCTCTGATGGCGACCTATGCCACATATGTTACTCTTTTGATCATGATGGGTCATATCACAAAACTTGCTGTCCTGGCATGGTTTCCGTTTGTATTTCTTTTTGTGGACAAGCTCCGCGAAAAGTTTAACTTTCTATTAGCCATATTTCTTACGATCTCTGTTCACCTAATGATAAGTCCAATGCATGCACAATACATTTTTTACATTTATCTTGCACTTGGGCTGTATTTCGTATTCCTCCTCATTCGATCCATCATCAAAAAAGAACCATGGAAAGGAATAATTATTAGTGGTTTGACACTAATTTTTGCGACCATCTTTGCATTATTGATGGGTGCAGACAGGCATTTATCAACGTTGGAATATAATCCTTATTCAACCCGCGGAGCCAACCCGATCCAAAGCACATCGACATCCGTTCAGTCTAAAACTATTGAGGGTGGACTCGATTATGATTATGCGACAAGTTATTCGTTCAGTCCCGGCGAACTTATGACTTTTTTTATTCCTTCATGGTATGGTTTCGGACCGCTTACCTATCAAGGACCATTAACACAAAATCAACCGATGAGGCTCTATTTTTATTTAGGTGAACAACCCATCGTTGACGGTCCACAATTTATGGGCATTGTCGTTGTATTACTTGCGATTATTGGATTTTATCGATCTCGAAAAGAATCCTTTGTACAATATTTAGGCTTCATGATTATCTTCGCCCTCCTTGTTTCTTTTGGAAAAGATTTTCCCCTGATCTATGACTTGATGTACCGCTATGTTCCAATGTTTAACAAGTTTCGTGCGCCGGTACTAATTCTTATGTTGGTTCAATTCTGCACACCTATTCTTGCTGGTTATGGAATAACATCCTTCATACCGCTTACTAAAAACGGTATGGAACCGCTTCAAAAAAAACGATGGAAATATATCCTCGGCGGTTTATCAATTTGTTTGGCAATAGCTCTTGTCGGCGAGGGAATAATAAGGAATATTCATAGCTCCTTCTTCTCAATCAATGAAGTTGGCAAGCAACTCGCTCATTCATATGGCCAGCTCAACCCTACGGTGTTAGGAATGATCTATGATTTTATTTTTTCATGCGTTTTAACTGATTTACGGATTGGTTTTGTATTACTTATTCTTGTTTTTGGTGCATTCTACTTGTACCAAAAAGGAACAATGAAAGCTTCTGTACTCTATGGTGTACTTATCGTCATTGTCGTATTTGATCTTTGGCGTGTTGGTTTCAAAACATCCGATCCGAAGGATCGACAGGAAGCCACACAAATTTTTGAAACTCCGAATTATATAAAAGCACTCCAACAAGACACAACACAGTATCGAGTATTGAAACTAAACAATGGTCAACCCACGTATGATAACACACTTGCTTATTGGCGCATACAAAATGCATATGGATATCATGGTGCAAAAATGCGTTCTTATCAGGATATGGTTGATGTTGCTAGTATAGGGAACCCACTTGTGTGGCAGCTAATGAATATTAAGTATCTAATTTCAAATAGAACAGAATCCAGTGAGGGATTGGTAAATGTCTACGATGGTCAAGATATGAAAGTGTATGCTTTCCGCGCTTGGGCGCCACGTGTGTTTTTTGTAAACAGATACGAGGTTTGCGAGGGGAAAGCCACTTTAGATAAAATTGCCTCGATGTCATTCAATCCTCGTGAAGTTGCTTATTTACCAGAAGACATTAAGCAGCAGATCGATCCGCCATTAAGTGGCACAGAAGTTAAAATTGTTAAGTATGGAACTCAAGATCTTGAAATAAACGCTTCTGCTACTGGAAATAATCTTCTTTATATCAGCGAAGCATATTATCCCAAAGGTTGGAAAGCATTCATTGATGGAAAAGAAACTAATATTCTTCGGGTAAATTATTTATTCCGGGGCGTTATTGTTCCTAAGGGGACACATATGGTAACAATGAAATTTGAATCAAGTTCTTTTGCTATCGGAAGAATCCTCAGCTTAACAACGAATTTATTTTTATGTGCTTGCGTATTATTCTTTATGCTTCGAAAATTCTTCCTAAAGCGGCGGAGTGTAAAGACCGCTCCTACACAATGAAATTGTCGTTTATGGTTATGGCTGTCGAATATTTTTCTAAGTTTTTTTCTGGGCAAGCACGCTCTGTGCGGGCAAAATTGAATATTCTCGTGATGATGCTCCTAAAAGGAGTTAGCATACTTTGCGGGTTTCTTATTGTTCCCCTCACACTACAGTATTTAGATGCAACAACCTATGGAATCTGGCTGACTCTTAGCTCTATCGTTGGATGGTTTACCTTTTTTGATATTGGACTGGGAAACGGTTTACGAAATAAATTTGCCGAAGCTATGGCACATCACGATAGTGAACTAGCTCGTATCTATATTAGTACTACCTATTTTTTCCTTAGTATAATAATCTGCACTGTGTTCCTCCTTTTTTGTTTGATCAACTATTTTTTGGATTGGGCTATTATACTCAACGCACCTTCAGCTTTCTCTTTGCAATTGTCTGTTGTTGTATTCATCACGTTTAGTTTTTTTTGTATGCGATTTGTCTTTGGCTTAATTGGTACAATCCTAATCGCCGATCAAAAACCTGCAATGAACAGTTTAATAGAGGTATCGAGCAATCTTATTTCCTTGGGTTTTATATTTATTCTTGTAAAGACCACAAAGAGTTCTCTCGTCAATCTAAGCATCATGCTTGGAATGGCGACCGCATGTGTCCCGATGCTGGCATCGTGGTGGCTTTTCTCTGGAATGTATAAACAACTAAGGCCTTCTTTGAAGTATCTGCGAATATCACACGGACGTGGGTTAATGTCCTTGGGGGGACGATTTTTCATCCTCCAAATTGGCGCTCTCGTGATTTTCTCGACTTCGAACATTCTTATTGCCCAATTATTTTCGCCAGGAGATGTTGTACCTTATAATATTGCGTTCAAATACTATAATCTTGTCTCGATGGTGCTCGCGATTATTTTAGCGCCGTTTTGGTCTGCTTATACGGAAGCATATGTTCACGGAGATATAGCATGGATTCAACGGACAATTGTTGTTCTGAAAAGAGTATGGATCGTTGCTGCTGTTGGCGTGTTTATTATGTCCATAGAAGCGAATGCCTTTTATCATATGTGGATTGGAAACAGCATTACCATTCCATCAGAAATATCTGTCTCGATGGGTATCTATGTGTTAATGAATGTATGGTGTAATATTTATGTAAACATTATAAATGGAACAGGGAAAATAGATCTTCAAATCATTGCCGCGACGTCGATGGGTATCGTTAATATTCCCTTGGCGATTGTGCTTTCCAAGTACTTGCATTTCGGAATTCCTGGTGTTATTCTTGCTCCCTGCCTATGTATGTTGCCATGGTGTTTTGTATGGCCGGTACAAGTAAAGAAAATATTGTCCGGTACAGGTACAGGAATCTGGATAAAATAATATGCCACCTGAATGTACATTACGTATCTTAATAACCGGTAGTTCAGGCGCACTGGGACGTGAACTGTTAGAATTACTTTCTTGCGAAAAGCATATATTGTTTCCATCGTCCCATCAGCAAAACGATTCCTGTTTTCTGGATGTAGCAGATGCTATAATGGTTCAGCGTGTGTTAACAGATTTCCAGCCAGATCTCATTTTCCATCTCGCAGCACTCGTGCCGATTCCGCTTGTCGAAAAAGATCATGAAAAGGCTTTCAGAGTCAATGTTTTAGGTTTTGATAATCTTTTGAGTGCAGTGGAGACTCTGAATAAACCTGTTCAGATTATCCTCACTTCGTCAAGCGAGGTCTATGGCAATGGAAACAAGGGAATACCTTTCGTTGAACGTGACCCATTCTTTCCTAATAACTTCTATGCCTATTCAAAGGTAGCACAAGAACATCTTGCATTCTTGTATCAAAAGCGGGGTTTGAAAATTAAAATTGCAAGGATTTTTAACTATTCATCAATCTATAAAGCACCTATTTATAGCTTGGAATCTTTCGCCGATCAGATAGCCAAGTGCATCCTTGAGAAGAAAGAAAGAAAAATAAAGGTTGGTAATTTAATGCCTGAGCGAGATTTCTTACAAGGGAAAGATGTAGCCAAGGCTCTTCTCGCAATCGCTTTTCAACATGACACGGAATTCCTCTTTAATGTTTCAAGGGGCAGCGTTGTTTCCATGCAGACTTTACTTGAAATAATGATCGAAAAATATTCTGTCGACATAGAAATTATTAAAGACACCGAGAAGTACCGAAAGATCGATAACCTGTTCGTTTGCGGTAACAATACGTTATTGAAGAACCTAGGATGGAAACCGGAGATTTCAATTCATCAAATGATCAAAATTCTTGTTGATCACAATAAATCAAAATATAATATATGAAGATCGCTTGTATCATTGATAGTATCAAGACATTCGGTGGTACGCAGATACAATGTATCCGTGTAGCAGAATATTTAGCAAAACTTGGGCATGAGGTTGAAATTTATACAACGGCACTCGATCTCCAATACTCACACAACATTGAAAATATTGTTCGGTTAAACATTTTCGAAATCACTTCAAAACAACGGATGGAAGAATTCGCAGATAAGATACATAACCAAACACAAGGATGTGATTGGCTCCTTGTCTTTGACTGGACAGTACATCGACTCAAATATTATCTTCCGAATAAAAAAATATGTTGGATTTGTAATGACCCTCCTTATTCGAGAAAATATTTTGGTAAATTTAGAAGTGTTGCGTTATTAAAATATTGGATCCTTACAATCTATGGCAGACATAGGGAACACCGATATATCAAAAGACTTGATTGTATCATGGTCTTAGACAATAAGAACAAGGAATTTCTGAAAGAACATTATGGAGTTGAATCACACGTTGTTCGATCAGGTATCGATATAACATCTACAACAACTCAAGGAATGGATGACGCACATTTTGATAAATTAGCGATCAAATATCATATAGAGAAGAAAAAATATATTCTCGCAATTGGTATTGCTTTCAGGTATAGAAATTACGAAGTACTTATTAAGTCCTTAGAATTCATCGACAATCAAATCAATGCAGTAATAATAGCGCCTGGTTATTACGATAAAGGATATGCCGCAGAATTAAAAAGTCTCATTCAGAATAAATCACGAATATTTCTGGAAGAGCACTTTATTTCAGAGATTGAAAAAGACTTGTTACTCAAAAATGCTTTGTGTCTTGTGTTTCCTAATAAAAATCAAACATGGGGACTTGCTCCACTCGAATCTTTGATGCATAATACAATTCCAATAATAAGCCGTGAATGCGGGGTCACGGAAGTATTGGAGGATCGAATCCATGCATTACATTTTGATCCAGACAGCCCAACAGACCTGGCAAATCGGATTAACTTTGTAATAAAAAACAATGGCCCTTGCCGTAAAATTATCGAGATCGGTCGTACCTTCATCTTAGAGAATCTTACATGGGATCGATATGCAGAGGAGATCGTTCATATTCTGAATGGTTCCAAGCTTTTGTAAATACGCAAAATTGCTTTTAGAATATATTACATGTGATGATTGATCAATTTGGGGAAGTACGATACATACGAATTAATCACTGAATAAAGGTGAAGCAAAATGATTAAGCTTGTACAAGATACTATTGACCAAACCGAGTTAGAAAAACTATCAAAATGGATTTGCCAGAAACCGCAATTAACAAAAGGTTCATTGACTTCTGAATTTGAGAACACATGGTCTTCTTGGTTAGGGATGCCATTTAGTGTTTTCACAAATTCAGGTTCCTCAGCCAATTTACTTATGTTTGATGCTCTCATCCAAGGCGGACGGTTGAAATCAAAGAATATTATAGTACCTGCTGTAAGTTGGGTAACAACTGTTGCCCCAATTATACAATTAGGTTTGAATCCTGTTTTGTGTGATGCTGACGAGACAAATTTGGGGCTAAATCTAGAGCACTTTGAAGAGCTACTTAAAAATAGTGATATTGGAGCTGTTATTATTGTGCATGTATTGGGTGTTCCTAATCATATGGACGAGATCATGTACCTCTGCAAAAAATATAACACCTTCTTATTGGAAGATTCCTGCGAGGCGGTGGGTAGTACATACAAGGGCAAAATGGTAGGCACATTTGGAGGCATGAGTTCATTCTCATTTTATTTCGGACATCACATGTCTACTATTGAAGGTGGAATGATATCCTGTAACGATGAAGACTTATACTCTATAGTCCTTTCCATCAGAAGTCACGGATGGGCGCGAGATCTACCGCCATCTCATAGGATATCCTTGGAAAAAGAGTTTAATATCGACTCATTCACTTCATTATATACGTTTTATTACCCTGGATATAATTTTCGTTCATCTGATTTAAACGCATTTTTAGGAAAACTCCAATTAGAAAAGATGTCCCAAGTGATAAGCAGACGCAATGAAAATTATAATTATTACAAAAGCAAATTAGAAAAATCATTTTGGACTCAAGAGAATACAGATGCATACATATCGAACTTTGCATTTGGTCTCATTGACGAACGACGATCTACGATCGTGAAGCGTCTGCAAGAGGGGGGAGTGGAAACCCGACCGCTCATTTGTGGATCCATTGGACTTCAACCGTTTTGGATTAAAATTTTCGGGCCAACTCATTTTAAAGTTGCTGACCGTGTTCATAAATATGGATTTTATGTACCCAATAATCATCAAATTACGAAGACAGAAATGGACTCGGTTATTGACATTCTTCTTTCTGTCTAGACTCGAATCATATTCCTTTGTCTATCAATAAAAATTAAAGATTGCGTAGAGATTACACGTAAGATCGGGTATGATATAATCATCTATATGAAAAAAATATTTATACTTCTCCCGGTACACAATCGTAAAGACATAACCAGACGTTTTATCACTTGCCTGCGGCAACAAACCTATCAGGATTTCCAACTTATATTGATTGATGATGGTTCTACCGATGGAACCGCAACAATGGTGCAACAAACGTTTCCTTCTGTTGTTATTCTTCAAGGAACTGGCGACTGGTGGTGGGCTGGTTGTTTACAACAAGGGTTTCTATGGCTAAAAAAACAAATATTCAGTAAGGACGATATAGTTTTACTTATCAATGATGATTCCATTTTCAACTCTGACTATCTTCAGACCGGCATCAATCTTCTTGAGAAATCACCACATACTCTGCAAATATCAACTGTGTATAGTCAACATAGTCACACATTGCTTGATGGTGGTGTTCATGCTGATTGGATGCGTGGAAAGTTTTCTATCACATTAGATCCAAATCAAGTTAACTGTGCTTCAACTCGTGGTCTTTTTCTTTTTGCAACCGACTTTATCTTACTGGGAGGATTCTACCCTCACCTTATTCCTCATTATGCTTCAGATTATGAATTCACTGTTCGGGCATATCGAAAAGGATTTCGCCTGCAGGCTCATGATACGTTGGTGCTCTACCTCGATGAAAGATCGACTGGTTTCCAAAATTTAAAACAAGAGAACTCCTATCGTTCCTTTCTTAAGAGATTGTTTTCTAAAAAATATATGATGCAACCAGTGTATCACTCCTTTTTCTTTATTTTAGCATGTCCATGGCCTTGGAAAATTACCAACGTTGTCATTCTCTGGTTGAGTACTGTATGGAAAATAGTGAAATATTTCTTTCTTCTTATTATATTTAAGGGGATTAGGAAAAACTCCCAGTTCTGATAACGAATGGCACACAAATGAATGTTGAGACTTTCCATACCCCTATTCTCTTTCTCATCTTTAATCGTCCGGATACAACCGAAAAAGTGTTTCAAAGAATTCGGGATATTCAACCGCGTCAGCTCTTCATATCAGCAGATGGGCCGCGTGAATATAAAATAGGTGAAGACCAGTTATGCGCTGAGACACGAAAGATTGTTGAAAAAGTAGATTGGAAATGCGAAATCCAGACAAACTTTTCAAAGAAGAACCTGGGATGTCGAATAGGTGTCAGCTCCGGCATCGACTGGTTCTTCTGTAATGTAAACGAAGGAATTATTCTTGAAGATGATTGTCTTCCGGACATATCCTTTTTTCATTTCTGTGAGACTTTGCTTGAATATTATAGAAACGATAATCGGGTCATGCACATAGGTGGTATAAATCTTCAGGATGGTATGGTGCGCGGTAGTAGTTCTTATTATTTTTCAAGAATCAATCATATATGGGGCTGGGCAACATGGAAAAGAGCTTGGCAGAAATATGACGTTCATATGTCCACTTACCCACAATTTCTCGAGCAGAATATGTTACGTTTGCTTTTCCCAAACCCATATACGCAAAGGTACTGGCAAAAGAATTTCAATTTGGTATATAGAAAGATGAAAGACACATGGGATTTGCAATGGCAATACACGATGTTAATAAACAATGGATTGGCTGTTCTTCCAAACATGAATTTAATTTCCAACATA
>Ga0187861_10001505_pt1 | contig 23845 bp, 23 predicted proteins | sample June2016WEW_10_1_3_FD_132986 | JGI IMG/M metagenome (GOLD analysis project Ga0187861, IMG submission 132986) | Peatland microbial communities from SPRUCE experiment site at the Marcell Experimental Forest, Minnesota, USA - June2016WEW_10_100 | ecosystem: Environmental > Terrestrial > Soil >...
GCCAGTAGCCGTCAGGAACGCCGAGGCGAGACAGTTCCCCCTGGTAAGTCGGCCACTTATCGGGGGGTTCTCTTTTCGCTTGGGTCACCATTGTGGGGATCTTGAGGGCTCCGGTGCTCGCGGGCAGTTCTGCACATCTCCCGCGACCCTTCGTGAGCCTCCAGGGGATTCGATGGCCTTTGGAAGGCCGAGATCAGGGGGATCGTCCGGCTAGGCTGAGGGGACAGGGCCTTGTCACGCGTCAGGGGAAGCCCACACCGAGGATGGAACCCGGCGTGGGCCTCCCTACTATAACTACTCTGTCCGAATCTTGCTCTTTACCTTCGCGGCGAGGTCCGGCGTGACCTCCTTAATGTCGTGAGCCTCGGCAGCGTGCTTGGCGGCCTGGCGCAGAACGTCCTCCTCGGTCGCGCCGCGCACCACATGCTGACACCCCGCCATGAGATCCCCGCACCGCAAGACTTTCCCCATGTCACCCTCCTCCCGTGAGCGATCACTCCGGCCGCCCCGCTTTCCACCTTCACATCGCCCAGCCTCTCGCGTCCGACCGCGCTGGTCCATCTCGGCGGTCCAATAGTGAGCTTGACCGGGACTGTGACAGAAAGAGGAGCGAGTCGCTTTCTGATCTTAGCTCTGGTGCACTGGGCGGTCAAGCGTGTTTGGGCAGCGCTGTTCGGGCGGCGGCCGACAGTGGCCCGGACCATGAGTCGGCTGCACCGCAGAGAGGCCCGGTGGCGGCAATGGCCCTTGCGTTCAACATTAGGGGGATGGTTCTTGTGGCGAAGGGTCGTCCCCAGTGAGCATTTGCCTTCCCAGCGGGATTCCATGGCCTTTGGAAGGTGGAGATTATCGGGATTCTTCGAGTGGCTTAGACATCTGCGTGGCCACGTTTTCGGGACTCTCCAGACCCCGCATTTCCCGCGGGGCTTGCCCCATGAGGGTTGGGGCCGGGGGACCGGTCCCCTAATGGAACAGTGGATCACCTCTCCCGCCGGCCGACGTTGGAGACTCACGTTAACCGCAGCCGTGTAGCGCATGGAGAGAGGGCATCCGCACCGGTGATCTGGGCTCGATGCAGGCCGGTATACGAATTGGCGGCGAAGGGTCGGAGGAGCGACTCCCAGCGACTTTGATGCCGATGGAGCGAACCATCCAATCCGCCACCGGCCGGCAATGGAAGGTGATTGGCATTGGTTAGGGTGCCGGGGGAGGAAATCGAACCCTCATGGGGTTGCCCCCGCGGGATTTTGAGTCCCGTGCGTCTACCAGTTTCACCACCCCGGCAGAAGAGGCGGTACCTTTTTACGGCAGCCCCACCCATGTGTCAAGGCGAATTGGAGAGCTGGGCGCCGGGCGCCGAGATGAAGAGGGGAACCGGGCAGAGGGCAGTTGGCAGCAGACAGAAGGGGAGAGGGCAGAAGCGAGGGCTGAGCAACGAGACGGTCAAGACCAAAATACATGAGCCGAGAGTCGCGAGCCAAGAGCAGAGAGGCAAAGCGCGAGCGCGCCTGAGGCTGAAGAGAGTCGAGGGGATTTTTCCCTTGACGATTTGGGCGCCGGCTGGGTATAAGAGAGTCGAGCTGAGGGGCGAATCGGTTCCGGTTCGAAGCCGAAGCACCTTCAGCTCATCTGCGTTTCTGGGGCTGTGGCGCAGTTGGGAGCGCGCCTGACTGGCAGTCAGGAGGTCAGGGGTTCGAATCCCCTCAGCTCCACCAGAGCGGAGGAACGGGACCGGCATTCGGGTCCCGTTTTTTCGTTCGAGGCCCGCCCTCCACAGCACCCCTCACCCGGCCTCTCCCGCCTTCTCGCTCGACCATCCCAGGCGGACGCTCGCCTCGTCGAATGCCACGCCGCATCGCCGACAGAGAAACTTCGGACGACCCCACTCCGGAAGATATCCCGCCTCGACGTCATCCTGCCCGCACGTCGGATGGATGAAGATGTAGCGAACGCTGCGGCCGCGACCCCACATCCGCCTCTTAATCCAGCGTCGAATATCCATAGGGAAACCCCAATGACCAATGTGACCGGTGCGCAATGCCCGCTTCGCTATCCTTCCGTCCCTCACCCTTGCTGCGCCAGGGAGTGAACCCGATCCAGGACAGATCGGATCAGATCCTCATGCGTCCGCCGGCCCCCGGCAGGGGCGGGCCGTGACGCCTGCCGGAGCCAGGCGAGATAGGCCTGGCAGGCCTGGAACAATTCCTCCGAGAGGCCGCTCACCACTTCAAAACGGGGAATCGGCAGGCGCAGCCACCCATCCAGGAGGTCGCTTCCCATCCACTCGACGAGGCCGCCCAGAACCTGCTCTACGACCGGCGTCTCTCTTGTCCGAGCCACGTCCAGGAACAGAGTTCCCCAGCGGTCGAGATCCCGGGTGAGCTGGACGAGCGCCGACCCGGAGGCCGGAAGGGGGACGGCGGGAGGAGAGGGATCCACGCGTTTGATCCTCACGCGTACAGCGCGACCGCCGCAAATGTCACGGTCCCCTGCGGGTCGGGCCACTGGCTGTAGGCGAGGAGCCGCCCCCATGCCCCGGAGAGGAGCCGCAGGAGGGTGTAGATGGGCGGCAGGCCGCAGATCCGCCGTCGGTCCCCGTCGCGGGCCACGGCGTGATAGAACGCCTCGGCGTCACCCGCCTCGACCAACCCCAGCATCTCCTGGTCCGCCTCGGCGACCTCGCGAAGCTGCCCCGGCGTGATCTGCCGGCGGTCTCCGAACCTGGGCCCCACATGAGCCAGGTCAGCGCTGGCCATGACCACAGTGCGCCCTCCCAGATCCGCCATCGTCTCCCGCAGCGCGGCCACGAACGACTCGATCTCCTGCGCCTCTTGAGGCGAGCGACGGTCCTCGATGGCCCGGTGGAGCGATCCGCACAGGACGGGCACAATCCGCACCGGACTGGCGGGCGGAGTCCGGTGCCGGAGGAAGACCGCCTGGAACTCGATGGAGTGCTCCGCCCGATGCGCCACCTCATCCTCGAGGTATCCGTTTCCCGCCGCGGCCAGGAGGCGGTCCACGAATTCCCGGTCCGTTTCGACCGCTCCCAGCGGCGTCTCGAAATCCTTTCTGGTCAGAGCGAAGGCTCGCGTGATGGGGGCATGGACGGTTCCCAGGATCAGAAAGCGGTCCGGCGGCGGCGCCCCCTCCATCTCGCGATAGCCCCAGGCGTAGCAGGGGCCGCCCCGGGCGAAATCGATGTGAGGGAGCACCAGGCCCATGAGTGATGCCGCCGATGGGCTCGGGGGAGTGTCTCCCGGGCCATCCGGGTCGGTCAGGTAGCTGTCCAGTTGCCCGCGCAGGGCCTCGGCGTCCGACGGATAGCTCTTCCCGGCCAGGATGGCCGCACGGGAATTGGCGCGGCGAAAGCCCTCCTCTATCTCCGCCCGGTGGCCGGCAAAGCGGGGGCTGTCCAGGAGCAGGTGCTCGTCCAGCGAGTGGATGACCTGCAGAAGCTGCTCCCGAAACAACAAGCTCCCGAACCGCCGGACAAATGTCTCCTGGATGTCCAGCAGCGAATGCTCCCCGTCGAAAAGGCCCAGGATCGACGCGGTCTGGGCCGGCACATAGACCACGGATTCGCAGTACTGTTGGGGATCCCGCAAACAAAGGACTTCCTGGCCGGACAGCACGGCCGGAAAAGCCTCGATGGGCCGGAGGCGGGGGTACTCATACGGCTCGGCAGCTTCTCGTATTGTCATCATGTCAACGACATCCTCTCAAGCGTACCGTTCGTCCCCAGGCATCTTCGGTCCCCCATCCATCCATCACCCTCCAAATCCTCCAAGTCCGACGACATTCAATGACAAATCTAACCCGTCATATGTTTGGAATATTCATAACCATCAGACCGAACAAACAAGCTGGGCCGACGGGGAAATTCCTCGAGAATCCTTCCGAAACTTGCGTCTGCTGATAACTCTAACTCATTAAAAAGTCTACTCATTGTGCTATAAGTTGCCTCCCACACAAGATTTTGGTTGACGCAGGCACCCTTCTCGGATACCTTACGCCAACTTTCCGGGGGCAATCCCCGACAATAGACCACGCTCGGCTGCCTCGTCGATTCTCAGGCTCGTAACGCATTCATTCATTCCCATTATCCAGCACGAGAGGCACCCGCGTAACAGGCATTCTCTGGCCGTTCCAGGGATTCCAGACATGCGGGAGAGGCACAAAGGCAGAGAAGGCACACGGTCCCACAGGGTGGCTCCCGGGAAGAGGTGCTGATCGGGCGGCCGCCCTGCTGGGCAGGAAAGAGGATAGAAGATGCCCATTGAGACAACGATCGAACAGGCACAGTTCAGTCTCGCCGCCCCCCTTGCTACGAACAGCCCCTTGGTGGGCTGGATTCGCCCGGGACTGATTCTTGGGAAGCTTGTCCTGACGGGTCTGCTACTGACATACCTGGTGGGATGGGTCCACGATTTCGAGCGGATCCGTCGGCTCGAGGCCGAGCCGACGCCTCCTTCAAGAGTGATCACCAAGAACGAGGCGTGGCAGCGGATCTACTCGCGCCCCGCACGGTGGGTCACCCGATCAGCCGCTGCCCTGTCCGAGACAATACCCTGAGGCCGGAACGGTCCGCCCTGTTCCAGGGTCCAGACCTGGCAGTGCCCATTCCGGGAACCCATCCGGATCACAGGCTATCCTGGTCAATCGTCACCTTGGCTTGGTGTCGCAATTCCAGGAGCCAGTCGGCGAAGACGGCTGCACGCTTCTGCAATAGCAGTTGAGTCCGGAAGGCTTCCTTGTCTTTGTTATTCTCGTACTCCGCGTCCGGTGGGTCCTGCTGACTCACCAGGTGGATGAGATAGGACGCCTTCTGGCCCGCGACGAGGGGGCTGGTTTCTCCCGGCGTTAGGAGGCTGACAGCCTGCCGGAAGATGTCCGGATCCGGGATCTCCTTAGAGAGGGCATCGAGCGGGAACGGGCCATAGGTCTTTGCAGTCGCGTTCGCCTCCCGGGCTGCCGCGGCGAGGGATTTGCCCTGCCCAAGAGCCACGGTGATCTTATCCGCGAGCTTCTTCCCTTCCTCCCCGGCTGGAAGCTGGGCCACTTCCACGGTGACCTGGCGGTGGATCTGCCGGAACGCCTCCTTGGCCTCCGCCTCCGAGAGCTTCACCGCCCCCCGGATCAGGGCTTCCACCTTCCCTTGCGTCATTTCCTGGCGCAGGTCGGCCTCGAATCGGTCCGGCGTCAGGCGGTTGGCCCGCAGGACGTCCAGGTAGCGCTGCCGGCTGAACCCGTCTTTCCCCGCAAAGGCGGGCATCCGGCGGATCTGGTCAGCCAACTCCTCCGCGCTCACCCCGATCCCCACCCGTTCCGCATACTGCAGGACCAGGACCCGGCGGATGAGTTGCTCCACCACCTGCCGCTTCAGGTCCAGGGACTCCTGCATCTTCTGGTCGAACCGGTCACCGAAGAGCTGCTTGTACGCCTCGATCTGCTGTCGAAGCGCCTGCTGGTAGTCATCCAGCGAGATCTCGGCTCCGGACACCGTGGCCACCACGCCCCGCCGACCCAAATCCCCGGGCGTGGATTTGATCCCCCATACCACAAAGATGGTCCCGATGAAGGCGAAGACGACCAGCAGCATGACGCCCTTGATGAAGTACGCACTGCCTTCCCGCATTGTTTTGAGCATGCCTGTATCCCTTGTGCCCGGCGAGGTTTTTTCGTCACCATAACGCATCCGGTCTGCCCTTGGCAAGCGCTTTTCCGAGGCCGGGAATCGCAAAACTCCTTGTCTTTTCTCAAACGGTATGTTAAAGAAACTGACCGTTGGATGCCTCTCATGGCGTGGCCTGCGAGGGCCCTGCGCATGTTGCATGAAAGGAGCTACGATGATCTTTGATTGGCTGTTCGGGATGTTCTCCAATGACCTCGCCATTGACCTGGGCACGGCCAATACCCTGATCTACGTCAAGGGCAAGGGGATCATCCTCAGCGAGCCGTCGGTCGTCGCCATCAAGCGAGGCACCAACCAGGTGCTCAAAGTCGGGAAAGAGGCCAAGGAGATGCTGGGCCGCACCCCCGGGAGCATCGTGGCCATTCGCCCGTTGAAAGACGGGGTCATCGCCGACTTCGACGTGACCGAGCAGATGATCCGCGCCTTCATCGTAAAGATCCACAACCGGAAGACCTTGGTCCGCCCCCGCATCATCATCGGGGTGCCGTCGGGGATCACGCAGGTGGAGAAGCGCGCCATCCGCGATTCCGCGGAGCAGGCAGGCGCCCGCGAGGTCTACCTGATCGAGGAGCCCATGGCCGCGGCCATCGGCGCCGGGCTGCCCGTACAGGAGCCCAGCGGCAGCATGATCGTGGACATCGGCGGGGGCACCACCGAGGTGGCGGTGATCTCCCTCTCCGGCATCGTCTACAGCCAGTCGGTCCGGATCGCCGGCGACGAGATGGACGAGGCCATCACCCAGTACCTGAAGCGGAAGTACAATCTCCTGGTCGGCGAGCGCACGGCGGAGAACATCAAGATCCAGATCGGCTCGGCCTACCCCTTCGACGAGCCCCGCAAGATGGAGTTCAAGGGGCGCGATCTGGTGGATGGCATCCCCAAGACCCTGACTATCAATGACAGCGACATCCGCGAGGCCCTGCACGATCCCATCTACGCCATCGTGGACGCGGTGAAGACGGCGCTGGAGCGGACCCCGCCCGAGCTGGCCGCTGACATCGCAGAGAAGGGCATCGTCCTGGCGGGCGGCGGCTCCCTGTTGCACGGGCTGGACACGCTGATCGCCTTGGAGACGCACCTCAAGGTCCAGGTGGCAGATGACCCGCTGTCCTGCGTCGTCCTGGGAACGGGAAAGGTGCTGGACGAGCTGGACCTGCTGAAGACCGTGTGTCTGGAATCGTAGGTCGCCAGGACCCACGTCCGGACTTCGCCCGGACGAAGGCCCCGCCGCCGGGCATCCGGGGTGCTTGAGGTGAGTCAGTTGCGAATGGGGAGGCCCGACCCGTGAGCTTGCTCTTGCGCCTCCTGGCCCGATACCGCCGGGCTGTCATCCTGACCACCGCCCTCGTCCTGTCCTTCCTGCTCATGACGTTGCAGGTCCGCCATGAGAGCGGCGTGGTGACCTTCACGCGACAGGCCCTCCTGTTCGTCGTCTCCCCCTTCATCAAGGTCACGTCCGCGACCATCCGGGGTGTCACCGGGACCTGGCGGGACTACGTGGACCTGCGCGCCCTGCGGGAAGAGAACAAGCGGCTCCAACTCGAGACGACGACGCTGAAGCGGCGCCTTGAACAGCTGCAGGATCAGGCCTTGGAAACCCAGCGCCTGGAACGCCTGCTGGCGATGCGCCAGGCCTCGCGGGCGGAGTTCCTCACGGCCCGTGTCGTGGGGAAAGATGCCACCAACTGGTTCAAGACGATCCTGCTGGACCGCGGAAGCCTGGAGGGCATCCGCCGCAATCAGTCGGTGCTGGCCCCCGATGGACTGGTCGGCCGCGTCGTGGAGGTCACACCGAGCTCCGCCAGGGTGCAGTTGCTCACTGACCCGGTGAGCGCTGTCGGCGGGCTGATCCAGCGGACGCGCGTCACCGGCATCGTCTCCGGGAATCTCGGCGCGGGCGCCCGGGTGCGCTACCTGCCGCTCATGGCCGACGTGGCCGTGGGAGACGAGGTGCTGACATCGGGTATGGGCGGCGTGTTCCCCAAGGGCATCCTCATCGGGCGCATCACGTCGGTGGAGCGGAAGAGTGGCGCCCTGTTCCAGGAGGCCACGCTGCAGTCGGCCGTGGACCTGAGCCGCCTGGAGGAAGTCCTGATCCTGACGAACCTCGACGTCCGCGAGGGCTTCGAGTCGGGAGCGGGCAGCCAGCCATGACCTGGTTCCTCCCCGGTCTGCTTCTCTGCGCGATGGCGCAGGCCGTCCTCCTCGGTCCGTTGAGCGTGTGGGGCATCCGGCCCGATCTGTTCCTGCTCCTCGTCTTCCTGGTCAGCCAGCGCGTGAGCCCCGAGGCGGCGACCGGGCTGGGCTTTCTGATTGGCCTCTGCCAGGACGGACTCTCGGGGGGGCCGCTGGGCCTGCACGCATTCTCTGACAGCCTCGTGGGATTCCTGGCCGCCCGGCTCAGTCACCATATGTACACGGACAAACCCCTGGCGCTCTTCTGGCTCCTCCTGGGGGGCAGCGCCGCCGCGGGAGGCATCACCCTGGCCCTTCTGGCGTTCTTTCTGGGCCCCCGGTTGGTTCTGCCAGCCCTGTTTCGGGTGATCCTGCCCGAGGCTCTCTACACAGCGGCGGTCGGTCTGCTCATCCTCTGCCTGCCGCAGATCCGTGCCGCCCTGACCCGGTCGACCTGAGGTCGGGACGGACATGGAACCGCTCTTCCGCCCTCCGGCTCAGGCCATCACGCCGCGCATCCGAACAGCCGTTCTGTGTATCGGCGTCGGCTTCCTGATTTTGCTGCTCCGCCTCTGGTATCTCCAGATCCTCGAGGGAGATCGGTACTTCGCCCTGTCCACCAACAACCGACTGCGGGTGCGGCCGGTGGAGGCGCCACGCGGCTTCATCCTGGACCGGAACGGCGAGATCCTCGTTGAGAATCGGCCGACCTTCGATCTCTATGCCACTCCCGAAGACGTGACGGATCCCAAAGAGGTTGCAGGCATTTTGGCCGAGATCCTCGGAGTTTCGCCGGGCGAGGTCGAAGCGCGCCTCCAGGAGGGGCACGACCGGCCCTACCAGCCGCTCCTCCTTCGCAAGGATCTGGACGAACGCATGATGGTCGCCGTGGAGGAGCGTCGCCTGGATCTGCCCGGGGTCAGCCTGCACGTCCGCCCCGTTCGCGCCTACCCCAGCGGCGGTGCCGCGGCCAACCTTCTGGGCTACGTGAGCGAGGTCAACCAGACGCAACTGGCCCGGGAGGAGTACCAGGACTTCCGCCCGGGGGAGAACATCGGCCAGGCCGGAGTGGAGCGGCGCTTCGACGCGTTCATCCGGGGCATTGACGGCGGCGAGCAGGTCGAGGTGGATGCCCGCGGCCGCGCCCTACGCCTGGTCAGCCGGATCGACCCGCGCTCCGGGTCCAATGTCTACTTGACCATCGACAAGCGCATCCAGGACGCGGCCGAAGCCGCCTTCGCCGGGAAGAAGGGCACGGTGGTCGCCATGAACCCGACGACGGGCGAGATCCTGGCCATGGTGAGCCGGCCGTCGTACGACCCGAACCTGTTCGCCCAGCGCCTCTCCGGGGAAGAGTGGCAGCGGATCGCTACCGATCCCAGCCACCCACTGGCCAATCGTGCATTCCAGGCCCAGTATCCGCCCGGATCCATTTTCAAGCTGATGGTGGCCATTGCCGGATTGGAGAGCGGTGCGCTCACACCGGAGACCAAATTCTACGACCCCGGCTATTTCTACCTGGGGAACGCGCGATTCGACGACTGGAAGAAAGGTGGCCACGGTTGGCTGGATCTCCGCGGGGCCATCGTGAATTCCTGCAACGTCTATTTCTACCAGGCGGGCCTGAAGGTCGGCATCGAGGACATCGTCAAGACGGCACGGGAATTCGGCCTGGGGGAACCGCCGGGGCTGGGGCTGGGGGATGAGGCCAAGGGGAACCTGCCCGATCCCCAGCCCCGCAAGCGGGGCCAGCCGGGTTGGTCCGCCGGCAATACGGTCGTCGCCAGCATCGGCCAGGGCCCGGTGGTGACCTCGCCCATGCAGCTCCTCGCCATGGTCTCGGCCATCGCTAGCGGAGGGACGATCTATCGCCCGTGGGTCGTGAAGAAGATCACCTCCCTCTCCGGCGAGGTCCTGGACGAGTACGAACCCGAACCGATCCGCCAGGTCCCCGTCAAGCCGGAAACCCTGGCTTTCATCCGACAGGCCATGCTGGGTGTGGTGAACGAGGGGACGGGCACCCGCGCCAAGGTTCCCGGCATCCCCATCGGGGGCAAGACCGGCACGGCCCAGGTAGTGCGGAAGGGTGAGGGGAAAGGTCAGGCTGACCTCAAAGACCACGGGTGGTTCGTCTCCTTCGCGCCCGTGGATAGCCCGCAGATCGCCGTGGTGGTCCTGGTGGAGAACGGAGGGTTCGGCGGCCAAGTCGCCGCCCCCGTGGCCAAGGCAGTGTACGAGGCGGCCTTCGGCGCGCGGCAGCCCTTCCCGCGCCCGGGGACGAGGACCGCCGAGGCTAACGAGCCAGATATCGAGGACTGAGAGAGCGGCAGTCGGCGGTCAGCGATCAGCGGTCAGCCTCTTTCTGCCCCGCTGTGAGCTGATGGCTCAGGGTTCATATGTTCGACCGACGGCTGGTGACGCACTTCGACTGGTGGTTCGCCGGGATGATCCTCGGGATGGCCTGCCTGGGCATCCTCACCATCTACAGCGCCAACGCCCTGGCCGTCTCCGCGTTTCGCCGGACCCTGTACCTGCGCCAGGTGACATGGGTGGGGATCGGGGTCGTCGCGATGGTCGCGGCCTGCCTCGTGAGCTATCGGACCTTGGCCCGCGTTGCCTACGTCATCTTCGGGCTGAGCCTGGTCCTGCTCGTCCTAGTCCTTCTGATCGGGAAGGCCGGCCTGGGGGCCCACCGCTGGATCCGCATCGGCGGCTTTGCCTTCCAACCGTCCGAGTTCGCCAAACTGGGTCTGGTCCTGTTCCTGGCTCGCTACTTTGATGACCACCGCGAGAGGCTTCACGAGCCGCGGACCATGCTCGTGCCCGCAGCTTTCACGGCCCTCTGCATGCTCCTGGTCCTCAAGCAGCCCGATCTCGGGACGGCGCTGCTCCTCCTCTTCATCGCCCTGAGCATCATGCTCATGCTCGGCCTTCACTGGCGGTACCTGGTGCCCTTCGCCGTCGGCGGCGCGGCAATCGCCCCGCTCCTGTGGATGGTCCTGAAGGACTACCAGCGCCGGCGCATCCTGGTCTTCCTGAATCCCAACCTGGACCCCCTCGGCGCCGGATATCATATCGCCCAGTCCAAGATCGCAGTGGGATCCGGCGGGGCCTTCGGCAAGGGTTGGCTGGCCGCCAGCCAGAGCCAGCTGAACTTCCTTCCTCTGAACCACACCGACTTCATCTTTGCCGTCCTGGCGGAACAGTGGGGCTTCCTGGGGTGCCTGGTGGTCCTCCTGGCCTATTTCTACCTCATCAGCAAGGGCTTTCGGATCGCCCGGGACTGCACCGACCTGTTCGCGGCCCTCTTGTCGGCGGGCGTTTCCGCCATGCTGGTCATCCAGGTCCTCACCAACACCGCCATGGTGCTGGGCATGATGCCCGTCGTGGGCATCCCCCTTCCCCTTCTCAGCTATGGCGGCTCCTCCCTCCTCATTACCATGCTGGGTCTCGGCCTGCTGTTGAACATCCATATGCGGCGCTTCATGTACTGATGCGTCGTGAATCGTGAAACGCGAGGCGTGAGGCGGAAATCTCCGATCGCTGATTCCCCTCCCGAGGCCCCTGACCCCCAGAAAAGAAAAACGCCCGGAATCCCCTGCAAGGGGAACCGGGCGTCTTCATCTCCGTTCACTTCCTCTATTTGACGACGTCGCCCTCGACCGTGACCGTCTGGGCGTAGATGGTGACGAGCCCGGTGAAGATGTTGATCAGGAAATCCAGGGCCGTGATCTCGCTCTTCATGGAAAGGTTCTGCACGGCACCACCAGCGGTGCGCGGCTCGATCAGGCTCCCCTCGATGTCATTGTCCGAAATCGGAACCAACCCCCACAGGGCGTACCAGATCCTCTTCTCCTCGTTGAAGTGCGTGCGCTGACCCTTCACCTCCCCAGTAAAGGAGACCGGCTTGGAGGAAGCCGAGCTGCTGTAGTTCAGCGTGTAGCAGCTTGTGGTCAACAGTGCGATCCCCAGGACAAGTGCCAGTACCTTCCGCATGCCATCCTCCTTTCTTGTGGTCCTGCTCGCCGTCCCCTCTTCACGACGGGCTAGCGTCCGTCTCCCTGCAGCCATTGGGGCGCTCCCCCAGCCTGACGAGGCGCAGTCCAGCGCATGAGCCCCACAGGCCGTGTGAAATTACCACAGGGTCCATCCGGACGCAACTAGAAGTCGTCAGAGCCTTCCCATCAGCTCGGCGAAAGCGTGGATGGTCAGATCCGGGTGCACCCCGGAATCGACGCCGCCCGGTGGCGCAAGCCAGATCGTCTTGAGGCCCACGGCCTGGGCGCCGCCCACATCCGAGGCCAGGCTGTCGCCGACCATGGCCGCGTCTTCCGCGGGGACGCCCAACCGCGCCAACGCGGCGCGGAAGATGTACGGCATCGGCTTGCCGATTACCTCGGGCCGGGTCCCGGCCGCCGCCGCCACCGCCTCCACCAGGGCGCCGCACCCGGGGTAGAACTCGCCCCCCTCTATCGGCAGGCGGGGGTCGACGTTGACCGCCACGAAGGCGGCCCCGGACGCCACGGCCCGTGAGGCGGCGGTCAGCTTCCGGTAATCGAATTCTCCGTCGTGGCCGACCACCACAACCCGGGCCTCGCGATACGCCTCCGCCGCGAGCAGGGAGTGTCCGGCCTCGATGAGCAGGCGGCACAGCGTCTCCGAGCCGATCGCCAGCACGCGCGATGGCCCGAACCGCTCCCGGACGAAGGGCCCGACGATCTCCGCCGCCGAGAGGATCTCGTCCAAAGAGGCCGGGATCCCCAACCGCAGCAGCTTGACCTGGAGTTCCTCCCCCGCTTCGCGCGAGTTGTTGGTCAGGAACAGGATCCGCCGGCCTCTCTCGCGAAGCCTTTGGAGGAAGGCCTGCACCCCGGGCACGAGTGTGTCCCCCGTGTACACACACCCGTCCAAGTCGAAGATGAACGCCCGAAGGGATCCGAGGTCCATGCTGATGCCCCACGCCGGTGCGGCCCCTTCGCGATCAGAACGCCGGGTCGGTAATCGCCCCGGCATCGATGAGGACATCCTTAAGGGCGACGCCTCCCCCGCCGTTCAGGTGGCAGGTGTCATTGAAGAGGAGAACGCGCCGAACCCCATCGCGCAGTTCCACCCGGCTCACCGCTGTGTTGTCCTGTTTCAGTCGGAAGAGGTGACGGACGTCCAACCCCAGAACATAGCAGAGGATCGCCTTGATCACCCCGCCGTGGGACACCAGGATGAGGTCCGCCCCGGGATGGTCCCGTTGCATGCGTTGGGTCGCCCCGACCACACGGCGCTCGAACGCCCGGAGGTCTTCGCCGCCGGGGGCCGGGAAGGCCAGGGGATCCTCGAGCCACTTTTCGTAGAGGCCGGGGAAGGCCGCCTGGATCTCTGCCACCGTCTCCCCCTCCCACGCCCCCAGGAACAATTCCCGGAGATCGGGATCATGGATGACCGGCAGGTGATACGCGCCGGCGATCTGCTCCGCCGTCTGGGCCGCCCGCCGGAGCGGGCTGGCGTAGATCGCCGCGACCGCCGGCGAGATGTGGATCCCGAGGTGCGCGACCAAGAGGTCGGTCTGTCGTCGCCCGCGGGGACTCAGCTCCGGGTCCAGGCTGCCCTGGATCCGCCGCTGGCTATTCCAAACCGATTCGCCGTGCCGTACCAGGATGAACTTGGGCATGACCCCTGTACCTACTTCCAGGGCTCCCGTGGCCCGAATTGGCTTGGGCCGCGATCGCCCCACCTTACGATATGGGCACCCGCGCCCCGGATTCATCGTACCAGTGCAGAGCGGAAAACACGAGGCTGCACGGATCCCCTTCGCTCCACATCGGCTTGCGCACGTTCCGCTGCACCCGGACCTCGGTCGGGCCGATCCCCACCCGGTAGTCTATGATGTCGCCCAGGAGGACCCGGCGGGTGACGACCCCGCGCACGCCCCTCGTCGGGACCATCTCGATCTCCCCGGGCCGGCAAGCCAGCGTGGGCGGCTTCCCGGGCGCATGGGGGGGGACGACGGCCGTCACCGGCCCCGCATCCCGGGCGCCCTTGAGGAAGACGCGGCCATCCGCCACCTCCACCGCCAGGAAGTTCGACAGACCGATGAAGCTGAAGACGAACTTGTTGGCAGGCTTCAGGTACACGTTGACCGGCGTGTCATCCTGCTGGATCAGGGCCCCGAAGTCCATCACGACGATCCGGTCGGAGAGGGCCATGGCCTCGGCTTGGTCGTGGGTGACGTAGATGATGGTGAAGTTGAACCGCTTCTGCAGCTCCTTGATCTCGAACCGCATCACCTCGCGCATCTTTGGGTCCAGGTTGGAGAGCGGCTCGTCCAGGAGCATGACCGTGGGATTGAACGAGATGGACCGGGCCAGGGCGATCCGTTGCTTCTGCCCGCCCGACAGCTCGTTCGGGAAGCTATCCCGGGCGTCCAGGAGGCCGGTGTAGGTCAGCGCCTTGGTTGTCTTCTCCTGAATCTCCGACCGGGACAGCCCGCGGATCTGCAGCGGAAAGGCCACGTTGTCGAACACGCTGAGATGCGGCCAGACGGCGAAGGCCTGGAACACCATCCCGAAGTCCCGCTTCTCCGGCGGGAGATAGAAGTTCTTGAGGCGGGAGGAGATGACGCGATCCCCGACCAGGATCTCGCCCTCGTCCAGGTCCTCGAAGCCGGCGAGCATCCGCAGGGTCGTCGTCTTGCCGCATCCGGACGGCCCGAGCAGCGATAGGCACTCCCCGCGCTCGATCGTGAGAGTCAGCCGATCCACGGCCACGACCTGCCCGAACCGCTTGGTGACGTCCCGCAGGATCACGTGCGCCATGGTCACGACCCTCCCCCGCCAATCTCGGTGGTGCCCGTGACGCGCTTGATCACCCAATGCCCGACGATGATGATGATGAGCGCCACCGCCGACAGGGCGGCGGCGTACACGGTCTCGCCGTCCTCGTTCAGCGCGTAGATGGCCACCCCGATGGTGCGGGTCGTGGGCCCGTAGAGGAGGACCGAGGTGGTCAGCTCGCGGAGCGCCGGCAGGAAGATGAGAAAGAAGGCGGCCACCATCCCCGGCTTGATGAGCGGCAGGACCACGTCCTTCATCGCCTGCCAGTGGCTGGCGCCGCAGGCCCGCGCGGCCTCCTCCAGCGAGTCGCCGACCTGCTCCAGGGCCGCCGACGTGGACTTCAGCGCGAAGGCCATGTAGCGTGCGATGTAGGCCACGAGGATGATCCAGGCCGTGTTGTAGAGGTTCACCCCGAACTTCCCGCTCCACATCAGGATCACGCCCAGGGCGATGACCGTGCCAGGCACCGAGAAGGGCAGGAGTCCCAGAAACTCCAAGAGGAACTTTCCCCGCACCCGCATCTTCACGATCACGTACGAGATGAGTGTTCCCACCAACATCGTCACCAGGGCCGCAGCCAAGGACAGGTAGAAACTGTTCCAGATGGCATCCTTGGTCAGCTTCATGGTGAACAGGATATAGGTGATGTTGTGCAGGGTCATATTCTCCAGCGAGAAGCTGAGCCCGTAGGTCCTGAGCAGCGCAACCAGGAAGATCGTGATGGTGGGAAGGAGCACGGTGATAGCGATATAGACGATGCTGAGGATCAGCAGGGGGTACTTGAGGCCGCGAAGTTTCAAGAGCATGGGTCGCACGCTCTTCCCCGCGATCACCTGGAAACGACCGGCCATGAGGATGAGGTTCTGTGCGTAGAGGATGAGCGCCGCCGCCATCACCAGAATGGAGGACAGGATGGTCCCCGCCCGAATGGCCTCGAACCGGCCGCCGCTGGCGTAGATTTTCTGGTAGATGAGGGTCGGGATGTTGAAGATACCCGCCTCCGTCCCGAGGACCGCGGGGACGCCGAAGTGGGCCAGCGAGTAGAGCGCCACGAGCAGCGCCCCGGCGGCGATGCTGGGGAGCATCAGGGGCAGCGTGACCCGGCGCGTGATGGTGACCAGGCCCGCCCCCGAGATCCGGGCCGACTCCTCCAGCGTGGGGTCCATCCGCTCCAGGGCCCCGGAGACCTGGATGAAGACGAAGGGGAAGAGGTACATGCTCTCGACGGCGATGATGCCCCCCAGACTATAGATGTTGAAGAGCGGCTGCTCCAGCCCGAAGAGCCCCATCAGCCACTTGTTGACGAGGCCGGCTCGCGGTGACAGGAGCATCTTCCAGGCGATGGCCCCGATGAAGGAGGGGAGCATGAAGGGCACCAGGAAAAGCAGCTTCATGGTCTCCTTGAACGGGAGATCCGTGCGCGAGACGAGCCAGGCGAAGAGGACCCCCAGGACAGTGCTCACGACCGTCACCGCAAAGGCGATGACCAGCGAGTTCACTACCGCCTGGAAGACGTCGGGCTCGCTCAGGACCTTGACCACGCCCGCGATGTTCAGCCCGCCGTCCACCACGACGGCGTTCCAGAAGATGAGCACGATCGGGACGGCGACCACGATCACCAGGACCAGGACCGAGAAGATGAGCAGGATCTCCGCGATGCCGAACTTGCGATCGGTGCCAGTGATGGTCAGGCCTCCTTCCCGACGCTGGCCTTGTCGTACCACCGCAAGGCCTGGAAGGTCAACCCGCAGGCCTCCCCCTCCTCCAGGGCCCGGCCGCCCCGGAAGGCCTCCTCCGCCTCCTGCTGCGCCCGGATCTCGACCGCTCCCACCGTAATGAAGTAGGTCACGATTGGCCCCAGGAAGACACGCCGCCGCACGACCCCGCGCGTCGCGCCCCCGTCACGCACGAGGTCGATCTCGAAGGGCCGGCAGGCGGCCACCACCTCGCCCTTGGCGATGCGGTCCCGCGCGGCCGGGGAGATCTCGACCTGGAGCGGCAGGTCGCTCCCCTGGATGTGGACTGCGCCGTTCCGGCGCTCCACCGGGATGAAGTTCGCCACGCCCAGGAAGTTGAAGACGAACCCGTCACCCGGGTTGGTGTAGATCTCGTGCGGATCTCCAATCCGGCGGAGCGACCCGTCCCCGCTCATGATTCCGATCCGGTCGGAGATGGCCAGCGCCACCTCCTGGTCGTGGGTGACGTACAGGATCGTGACGCCGGTCCGCCGCTGGAGGTCCTTGATCTCGAACCGCATCTCCTCCCGCAGGTTGGCATCCAGGTTGGAGAGGGGTTCATCCAGCAACATGATCTTGGGCTTGGACACGAGCGCGCGCGCGAGCGCCACTCGCTGCTGCTGGCCGCCGGAGAGCTGCGACGGGTAGCGATCCTCCAGGCCGCCAAGGTGCACCTGGGCGATGGCTTCCAGTGTGCGGGCCCTGGCCTCGGCCGCCGGGACCTTCTGGATCTGGAGCGGATAGACCACGTTCTCCAAGACCCTCTTGTGCGGCCACACCGCGTAGTCCTGGAAGACCACCCCGATGTGCCGGGACTCCGTCGGGACGTGGACCTTCTTGGCCGCGCTGGAGACCAGCCGGTCCCCGATGAAGACCTCGCCCGCGCTGGGGTGCTCGAAGCCCGCGATCATCCGCATGACCACAGTCTTCCCGCACCCCGACGGGCCGAGGAGCGTGAAACACTCCCCGTCCCGGATCGTCAGCGTGAAGCCTTCGAAGACGCGATGGGTCCCGAAGACCGCTGCCAGATTCTCCAACCGCACGTCAGCCACGACGGCTCCCCGGAGGGCATGCCCGCCCCAGATTCGACGGGGCGCTGAGGCTTCTCACGCCCCACCGCCCCGCTCGACCTTCTCCGCGCCGACAGGCGCTACCGCATGATCTGTTGGAACTTCTGGATGATCGCCTCCTTTTCATCCATGACCTTCAGGTAGTCCACCTTCATCGCCCGCTTTACCGCCTCGTCGGCCGGGGGGAGCCCGTGCTTCTTATCCACGCTCACGTCCGCCCGGATGGGCAGGGTCCCCTCGCGCGCCACGATGGTCTGGCCTTCCTTGGAGAGCAGGAAGTCCACGAACTTCTGGGCCGCCTTCAGGTTCGGGGTCCCCTTGAAGATCGCGATAGGGCTGGGCACAACCAGCATCTCCTTCGGGAAGACGATGCCCATGGTGGCGCCCTTCTCGATCTTGTCGATAGCGATGTAGTCCGGGGCCAGGCTGGCCTTGAAGTCACCGGAGGCCGTGTCGTCCACCACCTGTCCCGAGCCAGCCCCCATCTTCGCCCCGTTGGCCCGGAGCTTCTGGATGTAGTCCCAGCCGAAGGTGTTCACGATCATGGCCACGCTCATCATGGCCGTCCCCGACAGGGCGGGGTTAGCAATGGCAAAGCCATCTTTGAAGCGCGGGTCGAGCATGTCCTGCCACCCCTTCGGAGGGGCCGTGATCTTCTTGGTGTTGTAGGCGATGCCCAGAGTCCCCAGGCGAGCCGGCGTGAAGAACCCATCGGGATCCTTCACCGTGCTCTCCACGGCCTTGGCCTCGGGCGAGACGTACTTCTCCCACACCCCCTCCTTCTTCAACTGGTAGAAGTCCGGCACCTCGCTGTGCCACAGGATGTCCGCCGTGATTTTCCCCGACTGCCGCTCGGCGGCGATCTTAGCCATCAGCTTCCCGGCCCCGGCCGAGTAGTAGTCGAAGGACACCTCTGGATGCTTCTTCGCGAAGGCATCCCGCAGCGTCCCGATGAGGCTCTCCTTCATCGAGGTGTAGACCATGAGCTTCTCGCCGGCCTGCACCACCGCGCCGAAGCTTACGAGCAGCGCAAAGGCGACCAGGGCAACGCCCAGCCTTTTCATCGTGCGCCCCTTCCTTTCTGGATGAAGACCATTCCCGAGAAAGACCGTCACACAGGACGCCTCGCCGCGGCCCGCCGATACCGCCGCGAGCGGGCAGCGGCCCGTCACAGGCTGTAGCCGCCGTCCACCACCAGGTTGCACCCGGTGGTGAAGTTCGAGGCGGCGGAGGCCAAGTAGACCACGGCGCCACCCAGATCCTCGTAGGCCTGGCCGTAGCGCTTGATCACCCCCTGATCCACCCGGATGGCCCGGATGGCCGGATTGTCCGAGCGGGCGACATTCCCCGGCGTTCGGCAGTAGCCCGGGCTGATGGCGTTCACGTAGATCTTGTGGCGAGCCCACTCCACGGCCAGCGACTTGGTGAGCATGACCACGCCGCTTTTTGCCGCGTTGTAATGGGCGTAGTCCGCATCGCGATTGACGTGGAATGCGGACATGGACGCGATATTGATGATTTTCCCTCCCCCCTGCCTGATCATGTGGGGAGCCGCCGCCTTGCAGCAGAGGAAAACGCCCTTGAGATCCACCGCCATCAAGCGGTCCCAGTCCTGCACCGACATGTCCAGGGCCGGGAGGGGTTGCGCGTATCCAGCGTTATTGACCAGAATGTCCAGACGCCCCCATTCCCGGATCACGGTATCCGCCATGACGGCGACCTCTTCCGGAAGGGTCACGTCCGCCTTGATGCTCTGCGCCTTGCGCCCTCGCTTCCGAATCTCGGCCGCCGTCTCCTCCGCGGCCGGCATGTCGAGCTCGACGATGGCGACGTCCGCACCCGCCTCCGCCAGGGCCAGCGCCATTCCCTGCCCCAATCCCTTCCCGGCGCCGGTGACGATCGCCGTCTTCCCCGCCAGAGAAAACCGATCCAAGATGCCCATGCGAACCCCTCCGATTCAGATGATCTGCTTTCGAAGACGACGATGCACTCTGACCTGAAAAAACTCCTTGCCTTTCTCGCCGGGTCCAGGATAGCCTGTGCCGAGTTTCACGAACTCTCCGTCCCCCTGCCAGCCAAAGAGGGATCAGCAATGGCCAAGGCCACCATCCTCATCGTCGAGGACAGCCCGGACATCGCCGATCCGCTGGCAGACGCCTTCCGCTTCGATGGCTTCGAGGTGCTTCAGGCCGCGAATGCCATCCAGGCCCTCCAGATCGCCAGCGAGCATCGGCCTGACCTCATCTTCATGGACATCCAGCTTCCGGATATGGACGGCCTCGCCGTGGCCCGCACCCTGAAGAGCGATCCCGCCGTGGCCCACATCCCGATCGTTGCCATGACGGCCTTTGACATCGTTGGAGATCAGGCCCGCACCATCGGAAAGATCTGCGTCGGCTACGCCCAGAAGCCTATCCGCGCCAGGGAGCTCATTAACCTGGCGTCGGCCATCCTGAAGCTTCCCGGTGACCCGGAGCCTCCCAGGCGGATTCGCCCGCCGGCCAGGCCCCACGGTCGGTGAGCCCTCTTCGCCTGCCGGGCCCCTCGCCTGTTTGCCGCAAACTACCACACCCGGTCGCTCAATTCAGCAGAAACCGACGCCCTGTCGAGCGGGCCATACCTGCCAGGCTGTCCCTGAACCACTGGCCCCAACAAACTGACCTTCCCACGCGAGGCGGCGTTGCGGCAACGCCTCTTGACCCCTCCCGCGTGCCGCGGCGGCAATCCCACCCGACGAGAAGACGAACGAGTCGCGCCGATGGGATACGTGGGCTTCTCGCCTGGTGGAGGAACGGGAGGGACGGCCTTGGGACGATCTCTTCCCGGGACAAGCTGGAGCCAGTTTATCCTCGCTTCAGTTCAGGGGTGTCCCTGGAGCCTCGTGGACAGGTTGGTTGGGGGATAACGCGTTCTGGCGGGGAATGTGGAAGGGTGCGGCTCACCTGGCCGGTGGACAAGGCGCACGGCGAGGATGCGTGGCCTCGCGTCGAGAGAAGAGGATCCCTGTTTCAGCGCCCCCAGCTACGGTTGGGCATAGGCCGCCGCCTGCGACCCCTCGCCGCCGGCCACCCCTTGGGCGTCGCCGGTGGAAAGGCTGCTCATGAATCCCAGCAGGCCGACAAGTGCGATGGCAATAAACAGCCACACCTCGACCCGGCTGCGCCCTCGAGGTTCTAACATAGGATTCGCGGATTCCATGATCATGCCCGGTCCCTCTTCATCCGCCCCCCGGGGGTGGCTCGGCGTGTTCTCCGCGCATCGGATTGCTGGTGAGGTCTCGGCAGGTTGGGGGCACGAATTGCCGGGGGCATCTCACAGGAAAGTTGTGGCTGGCCTCCCCCGCGCCTGTGGGATCACTTGACGACGAGCGAACGACCGCCCCGTCGCCGATCCGGTCCGTTCCAACCTCTGGTCCCCTCCCCTGCTTTCGCCGGCTGCCGCCGGTCGAGAATCACCTGAATCTCCGGCTGGCCCCTCATCAGCTCGACCAGCTGGTCATACATGCGCGCCCAGTCTTGACTCACGACCAGCACCGGCTTGCGATACGCGGCGAGATCATCGGCACAACGCCGGCAGATGGTCGAGGGAGGCTCCGGAGCGTCCGCGGGTTCTTCTGTGCCTGCGTCCTTCGCCAGCGGATCGACCGCCGGTCTTTTCATCTCCGGATCGTTCGAGGCGCTCCCCGCAGCCAGGTCCGTCCCACACCAGACACAAGTTCGTTGCATCGCATTCTCCTCCGACGAGGCACAGGACCTGCGGTGCCCGACAATCCACCGGACGAATTTGCCCAAGAACATAGTGCGAAGTTTGTGCCAGAGCACACGTCTCGGTCCAAACTGAATCGGACGCCGGGCACTTCAACCATGCGGCCTCTTGAGGTTCAACTTGAGGTTCAAGAGGTTCCCGACCCTCAGAACGGTCACGACAAATGCGGCATTGTGGGAATCCGGGGCAATCCCCGACCAGGATCGCGAGGGGGCATTCCGAACACACCCAACGTGCCGCTTTTCAGCCAGGACGCACTGTGCGGATCCCGCGCACTCAATGCCCAACGGGAAACCGCTGCCATCGACATTCCATGGGCGCCATCCGGGTTGAGCCCGACCATGGATTCCGGAGATGGCCCGTCCAGGCGCGCTACTTCTGGGACCTCGCCCCCTGCGGTGTGTCCAGAAGCTCCCGGACCGCCGAGAGGATGGGCCGGAGGCCCCCCACCTTTGGCAGGAAGCAGTCCGCCTTGGTTTGGTAAGCCAGAAGGGCGAAGCTGTCCCCCACTTGTCCGCTGTAAAGGATGATGGGGATTTGTGTGAGCGTGGGGTCATTCTTGATTTGAGTGGCGACGCGGAATCCGTCCAGGCCGGGCAAGGCCACGTCCAAGATCATCAGGTCCGGTCTTTCTGCCCGCACCGCCCTGAGCCCCGCTTCACCGTCACCCGCTGTCAGGACTTGGTATCCCTGATGCCGAAACAGTTCCTCCAGGCTCTCGCGGACGGCCGGATCATCGTCCACCACCAGCAAGGTCTTGGTCCCGGAGGTCATGGGAGGTCTCCCCTGGCACGCCCCTGAGCCTTGCCACCGGCGCCGATCGCAGGGAACCGATCTGCCAGGCATGCGACCCCCGTGCCTGAGCCAGGACCCCCAATGGGCGAAGGGGAGGTGAACCCGCGTCGGACGTCGCGCAACGCTGTATTCCGGAAAGTTCCATGCTCGGCGGACACTCAGGCGGAGGGCGATAACGGGGAGAGCCCTTGCCGACACACTGCCTGCCCCATGGGGCTCTGTTCCAAACGAGCACACAGGGCCACCGCGGACCGAGGTCGCAGTGGGCCGATTCCGCACAGGACGGCACGCTCTGGGGCCTATTCTCTTTCGAGGTCCCGATCGAGCCGGATGCCGTACTTGGCAGCCTTGGAGTAGAGCGTCCGTCGCCCGATGCCCAGCCGCCGGGCCGCCCGGCTCTTGTTCCACCCGCACTCTGCGAGCACCTTCTCGATCAGCGTCCGTTCCATGGCCTCGATGACCCCGGCGTCGGTCTGGGCCGTCAGAGCCGGCCCGCCGACATCCGCCGGCAAATCCTGAAGCGTGACCGTATCGCTGGCGGCCACAATCACCGCGCGTTCCAGCACGTTCTCGAGTTCCCGGATGTTCCCCGGCCACCGGTATCTTACCAGCGCCCGCAGGGCATCCTCCGCGATGTTCACCACGGGCCTGTTCAGCCGACTCGCATGCCTGTGGAGCAAAAACTCCGCCAGCATGGGGACATCCTCCGGTCGCTCCCGCAGCGGAGGAAGCGAGAGCTGCACCACGCACAGCCGGTACAGCAGGTCGCTCCGGAACCTCCCGGCCTCCACAGCATTGGTGAGGTCCGTGTTCGTGGCGGCAATGATCCGCGCCTGGCTGCGGATCGGCTGCGTCCCTCCCACCCGGGTGAATTCGCCCGTTTCGACCGCCCGAAGAAGCTTGGCTTGAAAGGCGCCGCTGGTTGCGGCGACCTCATCCAGGAAAAGCGTCCCATCGCTGGCGACCTCGAAGATCCCCTTCCGGGTGGACACCGCCCCGGTGAAAGCGCCCCGCTCGTGGCCGAACAGCTCGCTCTCCAGCAGGGTCTCGGTCAGGGCCGCGCAGTTGACCGCAAAGAATCCGCGGTCCCGGAGAGGGCTCAGCCGATGGATCAGCCGCGCCACCAATTCTTTCCCGGTGCCGCTTTCCCCGGTGATCAAGACCTTGCTGTCGGTGGGAGCGGTCTTCTCCGCCAGCGCAAAAACCTCCCGCATCCGGGGGTTCCGGCTGGCCGCCACCACCTCCCAGAGGGCGTGGCTGCCCCGGAAAATCTGTCCGCGATTCCCTTCGCGAGCCCGCGAGCGTTCGATCCCCCCGCGAATTTTCGCCAGGAGTTCCTCCGGAAGGAACGGCTTGGCGAGAAAATCTGCGGCGCCCTCGCGCATGGCCTCGACGGCGAGGTCCACCGTGGCGAAGGCCGTGAGGAGGATAACCGGGAGCGTCGGACTGTGATGCCGTACCTTTTTCAGCAGGTCCATCCCGCTGCTCCCTGGCATCCTGAGGTCGGTGAGGACAAGGTCGGGACATTCCGCGAGGAATGCATCGTAGGCCCTCGCGCCATCGGTGCACACGGCACACGCGTATCCCGCGTTCCCGAGGAGGGCCGCCAGGGCCTGGGCCAAATCGACCTCATCGTCCACGATGAGGATCTTGCACACCGGTCCGCTCATCGCCGTTCCGATCTCCTCGAAGGCCCGCCGGGATGACAGGGATACCCGCCCTGACCGTCTCCCGGGCTAGCGGAAAGCCTAGCGACAATCCCGTCCCCGGTCAAGCGGTGGCAGACGC
>Ga0187861_10001512_pt1 | contig 23777 bp, 14 predicted proteins | sample June2016WEW_10_1_3_FD_132986 | JGI IMG/M metagenome (GOLD analysis project Ga0187861, IMG submission 132986) | Peatland microbial communities from SPRUCE experiment site at the Marcell Experimental Forest, Minnesota, USA - June2016WEW_10_100 | ecosystem: Environmental > Terrestrial > Soil >...
CCGAATCCCAAATCCTGAATCCTGAACCCTGCAATGCTCGAAGCCCAAGGACTGGTGAAAATATACGGCATACGGCGCGTGGTCGACGGCGTGGATTTCCGCGTCGATCAAGGCGAAATCGTGGGTCTGTTGGGTCCCAACGGGGCGGGCAAAACCACCAGCTTCCGCATGACCTGCGGCATGATCGCGCCCAACGCCGGCACGGTGAAAATAAACGGCGTGGACATAACCAATTGGCCCATGTACCTTCGGGCCCGCGAGGGCGGCATGGGATACCTGGCCCAGGAATCCAGCGTGTTCCGCAAATTAACGGTGGAAAAAAACCTGCTGGGCGTGATGGAGATGCTGGGCATGGACCGCAAGACCCGTTATCGCCGCTGCAACGAACTGCTGGAACAGTTCGACATCAAACGGCTGCGAAAAGCCATGGCCATATCGCTTTCCGGCGGCGAGCGGCGGCGACTGGAAATCGCCCGATCTTTGGTTTCCAATCCCAAAATCATCCTACTCGACGAGCCTTTCACGGGCATCGACCCGGTAACGATCGCCAGCATCCAGAAAATCATCCGCCAATTGCGCGACGAGGGGATCGCCGTTTTGATCACCGACCACCAGGTGCGCGAGACGCTGCAAATTACCGATCGCAGTTACGTTATCCGCTCGGGCAAGGTGCTTTGTCACGGTCATCCGCACGAAGTGCTGGCCAATCCCGAGGCCCGGAAATACTACTTCGGCGAAGACATGGACATCGGTCGCAACGGCCCCAAAACGCCCCACCGCGCCGATAGCCAACGCAATCCCGAAATACCACGCCGGCGCTGAGATGATCGATCCCTAATGGTTATTCGCGTCCGACAGCACGTTAATGTCCAAGCGCAAAAAATTTTCCAAGAGAGACGCACTCCAATCCCGGCCGGGAACATCCATCTTTTCGGCGCTGCCCCTTAACGTGCCGGCGGGAGTAGCCGCGATAGCCGTTGCCGTGTTCCTGGCTTACATTCCAGCCATAAACGGCGGTTTTCTACTGGATGATAACTTATATCTGACAAACACCAAAGTTATCAATGCCTCGGACGGTCCGTACCGAATCTGGTGCACCACTGATCCCGTGGACTACTGGCCGATGTCCAATACCACATTGTGGATCGAATGGCGGCTGTGGGGAATGAAGTCGACAGGCTACCACCTCACCAACCTGATCTTGCACGTCGTCGAAGCACTGCTGATTTGGATTATCTTGCGGAAATTGTCCATTCCCGGGGCGTTTCTGACGGCCATGATTTTCGCGTTACATCCGGTGAATGTGCAGTCCGTAGCCTGGATCTCGCAGCGGAAAAACATGATGGCGATGTTGTTTTTCTTGTTGTCGATTCTGTGGTATTTAAAGGCCGCCATGCACACGGCAATCGCAGGCATGACGCCCGCACGTCTCCACGGAGGACCGTGGGAACGAGAAAACTCGCCTCTCGCAACTCGCAACTCGCAACTCGCCGCTTGCCACTGTCCACTGTACACTGTCCACTGTCCACTCTTCTACTGGCTGAGTCTGGCGGCTTTCGTGTTGGCGATGCTCAGCAAGGCATCGGTGGCGGTCTTACCGGTATTGCTGCTGGGGATTGCCTGGTGGCTGCGACCTTTGACAAAGCGGGACCTCGCGGCTATCGCGCCTTTTTTCGCGATTGCCATAGCATTGACGGTAGTGAACGTTTGGTTCCAGACACACGGCATGGATGTAGCATATCGGACCGCCAGTTTCACGGAGCGATTGCTGGGCGCGGGAGGGGTTGTATGGTTCTACCTTTACAAAGCGCTGTTGCCGCTGAACCTGGTTTTCATATATCCGCAGTGGCGCGTCGAGGCCGGCAATCCGCTGTGGTGGCTGCCAATTGCGGCGGCATTGGCCGTTACGGCCGTGCTGTGGCGGTATCGAAAGGGCTGGAGTCGGCCGTTGTTGTTTGCCTGGGGATTTTTCTGCGTGGCGCTCGTGCCGGTACTGGGCCTAAAAGACGTGGGCTTCATGGAACATTCGCTGGTGGCCGATCATTATCAGCACATTGCAATCATCGGGGTGATAGCGCTGATTTCAGCGGGCTTTAGCGCTTGGCATCGGCAGTCGCGGCGCGAATCGCACTGGGCAACCGCCGTCGCCGTTGCGGCAGTAGGGGCGCTGGCATTTCTGACCTGGCGGCAAAGCGGGCTATACCGTGACGCCATTACACTGTATCAAGCGACGTTGGAAAAAAATCCAGAGTCTTGGATAGTGCAAAACAACTTGGGTATCGAACTGGATCATGCAGGCCGACCGCAAGATGCGATCAACTATTATCGCGAAGCGCTGCGCCTTAAGCCCGACTATGCCGAGGCCCATTACAATCTGGGATTCGCCTTGGTCAAGCTAGGTCTCTTGCCGGAGTCTATCGAGCAATATGAGCAAGCCTTGAGGCTGAAATCCGATTACTCGGAGGCCCACAACAACCTGGGTATCGTATTGCATAAAATGGGCCGACTACAGGAGTCGATCGAACAATTCCAGCTTGCACTACGCTCGAAACCCGATTTACCCGAGACCCACAACAACCTGGGCATCGCATTGGTCCAGGCGGGCCGGCCTGAGGAGGCTATTGAACAGTACAAGCAGGCCATAAGTCTCAAGCCCGACTATGACAAGGCTTACTTCAACCTTGGCAACGCATATAAAGCAATGGGACAACATCAAGAGGCGATCGATAATTACCGGCAGGCCTTGGAACTTGCCCGATCTGAAGGACATACGGATCTGGTCCGGCAGATTGAAAACATATTGAATTCCCACAGCGCCGGCACGATAAATCTCCAAAATTCGCCGTCCGATTCCCAATCCCCGCCTCCTTAACACTCCGAGATTCCGATATTGGCCAAATCATGTTACATCCTGATATAAAACTCGGCTTAGGGTTAATCGGCATCGGTCGCCAATGGGGACATGCGGCAATTCAAGTGCCGGAAGAAACCGACGTACTCGAATTCCTCAAGGGCGCGTATGAATTGGGCATTGATTTTTTCGATACGGCGGCTTCGTACGGATCGAGCGAAGAGCGCTTGGGAAAGTTTTTGCGAACCCTAAACCCCGGGCAAAGAGAACGCATCAGCGTGTCCACGAAATTCGGCGATCACTGGGACGGCCGGGCCGGCAACTCTTACGTCGATCATTCCTTCGATGCCTTGGTGGCAAGTCTCGACCGGAGTTTATCCAGGCTGGGTAAAATCGACGTGCTCCAATTGCACAAGACCACGCCCCAGGCGTTGAAAAGCGACGACCTGAAACGTGCCCTGGATTACGCACGCGGCAAAGGCGTTTCCCGGTTCGGGGCCAGCGTAAGCGACCTGGAATCCGGCCGCATGGTTTGCGAAAGCGACGTGTTTTCCATTATCCAATGCCCTTACAACGCGGAAAACGCCAAGTTCGGCGAAATCATCGATCTGGCCGAAGAAAAACACAAACTCGTACTGACCAACCGTCCATTCGGAATGGGCAAAATGTTATACAATGAGAATCAAGAGGTTTTAGATAAAAAAACACGCCAAATCGAGGCGTACAAATTCATTCTCCGGAAAAAGTTCCACGGTTTCATCCTCTCGGGCACAAAGTCGCTGGAACATCTGCGCGAAAACATCGAGGCGTTCCGATTGGCATATTTCAATAAGCGTTGAGTTTTTTTGCCGCCCAAACGGCTAGTTTTTCGCGGAAGATTTTGGCATTGTGGCGGATATCGACGGGAAAAGACGGGTGGATGAGAAAATCGCCAATGGACTGCGTAAGCGGACTGCTTTGGCCAAGCCGGCGGATTTCGTCGAGCAGGGCTTTTTTAGCAGTCGCGGTTTTGGGAAATTTGCCTTGCTTAGGCTCTAGAATGACGACCGGCCGCTGACGGCCATCCGGACCGACGCCGACCAAGGCTGAGCGAAAAATGTCGGGATGCCGGTTGAAAATGGCCTCGCAGCGGATCGGATACAGCGGGCCGTCGGCCGAAAGCACGCGATGGGCCACGCGGCCGCAGAACCAGAAGCGGCCCTCACGGTCGAAATAGCCCGCGTCGCCCATGCGATGCCAAATGTTTATGCCATGCGCGCTCGCCGTTGGCTCGCGGCTAAACGATGAAATTTCACGCCCGGCATGAGTGCCGGGGCTAAACGACGTGATATCGACGATTTTCGCCATTGCATTGGCTTCCAGGCGGGTGACGTAACATTTGGATACTTGCGGGCCGCTGACGATCAGTTCGCCGATTTCGCCCATGGGCAATTCTTCGATGTCGTTAATCGAAGCAATGGGGCCATCAACGATGCGGATCACTTTCCACTCGATGAGTGGAAATTTTCGGCCCACGCACGTGCCTGCGCCTTGCCGGGTTTTTTCCGCAGTTTCGCCGAGCACCTCGCTTGCCGCGATCGACGCCACCGGCAGGGCCTCGGTTGCGCCGTATGGCGTGTACATATCGCCTTGCTGGTGAATGCAATCTTTCATTCGCCGTAGCACTTCGACCGGAACCGGCGCGCCGGACGACAACACGCGGCGGACCGTCGTCAGCCGGATTTCATGCTCCCGGCAGTATCGGCCCACTCGGTCCCATATCGCCGGCGAACCGAAGGTCTGGGTAACGTTCCAATCGCGGACGGCCTCGATAATTTTTGCCGGATCTACCCGGGCGGGTCTGGACGGATCCATGTCGGGGATCACGGCAGTCACGCCCATGGCGCAGTTGAACAGTCCGAACAGCGGGAAGGCGGGCAGATCGATTTCGCCGGGACGGATCTGGAAACGGTCGCGGATTTGGTCCACTTGGGCCTCAAAATTGCCGTGCGTAAAGAGCGCGCCCTTTGGCGGCCCGGTGCTGCCGGTGGTAAAGATGATCGCCGCCGGATCGTCGGCGTTGGTGGGTGCAATATCGCCGGCCGAGCGAGCCGCATCCGACAGCCCAGCGCGGCGAACTTGCCGCAAGGTCGGTCCGCCCCAGAACCAGCGCCGTCCCACGGTTACATTGAATTTAGCTTGGGGAAACCTCCGCCGCAAAAACACCCGGACGGCGTGAACCTGGGGAATAGCAATAAAGCCCTCGGGCTGGGCCTCGGCCAGGCATCGGACAAGATTTCTCCGACCCATGCCCGGATCGATCAAAATGCTCACCGCGCCGGCCTTAAGCAGTGCAAAAACCAATGAAACGAAATCGATCCCCGGCCGCACAAGCAGCGCCAGCCGAGTGCCTGGAACAACTCCCATTCGGCGCAGACCTTGGGCAATACAATCGCTGTCGCAATCTAGTTGGCGGAAGGTGAATTGCCGATATTGTCGCTTGCCTTGGTTGTCGTAGCCAAGCGGCTCGACAACGGCAACGGCATCGGGCATGGCTTGGGCCATTTTGGAAAGTCGAGTAGCAACGTTGAGCGGATAACTCATGATCTTCTATCTTGGCAATTTAAGAAAAATGCCGCAATCCCTAACAAAATGGAGACTGGCTCTCGTTACTTCTACAAAAATGGCTGATAATGCAGGACATGGGAGGGTACCCGGCCCCATTTTGTTAGTTCTTAGGGAATAAAAACCGGAATTGAATTAAATCGGCCAAAGACATAGAATTCCCTTGCCTGGAAAACTTGCCTATTTTACATAAGGAGCACAACAATGTATCGAATTTGTCGCCGTTCAATATGCTTAATATGCCTAATCGTTTTGTCATCGCTGCTGATCTCGGAAAGCCTGGCAGGGCCTCCTGGCGGCGGCGGTGGTGGTGGTGGCGGCGGTGGGGGAGGCGGTGGCGGTGGAGGATTTGGGGGCGGCATGGGAGGTGGGGCTGGAGGCGTATTTCACATTGGTGGAGGAAATGCCCCGAATCATGGTAATGTACCCTATCACGGCGGAGGTTTCCCTGGCGGGGGACCATACGGCCCAAACTTTCACGGCGGGGGATTTTACGGCGGTTGGCATGGCGGACCTGGCCCGTATTACGGCGGATGGCCCGGTTTCCATTTGGGAATAACGATTCCTTTCGGCTACGACGATTACGATTGGTACGCTCCTTACTACAATTACTACTATTACAGATCCTATTACTATGAACCGACCTACTACTCGGGCACCGGCTATTATAGCGTAGAGACTCCCACAAGCACCGCTCTATATCCGCAGACCGCGGCCGGTTCTTCAGCTCAAAATCCACAGACCATGTCCACCCCTCCCATTCCCACCGCCGCGCAAGCCGCCAGATTAACCGACGAGCAACTCAGAATGATGATTGCGGTGTCTTTGGAAAACTATCTCAAGGATTTGGACACTTTCACTTCCGGCGAGAGTTGGAAAAGACATTTCAAACTGGCGGAATTAAAAGCCCGCATCAGTGCATTGCAGGGCGGATCGCCGGATGCTGCGACTCGGGCGCTTGTCGCAGACATATCGCAAAAATTCGAGGCGTCCGCCAAGGATCCGACTTACGAAACGATCACCAAGCCCTGGAGTTTTCAAACCCTGCTGGTGGGTTTGAAAGAATATTCCCTGACTGCGGTGCAGCGTCAAAACCATACGCTTTATGCCAAGGCCGAGACGCTGAAACGATCGCTGGACAACGTCTCGACCGGCGGGGACTGGAAGACTTATCTGCAAATAAACGAGTTAGAGAAGCTGCTGACCCAACCGCCGATTTATAACGCGGAAATGAATAAAAACCTGGAAAAAATACTGGTGCGATTCGACAATGTCGCCCAAAATTCGCAATACAAGGCGATAGCCGATCTACAGGGTTTCGACGTTACCAGAACGGGATTGCAGCAATATACCCTTGCTCTCCGGTCGGAACCGGCAAATGGGGGCGCTTTGATCCCGTCTCCGCCGCCGCCGGCCGAAAGCAGTTCTGGCAAGGTATCGCTGTAGACTGTAAAATAAATCCGCATTGAATCAATTGGTTTTGGGGCCGGATTTGGTTGGGGTGGCAGTCTAACCGCTACTCCAACGATTAAGCCCAGAATAAGCAATGTCCGCCAAAACATCGAACCGCCGCGAAACTCTGACCTCCCGCCAGCGCATGATGAAAGCCCTCAATCACGAGGAGCCAGACAGGATTCCGATCGACTTGGGAGGCAATCAAACCGGCATTCATAAAATCGCCTATCAGGCGTTGCTTAAGAAATTGGGCATGGATGAAGAGATTGTAATCATGGATGCCGTACAGCAACTTGCCCGGCCCTGCGAGGCGGTGCTCAAGCGGTTTCACGTCGACACCCGGTACATCGCCGCCAAGTCGCCGGATAGTTTTAAGGGCGAGATCGTGCAAAATCGCCGCGACGGCCGGCTGTGGCACGATTTGACGGATGAATTCGGCGTGGTTTGGTCCATGCCCGACGACCATCCGTACTATATGGATATTTCCCATAATCCCCTGGCCGGCGCGACGATCAAGGACGTTGCCGAGTATCCATTTCCAAAGGGCGATGATCCAAGCCGGTTCGAAGGCCTGCGCCAACGGACTATGCTGCTGAAAAACGAAACCCCGTTTGCCGTGGTCAGCGGAATCTCGGGCGTGGTCTACGAAATTTGTTGGTATATGCGCGGACTGGAACGCTGGTTCATGGATATGCTCTCGCAGCCGGAGTTTTGCGAGGCGCTTTTGGATCAGACATTGAAGTTCTGGATGGATTGGTTCCAAGGCTTTCTCGACGAGGCGGGCGACCTGGTCGACGTGATCATGATCGGCGACGACCTGGCCGGCCAGACCGGCCCGCTGTTTCGACCGGATTTTTATCGCCGGGTCGTTAAACCGCGGCAAAAACAGTTGGTGCAATATATCCGCTCGCGTACCAACGCAAAAATCTGGTACCATACCTGCGGCGCTTGCATGAATTATCTGCCCGATCTTTTGGACAACGGCATCGATATCATCAATCCGGTGCAGATCAGCGCGAAAAACATGTCTCCCCTGGAATTGAAATCCAAATTCGGCAAGCAACTCGTATTCTGGGGCGGGGCGATCGACGCCCAGCACGTGCTGCCACGCGCTTCGCCGGAAACAGTCCGCGAGCACGTCCGCGGCAATTTGGATATATGGAAACCCGGCGGCGGTTACGTGTTCAACAACGTCCACAACATCCAAGCCGACGTCCCGGGGGAAAACATCGTCGCCCTTTACGACGCCGCGTACGAATATGGATTTTACTCTTAATTGGCTGAGCCTGCTGGGCATTTCCCTGGGATTGGCCATGGATGCCTTTGCGGTGTCGATTGCCGCGGGTTTGGGGCTTGCCCGGGTAACGCCGCGCCATACTTTTCGCGTGGCCTTTCATTTCGGCCTGTTCCAGTTTTTGATGCCTATAATCGGCTGGTCTGCCGGCCGGCAATTGAACATTTATATCCATCAGTACGACCACTGGGTCGCGCTTGTGTTGCTTTCGTTGGTGGGCTGCAAAATGCTTTGGGAAGCCGGCTCGCAACGTGAATCCAATTCCGGCGCCGATCCGACCCGGGGCCTGATGCTCTTGACGCTTTCGCTGGCCACCAGCATCGATGCCTTGGCGGTGGGCGTGAGCATGGCGCTTTTGGGCGTTTCGATTTGGCTGCCCAGCGTAGTAATCGGACTTATCACCGCCGCCATGAGTGCGGTGGGCATCACATTCGGCGGCAGAATAGGCGCGCGATGGCAGCGCTGGGCCGAGACCGCCGGCGGCGTGGTTTTAATCCTCATCGGCCTGGATATTTTTATTTCCCACTTCGCCGGATAATATCCTAAGCCACTATTAACCTATCCTAAAAGTCATCCTGAGCGTAGCGAAGGATCTCCGTATTTGGCAATATATTGCCCATTTTAGTTATATATCCCTTCAAGATTCTTCGCTTCGCTCAGAATGACATTATTGTTTTAGGATAGGCTCAATGTTCAGAACGGGGAATTTGCATTCACGGGGGTGAAAAACTCGGCCCGTACCCCTAATCGCACGGATACCCCCCCCTATTGCAAGTATGATCTGTGCTTCTTATAATTAGTTTTTTGATAGGTGGGCTTATCAACTAGAAAAAAGACGGACACGTTCGTTGTCCGATTGCCTACCAAACGCGAATGGGTAACTCGGGTGCAGGACTAATTCGCCTACCCGGCATGTAGATATGGAGGAACCGATGCGGCCAGCTATGCATAAATCAATGGTTAAAGCGGGATGGTTTGCGGGCGTTTACCTGGCGATTTCCTTGGCAGGGGTGGTTTACGGCCAAGACGCCCAGCCACAGGGGCAGATAAATATTTATAAGCATGGCGGCACGCCGTTTTCATACCAGATCGAGGCGGAAGCGGATTATATTATCGCGCAAGGCGAATTTCAGAAATCAGTGGCCATTGCCAGGAAGATCAACGCGGAAGCAGTGGCACAGGAAATCCAAAACTCGGTGGACTACGTCAAAGCATATTTTGAACGTAGAGATATAAACAAGGCGTGGCGTGAAAAAAACGAGTATAAAACTGATTTTGAAAGGCTGGAAATAGAACAGAAGGCAATGGAAAAAAACATAAACGAGTATTTTCAAAATACGCTTAAAGGCGACGTGACCAGGGAGTTGAACTACATGTTGAATAAACTGTACTTCGTGCAGTACATGAGCCCGGGAGATCTGAATCCGCTGGATTCGCCGCTCAATGAAGTGGATCTGAAACAAATCTATCTTACCGACGGCAGACAACTGGTGTTTAATGCCAGCAACCCGCAAGCGCTCCAAACGCCATGGCCATACGCATTACGCGATGAGAAATTCGCCAAAGATAGAAAAGAACTCGAAGATTCTCGCGAAATGTTGGTGCGGGAAATTCAAGAAAAAGGGCAAGCGGGTACGGAAAGCGGCGAGCGGATGATGAAGGCTGTGAATCAATTGCTGGTAACATTGGAAACGGTTTATCCAGATGAAAAACGCAGAGATTTAAATATCTTTCCGGAATATGACTCGGCAAAAAATTACCTGAATTCCCTGATAGTGCAAGTCAATCGGGCACGAACAACCACTGATCAAAGGATCTTTGACAAATCGCTGCGCTTTCAGGGAAAAACTTTACTGAACTTGATCCAATATATGTGTCAAAACGGCTTGATGTTTTCTAAACCGCAACCTGGAGGCGATCGCGTTTATAAACCCCTTTTTACGAATATGCGTCATTTGTACCTCACCATGGGATCGGAAAAAAAGGACGGCGGCCAGTTGCCCGCCAAGAACTAGTCCATATTTCAATAAACACAACTTAATTGAAACGACATGGCAGTAGAAATCCTCATCCTTTCCGGCGCTCGGCAAGGCGAAAGAGTGGTGTTGGAAGCAACAAACTTTCGCGTCGGACCCAATTCGGATTGCGCGGTTTGCTTTGATCCGCTGCTCGACACGGGTTCGGCAAATCGATCGGCCTCGTTTTGTTTGATGGAAGACGGCTGGTACATCGTACATGCCTACGGCGCCATCCTCATCAACCAGCGAGCGGTCGCCGGACCGACGCGGATTCGATCGGGCGACGTAGTGCGGATGTCGGAACGCGGGCCGGATTTTTCCTTCAACATTGTGTCAATGGCCAAATCAGAACGGACGAACGCACTTGGGAAAGCGACATATCCGCCGCCGATCTTAGATCGCCAGGAAGTTTCAACGCCGCCCACAGCGGCGATGTATGATGCCGGGTCGCCCCCTCAAACCACGACCCAGGCAATATCATCCATGGTTCCGCCATCCGTTGCTTCGCCTTCCTTGGAACAGAATGTGAATAAAGCGGGAACAAAAGATCTGCCCACACCAGTGAATATAACAATAAATACTAGTAATCGGGAAAATTGGATATTATTGGCAGTATGTGTAGCGGTTGCTTGTATAGGCTTTGTCATTCTGTATGGGAAACTCGGCCAATCAGGCCAGGGTGATGGTTCAACATCTTCCAAGAATCAAAAACCTCCGATCCCGGATTCTTCATCGCCGATTTTCAAGCTTACCGGCCCGACCTCGGGCACGTACGCACCCGGCCAACCGATTACCATCACATGGACGGCAGCGAACATGCCGGCCAAAAACATAATCAGCCTGTGCTTGAATCCAGATGAAAGTCTCGATAACGGTAAAGAGAGATGGATTGTTGAAGACAAAGTTTCTGACGCCAATGGCGACGGATCATACACCTTTGATTGTAGTGGTTTTCCACCGGGTAATTATTACATCGGTGGATCCATAAAGGACAAGGCAACAGGGAGGAAGTGGAATTCGCAACTCACATCATACATTACCATTACATCCCTACAGCCGCCGAAACCCGAGAAAACTACTACAGAGGAGCGGATCGCCGCGCAAATCAAGGATGCTGTCTTTTTAATAAAAGTGGAAAAGGCAGGCCGCTTTTGGCCATTAGGCACATGCTGCGCAATCGGGAAGAAAACCCTACTGACAAGCGCCTGGGTGGCGTGCAGGATATCCGAATTGCGGAAAGATCCACAAAAAGGATTTCATATTTGGGTTACAAATCCTGCAAGTGACGTCCAGATGGCTGTTCAGGACATTTATATTAACGCCCTTATTGCGACCCTGGAAGACAAGCCGGATGATTTTAAATATTATGACGTGGCTTTACTAACTGTCGCTGAAGAATTACCCAAGATCATCCCTTTGGCAACTAATGAGGAAATCGACAAACTGAATGAAGGGCTCACGATATATTGCGCCGGTTTTACCCATGAATTTGAAAAGATCACGGAACATGACAGTTTTCAGCCGCAAGTCATGCCGGGTAAAATTTACCTTATCAACGCGCCAAAGGATTTGCCATCTCATCCCATACTGTTGCAGATAAAAGGAAAAAACTTAAACAATACTTTCGGCAGCCCTATAGTGAACGATCAAGGAAAGATTGTTGCAATCTATGGCGATGCAATGCAGCCCAAGTCCAATGCGGGAAAATATTTGCCGGAAATTCACTATGCCGCCGTACTAAACCTAGAATTTATCAACTTGGGATTAAATCGTAAGTTTGAGAAGATATGGACATCTCCGGACCTTTTTAAGATTGTCTCCAAAGCAAAAGACGAAAGATGAATGCAAGCGCCTCTGCCACATCCGCTGGAAAGCAGCCGCCCGTCGGGATTGATCTGGGCACGACTTATTCCTTAGTCGCTTTTCTCGATCCGTCGGGCCGGCCGACAACCGTGCCGAACAGTTGGGGCGACTTGCTTACCCCTAGCGCCGTATTTTGCGATGACGACGCCATCGTGGTGGGCAAGGAAGCAATCAAAAATGCCCCTCTCACTCCGGATCGATATGCGGAGTGTTTCAAGCGTGACATGGGCGGCATGGCTTTCCGACACAAGATCCGCGATTTGAACGTACCACCAGAGGTACTTAGCGCCTTTATTTTGGAACGCTTGAAAAAGGATGCTGAACAGCGCCTGGGTCCAATCCACCAAGTAGTCATTACCGTACCCGCCTTTTTCGATGAAGCCCGTCGCAAGGCAACCCAAGACGCTGGGCGGCTCGCCGGTTTGGAGGTACTGGACATCATCAATGAGCCCACCGCCGCGGCCTTAGCGTATGGTTATCACTGTGGACTGTTTAATTCCGAAACTAAAACTTCAAAAAGCCCTCAGCAAGTGCTGGTCTATGACCTCGGAGGCGGAACATTTGACGTAACCATCCTGAGGATTGAAGGCATGCGGTTTCAAGCAATTGCAACCGACGGCGATGTTCTTTTAGGCGGCAAAGACTTCGATGAACGGCTGGTCAATCATATTGCCGAAAAATTTATTGATGCCCATGGAGCGGATCCGCGGAGTGATCCGCAGGACGCTACCCAACTGTGGTTCGACGCCCAGGAAGCCAAACATTCGCTGTCAGAACGCACCAAGACGACTGCGTTTTGTTTTCACGCGGGAATTCGCATGCGCATCGAAGTCACCCGTGATGAGTTCGGCGAGTTGACGCGCGATCTGTTGGATCGGACGGAAATGACCACTTCATTTGTGGTAAAACAGGCTGGTCTTGACTGGAGCCGGATTGACCGGATCCTGATGGTGGGCGGATCGAGCAGAATGCCCATGGTCCGCGACATGCTTCGCCGCATATCGGGGATGGAACCAGACAGTTCGCAGTCGCCCGATGAGGCCGTTGCCCACGGGGCTGCAATCTACGCTAATATGTTGATGCAGCAAGATTCGGCTCCGGAGAAAGTAAATTGCGAACTTATCAATGTCAGTTCGCATAGCTTGGGTCTAGTGGGTATTAACAGGCAAACACGAGAAAATATCAATGTAGTCCTCATCCCTAAAAATACTCCTCTGCCTTGCCGTGCAGTAAGAAGCTTTCATACGGCACGGGCTAATCAGCGTAGTGTATGTATTTCCGTGGTCGAAGGCGAGAATCGGAGACCCGAGGAGTGTATTTCCTTGGGAAAATGCATGGTTCGCGATTTGCCGTCGGGCTTACCGCCGGATACACCCATCGAAGTGGAATATTGTTACGCGGCCAACGGTAGGATTTCTGTTTCCGCCCGTGTCCCGACCATCCGCCAGTCGGCACGAGTGGAGATTAAACGCGATAACGCAAATCGTCCCGAGGATTTAGACACTTGGCGCAAAAAACTGCTGGGGCTGCCAACTGCGAGCAAAGACGGCTTCACGTCTATCAGCCCGGAAGCGAACATAAATGATCGGGAGAGCCTACAGAAACATCTCGACATTCTGTACATAAAGCTAGGTAAAGTGGCGGCGGGACTTGCACTCCCAACGCAACTTTCCAGGAGCCAAGCGGCGGCCTCACAGGCATCTGCGGAATGTAACCGAATGAAGGCTCAATTAAAAGATGCGGAAAGCGCCCGGCAGGCGGCCGTCAGCCGCTCCGAGGTTATCAAAATAGATGCGCTTTTAGCACAGGCCAGAACTAAACTCCACGAGGCGCAAACCCGAGCCGATTTTGCCCATCTGGTTTTGGGGCGCGAATGTATTAACGCCGGTTTTCGACCGCCCAACACGGAACACGAAATTCAGGAAATCGAGCAACTTCAACAACGAATGAAGGCATGAAAGGAGAAAGCGGATGTCTGAAGCTTTCGATCCTTATCATCGCTGGCTGGGCATTCCAGCCAAGGATCAGCCTCCTCATCATTACCGCTTGCTTGGGATTGATCTGTTCGAGGACGACACGGAAGTCATCCGAGACGCCAATGAACGCCAAATGGCCCATGTGCGGAAATATCAGTTAGGCCAACACTCCGCGATATCGCAAAAGATTCTTAACGAAATCGCGGCCGCCAAGGCGTGCCTCATTGATCCTCTAAAAAAGGCGGCTTACGACCGCTCGCTTAAACCGACCTTGATAAGGCCGCCGGCGCCGCCGCCATCTCCACCGATACAGAACGTTTATACGGATCCTCCCGCGTTTAGAACTTATGTGGAAAAAACATCGGACTTTATAAAAAGATTAACTTCTTCCAGGCATATTCGCTTGTGGCTGCTTTGTATTGGATTGGGCATCACTCCAATTATAGGAGGCATTCTTATAACGATATTCGTGATAAGCAGTAATAAACATGCTCCGGCAACCGCCAAATCCAACGTTCAGATTGCGAAAGTTATCGAGCGCGTCAAACAGAACCCGCCCATTGAAAATGCTAGCGGTGAAATGCCCGGTAACGACAAACCAGAGGAACAAAAAATCAGTGCAACTATACCAAAAGCCCTGCCTGGCGTCGATTATAGTGCTTCCGAAAAGGATCAAACAACGCATAGTAACAAAGAGCCGAAGACAAATGAACCTCAAATACAAATCAAACCGTTTCCACCCCCGGGGACTTCGACCGAACAGAAGATTGACGTAAAAGACATCCAAAATCTATTTGAAGTCGGTTTAAAATCGCAGAGTGGAAGTTGGGAAGATGCCAAAGAACGGTTTGAAGCCATTTGTAAGCGCGGAGAAGATCCCCGTCTGTACTATGCTTGGGGTATTGTGTGCCTTTATCGCAATCGGAATGAAGAGGCTTTGAATGCTTTCCAAAAATCCACCCAAACCGACCGTTTGGTTTATTTACCGGCCTGGCAAATCTTGGCACGCACACAGGCGCTCAAAGGGCAATACAATGAAACGCTGGAAACACTAGTACGACTGGCTCGCGTGTTGGAGCAAGACGCTAAATGGCCCGATGAACAGTCCAGGATTGAATGTGCATCTTGGTGTGGCTGGATGATGGCCTTTTTTCAGGCAATTGGCAAGAAATCAGAAAAAATCAAAACAGCCGCAGCCCAATGCAACATGGAAATCCTCTCAATTCTCTCAGGAAAACGCCGGATGTCATATGAAGACGGCGTTAAATATGCTATGGATCAGCCACCCATAGTGGCAATCAATGCCCACCATACGACTATGTCTCCTTATATAGAAAGACAATTAGCTGAACAGGATAAAAAACTGAAAAATGTACAAGATAAAAAGGATAAACTGAAACATAAGGCACAAAAAGATGAAGAGGAATACAAAAATGGAAAAGATCAGATTGAAAAGAAAGGGGCAGAATTGGAAACCACTTATAAAAATTTAACAAGCCAGTGCGATGCTCTACAGAAAAACATACCCCAACTGGAACAACAACGTAGCAATGTAAAAAGTCAATGGGACATATCGCACGCCAATAACCTTGCCGTACAAAATATTCAACTTACAAACGCGATAAACACACAACAAGCTTTTTTAAGTACGGCACAGAAACAAGCGGACCAGGTTAAGCGTCAGGGGTTAGATCTGGTTAAGGCTCGCGACCTACTCACCGTACAATATCAACAAACTTCTCAACAGTCGCTCGCGCAAATAGAACAATTGGAAAAGTTGGTAAATAGTATCGAGGATAAAATAAAAAAACTAAAAAATACTTTACCAGTTGAATCCGATCCCTCCAATTCCTCAATGTCTAAAACTATTACTGAGTGCTTCCCACTTGATTTTGAAATGGAAAAACAAAAGATCCTGGCTTCTTTTCCTGCGGAAGTCCATAAATAGATTATCAAGGAATGAAATCGCAAAAAGGCAACTGCACCCGGGAAACCGGCAACCTATGAGAGACGGGTTACAAACATCCAATTGCCGTACGCTTTGGGATAGGATATAACATGTATCTTATCGGAAAATAAGGATAGCAAAGGAGAAAGCAAATGTCTGAAGCTTTCGATCCTTACCACCGCTGGCTCGGCATACAACCCAAGGATCAGCCTCCTCATCATTACCGCTTGCTTGGGATTGATCTGTTCGAGAACGACACGGAAGTCATCCGAGACGCCACGGAACGCCAAATGGCCCATGTACGAAAATATCAGTTGGGCCCCCACTCTGCAATATCACAGAAGATTCTTAACGAACTGGCGACCGCCAAGTCATGCCTGATCAACCGAGACAAAAAAGTCGCATACGACTCCGCGATTAAGGCGAAACTGAGTGGAAGCGGCGATTCTAAGGAGCAGTTCGATCAGCCATTACCGCTACGGCCTCCGTCACCACCGCCTCCGCCTACTCGGTCACCATTGCTGCCGATTACTAAAGAACGCGTGTCGCCTATCGCAAATTCGGCAGGAAAAGTTAAAACCACCAATCTTATTGAAGAAAAAGGTCCTCAGCACCGCAAAACAAATTGGACCCCGTATATCGGATTGGGAACCGCTGTAATGCTAGGAGTCATATTAGTAACGATATTCGCGATGCGCGGCAATAAACAGGCTCCGGAAATCCCAAACTCCAATAATCAGTTTGCACAAGTTAACGACCGCGCCGAAAAACCCCCGCGAAATACAGATGCTCGGAGTGAAATGCCCAGCAACGACAAATCCTCGGACCCAACAGTCGGCGGATCTTTTTCTGATACGCCGCCTGCTGGCAATCAAATTACTCCCGCGGATAATCACGGCGTTCGTATTGATGATCGCGGCTCAAAAATTGCTCCCCCAGTTGAAATTAGGCAAAAATCGAATATTGATGAAAAATCAAAAAAAGATGAACCACAACAACAAGCCGAAATCCCTCAGCCTGACCATCAGGCGCCTTCATCGACAACGAGTATTCCCATCCCCGATCAGAGGCGGGAACCGGCACAAGACTTTCCGCCGGTTCTAGGGTCAAAAAATCCCTCACCGCTGCAACCGCCCAAAAATCAACTGTCTAGCCGGACATCAACAACACCGATCCAAAAAGGACAAAAAGGGCAATCAAAGTCTAAAACAAAATCAGATTATTTATCGAGTTTAGCGAATAATAAAATCATCTTGAATTTACCTAGCGGGAAAACATTTGACACTCAGCTTTTCAATGTCGATTTGAAATCGGCTGAAGATGAGTTAAAAGATAAACATGAAAAACTATTGAAAGATCATGACTATAAAGGACAAGTGATTTTACTGGGTTCTACGGATGGCGTCCACACCTGGGGCGAGCAGAATCAAGGCAAACTCAACGGGGTGCTCTTGGCGTTTTACAACGATCGTATTCCTAAGATTTATGCGAACTATACAAACGACAACTGCAATGGCGTGCTTATAAAATGGAACGAGAACGGCGATTTCGTATACGGGTGCCAATACAAAAGAGGTTCTCGCCAAGGGATGGGTTGCTATTTTAAAGACAATATTTTGCGAATCCTTTTTGAAATGAACAATAATAAATTCACCGCGGTTCATCTTTGCAACAATAGCGAGTTGATAAAAAGCTTCGATTCAATTGATAAGGCTGCAATTGATGGAGATGCAAAAATGTTTATTGGCGAAGTAAACACGGTCGAATCGGAATTAAAGAGCAATGAAAGTGAATATAAAAAACAAATTAAAAAAGAGTTCAACATGATAATCGGCAGGTGGAACAAAAATAATCGTGATGAATTTCAAAATAAACTGAATATAAGAGGACTTGAACAGAAAAAGTATTTAGATGGAATCCGCCAGTCATCTATGCCGAAGTGATTCCTAATTTAATTCCGAATTCCCGGAATTCTGCCCTGGGCAGCCCCAGATGATTGCTCACCCGGAGGCTTCCGTAGATCCGTATGTGCAGAATTACCGCATACGGTTCCTCAAGTGACCATTCTGTTCGTAGACGACACACTAAATGAATAGCGATCGCTTTGGAATGCGGACATTCTGGTTTACTCCATAAAAGTAGAATGTCCCCTTTTTACGGCCGCTTCAGGCAAGACCGATCTTGACCACTGCCTTTTTGACAAGTCCCGGCGCATCTGCGGAAATTCCCGGCATGTGTGCATCTTCGGGCATAAGAAGCATGAAGCCGCCTGACGCTAAAGTCAAAAAATCGCCCTCTCCTGAAAGGGCCAGAAAGTCTTTATCGGCGTCATACACGCCCGGGGCTAATCGACTTAGATGCGCGTAACCGATTCGCTCGGTTCCCCGAATGATATAATGTAAATCGATATACCGGCGATGGGCTTCCCACCGGCCTTGGTCTTTCGGTTTGGTGGCGTACTCCTGCACCATGACATACATATTCGGGCCTTCTATCTCGTATCTGCCGACATTGAGCGCCAAAAAGTCGGTCAACTGAATGTAATTGAATGCGCGCTTAATTCCAGGGCCAAGATCCACATACAAATGAGCATTTGTTATCCGGTCGATAATCATATTCCTCCCCTTTCTTTCCAATCATTCATTCTCCTGCTTCGCCCTTTCCTTCAGCCGGCTCATCGTTTTGTTCAGCGGACTGCCGACGGATTACGTCGAGGATTTCAAGGATCTCATCTCTGCGCTGAAGCGGTGCTTCCACGCGGCCCCAACCGGCGGAAAACTGGAACAGTCCGTCATAGGCCGAATCATAGTTACTATACATAGCATGAGGTATGCCGCGCTCTTCCAGCTCGCCCCTTAAGCAAAGCGCTTCGACCTCGTTCCTGATAGTGGCGATCTTATCGAATCGTTCCATAAAGACATCCTCACATTCAGTACGTAAGAAATCCGGTCTCAATCCACAATCGAAAACGCCCGCTAGTCTAATTCGGCCGGGTCGGCGGGGCAACACCCCTAAAAAATCCCAGTTTCAATCCTTGTCGATCAATCCTACGCCGTCCGCCTTCGCCGCAGCCAGGCGTAGGCCGTCAGAGCGCTTACGCCTGCTGAGAGTAGGACGAAGATGGACGGCTCGGGAACTGAAGAAACCGGTCCCAGTTCCGCAAGCGATCCGCCTGGATTCGGAGCAATGGTCCCCGTGGAACTTGCGCCGATGGTCAATGTACCTTGGACAATGGAACTTGCCGTCAACTGGCCGGAAATCACCTCGGTCGTGCCCGTGCCGCTGATATCCCCAAGTATGTGTGACTGATTGGTAATCAGCAATTTACCGCTAAGTGCAGTCTGAACATCCAGGTTCGAATCGCTGACGCCGGTGGTATTCAACTCTACTGCGCCGTCCTGGATGTCCAGGAGCGTGAGCGCGCCGGGATTGATTCCGCCGGTGATGGATAGAATTCCGGCATCTGTTTTTGTTAATGTTCCACCCGTGCCGCTGAGGGCGTCGGTGAGGGTGAGCGTGCCCATGCCAGTACCGTTTTTGGCCACGGAGATGCTCCCCGATCCGGCCAAAGCGGCGGAACCAAGCGTGAGGTTATAAATGTTGTCGGTGGGAAGATCGTTTTCCGCCGACACATTTAGGCCTCCGCCGGCCGCTAGTGAAAGGTTGCCCATCGTTACACTGGGATAGGAAACCTTGACGTTGCCTGTTATGCCCGCGGCGACAACGAGGTTGTTCGTGTAAACAGTCGAGAAGGAGGCGTCGGCGGTGTAGCTGAAGTTACTAATCGTTTGTCTGACGTTTTTAGCGCCGGTGGCGCCTGTAAAGCCGAGATAGGCGGTGTCGCCCAGCAGGCCTCGCAAGTTTTGGTACGCCATGTAGTAGCCTTCAGAATGGACTCCATCGGTAATCTGGAAAAAGATCGTGTCGTTTGCGAGGTAACCGATCGTAATATCCAAGGGAGTCGGGTTGTTTGGCGAATAAACCCACCAAGGCATATCTTGTGGAATATAACCGCCCGTACCGCCGTTAAATGCCCAGGCGGTGCCTCTTCCCGAACTTTCATAGATATTCAATTCCATGGCGAAGCTGGGAAGAATTGCGTGATCCTCGCCGCCGTAACCGAGTTTTCCGCCGGTAGATCCCAGGGCGCGCACGCCGCGTAGATCGTTTTGCAGAACAAAGGTGATTCCGTCGGCGGGCTCGGAAGTTGTTGTTTCCATGGGCGTATAGGTGAAATGCACCTCGAAGCCCTTTATGCTCACGCGTTGATTATAGATTGCGCTACGGGCTTCACTAGCGTCGGCGGTGGTAAGGGTTAATACGTCGTTGATGATTGTCGGGGGCGGAACGGAGGAGGAGTCGCGTTTGTTCAAGGTCCAGCCCGTGCCGTTGCCGCCGAATCCAACGACGCTGCCCAGGGCGTTGGCATCGGATCCGACCGAGAGCGTGCCGTTGCCGTTGAAGGTGACGTCTCCCTTGAGCGATGCCGGTTGCGTGGCCACAAGTTTGCCGTTTTCGATGAAGGTGCCGCCGCCATAGGAATTGTGTCCGGAAACCCGCGTAGCGCCCGCGCCGCGCTGGACGATCGAGCCCGTGGCGCCGGAGATTGAACATGTGGCAATGGCGGCCGAGGAATTGTCGAAGACAACCGACGTGGAGTTATTCAAAGTTACGGGAGAGCTTAGAACGCCGCCCGAGGTGCTGTCGCCTATTTGCAATTTACCGCCGTTGACCTGAATTCCCCCGGAGTTGGTGGCGCTGCCCGTGAGGGCAAATGTGCTAATGCCGTTTTTTACTAAAGTCAACGGGGAATTGCCGGTATTGTTATCGCGAATCCGGCCGGCATAGGTGTAATCGGCGTTGCCGGCGAGGGTCAGTGTGGAAGCGGGAGAAGGTGGAGAGTCATAGAAATGACCGCTGTCGGTATTTTCGATGAAAGCCCGGCCGGTGAGGTCGGAAATACTGGCCACGGTTTCACTGTTGCCGTTGAGCCTGAAATAGCCGTAATTACCCGAGGTGTTTTTAAAGGTGATAGCGGCAGTGTCGGGAATCTGGTTGTTTTGCATGAGCATCAACACGCCGCGGCTACTGCCGGTATCGCTGCCGATAGTGACGTCGGTCGAGTTAAAGGCGTTCGCGCCGGTAACGTTCAATTCCAATCGCTCTCGGACCAAGTTGATCGGGCCGGAAAACGACTTGGTCGATGAACCTCGCAACTGAACGGCGCCGCTATATGTATTGGGATCGCCGCTGCCGCCGGAGGTCAGGTTCAATGAGTTTGCGCCGACCAGATCGCCATCGATAAACAGTTTTCCATTATATTGACTGGAGGAGATGTGGCCCAATTGCACGCCGACCCCGGCCGCCGTGATCGTGCCCGTGTAAGCGGTATCGGCGTTTTGAACGCTTAGATATCCGCCGTCCAATCCACCGGAAGCGCCGTTAAGGGTGACATTATTGCCGACGGTGTAGCTATTAGTCGAGCCGTTGGTAGCGGAATTAAGCACGCCGCCGGCGCTGACCGTCACCAGGTTCGAGGTGTTTCCCAAGGCCGAGGAATTGCGGATTTGGATTTGTCCCGCCTCGATATTGACCGGGCCGGTATAAGCGGAGTTGTTGGCGGTAAGAATCGCCTGGCCCGCGCCCGTCTTTCTAACGACGCCGTTTCCGGAAATGGCTCCGTTGACAAACCAGCCGTCAGTGTCGTAATTCAATTCCAAGGTGTTGGAGGATTTGACGGTGTTGTCGATTGTGATCGAGCTTTGGAAATTGGTGTTTTTAATGACGAGTCCGCCGCCCGAGCCGAAAGCGGTCGAACCGGCGTAATTGGCGTTGTCTTGGAGAGTCAATTTTCCATCGCCGATATGGCTGACCAAGAGGGCAGTGCCTTGAATACCCGCGACAAAGACGTAGTCGTCAAAGCGGTCGAAGATCAACGAGGCGTTATTAATTGTGATTGGGCCCAGGACCGAACCTATGGTTCCGTTATTGCCGAGTTGTAGAGTTCCGTTATCGATGTAGGTGGTGCCAATGTATATATTGTCGGCGAGAAGAGTGAGTTTACCGAGTCCTTTTTTTCTCAAACCGCCGGTGGAATTATTGCCGTCGTTGAGGGTGACCGTGCCGAGAGTTGCCGCCGTTGCAGCGCCGCCGCCGAGGAGTTGCACGGTAATTGTATCGCCGGTGGCATAGTCGACGCCGGGATTAGTTATAGTGATGCCCGTCACCACGCCGTCGGAGACATAGGCCACGGCCGTTGCGCCTTTGCCGCTGCCGTTGGTGGTGATATTCACGACCGGGGTGCCCATGTAGCCCGATCCGCCGTTGGTAACGGCGATGTCTTGCAGGCCTTTGCCGGTAGGATTCTTTAGAACCGCGTTTAGGGTGACGTCATTGCCGTTGGTATTGATTACTGCGCCGCCGTTCCAGACATAGGCGCCGTCCAAACCGCTAACAAAGTCGGCGTTTCCCGCGCCGGTGTTTGCCTTGAGTTCGCCGCCGTGGAAATTTAAAAATGCGGTTGCGGCAGGGGTAACGCACCTCACGTCGGTGGCAGCCAGGGTTCCGCCATTGAGATTGACCACGCCCACGCTACTCGGGTCATTCAAGCCAATTCCCACGAATCCGGCTACGTCAACCGAGCCAGTGCCGCTGATATTCAGCGTGCCCGTGCCGAAATCGCCGGCAGCCAGGCAGGCGTTGGTGTTGGTTAAAGTCAGCGAGCCTGAGTCGATGTTATACACGCCATAGCTTCCGACATGATGCCCGATAAGCCACCATCCCGAGGTAGAAACCGTGCCGCCGATCTGATTGAATGCCCCGATGCCGTAATTTCCGATATGCAGGCTGCCGACAAACGACAGCGTACTTGAGATGCCGGAAAGATTATATGCACCCCAGGCGTTGGTGGGATTTGCCTCGCCTTGAAACGAGGGGTCCGCCCCGCCGATGAAGTTAATACCGTTGTAGGTTTTGTTGAAGTCCACGGCTCCACCCGTTTGGCTTATCACGCCGTTGGAGTTCTGCCTTCTACCGACGTACATGATGCCGGCGCTCACGGTGGCGGTGTCTTGAATTGTCAGATTGCCAGTGCCGAAGTCGCCGATGTTGAAATCGCACGCGCCGCCCAACTGGATGAACTTGGCGCTATTCTTAACGGTCATTGTGCCGTTGCCAAACAAGCCCAGGGAGACCCAATCGCTGAGATAGAACTGGGAGTCGTTCTGAAGGGTTATACTGGCATGAGAGCCCGGCGATTCGCCGAGATAGCAAAATGATGATGAGTTTAATTGTGCACTGTTTTTCAGAGTCAAGCCCGGGGCGGCGTTAAAGCCGACTACTCCGGCGTCATAGCCCATGTTGACGTGTTGGGTGGTAATAATTCCGCCGTTTGCGATCAGGGTGGAGGACAAGCCGGTCGTGCCGTTTCCGTGCCCGATGGATAGATACGTGCCCACGTTCAGCCTGCCGCTGTTAATCGTCAGGTTGACAGCGTTGGTTGTGGTATCGCCCACGACCAACTCGCCGTTTGTGACATTGTATTGTGTCGTATTATCGGCGCCTTGGATAATCACCGATCCGTTTTGAATCAAATAACTCATATCCGAGGCTCCGCTGGCAATCGTACTCACGATCCCCGAGGGAGCGGAATACTGGAGCGTACCTGCGCCGGTTTTATAAAAGTGCATGTTTGCCGTGACTTGTCCGCCGAGGGCGAACGTTCCTGCGCCGGACGTATTAAGGTGGGTGGCGGCCGCGGCGGTCGAGA
>Ga0187861_10001514_pt1 | contig 23760 bp, 13 predicted proteins | sample June2016WEW_10_1_3_FD_132986 | JGI IMG/M metagenome (GOLD analysis project Ga0187861, IMG submission 132986) | Peatland microbial communities from SPRUCE experiment site at the Marcell Experimental Forest, Minnesota, USA - June2016WEW_10_100 | ecosystem: Environmental > Terrestrial > Soil >...
CGAGGCCCTTGAGCTGGTGGCCAATGCCGTGCGGCGGGCGCGCGCGGGCCTGTCCGACCCGGCCCGGCCCATCGGCAGCTTCCTGTTCCTGGGCCCGACCGGCGTGGGCAAGACGGAACTGGCCAAGGCGCTGGCGGAGTTCCTTTTCGACAGCGAGCAGGCCCTGGTGCGCGTGGACCTGAGCGAGTACATGGAGAAGCACGCGGTCTCGCGGCTGATTGGCGCGCCGCCGGGATACGTGGGCTTTGAAGAAGGCGGGCAGCTCACCGAGGCCGTGCGGCGGCGGCCTTACAGCGTGGTGCTGTGCGACGAAGTCGAGAAGGCCGCGCCCGAAGTGCTCAACGTCTTCCTCCAGCTTCTCGACGACGGCCGCCTCACCGACGGCCACGGCCGCACCGTGGACTTCCGCAACACCATCCTGATTTTCACCAGCAACCTGGGCGCGCAATTCCTGGCTGAGATGGACGCGCTGGGTGAGAAGAAGGCCTACGCGGCCGTGGAAGCGGCGGTTAAGGAACATTTCAAGCCTGAGTTCCTCAACCGGCTCACGGGCCAGGTGATGTTCCACCGCTTGAGCAAGGCGCACCTGCTGAAGATTGTGGAGATCCAGACCGAGAAGTTCCTGCGCATGCTGGAGAAGCAGAACCTGCGCCTGAAACTGACGAAGAAAGCCAAGGAGCACTTGGCCACGACGGGTTACGATCCGGTCTTCGGCGCCCGGCCGCTGAAGCGCGCCATTGAAAAGTATCTGAGCGATCCGCTGGCCAAGGACCTGCTGGCCGGTTCCTTCGCCGAAGGCGCGAGCATCGAGGTGGACGCCGCGCCAAACGGTGAGGGGCTGATATTTGCGAAAGTGAAGTGAGCAGGCAACCGTTCAGTCGCCGAGCCGCGCTGCGTTGGGTTACCGGTGCGCACCCCGTGCCCGCTTGCCGGCGCGCGTCTGACTGAACGGTTACGCTACTTCTTCTTTGCAGGGACCTTTGGTTCGGCCTTCGGTTCGGCTTTGGGTTCGGCCTTGGGCTCGGCCTTGGGGGCGGGCTCCGCAGGCTTGGGCGCGGTGGCGTTGGCGCCTACACGGGCCAATTCCTTCTCGGCGCGTTCCTTGAACTCGCTTTTCGGGAAGTTCTGCACGATGAACTGCCAGTGGCGCACGGCTTTCTCGCTGGCATCCGGCTCCAGGTCCCGCAGCTTGTCGTAGCACAGGCCCGCGAAGAAGTTGGCCTGCACCACGTAGTCATCGTTGTCAAAAAACTGGGCGATGACGTTGAGGAAGGCCCAGCGGGCCTCGGCAAAGGCGGTGAACGCCTGGATCTTCGCGTTGCGGTTTTCCATCTCGACCCCTTGGGCGTAATTGGCCTTGCCCAGCACTGTCCAGGCGCCCGGCAACAGCGGCAACTGGCTGGGATTGCCCTCGGTCTTGTACTTGCTGATGACGCTGTCCGCTTCGGCCTTCGCTTCGTTGAATTTCTTCATTTCGACGAGCACCCGCAACATGCCGTCCACCGCATCGGCATAGGCTTCCGGGAACTTGGCGCACTTGAAGCGGGCGTTGGTCCACCTCTCCTTGACGTCGTCCCACGGCATCTTGCCGCCGAGGGCTTTGCGTTCCGCCAGGCGGGCGTCGGCAATGGCAAGCTGTGCGGTGGCCTTGTCAGCCAACTCGGCGTATCCGCTGTCAATCTTGATGGTTTCGTCGCGGTAGGCCTTGAGAGCTTTCTCGGATTCCTTGAGTTTGGCTTCGGCCTCGTCCAGTTTGCCTTGCTCGCCCAGGCAGATCGGCAGCTTGACGAGGATGTCCACCAGGAAGCGCGTCTTGGGATTGGCGGCCAGGGCAGCCTGGAAATACGTGGCCGGCGGCGAGTATTCCTTGCCTGAGCGCCCCTTGTAACCGTTGAAAAAGCCATTTTCGTAGAGCGCGTTGCCAATGCCGTAATTGCAGTATTCGGCGGCCCACTTCTGGTCCTTCATCGCCTCGAGGGCCTTGGCAAAATGAAACGCGGCCAGCGTGTAACGGCCCTCGTCGCGCTTCTCGATGGCCGCGCTATAGTCGGGATCGCGGTCGGAGTAGAGGACCTCCTTGACGGCAAACGATTTGATCTTCTGCTCCTGGCCGCGCCCGCCGATGCGGCCGATCACATACAGGTAGTTGTCGCTATCTTTCCCTCTGGTGATCAGAAGCGGCGGCACAGGGATCTTGTCCACGCGGATGACCGCGTCGAGTTCCTCGTCCCCGGCCTTGGCCTCGGCCTCCTTCTTTTCCGCAACGGCCCCCCAGGCAGGCACAAGCGCCAAGGCGCTCAGGCACACCAACAAGCGTAAGATGCGCTCAGTTTTCATCGTGCTCTCTCCGTACCGCGGGCGTCCCGCCCGCAACCCGACTTCCTGTAACCGCAGATGGACGCAGATGGACGCAGATGGACACAGATGGACGCTGATAGAATCATGACTACTCAATCCTGAATGCTGTTCCTATCTGCGTTCATCTGCGTTCATCTGCGGTTCCTGTCCAATCCAAAATCCAAACGGCTACTTCTTCTCCTCTGCGGCCGGAGCTTTGGCCTCCGGCTTTGTTTCCGGCTTGGCCTCCTCCGTGGGGGCCTTCTTCTCTTCGGGCTTGGCTTCGTCTTTCTTCGCTTCGTCTTTCTTTGCTTCGTCTTTCTTCGCTTCGTCTTTCTTTGCTTCGTCTTTCTTTGCTTCGTCTTTCTTGGCTTCTTCTTTCTTACCCTCTGGCGGCGTGGCCTCTCCCTTCTTGGGCGGGGCGGGCGCCTTAACCCCCTGGGCGGGGCGGGGAACGCCGTTGGCATAGCATTCTTCGAGGAATTCCTTCATGTCCGGCCAGCGGTCTTTGATGCGCTTGGCATCGAATCCAATGGTGAGCGCATAGAACTGCGGATACTCGGCGGCATCCTTCCATTTCTTCTGGGCCTTGTAGACCTCGGAGTCCAGGCGGCAGGCATCGAAATAGGTGGGATGGTCCTCGGGGACCTGGATCTTGATCTGGTTGACTTTGTCGTGCGCATCGTCGTACTTGCCGATGGCATAAGCGAGGCGGCCGCTGAGGAGCAGCGTATCGGGGGTGTCGCCGCGGAGCTTGATCAGGATCTGAAGCTGCGCGTCAGCGATCTCACGGTACTTCTTGGCGCTGTCAGCATCCTTGTCCTTGTCGAACTGGTCGGCCAAGGCAATGGACTTGTTGAAGAGCAGATCGCGGGCGGCCTCGATTTTCCGGCGGAAATCAATCTCATCCCAGATTATGTCCATGAAAGACTTGCCGTTCTCGCCATACTCGGCCTTGAAGGTCTGGCAATCGGGATAGTTGTTCTTGATGGTCTCCCATTGCTTGCGGGCCTTTTCCATGTCCACGTTGTACTTGTCGAAAACGGGGCGTTTCTCCGGGTGGTCGGCGTTGGCGATGCCCTCGCGCGTGTCGTACATGTAGTCCACGAGCGTCATGTGGTCTCTCTTGCAGCGGTCCCACTTGGCGAGATCGTTGTATTTGATGACCGCCTGCATCTTGGCCAGCAGGGCCTGCCAGACTTTTCCTTCTTCATCGCCGTCGCCGATCTTGCAGCAGGCGCCCTTGGGGTCGAATTTTTCGAGGAGCCTCTTGGCGCAGTCCGCGACCTTGCGGTCGCGGTGGCTCTTGTTGAAGAGGTACACGACGCGGGCGTAATCCTCGAGGGAGGTTTGTTGTTCCCCTCCTTCCGCCTCCTCCACCATTTCCACCCGCTCAGACCACAGATCGGCGACTTTGTTCTCGTAGCCTTCCAACATAGGGGCGGTATATTCCGCTTTGCCTTCCTTGATGAACTTCTCGACCTGGAAAGAAGCGATGTTGAAGCGGCGCGCCAGGGCCTCCAGCATGAAAACGTAGGTCTTATTGTCCTTCTCCTTGATCTTGTGCCAGGCCTTCATGCTCTCCTCAGCCCCTTGCAGGAACGGGTCGCACTTGGGCGCAATGTTGGCCGCCGCCAGCTCGATCTGCCCGCGGAACTTGTTCATCAGCGCCACGTTTACGGAAGTGCTCGGCTGGGGGTTCTGCTGCTCCCATTGCATATACTGGTCCGCGGACTTGATGACGTTCTCCCATTGCCCCGAGCCGCTATAGAGGGCGTTGCGGGCCAGGAGCACCATGCCTGCAAGGTTCTGCCGGCGTTTCTTGTCTTCCGCGCTGCCAGTGCCTTTGGCGATAAGAGCATCGTACTTGTCAAAAGCTCCCAGCGCCTTGACCCCCAAATCCTTCGCGGCCTCGGCCGCCACCTTGATCTTGCTGGGCAGTTTGCCTGTGACCCAGAGCGCCTGGGCCATGGTGTAGGCTGTCCCGGCTTGATAGAGGGCCAACTCGTAGGCATCCGAGGCAGTCTCAACCTTCACGAACTTGTCTCCGGCGGAAGTGTACTTGGCGGCGGAGAGCGTGTAATTTTCCTCAGCCAGCTTGGGATCCGGGGGCTTGCCCTTCAGCGCTTCCGTGCCGGCCTTGGAGAGCCGCCCGGCCTCATCCATATCGTTGCGCCCCGCAGTGTATTTCAGGTCTTTGATGTTGGAGTCGTCAACCAGGGTGACGTCGCCTCCCATGATCTTCTCTTTCAACCTGGGGTTCCAGCCATCCTTAGGGTTAGAGTGGGCTTTCAGGTTGGCGTCCAGACTGAAGGCGATATTCGAGCCGCTCTTGGCCAGCAGCCCGTCTTGCTCCTTGGACTTGTCGAGGTCGGCGAGCGTATCCTGGATAGTCTTGGCGATGTTCGGTTTGACGACCCTCGGGTCGGCGAGATTAGGCAGCCACTTCTTGCGGCCCTCGGGCATGTAGCGGTCGCGCATGGCCTGATAAACGATGATAGCTTCGTAGTAGTGGCGCATTTTGATGTAGCAGAGGCCCATCTCGAACCAGGCTTTCGGCTCCACTTCCACGCGCATCGGCAGGTCGGTTTTCTCGCCGCGGGCCGTGGCGACGGCGCGGCGGTAGTAGTCCACGGCGTTCTGGTATTCGGTGTAGCACTTCTCAAACTGGGCCTGCGCTTTGGGGGACCTGTCTTTTTCAAAATCCTGATACTTGAGGTACTCGATCTGGCCCATGAGGAAGAGGCCGTGGGCGGCGTCGTACCATTCCTGGGCGGAAAGTTTGGGCCGCAGGAACGGCTTGCTGGTGCGCAGCTCCTCCAGAATCTCGGCAATGGAACGCGAGAAGTCATTGGACCATTTCGTCACGGCGCCGCCCTTGCCCTCTTTTTCCAGCGCGGTCCGCAGTTCCTTGACCGCCTTTTCGTATTCGGCGGCGGTCGCTTCGGCGGGCAGGGTGAGCGCCTTGGCGTAGTCAATGATCAGTTCCTTGCCCGCGTCCTCGTCGAAGATGGAACGCAGGTCGGTGACCTTGGTTTCCACAATAACGTTCTCGACGCCGCTGTAATCCTTGGCGTGCATCTTCATCTTGATCAGGTCGTGGAGGATCATCTTCTTGATCGTGAACATCACCTTCTTCTGCTCGGGCGCCATATCCGAGTCGGGCTGGTCCAGGGCCTCCTTCCAGGCGTCGCCCGCATTTTTCTCGTTCTGGATGGCGGCCCAAGCCCGGCCGCGCCAATAGTTGTACCGGGCCACAATGACGGCAAACTCCGTGATGTCGTCCTGGTTGGCGCGCGTTTCGCACAGCTTGGCCAGTTCCTCGCCTGTCTTCTTCTTGTTGGGATCGTTGTCGGAATAGCACTCAACCTGCTCCACCTTCGTGGACACGTAACGCAGGTCGGCGGCGAGCCAGGGGTTGAACGTGCTCATCAATTTGTCGAGCATGTCCTTGGGAATTGGTTTGTCGCCCGTGCCCCCATGGTTCTCCTTATCTTGCCAGATCTTATATTTCTTATAGACCTCCTCAAACTTGAGGCGCAACGCGTCTGCCTCGGCCTTGTAGCCGTCGGCGATCTTCCCCACCGCGGCAACGGCCTCGTCGCGCATTTTTCTGCCTGCGATGGGGTCGGTCTTCTCCAGTTCCTGCGCGTTCTTGATCGTCTTGAAGGCGATTTCAGAGTTGAGTGTGCCCAATTCCTTTTCCGCGACGCTCTGGAGCCTGTAGCCCTTTTCCGCGGCCACCTCCTTGAAGAGCGCATCCGAGTCATTGAGCAGCCTCTTGCTTTTGTCCAGGCTGGCGCTCTTGGACTGTCTGCGCATCAGGGTGGCCTTGATGAGCTTGGCCTCCGTCTTGATACCGGGGACCTGGCTGCCCTCGAGTTGCGCGACCAGGTGCTCCACCAGGTCGTCAGTCTCGAAACTCGGGTTGCTGTCGTCCATCAGCATCTTGGCGAACTCATAGTCCATCTCTGCCCGCACCGGCAACGCCACGGCAGCCAGCCAGACCGCGACGGAAACGTGGACCAGGAACTTCTTCGTGTGCATGTGTGCCATTGTGTACTTCTCCTCGAAATCCTAACGCACCAACGCCGCCTATCTTGCTCGATTTCTGCCCCGGCGGCAAAGGGAAATCCGGGGAGCGGGGTTCGGGGAGCGGGGTTCGGGGAGCGGGGAGCGGGGTTCGGGGAGCGGGCTGCGCGCCCCGCACCCCGCGCCCCGCGTCCCGCGTCCCGCGTCCCGCGCCCCGCGTCCCGCGCCCCGCACCCCGCGCCCCGCGCCCCGCGCCCCGCGCCCCGCGTCCCGCGCCCCGCGCCCCGCACCCCGCGATCCGTTGTCACAGATAGCCCAGGTCTTCCAGCCGCTTCTGGATGGCGCGCTCTTCTTCAGGCTTATAGCCCGATGGTGAGGGGGCGCTGTCGAGGTCCACGGCGACGCCCGGCAAAGCCGGCGGCGCCCCGATTCCCAGCGTCCGCAACAAGGTCGCTGCAATATCCGCCGCTGGCCGCGTGGGCAAAGGTCCGCCCGGCTGCAGGGTGCGCATTGCCCAACGGCTTCCTTGCAGCCCGTTCAACAGCACGCCGCAGACAGCCACATCGGGGGTGAGCAGGGCGAGCAGCCGGCCCACCGGCCCGCTGGCCGCTGAGAGCTCCTGTTTCTCCAGAGCCAGCCAGAGCGCAAAGACGTCCCAAGGCTCATTGAGAACCAGTTGCAGGGCGGCGTTCGCCAGGCGGAGCGCGGAAGATGTGTGCTCGGCCTCGCGGGCGCTCGCCAGCAACCGCCGCACCCTCTCCCGGCAGGCCGGCGGCAGCACTTTCCATCCGCCAAGCCGGCGGGACGCCGGCGCTCCCACAACCGTGCCACGAAAAGTGCGCGGGAATCCGCTGAGCCATTCATTGCCGACAGCGCATACAACCCGCTCGCTACACAAGCTTTCGAGAAAAAGGCGGTTCGCAAAGCGGCTTGTGGCGCAGTCTGTAGGGCAATCCTCTGGATTGCCGGGCGATCCCGAGGGGCGACCCTCTGGGTCGCCAGGCAATCCAGAGGATTGCCCCACTGTTGCGTCCGTCAGACAACCCAAGCGTGCTCGCGGCTGGAGAGCAGCAAACCAATCGCCGGCCTCGGGATTCTCAGAAGCGATGACAAAGAAGAAAGCGCGTTGAGCCATTGCCAGCCTGTCAGATGGGAGTTATGGGAAGTATGGGAATCATGCTCTGGCATAACACGCGCGCGGGCATATCTCTTGTTCCCCCTCGCCGCTCACACCTCGCCCCTCGCCCCTCGCCCCTCACTTCTCGCCCCTCACCCCTCGCCCCTCTTCACCTGTCAGCGGTCCAGCCCATCGTCGTCCCGAAGCTGGCGAATTCGCTCTCGCGGCCCGAGGTTAGAATGCGCGAGCCTTGCACCACCACCGGCGCGTCCAGGCTTACGATCTTGTAGCCGACCGGCGTACTCTTGGGAATGAATGGCCCACCATGCAGACCGGCAATTTTGTCCAGCCGCAAGTGGATGGAGCGTTGCGCGGGGACCTCAAAGGCGTGGCGCAGGACCCTGCGGCCAGGCGCTTCGAAGTAGACCGTGAGCTGGCAGCGCGTCGCGCGCGGGCCGGTGTTCTGGACGCATAAGGATTCGTGCGAGAAGTAGCCGCCGCCCTCCCGTTCCCAACGCTGCTCAGCGGCGCTCAGTGCCGCCATGTAGCCGTCGGGCACAATCCATACGTAAGCGCCGTCGCCATCGAGCACGTAGCAACCCAGCGCTTGCTCAAGCGCTTCCGCGGCAGACTTGACGCCCGTTTCATCCATCTCGTCCAAGTGCAGATCAATCGTTTCGGCGTGGAGGGCCAGGCAGTCCGCCGCCGGTTTGGCGCCCTCGCGCAGACGTCCGTGTACGGCCAGCACCACGCGTGTGGCGCGGGGCACAACCAACCCGCCCACACCATAGACCTTCAACGCGGGCCCGTAGAGGCCGTTGAGAATCTGCGCCGCGGCGCAGGGCTGCTCGCCGTAGCGGGACAGGACCTCAAGGCAACTTTTCAGGAACCTCAGCAGCATGGCTTGATTGTGCTCCCTTCAGGCCGGCGAAGCAAGGTAATCGCCGCTTCCTTGAGCGGATCCGCGGCGCGCCCGCAGGCTTTCAAGCGGTCCGCAATCCAGCCCTCCAGCAGCCCCTCCAGTTCCCGGACCGTTTCGGCCTGCTGGGCCGCGAGGTTGCGTGTCTGCCCCGGGTCGGCGCGCAGATCGTAAAGCTCGCGCATCGGGTTGCCATACCAATCCGGTTCCAGCGCTTGGATGAAATGGTACTGCGCGTCGCGCAGCGCCCACTTCTTCTGCCAACTGCACTCTTCAGTGACAAAGACAGCCGGCGCCTGCCATGCGTTCCGCTGGCCCGTCAGCAAGGCCCAGGCGCTCTGACCGTCAATTTTTTCCGGCCGGCGCAGGGCGGCGGCTTCGCAGAGCGTCGGCAGGACGTCCAAGTGCTGGAGCAGCGCGTCCACGCGCAGGCCTGCCGGGATGCGGCCTGGTAGCCGCGCGAGCAGCGGCACGTTGAGGTTCTCCGAATACAGGCCGTGGTGATCGAAGTGGATGCCGTGTTCGGCCAGGCATTCGCCGTGGTCGGAGAACAACAGCACCAGGGTGTTCTCCGCCAGGCCGTGGTCCTCGAGCGTTTCGAGCACGGCGGCGAGGCCGTCATCCGCATAGCGGATTTCCTGATCGTACAGCGCCACGAGGTACTCCGGGTCAGTCAACGTGGCCGCGGGGTCGCGGCCGGTGTCTTCCAGCACGCGCTTGAGCCAGGTCTTCTTCCATTCCGCGCCCAGTTGGTGCCGGTACAGCGGCTCCAGCGTTTTCGCCGGATCGAAGGGGTCGCCCTGGTAAAAGAGGCTGCGATAGCGCGGCGGGGCCCAGTACGGCGTGTGCGGGTCCCAGTAATGGACGAAGGCGAAGAACTTCTCGCCGCGCGCGCCGCATTGCGCCAGGAACGGGAGCAGGCGCGCGTTGATCTCCTCACAGGTGACCATCAGGCCGCAGCCGCGGCGGCGGCTGGAGTCCACTTGGATTTCGAAGCCGCGGCCGAAGTAGGCCTTGCTGCCGCTGGCCAGGTTGTCGAAGGCGGCGGTCAGATACCCGGCTTCCATGAATAGCTGCGGCAGCGTGGGCGTGTCCCCGGCGAGTTCCTGCTTTCCGCCTTGGGCCACCACGCCGTGGCGAATGGGGTGCTGGCCGCAAAAGAGCGTGGTGAAAGAAGGGTGCGTTGGAATGCCCGGCGCCATGAAGTTGGTGCAGAGCGCGCCTTGGCTGGCCAGGCGGTCAATGGCGGGGCTGGCCGGTCGCGGGTAGCCGTAGCAGCCGAGATGGTCGGCGCGCAAAGTGTCAATGGCAAGGAGAAGGATGTTCATGGGATTCTGCTTTTTTGTGGTGGTTCTCCCGCCAAGCCGTGTGTCAAATCCAGTTCCGAAAAGCCTTGGCCAACTGGCCTTGCAGTTTGCCTCTGCGCTTTATTAGCTGCTTACGCTCAACGGTCCCCAGAGGATACCCAAAAACGTAACAAGACTTTGTGAGGCCTGTCGCAGGGAAATCCGGGTGTTGCGCATCAATTGCAAAATGCTGCCATGGTGGGCCACGCAGGTCAGCGACGGCCGAAAGTTTGGCGATCTCGAAATCACCATTACTTAGCACTCTCAATACGATACATGGCCGGACATCTTCGGATACACCTACCGCTTGTCCTGCAACCTGCCAGATGTCAAGCGCCCTTGGTTCATCCATTACAGGTCAGGCTCTGGAGGGAACAGGAACCACATTTTGCGGGTCTCCTCCTTATTGAGGATGGGTCTCCCATGGGGCGTTCTGTGTCTCGTCCCTGGTGCGGGTTGGGGTCCGGTAGTTCTGTTCTCAAGACCCGCCTTTTCCTTGCCCTTGCCTTTGGCTCGTTCAGATTGTATAGTTGGTATTTTCATCGCGGCCCCCACTCGTCATTACTTTACCAGTTCCAGCATGGCATGCAAGTATTTTGACCCCTGGTGTTACCGCCCAATCTCCACGACCTTCCCCGTCTCCAGCGACTCGATGCCCGCCGCAATCACTTTTTGCGCGGCCAGCCCCGCCGCGCCGGAGCCGTCAATGTTCTCAGGCGCGACGCCGTCGCCCACTTCCTTCAGGAAACAATGAATGCGTTCGCGGAAAGTGTCCTCGAAGCCGCGATAGCCGCCGAACACCGGGTTGGTGTAGACTGCTTTGACCGGTTCGCCGGCTGGATACAGCGTGGCTTCACGCCACATGTCCTCAATCACAAAGCGCCCGCGCACGCCGGCGACCTCGCAGCGCTCCATCGGATGCCCGCGCTCGATGTCGTAGCTGCTGGTCAGATGGCCGGCCGCGCCGTTGGCGAACTGCATATTGAACGAAGCCGTGGACCAGAAGTTGCGCCCCGGTGCTTTCACGGCGAAGCACTGCACTTTGGTTACGTCGCCCGCAAAGTAGCGCATGATGTCCACCGAATGCGGGTTCAGCGCTTTGAGATGAAAATACGGCGAATCGAAATTGCCGGGCCGGCCAATCCACAAAGCCATGTTGACGAAGAGCAGGCTGCCGAGGCGGCCTTCGTCCAGCCAGCGTTTGGCGAGCCGCGCGGCCGGCGTGAAGCGGTGATTGAGATCCACCGCGAGGCAGCGTTTCAGTTCGCGCGCGGCGCGGACCATCTCCTCCGCTTTGGCGATCTCATTGCAGATCGGTTTTTCGCAGAGCACGTGGCAGCCGGCGCGCAGGGCCTGGAGCGTGGGCAGGTAGTGGTCGGAACTGTATTCGTAGCCGCCCGTGGCGACACTGCACACGTCGGGCTTCACTTCCGCAAGCATCTTCGGCGCGTCCGTGAACCAGGGCACGCCCAGGCGCTCGCCCGCGGACTCGGCGCGCTCCGGCACAACGTCGCAGACGCCGGCCAACTGCGCCAGGTAATCGGTTTTGTGAATATCCGCATGGAGGTTGCCTATCGGCCCCATGCCGATCACGCACACGCGCAGGCATTTCGGATTGCGGATTGCAGATTGCGGATTTTCCATTTTACAGTTTCTTCGCCCCGCGTTGCGTCTGCAACTCCTTGGCCTGGGCTTGCAGTTTCTCGGCCGCTTTGGGCGAGCCGATGTGCAGCGAGTCGTAGGCTTGCTGCGAAGTCTTGAACGGCCCGCAACCCTTGCCGTGCCAGTTCAAGGTCACGGAGATCGGGTTGGGCCGGCCGGTCTGCTTCACGCGGCGCGCGATATGGGCCTGCATGCGCGCTTCGAGCAGCTTCACGATCTCCGGCTCCTTCGCCGCGAGGTTGGTGTTTTCTTCCGGATCGGTGATCAGGTTGTACAACTCGACCTCGGGCTTGAAATGGAAGTCCGGCTCCAGCGCGTGGATCAGCTTCCACTGGGGCGTGCGCCAGCCGTGCTTGCGCATCCACGTGCATTCGGTGATGTAGAACTCAGGCTCCGGCGCGCGGGGCTTGCCGCGCAGCAGCGGGACGAGGCTGCGGCCGTCAAACTTGATCTTCGTCTTGAGGCCCATCAGCTCCAGGATGGTAGGCGCGATGTCCTTCATCTGGCAGTAATCGCTGAACAGTCTGCCCGCGGGCACTTTGCCGGGCCAGACGAAGACCAGCGGGATGTGCAGCGTGCAGTCGTACAGGCCGTGGTGGTCGAAGAAGCAATCGTGGTCGTAGAGCGTTTCGCCGTGGTCGGAGTCAATCACGACCAGAGTGTCTTCCTCCAGGCCCAGCGCCTGCACGCTGCTGAAAATGTTGGCGATGCAGGCGTCCATGTAGGCCACGGCGCCATCGTACTGCGCGATGATGTAATCCTTGTCCTTGCAGCCCGGCGGGAACCAACTGGCGAAGTAATCGCAGAAGGGCTTGAACGTCATGACCGGGTCAAGCGATTTGTTTTTGGGATCGAACTCGTCGCCCCCGTAGAAAATGCGCTCGAAGGGGCGCGGCGGCAGGTACGGCGAGTGCGGGTCCATGTGGCGCAGGAAGAGCAGGAAGGGCTGCTTTTCCGCGGCCAGGCGCTTGAGTTCCGGGAGCGCGACGGCGTTCAAGTTCTCGGCCTTGTGGCTGCGGCCCTCTTCCCACGAACCCCAGCCCGAGAAGTCAATGTACTTGTCGAAGCCGCGCGAGGCCGGGTTGCCGCTGAAGCCCACGCAGGAGGTGTTGTAACCTTCCTTCTTCAGGATTTCGGGAAGCGTGGCGAGGTGCGTGCCCAGGCCGCCTTCATGCCGCAGCGCCACGACGTTCATGCTGAACGTGTCCATGCCGGTGAACATCGAGGTGTAACCGGGCGTGGTGGGAATGTGCGGGCTGAACGTGTTGCTGAACGCGCTGCCGCGCGCCGCGTACTTGTCCATGTGCGGCGTAGTCAGCCGCGGATAGCCGTAGAGGCTCATGTGATCCGCGCGCAAGCTGTCAATTCCGACCAAGAGCAGGTTGGGTTTTCGTTTCGTGGGCATGAAGAATCCTTTCTCTGTGTCCTCTGTGTTCTCTGTGGCAAAAAGTCCTTAGTAGTGCTACAGAAGCACCCTCTTTCCCTGGCTGGCGGACTCATAGCACGCCAGCACCATCCTAAGCACGTCACGGCCTTCCTCCGCTGTGGCAATGGGCGGGCGCTTGCCGCGCAGGAACTCCCCCAGCGGTCCGGCAAGTCCGGCGATGCGTTCGCCGTGGCTCTTGATCGCCGGGAGTTCGCTGGCTGTCCAGTTGCCTGTTTCCTGCAGGAACCACTTGAGCTGCGGGCCGGCCCCGGGCGGACGCGGGACGTTGCAACTCGGCACGTCGCCGTAGTTGCCGATGATTACGCCGTGTTCGCAGACCACCTCGGTAACGTTCTCGCCGGCCAAGGCCACGAACGTGCAGGACGCCTCGGCGAACTTGCCGTCGCTGTAACGGAACACGGCGATGGCATTGTCATTGGCAATTTTGGGATTGAGCAGTGTGCCCAGTTCCGCGACCGCGCTCACAGGCATGCCCAGCAGCCAGTAAATGAAGTCAATCGCGTGCGCCGCATCGTCGGCGAAGATATCGCGGTTCAAGGCCGGCTGCACGTGCCAGGCTTTGTCGAAGTCCTTCCACGTCTGCGTGGGCAGGCAGTGGCGCCGGCGCAACATGAAGACGCGCCCGAATTGGCCGCCTTCCAGCAAGGACTTGAGCTGCAAGTTGTGCGGGTCCACGCGCATCTGCCAGGCCAGGGTGAAGGGCACGCCCGCGCGCTGCACGGCCGCCACAATGCGGCCGGCCTCTTCCAATGTCAGAGCAATGGGCTTTTGCAGCACGATGGCTTTGCCGGCTGCCGCGGCCTGCTCGACCAGCTCGGCGTGCCTGGAGGTCTCTGCGGTAATGACGACCGCGCGGATGTCCTGGCGGCTGAGCAGCGCTTCCGCCGACGGCGCCGCTTCGAGGCCCATCTTCCCGCAATTCTCCGCGGCGCGAGCGGGGTCGTGGTCCCAGCCTGCCACGACGCGCACGCCCAGTTCCGGGTGTTCCTTCCAACGGGCGCAGTACATGCCCACGTGCCCGTGCGCGAAACCAAGGATGCCGGTGCGGACTTCGTTCATCTGTCATTTCCTTTTAGCCACAGAGGACACAGAGAACACAGAGAAAAGCAGAAATCATGCTTTTCAAAAACCCAAAGTCCTTTCTCTGTGTCCTCTGTGTTCTCTGTGGCTAGGTGTTCTTTCTCTGCCTTGCTCCAAGCTGGCGCAAGCAGGCGTTGAGGTAGCCGTAGCTTTCGGCGGCGATGATGCTCACTTCCGGCAACGAAAGCTTGCCCGCGCCGATTACTTCCAGGCAGACCGGCCCGGAGTAGCCGCCTTCGGCCATGACCTTGCAGTAGGCGAAGAGGTCAATGTCCCCGCGCCCGCAGGCCTGGTTTTGTGGCGTGCCCGGTCCCGGCCCGCGGCCCAGGCAGTCGCGGATGTGGACGTGCCGGGTCCTGGCCAAGACGGGCCGCAGCGCCTGCGCAGGGTCTTCGCCGGCGCGGTAAATGTGGCTGGGGTCCATGTCAATCCCGAACGCCGGCGCCCTGATTTTCTCCAGGGCGCGCAGCGTGGTCGGGGTGCTGAAGATGGCCGCCCCGACGTGCGCTTTCACGCAGAGGCTCACGCCGAAGGGCTGGGCCTTTTCGGCCAGCCTGGCGATCAGGTCCGTCTGGCGGACAAAATCCTCCTCGACGTTGCTCTTCCCGCCGGGGCCGACGTTGACCACGGGGATGCCGATTTCGGCGCCGGCGGCGAAGGCTTTCAGCAGCCGGTCTTCATCCAGCCCGGCTTCCTCCATGGAGAGGAATTCGAGGTTGTTGTCCTTGGCGAGCTGCTTGAGTTCCTTGGCCTGGGATTGCCACTGGTCCAGGTTGAGGTGCTCGCACATGCCTTTGATGGCCGAGATTTCGACGCCGTCGTAGCCGGCCAGCGCAATGTGCCTGGCGGCGGTGGCAAAATCGAAAGCGCCGAAGAGAACTGAATTAACGCCGAGCTTGATCATCTTCGCTCCTGTCACATGTGACCTTTGCAGAGAGGATTATAGGAACTGGCGCGGCTATGACCAGATCAAATCTCTTTCCCGTCAATCGTCCCCACCCGGATTTCAAGCTTGTCCCGCGATTCGATCCTGGAGATGGCGCCGTCCACGATCCAGACGACGCGCCCGCTGACCGCGAGCATCTTCATGTCGTGGGTTGCGGTGATGACCGTGACGCCGTCCTCGGCGTTGAGCCTCTTGAGCAACTCGATGATCTCACGTCCCGTGTTCAGGTCCAGGTTGCCGGTCGGTTCGTCCGCGAGGATGATGGCGGGATCGTTGGCCAGCGCGCGCGCGACCGCAACGCGCTGCTTCTGGCCGCCGGACATTTCGGTGGGGCGGTGGTGCAGCCGCGCGCCCAGGCCGACGCGCTCCAGCAAGCGCGCGGCTTTGTCGCGCGCTTCGTCCATGCTCAAGCCGGCGAAAATCATGGGCAAGGAGACGTTCTCCACGGCGTTCATGACGGGGATCAGGTTGAACGTCTGGAAAATGTAGCCGATCTTCTTGCGGCGCAGCCAGGCCAGCTCAAAGACATCCAACTGCACGATGTCCACCTCGTCCACGTAGACTTCCCCGGCGGTGGGGCGGTCCAGCCCGCCGATCATGTTGAAGAACGTGCTCTTCCCCGAGCCTGACGGCCCCATGATGCTGACGTATTCGCCGGAATGCAGCGTCAGATCAATCCCGCGCAGGGCGTGGATTTCCTCGGCGCCGAGGTAGTAGGTCTTCCTCAGTCCGCGCACATGCACAATCTCTCTGGACGACGCCACGCTGCACCTCGTTCGTTCTATTCACCACAGAGACACAGAGAAGGACAGGAACTGGATAGTTTGCCATGTTTCGGCAATCCAAAATCCAAAATCTTTTCTCTGTGTCTCTGTGTCTCTGTGTCTCTGTGGTGAATGTTCCCCGTTAGACCTCCGCCCGCATGGCGTCCACCGGCCGCATCTTCGCGGCCACATAAGCCGGGTAGGCGGCGGCCGCCACCGTTATGGCCGTGCCGGCGGCCACGCCCAGCGCTACCACGGCGGCCAAGGGCTTGAGCAGCGGCGCGGCCCAGAGCGCGGCGAAACCCAAAGAGCAGCCGATCTGCAGGAGCGTGAGCAGGTAGCCCGCCAGCGCGCCCGCCAGGCTGCTGACCAGCCCCAGGAAAATGCTCTCGACCAGGAACATGCGCACGATGAAGCGGTCGAGCGCGCCCAGGCACTTGAGCGTGCCGATCTCGCTGAACCGCTCGGTCACACTCATCAGCATCGTGTTGGCGATCACGACCACACAGAGGACGCAGGACAGTACCAGCAGCCACTTCTGCCTGTCGGACTCCTGCCGCGTGGCGGCCGCATCGTCCGCGAAGACTCCGGTCTTCTCCAGCACGGCGCGCACGTGCACGTCGTCACTGCGCGCCAAGCCGCCAAGGACGGCGTGGGAAGTGAACGCGCAGCTCAGGAACGCCACCACCACCCCGATGCCGATGAAGATCAACACAAACCGCCCCGCGCGGTTGCGAATGTTCGCCCAGCTCATGCGCAACGTCGTGCCCCACGGGAGCACGGGCTGTTCGTGGAAGATGTCCGCTTTGTCCGCGAAAATCCGCGAGGTCGTCCGGCCGGGCCGCGGCTCATGTTGGGAAGGTTCCTGGTCTTCCATGTTAGAACGGCAGCTCCCTCGTGCTATGCGCAATCAGCGACAGCGCCACCGCCGCCATGCCCGCCAGACCCAGCCCGCAGGCTATGCCCGCGGCCGCCACGGGCACGTACCGTGCCCACGTTTCCGGGCCGAACTTGCGGCTGAAGTAGTAACGCCCCAGCAGCGCGCCGGCAAGCAGCGACAGCCCCACGTGCGCGGGGGCCGCCACGCCGCCCACCAGGCCGTAGAAAAACACCGCGGGCGCGCCGGCCAGCGCGAGCGCACCGTAGACCAGCAAACCGATGCCGCACGAGCCGCCGATCACCAGCGGTTTGAGGGCCTGGCGCAACAAGGAGTCTGCGCCGCTGTTCGCCGTGAAAATGAGATAGGCCTGCCGCGCCGCCACCGGCCAAGTCCGCGCCGCATAGGGGAACGAATCCGAGGGAATCTGGTTGAGCCGCCAGAAGAACCACCAGAAGAGGAAGCTGCTGATGAAGATGATGAGAAACGTGAGCAGCTCGGCCTTGATTATTGAAACCAGCCGCGTGCGCGTCAGCTCCATGACGCGGAACGTCTGGGCCGCGTAGCCGCAGTCCAGCAGCGGCACGGGCGCGAACCAAATGTCCACGTCTTTGTAGCCGCTCGCCAGGAAGACGGTCTCCTTCAAATATGGAATGCCCAGGCCCACGCCCGTCAAGCCAACCAAGCGGGCGGAGATATAAGAGTGAAAGGGGGACCAGAGGAACCCGAAGATGATGATGATCCACACCGGGAAGCCGGGCACCAGCACGTGCGCGATGCCCACCAAACCGCCCGTGCCGATCAAATATAGCCCCGCCGCAATCCAGAGCGGGAAGTCGCCGCGCTCCTTGCTGGCTGTGCGGTAAGGCGGGTCGCCAGTGGGGCGATTCGCTGAATCGCCGGGCGATCCAGCGGATCGCCCTGCACGGAACACTTTTATCATGCTGCCGACGCCGACGATCGCCACAGCCCCCGCTAATCCGAGGGAAACGCTGAGCCACAGGTCGTAGTTGAGGAGCATCTGGTTCACGAGCAGGCCGTTGCCCGGAGTCCAATGCGGGAACAGGCCGAAGTGTTGCAGGATCGGGTTGCCGAAGACGCTGGTCAAGACGATCCCCAGGCAGACGCCGAGCACCAGATTGAAGGGCAGGATCATGCCGGCCAGCAACGCGCCCGCGTCGAAGCTGACTGAAATCAAGCTGGCCGGCAACAGGCTTTCAAAGTTGCTCGTGAAATCGGCAAAGGGGATGGGCAGCAGCATGATCGGCTTGGCCATGAACAAGCCGCTCACGATGGGCAGCAGGACGTAGACCGCGCCGAAGGCAATCCCCAACGACGCGCCTACGCTGAAGACCCGCCAGCGCCAGGAAGCCTTGCCGCGCAGCTCGCCCTGCGCGTCCCGCTCGGTGGATTCGGCCAGCGCGGTCGCGCCTTCCGCCGCGATGGGCGCCAGCGGGAAGGGCAACCGTTCCACGTCCGACGTCGCTCTGAAGAGTATGTATCCCAGGCCGAACCAGGCCAGGCGCCCCAGCACGTATCCGCAGAAGATGAGCATCAGCGGACCCAGGAAGCCGTGCGAGGCGCTGAACCACCAGTCCGGATGCGCCAGGTTGCGGTCCTGGATGCCCGGCGAACCCGCCGGCGGCACCACCCAGTCGGGAATCGCCGTGGCGATGCCGCTGGTTTGCGGCGACTGCAAGAGATACTGGTTCCAGATCGCCCAGGCGAACGGGCCGCCCGCCAGGGCCACGTGGGCCAGGACGACCGCCGCGATTGCGGAAGCCACGTAGAACAGGACGTAGATTTCCTGGCGCTTGAGCCGCGCGAAACTGCGCTTGGCCAGTTCGGCGAACAGGATGATAGTAACCCACTCAGCCGCGGGGCCGAGCGTCTGCCCGGCCACCAGACCCAGGTAGATCGTGCTCGGCATCATGACCACGGCCACGAAGAGCGCGCCCAGGACGGTGTGCCGGGAGAAGCCGTCCACGAACGGGCCGCTTTCCAGCGTGTCGCCGGCGGTGGGGTTGGCAGCTTGATCCATCCTGTTCTCCGTCGTTTGCCCTCTCCCCTGTGGGGAGAGGGTGCTGCGCCGCAGGCGCGGCGGGTGAGGGGGAGTCTGAGAGGTCCCTGTCGCCCCCTCACCCCGCGTTCGCTTCGCTCACGTCGGCCCTCTCCCCACAAGGGAGAGGGGATACCAAGAACAGCGCCTGGCCTCTTTCCGCGTAACTCTGGTGCGCGGCCGCGGGCAAGGTCCGCCACATCAACAGTTGCTTGCGCAACGCAGTGATGAAGCGCGGGGTCAGGCGGCGCCAGTTCTCCTGGTCCCCGCTGAAGCGCACCGCTTTGAGATGGCACTGGTACACGCCGCGTTCGGCGCGGTAGGCCATGCGCAGTTCCACGTCGTGGCTGATACCCAGGTCAAAAGGCGCCAGCCAGGCGCGGAAGGAGAGGACCGGCACCATCTTTTGCTCTTCTCCCGTTTCAACTCCGGCCGCCAGATTGTCAACGGCGAGTTCGCCGACGGCCATGCCCTGCAGGCCATCGAGGAACTCGTGCATGTAAGCCTGGATGTCCAGGACACTGGAAGGAGTGGCCACAAAAGGCAGGTAAAAGGCAATGGCGTCCGTGGCGAAATGCTCGGCGCTGGCGCCGCCTTCACGCCGCGACTCAGGGATCGCGGCATGAAAAGCCTGCCGCGCCGGGTAGAGCGTCGAGAGCATGACTATCAACATGCTCAAGGCGGACACGAAAACGGTCGTCCCCGCGGAGTAGTTCAGACTCAGGCCGGACAGCGCGCCCGTGAGCAGCAGGCACTTGGCGAGAACCTGGCCGAGCAGGTAGCCCAGGCAGGCGCCGAGCACCGCGTAAACAGAGGACTCGGCCAGGAACAACGCCGCCACGTTCCCCGGCGAAAGCCCGACGGAGTTGTAAACGAAAATCTCGCGGCGCCTCTCGTAGACCGAGCCCAGCATGGTGCTCAAGACCATGATGAAGCCCAAGAGCAGCGGGATGGCGATCTGGCCCGTCAAGTGCAGCGAACTGGTATCCAGCGCCGCGAAGAGCGTGGGGGCCGCCCGCGCTTCCGGCCCGTCACAAGCCAGAATCGTCAGATTGGAGCGGCGCACGTAGCCTTCCGCCTCTGCCGCAGGCTCCAAGCCCGCGGCCGTTTTTATGGCCACACTGCGCAGCGCCGCGCCCAGACGCAGCCCGAAGTTGAGCGGGAGAATGGCGATCTGGTCGGCCGGATGATGCTCGTATTTCTCCAGCGTGTCCGCCTGGCCGCTCTTCTGCGCCATCACTTCTTCCTGACGCACGAAGTCCACGGGGGTGAGCGGCTCACCGTCCAGGTCTTTGACTTCGTCCAGCCGTTTTTCGTCCAGAATCCCCGCCAGCGGAACTTTCTGGCCGAAGAGCATGACCCCCTTGCCAATGTCCTGGGCGCCCAGGCCGAGTTGCTGGGCCACGTGGCCGGGCAGGATGATGGCCACTTCGTCCTCGCTCTTGAACCAGCGCCCGGCCAGGAGCGCACTGTCCAGGCCGGTAATTGCCGGTTCGGTGTGCTCCAGGCACAGCAGCGATACGGCCGCAAAATGCCCGGGGCAGCCGGGAAGGCTTGCGCGCGCCTCCGCTGGCGCCAGGTCAATCTGGGAAACCCGCCCGGTATTGTCAGAGAAGAACCAGGCGCGGCCGGCCACAACGGAAGCTGTGGGGCGACCCGCCGGGTCGCCGGGCGATCCAGCGGATCGCCCCACAAGAGCTGAGCGCTTCAACGAGTAGTAGAGCGGCTCTGGGAGGGCCGTCCAGTTCCGATCCCTGGCCAGCAGGCCCCTGTAAGCCGCATGGCCTTCGCGGTGCACCAGCTTGGAGATACTCACGGTGGGGACGATCGAAGTAAAGGAGAGCAGCGTAAAGGTGACCAGGATAATCGTCAGCGCGGTCAGGAAACCTCGCTGCGGCCGCCGCCGGATATTGGCGATGCCCAGATCAATGGCGCGCACCGCGATGCCGCCCACGTTGGCGGCCTCCTCATGCACGCCCGTCAGCAGTTGTTTCTGCTCGCGCAACAGGGCGTCGAAGCGGCCCGTGATCAGGAAGCTCACCGTCAGCGCCAGCGCCAGGATGATGAAGGCGAGCAGCACGATAAAAGGGGTCATGGTGAAGCGGAAGGCGGGATGGATCAGAGCCAGCACGGTGAAGCTGGCCGCGAAAATCGCCACCATCCAGACGATGCGCTTGCGGATTGTTCCGGAGGCGAAGACCAGCCGTTCCAGGCAATAGGCGAACGGCAGGAGCAGGGCCAGATAGAAAAGCACGCCCTGGACCAGGTTGTTGGTCATGGACAGGAGTTCGCTGTAGGCCTTGCTCTCCAGCGCCCAACACTTCTCGCCGGCGCTCCTGTAGCCGGCGTAGTCGCAGGCCGCCAGCGCCTTGGTGGCGGCGTCCAGGTGTGCGGCGGACTGGGCGCGCATTTCGCGGACGCGGGGGTTGTTGACGCCGTGCCGTTGCAGCTTCTCGAAACGCGACTGGTCGAGGCGCAGCATGTCCCCCGCGCCTTGCAGGACCATGGAGGGGATTTGGTCGAGGGAGTCGAGAGGGAACCCGGTTCCGATAGGGTCCTCCAGGCTGTTGTTCAGCAGGACCAGGCGCCTCTCGCGGAAGCCCAGTCCCATAGTGATTCTGACGCGCAAGGACGGGGCGGCCCAGAGCGTGCAACAGCGCTCGTCGGAATTCCAGGCCGGTTCGTCGGAAGCGCTGCGCCCGAACTGAAAGGGAGGGCTTTGCGTGGCCGCGTTAAGAATCTGCAAGTCGGTGATGGCCAGGTAGCCGCGCGGGTCAGTCATGCCGTAGAGGGTAACGGCCTTGCAGGAGAAACAGACCGCATTGCGGCTCTGCTCCTGCCCCGTGACATCCACTTTCCAGGGGTATTCGTCGGGCCGGGCCAGGTCCGCGGCGAAGAGCAACGCGCCGTCGCTCGCAAGGTCCTGAGCCGGCGAAGCGGCGAGGTACTGGCGGCAGGCCTCCACGTTGGCCTCGATGAACCCCCTGTCGGCGACGCCATAAGCCTCAACCGTGCAGTTGCCGCGCGGGCCAAATTCCCCATTGGCCGGGCCTTGGATCAGGCCGTCGAATGTGAACTTGCCTTTGCTATCCGTGAGCGCCACGGGTCCCCCGCGTGTGCCCAGCAGGTGTTTGTCCTGGCGGCGCGTCTTCAGGAACACGGTTGCGCCGGACAGCGGCTGGCTCGGCACGAAGTCCTTCTGCTGGTCGAGCCAGATCACCCGCCCCTGCAAGCGGCCCGCCACATTGTCAAGGCCGGTACTGGCGAACGGGCCTTTCCAGAAGGCGAAAGCCTGGACCAGGCTGGCCAGACCGGCGCGGCGGCCTGGCGCTGCGCAAATTTGTTCTTCGAGCAGGCTGAAGTCCAGTTCGCCAAACCTGTCATCCGGAGTGTCCACGTGCCGGCGGCGGTCATTGATGGTCGCCAGCGTTACCGCGGGAAATCCAGCCAGGGCCGGCAACTCGCTCTCAAACGGCGCCCGGTAGGGGAAGTACGACCACCAACCGCGGCCCTTCGTGTTGATGCAATCCACGAAAGGCCCCCCGTCGGCGCCCGCATTCGGCGTCAGCGACGCGACGAACTTCGCCAGCATCAGTCCCAGGACCTTGAACTTGGGCTGCAACCTCTCGTCCCATTCTCCGCGGAAGTGCCCCTGGCAGAACAAGCCCATTTGCCCGGAATGTGTGGAGAGATCCAACCCAATGAACAAGCCCGGCTGGCCCAGGTGCGCCAGCAACGATCCTTGGGCCGGCCCGGCCCACTTGGCGGCCAGGCCATCCCGCAACTGCCGCACGAAATGCGTCATCCCGGCCAGCGCCTGGCCGTGGCCGCCCGTGAAGAGCAAATAGATGGGGCGCTGCGGTGCTTCTTTCAGCGCCGCCAGGAAACGAGCAAGTTCCAGCAGCGTGGCCGCGCCGCAAGCCTGCTCTGCGCCCGGCGACAGGTCCGGCACGACGCTGATGCTGTCGTAAAAAGCATGGACCAGCAGCGGCGCGCGGTCGGCTTCAGGGACATCCGGCGACTCCTGCCCCTGGCAGGCGCGCACGAGGATGTTCTTCGCCGCGGCCTGCTGCCAGGCCATCTCGCACTTCAGCGTTACCTCCGGCAAGGAACCCCGCGGCATAGCCAGCAGCTTCTCCAGGACCGGCAGGCCGTCGCCGGCCACGTAGAAACGCGGCACGTCGGCCGGCACGGTGAGGAATTTGCGGCGCGCCGTGCTGGTGCCGGCATTCGGGTTGGCCCGGAAAAGCACCGCCTTGCCGCCGAACTCCGGCACGCTGAGCCACTCGGCATCCGTGTCCCAGTCGAGCACCGCGATCGCGCCGCGGATATGCTTGCCGGCCAGATCGGCGTCTTTGCCGCGGCCCAAGTCCACCAGCGGCCCACGGATGCCCGCCGCACCCGTCTGGCAAGTCCGCGCCAGGTTCGGCCATAAGGGATGGAGTTCCAGGCGCACCGCGCCTTCAGCCGTGGCGGCCTCCAGGAAGGTCGTGTGGACCACCGGCACGGCCACCTGAAATTCCTGTACTTCCTTCTCGCGCAAGCCCAGCTTGTCCAATTCCTCTGAGATACAGGTGAAAGCAGCATCCGCGCCGGGATACCCCGTCAGGCGGGAACGGGCGGCGCTCAAGCGGCGGACGTCATTGCGAATCCGCTCCAGGTCCAGGCCGGCCGCGGCGCCCGTGCGCTCAACCTCGGGGATGATCAATTGCACTTCGCGCGGCCGGCCAACCCAAGCGGCCATCACCACGGAGAGTGCAATTGCCGCCGCCGCGCCGAGGACCCAGAGGGCCTGCCGCACCGGTGCCGGAAACCAACTGTGGTGCAGGCTTCCAGCTTGCGAATTGTGGTGCAGGCTTCCAGCCTGCGCCTCCGGTTCCATTGCCTACCCCACGTTTCTCACAACTTACGCAACGCAGTGGACGGAGTGGACATGATGGACGCAATGGAGGGAGTGGAAAAAGTGGACGCTTCGCATCCTCTATCTCTCGCTCTCACTTTCTCCCACTCTCCCATTCTCCGGCTCTCCCATCCCCTTGTTCGCCTCTGCGTCTTGCCTTCTGCCTTCCTACCTGCCTGGCCACCAGTTGTAAGTCTGCACGGCGTACAGCGCGCCGTAGATCCCCCACAAGCTCCCTACCGTGAACTCCCCGAGCACCATGCCCACGAAAAAC
>Ga0187861_10001515_pt1 | contig 23751 bp, 20 predicted proteins | sample June2016WEW_10_1_3_FD_132986 | JGI IMG/M metagenome (GOLD analysis project Ga0187861, IMG submission 132986) | Peatland microbial communities from SPRUCE experiment site at the Marcell Experimental Forest, Minnesota, USA - June2016WEW_10_100 | ecosystem: Environmental > Terrestrial > Soil >...
AACACGGGGGACGTGCTGGCGGAAGCGCAGGAGCAGGCAGCGGGCAAGGAAGCGGTGCTGAAGGCTCTGGACCGGGCACTCCGTAGGACCTCGGTCAGAACACCATGCTCTTCTTTCCTGCATCCACTCCCTTCAGGAATTTGATCAGCCCGGTCATATACACCTGCTGGTCGTCCCACATATCCATGTGGCTTCCGTTGGGGCAGAAGAGATAACTTCCGTTCTGAACCTGTGTGGACATCCATTTCATGTGAGCCGGATCCATGGTGTCGTACTTTGCCCCAACAATAAGTGTGGGTACGCTAATGTTCTTTAGGTCCGCTTTCCGGTCCCACTTTTCCAATCTCCCCGAAAGACCGAACTCACTCGGGCCCTGCATCAGGACATAGATTTCTTCGTTCAACCGGGCGAATGTGCGGTTCACCGGATCGGGCCATTCCTTGAGTCGGCAGATGTGTTCCATGTAGTAATTCGGGGTGAGCAATTCCATGTATCGAGGGTTCTTGAAATCTCCTTTGGCTTCGATGGCTCTGATCTCCTTCAAAACTGCGGGATTCATTTGTTTTGCGAGAACATTATCGGCATACGCCTTGTAGTCGGATGCACTCGCCATCATGTTGGAGATGATCAAGCCCTTGATGTGCTGCTGGTATTTCAGAGCATATTCCATCGCAAGAAGACCACCCCAGGAATGACCAAGCAAGTAGAAGTTGTCCTGGTTGAGACCGAGTGCCTGTCTCACTTGCTCGACTTCTTGGACAAATCGTTCCGTGGTCCACAGATCTTTGTCTTTCGGCTGATCAGAATATGCGGAGCCGAGCTGATCGTAATATATGAATTCAATTCCTTCGGCCGGAAGAAAACCCTCCATGCACTCGAAGTATTCGTGCGTCGCTGCAGGTCCGCCGTGGAGGAGCAGGACCTTGATTCTGGGATTGTTACCAAACCGCTTGGTCCAGACGTGGAAACTTCCTTTCGGCGTTTGAATCGGCACCATCTTGATGCCACCTGTCTGGACTTCCCCCTGATCCTGTGTAAAGTATTCCCGGAGCGGAGACGGCTCCTGGCGTTGGGAACAGGAGAATGTGGAAAGGGCGCTAGCGAAAAGGAGAACAGCACGGAGAAATATTTTCATGTATGGGTCCTTTGAAATATGTCTGGAAAGGGATGGGATATGGAGGACTCTCAATTCAAAATCGTCACTGTCATTTGTGGCACGGCTGACCTTTTTCACCACACGGGGTAGTTGTGCGATCGAACAGTTCATGACTTTGCTGTTTCTGCGGTAGCGTTCCTGCCGGCGATGCGACCCTGGACGATGCATCGGGCGAGGCCGTGCTGGCTAAATCCTCCCGCGGACTCACCCCCGCAGTAGAGACCGGGGATGACATGGCCATAGAGGTCTACCACCTGGCATCTGGCGTTTATCCTGAGCCCGGCTCGGGTGTCGTGGATGACGGGCGTAGCCCAAGCCGCATAGAATGGGGCCGTTTGGATCTTGTATTTCGGGGCGGGCTTGCCGAAGTCTGGATCCTTACCCGCATTCACATACGAGTTGTACTTGGTCACCGTGTCCTCCAGAGTGGGAGGCGACATCGGCTTTTTCTGGTACTTATTCACAATCTTGTTCGCCAACTCCGCGATCGTGCTTGCGCTGAAGAAAAACCCCGCGTCCATATCCACATCGGGAGGTTGCGGATTCCACTTCTCTCGAGTCACGGCGTCGGCGTCGAAGATGGCCCAAATCGGCCCGCCACCATTGGCGCCGTCTCCAATTCCAGCCAGGGCAGCATTGATGAAATTAGCAGGGGCATATTTGATGTTGGCGGCATTGAGATAGCTTCCGGGCCTATAGGGGTTAATGGAGTTATAGTTATTGGCGGAGTACTGGGGTTGGGTCTCATCGTAGAATCTCAGGCCCAGCTGGTTTACGAGGATGACGTCCTGGTAATCCATCACCGTAAGGCCTGAGGCGCGCGCGAGGGAGAAGTATTTGCTGGCGGGATGCCAAACCAGGTTTGCATATCCATACTGACACCCGATTCTGCCCGCTTTTGTAATAGCGGAACCGAATTCTCCCGATTGGTTAAACGCACCCCAGGGCGAGGCTCCTACGGCCATTGCGGCGAGCTCTCCACTGGCGTCCTGGACGGAGTAAGGTTCCCCGGCCACGCCACAATATTCCTCGGTGAGCCTCGGGTCGAATATCCTCCGGAAGTTCACGTTGCCTGTGGAGCCTCCCGTGGCGATGATGACGCCCTTCTTTGCACGGATGTTCAGCTTCTTCCCCTTGTTCTCTGCCGAAATTCCAAGAACTCTGCCTGGCGCGACGTTATCGCGAATAATGCCGGTCATCTTGTGCTCCAGCAGAAACTCGACGCCTAACTTTCTCGCCGTGGCTTCCAGCGGCCTGATGAGCCCGACACCGGAAGAGGTAGTTGCTTGAACCGCGGGGTTCACCGGCACTCCGGTATTCATTTGCGGCCATGCCATTGCCGCCGCATGCATTTCTCTGGGGACCGAGTTCCCGACCGAGGTTCCGCCGCGTGTGTCCGGCGCCCTGTCGACAAACACCACTCCATTGGATGCGAGCCACTCAAAAGCCGGAGCGCTGTTATCGGCAAAGGCGCGAATGACCTCCCTGTCGTTGTATCTGTAATCAGGGAACCCGTTGGTTTCTACCACCGACCAGTCTGTCAGGTCCGCAAAGAGGAGATCCGGTGAATCCGCTATGTTGTTTCTCTTCTGCGCACTCGTCCCGCCGCCAAGCGGTATGTTTCCACCGCTTACGATGGCGTGCCCGCCAACATCACTGTTCGCTTCGATTAGAATTACCGATGCTTTGTTTTGGATTGCTTCAATGGCTGCAGGGAGCCCCGTGGCTCCCGCGCCGATAACGACGACATCTGCAGCTTTGTCCCACTTGGCCGGGACTGCCGCGTCTGAAGCGGATGCAGACGTTAGTGATCCAAGCGCACTGATCGTTGCCACACCGGCGCCGACCACCGCGGCGCCCTGCAAAACCTCACGGCGACTGACTCTTTTCTCTTTCCAGGGCATTGGGTTGATCCTCTTGATTCAATGAATTGGCCAATAGCGGCCGCGCGAAAGCCTAAATAAAGCGTCTTCATGGCTGGCGCTCCGCTGTGAGGGCCGGCACACTCCGAGGTTGGATGTTATGTCTACTTTACTCCCAGGCTGCTCCGATTTCCGCAGCGGGGAGGAATCAATCCTGAAGGCAGAATACATAGTACAATCTATATCAAGCGTCCACGATGACACAAGCTACTACGAAGAGCAGGGCGTGCGATATATTTGTGGGTGGAGCCATGGCCGCGACCAAAACCGTAACCACGAGACATGCGGCGCGGCCGGCGCCAGATCGTAGGGAACAACCTTGGTTGCGGCCGCCGGCCGCGGTAGGAGCGACAAGCCCCTATTCGATCGAGGTCCGGGTCGGAGCGTCCGCACGCCCTCCTCCTCCAAGTTCGTTAGGCTCGTACTTAGGTCACTCCCGCGTAGTGCCGATCTGGGAAACGTGCGCTGGTGCAAAGTGGCCGCTACCTTCTACCGCGCACATGGATGGAAGCCGGAGGCTCCCACCACAAAACTGGTTGAGGGCATCGAGATTGCGTGTATTCCTATGAGCAAGAAGCCGCAGTGAGCTGCGCCGCCCGTAGCTTTTGGGGCGCTGCATCGGGAGAAGCCGGCGCAAGGCTCACCCACCAGGTGATGATACTTACGAATACCTGCCGGTGCTTCCTGCACTTACGTTGCGCCGTCTCTCCGGCCCGTGAAAGCAATCATAACTCAAAATGATGCTGCAGCTCACTTCCCCGTTCCCTTTCGAGGAGGTTGTGCCGCATGTTCCTTCGGTCACTTGACCGTCTTGTCGCTAGCCGGACTTGTGCCTGGGCTTTTGGTGGCGGAGACGGCGGGCATGGCAGTGAAGCGCTCGGCCGCGAACGTCCACTTCTGGAGCCATCCGCCAGCGCCCTCCCAGCTCATTTCGATGCTCCACTGCGTTGGCAAGGAGAGCCCGTCCTCCGGCCGGAATTGCGCAAACGTTTCCTGCAATCTGTATTCGCCTTCGATCTGTCCGAAAGGATGGGTGGTTCGCGCCATATTGGGTACCACGTGAAACGAATAGATCGTCATGACGTGTCGGGAACTTTCGGGTTCAAAGTAGAGGTCGATCTGAAGGTCGCTCTCCCCCTTCCGCGGCTTGTAGCGTATATCCTGCAGTTCACGGCCATCGATTTTTTTCAATCCGACATAGCGCATCTCGGGCTGGTGCGCGCTCAGATCGAGCAGCGGCCACGCCGTCGATAATGTCCCTCCGAAAAGTCCTTCCTTCAAGACTTCGCTGCACACGTAGAGGAATTCGCCAAGCTGCGAGCGGGTCGTCGCAGCCACGGTGGCAATGTTGACGTGAGTTCGGTCCGCGGAGATATTCTCGCCGGGATAGACCTGATTTGGGAAGCGCATGGCGAGGTTGAACTTCGAGCCGTTGGTGGTCATCTTCCACAGACCCGAATCACCGCCCTGGCCGCCACGCACGATCATCACCGTCGCGGTTCCTTCCACGGACCGTGACTTCGCGGCCGCACGCGCGCTGGCATTGCCAATAGATTCTAGATGCCGCGCAATCACGTCCTCGGGCGTGAGTTTGGATTGACTGTATCCCGATGAGGCGAGACAGCAACACAGAAGCATCGCTACAACATGCTGCCGCATATGCATCCTCACCGTGCGATGTTGGCGTGGATATCCCGAATGAGCTGCAATCCTTCGGCTCGGAGGTTCGCCCTGGGGGCGGCGCCACCCCTGACTTGCGGTGTTCACTCAACTCTGCCCCGTTGGATGCAGCCGCCAGAACTCAAACCGATCACGAACGAGATAATAAGGCAAAACGGTGGCCTTCAATAAGGAGTTTTTCGACACCTCTGCCAAGAACAGAGGGCATGGTCTCTGACCCTCAATGGAAATCAGGCTCTCTGTCTCGCCAGCCCGTATTGCTTGGGCGATGGACGGCAGTCTGGATGAGAAGCGGGCGATTTGATATAGTAGGCAGGTGCGGGATCTTTATTCCCTGCAGCTCGAAATAGTGTGGCGTCCATAGTTTCCAATAGCGTGGCGTCCCTAGTTTTCGGATCACTCTAACCCCAAAGGTACTTTGCGGCGTTGAGATCGGGTCGAAGTGAGTTGTGTTTTTGCCCTCACCACGCCAAAATGGGTCTACCACTTGGCGTTGACCATTTCCATGAGGTATCACATGACTAGGACCCGAACTTCCCGCTGGTTCACCATCCTCGGCGTCCTGGCGCTCGGCCTCGTCCTCGCAGGCTCCGCCGCCGTGATGGCCCAAGACCCGCCCAAACAGGCAGATCCGTCCAAGCAGAAGGAAATAAAGTACGAGGAGGCGGAGCGCCTGGTCAAGGCGCACCTCGACACCTTCGACGAACTCGACTACGTCGTCTTCACACTGCAGCAGTGGCAGCGCCTCCACGAGAGCCACTCCAAGGACGTGATCGTGCACTGGCCCGACGGCCACTTCACCAAGGGCATCGAGAAGCACATCGAGGACCTGAAGGGCATGTTCGTGTACGCCCCCGACACCCGCATCAAGGTCCACACCGTCAAGCTCGGCCAGGGGGAGTGGACCGCCGTCATCGGCGTCATGGAGGGCACCTTCACCAAGCCCATGCCCGGCGGCGACGGCAAAACCATCGCGCCCACGGGAAAGCCATACAAGATCAACATGTGCACCGTCGGTCACTGGAAGGACGGCGTCATGGACGAGGAGTACCTTTTCTGGGATAACCTCAGCTTCATGCAACAGATCGGCCTGGCGAAGTAACAGGTCGAGTTTGACTGCAGCGAGGCCTGCACGGCGGGGGAGGGGCGCAGCGCCCGGCCATCCTCCGTGCGGAAGACGGGCCTTCGGGCCGATTAGGAGGCAAGAGCCATGAAGAAGGAACACGGACATAAGATCACGGTGGCCGAGGACGGGCCGTACCTCGTGGAGGGCCGCGTGCCGCTGGCGCACCAGCACATCGTCGCCAACGAGCAGGGGGAGTCGCTGGAGTGGCGCGAGGGCGAACGGGTTCCCACGGAAGAACCCTACGCCCTGTGCCGGTGCGGCCGCTCGGCGCACAAGCCGTTCTGCGACGGGACCCACGGCAAGATCGGGTTCGACGGGACGGAGACCGCGAGCCGCGCGCCCTACGAGGAGCAGGCCGAGCGGATCGAGGGCCCCGAGATGGCGCTCAAGGACGCGGAGAGCCTCTGCGCGTTTGCCCGCTTCTGCGACCCGCACGGGCGGGTGTGGAACCTCGTCGAGAGGACCGATCAACCCCGCGCGCGCCGGCTCGTGGAGCACGAGGCGGGCCACTGCCCCGGCGGGCGCCTCGTAGCCGAGGATCGCGCGACGGGCAAGGCGCTCGAACCCCACTTCGAGCCGTCGATCGGGCTGGTGCAGGACACGGCGAAGAAGATCAGCGGGCCCCTCTGGGTACGGGGCGGCATCCCCGTGATCGGCGCCGACGGCGTGGCCTACGAGGTGCGCAACCGCGTTGCGCTCTGCCGGTGCGGCGCGTCGAGCAACAAGCCGTTTTGCGACGGCACCCACGCTTCGTTCGGTTTCACAGACAAGGAATAAAAAAATTCGGTGACAGGCTACTCAATTCCCCAATTCAATCGGAAAAACTCGATCTGTATACCCCCGAATTCGGGAATTGAGTAGCCTGTCACCGAATTTCTGTCACCGAATTTCATGCTGCTACCGCAGTCGCCCGAACGTGCTCAAGCACAGACATTAACTGGTCGACCTGCTCGGAACTGAATAGGCCATCGGGACCCCGCGGCGTCAGGTCAGTAAACGGTGACTCATAGAGCAGCGAGGCTTCCATCACGCCGTGCTCGGTGAGGTGATTCACGATCAGGTTCACGAACTCGATCTGGTTCGCGGCAAAAGTTTTGCCCGATAGGAAACCTGCAAGTGCTTGCTTGGCAGCTTCTCGGTCCATGCCCACCAGAGAGCGCACGAACAAACCGAGCCCTTTTGCCTCCGTCTTTGCCAAAGAGATATCCTCTGGCCGGCCCACCTTGTTCTCGGCGAGCATGCGTTCCAGCTCAGCCAGGTCGGCCGCCGTAAGAGCCACGTTCATTCGTAGCTTATGGATTGTGATATGGTCCTGGTGGGCGCGCAGGAACGCTTGAGCTCTTGCACGGAACTTTTCGAAGTCCGCGCCTTCACTAAGACCGGGCAGATCCACGTCGGTCTCGGCGCCCATCATGTCTTCGAAGTCGGTGTAGATGGGTTTGCGCTTCTGCCTTTCGATGAGCTTAACCAGATCGCGAAGCCGGCGGCGCAAAGACTCGAGCATTGGAACCGTCACGTCCTGCCACCACTCATCCGTCTGCACGTCGTGGATCAGCGGCATTTGATCCCGCACCATCGGGATGGTCGACTTCTCCTCCAACAAACCCGCAATGACCTTGACCTGATCTCGAAGACGCTCGAAAGCTGGTTCTGAGCGCAAGAGTGCCAGTTGCAGGTTGAGGACAAGTAGGTCAAACCGCTTGGCCTCTTCTGCCTCTGCCTCAAGTTCGGACGGCAACCCCGCGACCTGATGCAAAAGTTCCAACAGGTCCTCAGCCGAGAGGGCGGCCCAGGCCCCAGCCCGAGCGTATTTCTCGACGACTCGGCGCCGCGGTCGGACCACGAAGTTATCCAGGTTCATCGCAGCGACTTCGCTGTGCAACAGCTCGCCGATAGTGCAGCGTAGCTCTGCCTCGGTCGTTGGCTCGCTGTAGGTGACGGCAGGTTCCCCGACCACATGGGCGGTGGCCGGGAGTCTTTTGTCCAGCTCGCTGATTATTTCAAGTCGTGCCGTGAATAGCCGCTTGCCCAGCGACTCCCCGAGTGCTCCTTCCGTTGTCTCTGGATTCTGGCTGAAGTACTCCAGATTCTGGCAATAATCGAAGACGTAGAAGAACTTCTTGCGCAGACCCGGCCCGAACAGGTCATCGCAGAGGCGGGTTCCGCGACCTACCATCTGCCAGAACTTGGTCTTCGAGCGCACCAGCTTGAAGAACACCAAATTCACGACCTCGTGGATATCGATACCTGTGTCAAGCATGTCCACGGAGATGGCGATGTGGGGCGCCTTTTCTTTCTTCGCGAAGTCGTCGATCAGGCTCTGCGCGTAGTCGGTTTCGAAGGTGATGACGCGGGCGAATTTACCTCTGTAATGAGGATAGTTTGCGTTGAAGCGTTCGGCGATGAACTTGGCGTGATCCTGATTCTTGGCAAAAATGATGGTCTTGCCCAGCCTGTCACCGCCCGCCACCTTCACGCCGCGGGTCATCAGGTGCTCCAGTACCTTGTCCACCGTGTCTTCGTTAAACAACCATTTATTGACCGCCGCTGCCTCAACCCTGTCGGGTACGTTGCCTTCTTCGTCCCACTCCAGAGCGTCCCACTGATCCTTGTCCTCTTCCGACAGCTCGTTGTACTTGATTCCCTCGCGTTGGAACTTGAGCGGGACTGAAACAGCTTTGGGCGGAACGAGAAACCTGTCGCGTACCGCCTCCTCGAGCGAATAGGCATCGGTGGGCACGCCGTTTTCAAGATCGAACAAGCTGTATGTGTTTCGGTCAACCTCGTCCTTGGGCGTGGCCGTGAGACCGACCAGGAGCGAATCAAAATAGTCGAAGATGGCGCGGTACTTCTGGAATACTGAGCGGTGGGCTTCGTCGATAATAACCAGATCGAAGTGGCCAACACCGAACCGGCGCTGCCCGTCCCGCGTTTCGTCGATCAGTCCCATCATGGTTGGATACGTCGAGACGAAGACGCGCCCCTCGGCGTCCTTCTCGGTAACCAGGTTTACCGGCGATGAGTCGGGCAGATGCCGCTTAAAGGCGTTGACCGCTTGCCTGACCAGGGCCACGCGGTCCGCCAGGAACAACACGCGCTTCACCCAGTTGCAACGCATGAGCAAGTCACTTAGCGCGATCACTGTGCGCGTCTTGCCGGCGCCGGTGGCCATCACCAAAAGCGCTTTGCGGTCATGGTCACGCTCGAAGGCCTCCGCGATGCGGCGAATGCCGCGTGTCTGATAGAACCGCTCCACAATGGCCAAGTTTATCTCGGCAGAGGCGAGGGACCTCCTGGTGCCGCGGCGCTGTATGACAAGTTCCAGTTCCGGCTTCTTATAGAAGCCCTGCACATGGCGCGGCGGGTAGTTCGTGTCGTCCCATAGCCAGTGCTCGTAACCGTTCGAGTAGAAAATCACCGGACGCTGGCCGAATTGCTGCTCCAGGCAATCGGCGTAGAGCTTTGCCTGCTGCTGGCCGGCGCGCGGGTCGCGCCGGGTGCGCTTTGCTTCAACGAGACCCAGGGGCTTGCCGTCATCGCCCCAGAGCACGTAGTCCACGAAACCGATGCCCTCCTCGTTGGGCATGCCTGTGACTTCAAACTCCCGGTCGCGCGCCTGGTCCAGCGGCCAGCCCGCTTCCTTGAGCAGCAGGTCGATGAAGTAATCGCGTGTCTCTGCTTCCGAATAATCGTGGGTGTCGGGTTGCTCCGCGGCTGCTCTTTTGGCTTCGGTGACTTCGACGCGCAGTCGCTTCAGCTCTTCATCGAGCGCCGTCCGGTCGCACAAGAGTGCTGCGAGCTTCTCATCGCGTTCGCGCAGCGCGGTTTCGAGGTTCTGCAACTGCTCCGCGGTCTGCTTCGGCAGCGGCGCGACCTCTGGCAATGAGGTGCCATCGAAGACGAGTCCCGGCGCGGGGCGATCCGCTCGGCCATAAGTGCGGGCGAGCCAGTAGGCGACGTGGAAAAGCTCGCGCACCGCCGCCAGCGCATCCTCCCCCGGAATCGCGCGGTGACTGTGGACGGCGCGATTTCCCAGTGTATTGATCACGCGCGCCTTGTTGAACACCGCTCCACCGGCAGCCTGCTTGAACGTCGGCTCGTGGATCAGGGCGCTCAGGTTGTCCTGGTAAGGGAGCTTCAGCGCGGCGTCATGCTAGTACATCCACGCCACCAGCAGCTCGAGCGCGCGCCGAGCATAGAAGCAGGCCGTGCGCGGGTCCGGATGCACCGCCGCCTCCGCCTTTCCCGCGGCCTCGAAAACATCCGGCCATTCGCGCTGGAGAAAGCAGAAGTGACTCATATCAGCCCCTTGGCTCGGCGTCACAGATTGTCTCGGCTCCCTGGAGTTTGTCGCAAGTTATGTCGCAAGTTTGTCGCAAGTTTCCATAAGTCATTCAATAAGTTCACCGTATCCGTTTATCCCTGTGGTCATCGATACGTTCCTTAAAGGCAAAAAGCAGCCACGGATTTCACGGATTAGACGGATTACCCTAGAAAGACCCGCGCTGGAACACATGAGGCCGTTTTATGAACTGCACCTTCACCAGGGCAGGCATCAAGAAAAATCCGCGAAATCCGTGTAATCCGTGGCCGCTTTTGTGGGGCTAAACGGTTATAGTGCATCATGTGGACGTCTTCAGCTGATAAATCAACCTGTTTGTTCCGCCTACTCGATCGTGAGTTGTGTGCCCTCGATGTGCGTGGTGTGATGCGCTTCCAACAGCAAGGCGCGCTGGCTCATGCGCCGCAGCCACTCTTCCGACAGGGTTGCCGCCTCCAGAAAGCCCCGCGCTCGCTCGATCGCCGTCAGGCCGGCGGTGATCGCGTTGGTGATGATGAAGCGGGGAGCGAATGCAGCCATGGCTACAATTCCCCCCGGAAGGCACGGTGCTGGAGCGAGGCGAAGAGAGCATCGAGTTGAGCGAGTGATGCGTGGTGAGAGATTCTGATCTCATTGACCGCCATAACCCGGCGGGCATATTCCATTTGGAGTTGTATTGGAGGAACGGGAACTCGGATCCTCTTAAGAAGTTCCAGCGTTAGATACTTTGTGTTGGTCCCTTTGGACATTCGCTTCAGTTCAGCAAGGCGGTGTATCAATACGAATTGCGCGTAGTCATAAGAATTGCACTCGTTCTGTAAGGTAATCACATACGTGCGCTGGTAAGCATTAAACTTCCCCTTATAGTGCTTTACTGAGTAGTCCGCGCTTGCGTTGTTACCAGCGAGCAAAAGCGCCTCACAATCGCAGGCGTAGGTATTGATTCGAAAGTCATCCTGCGAGCACGTGAAAAATGGAAACTCACCTCCTGGCACAGCTGCATTGGAATCAAGTTTACCAGTACAAAAGTGAAAATACGTCTCCAGGTTCTCCTGCTGCCATTCGCGCGGATTCGTGATTGGGTCGCCAAACATGTCGAGGAAGATGGCTTGGGTGAGGGTGTCGAGTTGGGCGAGGGCGGCGCGGCGCTTGGCTCGCAGCGCCTCCGCCCGGTCCAGCACCTCCGCAATCCACCGCTGCTCGGGTATAGGAGGTACGGGAACAACGATCTCTGCGGCACCAGCTTGCGTGAGCTTACCCCTGGTTGTTCCGGTTACGAACGGCGTTACGTCATAGTTCTCCAGAACACGAAACAGGAACGCAAGGTTCATTTGCGGCTTCGGGCGCAGGACATGTGCGTGGTTGTTTACCCATGTCTTGCCCGATATCCGGTAAGAAATGCCTCTGTCAGGCGCATCGAAATGTCCACCGTCTTCCGCAAGCAGAACCAGCGGCTCATTAAAGAGGAAGTCATCGATTGTCCCTTGCTGGCCATTTGCACCGTAATACGGATATGGCCCGGGCCGACGATCTGATTCGGTCACTGGCCGCCGCATGCTGTCCAGAAACTCCACGACATCACCTAGCCGCCGAGCCGGAAATGCGCCGCCGAATAAACTTCGAGAGATCACTTTATCAAGCCCTCCAGATCCTTCATGCCCTGTTGGATCTCAGCCTCCAGTTCCCCGAGACTGGCCAGAATCTCCCTTGGTGCGCGGTGTTCAATTTCCTCATGCACCACTTCCTTAAATCGATTGAGCGAAAGGTCGTAGCCCTGCGCGGCGATGTCGGCCTTTGGGACGCAAAAGCTTTGCGCGGTGCGCGGGCGGGAGCGCTCGGCACCGATACGTTTGACCCAATGATCGAGCGCGTCGGGGAGGTTGTTCCTGGCGTGCTCCTCGGCAGTCAGCGTCGTGCGCGGCACAGGGCCGAGCTTGTCCTCCGAAAGCAGCGGGGTGCGCTTGTCGTCGAGGCTCCAGCCGTCAGCCTCCACGTCGTAGAACCAGACCTGGTCCGTGCCGCCGGAGTTGGTCTTGGTGAAGAGCAGGATCGCGGTCGAGACGCCGGCATAGGGCTTGAACACGCCGCCGGGGAGCGAGACCACGGCGTCGAGCCTCTGCTCCTCGACCAGCACGTGGCGCAGTTCCTTGTGCGCCTTGCTGGAACCGAACAGCACGCCATCGGGAACAATCACGGCGGCGCGGCCGCCGGGCTTGAGCAGGCGCAGGAAGAGCGCGAGGAAGAGCAGCTCGGTCTTCTTGGTCTTGACGATCTGCAGCAGATCCTTGGCGGTGTTCTCGTAATCGAGGCTGCCGGCGAAGGGAGGATTTGCGAGCACCAGTGTGTAGGCCTCTTCGTCGGCCGCGTGGTCCTGCGCCAGCGAGTCGCGGTAGCGGATGTCGGGATTTTCGACGCCGTGCAGCAGCATGTTCATGCTGCCGATGCGCAGCATGGTATTGTCGAAATCGAAGCCGTGGAACATGCGCTGATGGAAGTGCTGCTTCAGCTTCGCGTCGTGCAGGATGTCCGGCTGACGCGCGCGCAGGTATTAGCCCGCCGCGACCAGGAAGCCGGCCGTGCCGCAGGCCGGGTCGCAGATGAGATCGGTCGGCTGCGGCGCCGTCATCTCCACCATCAGCCGGATGATGTGCCGCGGCGTGCGGAACTGGCCGTTCTGCCCTGCGGCCGCGATCTTGCCGAGCATGTACTCGTAGAGGTCGCCCTTGGTGTCGCGATCCTCCATGGGTACGTTGTCGAGCAGGTCCACCACCTTGGCCAGTAGCGCCGGCGTGGGGATGGTGAAGCGCGCGTCCTTCATGTGGTGGGCGTAAGTAGACTCGTCGCCGCCCAGCGTGCGCAGAAACGGGAAAACGTGCTCGCCCACGACGGCGTACATCTCCGCCGGGGCCAAATGCTTGAAGCGCGACCAGCGCAGATCCTCGTAGGAGCGACCCTTGGCGTCCTTGCCCTCGGGAAAGATGCGGCGCTCCATCGGCTTCTTAAGACGGGCGGACTTGTTCTCTTCCAGGGTGTGTAGGTCGTCTAGCCGGCGTAGGAAGAGAAGATACGTGATCTGTTCGATAACCTCGAGCGGGTTGGAGATCCCCCCGGACCAGAAGGCGTCCCAGATGCGATCGATTTGGTTCTTGATGTCGCCGGTGATCATCTCGATGACTTTCTGTGGTTTTACGGAAGCGCGGGGCGATGATACCAGAGTTAAATCTATTATTCCGTAGGATTTTCACACCCGCGCTGGTTCAACAGAAGGGAGGGATTAGAACGCTCCGAAGTGCGCGAAGATTGTGCCCGGAACTGTGCCCGCGATAAACCAAGCGCAACCAACTCCAGCCAAGATCGAACGGAACCTGCCGTTGTCATAGGACGACCGTAGGCTCAGGGGCGGGACGGACCTGCTGGACGCTGGAATTGCCTGCCCCGCCATCCCTTTTCGGGCTGAGAATCCGGCCAGAGTAGACCATAACCGTGATTTAGAGAGGCCGAGAAGTTAAGGTGTTCTCTCAAGTGGGAACGTGAGGACCGGCGAGGACAAAGTACGCCTTGACGCGGACCTCAATCGAATACCTGGCTTGCCCTTCCTATCCACCGGATGTAAAATCCTGCCAGAGCAACTCACAACTGAAATTTAGAGGCCGGGAAGTTAACAGAGGACCCAAGAGGGTAGACGAGCGGACGCCTTGGCGCGGACCTCGATCGAAGACGATTCTTGCCCCTCCTATCCGCCTTAGAATGTTCCAGTACCGCTCCGGATCGCCTCGATCAGATTCGCGAAGTGCATTCAAGCTAACAGCAGGGACTCGCGTTCGGGTAGAACAGATTCTCAAAACTGATCGAGGCAGGAGTAACTGGCGGGCAGTCGGAATCAGACGCATTACGGGATTCGAACTCGGCTATTACGTCTTTCCAGATTGCGGGAGCCTGCCGCTCGGCAAAAGATCGTTCCTGACCGGGTCAGGTTGCCAGTGGGCCAGTCCCGCCGGCTGAGTGGGAGGTTTCTTATGACATTCAATGTGGCCCACCGAACCGTTCTTCTGAGTTTACTGTTCTCAGTCCTTGTTCCGATTGCTTCGGCGCACCAGAGCGGCCAAACGAGCAGTGGCCCCGTAAGCGGCGCCAGCAGCAACACCAGTACGACCGGCACCGATAACACCGCCACGGACAAAGGTGACCGACCGGGCTTAGGCATGGAAAATGCCGTACGATTGAATGGGCTGCCGTCCATCTTTATTTTCGGGATCGTCGTCATGGGTGACGGGAATGCCATTCCAACGGGTGTAGTCATTCAACGCTCCTGTAGCAGCAGGAGGACCACGGAAGCCAATGTGTCTTCGAATGGAACTTTTGGATTTCAGCTCGGTGCTAATAACAACGTCATACCGGACGCTGGCTCGACCGGACCGGGGATTCAGTGGGATTTTCCTATGACCCGCTCCAGTATTGCATGGAACCTCTCCCAGGCAGTCAACGGTTGTGAGTTGGGTGCCCTGGCAGTGGGCTATAGGTCAAGCGTGATCCTGTTGAGTTCGGCTATGAACCAGGAAGCAGGATACATCAATGCGGGGACTATTCTCCTGTACCCCGCTGAGAAGGTCCAAGGAACCTTGGTGAGCGTGACAAACTTGGCCGCGCCAGGAGGGGCGAAAAAGGCGCTTGCGAGGGCGGAGACGGCAATTCAGAAGAAGAAAATCGATGAAGCAGAGAAACAGTTTAGAGAGGCGATCGCACTTTATCCCAACTATGCAGCAGCTTGGCTTCGGCTGGGGCAGGTTTACGAGCAATCCCGCCGCGCCGACGATGCGCGCAATGCCTTCACCAACGCGATGCAAGCGGATGGGAATTACATGGGTCCCTATATCGAACTCGCGCGGCTTGCCGCGATGGAGTCAAGATGGCAGGAGGCCGCCGATCTCAGCGGCCACGCTCTGGAGCTCGACCCGATTGATTTCCCGGAGGGTTATTATTTCAACGCAGTGGCAAACTGCAATCTGAACAACTTAGACGCGGCCGAGACAAGCGCACGCAGGCTGGAGCGAATTGACTCGATGCACCAATTCCCGCAAACGCACCTGGTCCTGGCGAACATCCTCGACCGGAAGAAGGACTTTGCCGGCGAAGTGGAACAGTTGCGAAACTATCTCAAATGTGCGCCGCAAGCAGCCGATGCGGGCGCCGTACGCTCCCGTCTCCAGAATGTGGAAAGGGACCATCCTGCCTTGCAGGCAGCTCGCGCCAAGCAAGAGCGAAGTTGACCGCGATGCCTTGTGCTTCACGAATAGCACTGATGGCACTGTCAAGGAGTTTGCGCCTTTGCTCGGACGACTTGCGTTGGGCGCGCAAGGCTCCGGCCAATTCCGGCGCGTCCCGTTCGAGCAGCTTCCTTGCCTGTTTCAGCTCCATTGGAGTAGCCTGGCTCGGCACCTCACTCGTTACGGTTCGTAATAAATTGCATTCTTAAACTGCTTCCGTGAAGCTTTTTTACCAGATCGGAATTGGTCAGAGAATCGTAGGAGGTAAGAATCAGGAGAGGACCCGAGCCTGTGAAAAAGATGCCAGCTTTCATGGCCCACCATCCTTTCTGTCGGCAGAATTCTTGAGTTCGACAGAAAATAGTATCGGGGTCGAAGCTCTGTAAAACTAACGTATCAAAGTGACTTGCCGGACGCAACGGCGGACTGAAGCGTCGCTGCTGTCCTTCCGTTTGGCAAACTTTTCTACTTGGTGACTGACTTCTGTTTTGGGAGAAACCACAAAACGAGTCCAGCAATGAGAATCACAGCGCCGACGACCGCGCCGATGATATGCTTGGGACCAAAACCCTCTCCATAGATATGTAGCGGGCTCGCCAGCAGCATAAAAGCCAGCATCAGCACTCCCAACACAACCAATGCGCAGCTCCATCTTTTGGTGTTCATGTTCTTCTCCTTTCATGCTAATCCAAGAAAACTATAAGCATATTGGGCGGTGTCTCTCGAGTTTCCGATGTTCACGGCAGATTCATCTTGTACTGAACTCGCCATCTTTCTTCTCACCGCCTACTGAACGACTGCGCGCGACCTGCATTTTCCAGGAAGCGCTTCCAGGATGAAGAGGGCAAGGACGCCGCTCTCGAATAAGCGCAAGGAAGTGGGATCGGTCAAGGCAAAATTAGTTGATCCCTCTTTGGCCGCAACGAGATTCCCGATCTCATCCAGGAGAGCTCCAACGATCTTGAGTTGCTGTACGGCACAACTCAATAACGCTGAGTATAAGCGCTTTCCTTTCTTGAGGGACAACAAATCTGGATCTATTTCGGCTGAGTCTTTTCAGGTGACGAAAACTGGAGGGAAGATTCAGGGCTTCGGAGCAGTGGGAGAGCCCAGCGGCAACACCCCCTCCGACGACCCCCGCGTCATCATGATGTCTTTGCAGTTGAAATTCTAACCGCACGGCTGGCTGGCGCAGAGCGCAGCTCTGCGTGGCCACCGCAACCTTCAAGGGGCCGGGCTTCCGCTCGGCCCCTTCTTTTCATACGCAGCTTCGCGGCGGAATTGTTTGTTGACCTGCTGTTTCAGAAGTGTTAATCAAGTTCTGCTAACCTGAAATGCGAGTGAAACCCAAGAAGAAACACCCCATAGCGCAAGCCGCCGAGAGCCCCGCCAATTTCCACTTAAGGGAGGGCGGAGCGTGTTCGCGGCTGCTTCGCTCGCCCTACTTACATTTCTGGCTTTTTCAAATTCGTTCTCCGCCGGATTCATTCTCGACAACAAAGGCCTCCTTTTGCACCTCGGCAATGTCTTTCTGGTCTATGCGCTGGCGCGCAGACTCCTTCGCGAGTTCTGGCCATCTTTTTTCGCTGCGGGGCTCTGGGCCGTCCACCCGGTCCTGACCGAATCGGTGACCAACATGATCGGCCGGTTGGACCTACTCTCCGCCATGGCCGTCTTGAGCGGATTCCTGATGTATCTCAAGGGCACCGAGTCCGCCGGGTTGCGCAGGCTCGCATGGCTTGCAGGACTGGCTTGCGTGGATCGCCGTGCTGGCCGCCGCCATACTCGTCGTCGCCTTGTACAGGTGGAACCGCACGGCCTTCTTCCTGGCGTCCTTCGCAGCGATCACGCTTGTACCTTTGTCGAACCTACTCTTCCCGATCGGCGCCATCATGGCGGAGCGTTTCTTATACATGCCGACTATCGGCCTGCTCGCCTGCCTGGTCATGGCGATTTATGCGGCCGGGAAACAGGTCCATATGAATCGTTTGGCGCCGGTCGTGTTGTGTGTGATGACAGCCGCATTCGCCGTCCGCACATGGGAGCGGAACGGCGATTGGCAGGACGAGCGGGCCATGGCGGAAGCCAGTGTCCGAACCAGCCCCAACAGCTTCAAGGTCCACGAGATGCTCGCTTCCACGCTTTATGCAAACGGCACTGCAAGTTCGAACCTCGATCGCGCCATCGAGGAAGCTGACAGGGCTCTGGCGATTATCGCAGAGCCAAACGGTCCGGCGTTGAATCTCGCCTGCGATCTGGTCCACAAGCAATTCTGCGCGGCATCCGTCGAGGTCGTCAAAGCAGCCATTGAAAACATGCGATGGGACGTGGCCAGGCAGCAGAAGCAGAATTCCCTGCAGAAATACGGCTGTCCCGCGGGTCCGCTGGAGAAGGTTTTACCGGACTAGCCGGGATTTCTCACGACGGGTTTGAAAGAGCTGGCCTTCGGACTCGTCGATGTCGTGGATGGTGCAGATGTGGGGATGATTCAATGCGGAAGCCGCCTGTGCCTCGCGTCGGAAGCGCTCCAGAGCGTGTTTGTCCTCGGATAGCTCTTCGGGCAGGAACTTCAGGGCGACGGCGCGCTTAAGCTTGGTGTCTTCGGCCTTATAGACGACACCCATGCCCCCGCTACCCAGCTTCTCCAGGACACGGTAGTGCGAGATGGTGTTGCCGATCATGGAGAATCCCGCCACTGGTACTTCGCCCATTGCAATCAGAACAACCCGAAGTTGCTGTCATTATAGTCGGCCAGCGCGTCCCTGGGTAGCTGAATCCACAATACTTGTCTGGATATCGGCTACTCGCAAACTGGCACGTTGTCCAGATACGTTAGATCTCTATCGGAAGTGCTCCGGACATAATCTCGCCTCATGATCGACGATTCACCGCCGGAGCACTTCCGATAGAGATCTAACGTTACAGTTGGATTTGCCGAGAGGGCCACTTGCTAGGAGGCCGTTTCGTGAGTGGGGGCCACGAGCGAATTCAGGGCGCGCTCTGCAATCTTGGCCTCGACCTCGCGACCCCGGTGGACTTCGTCTGCTCCTGCGACATTATCGGCGGGAATTCGGGATCGCCGGTCGTCAACAAGGCGGGCGAGATCTAGAAGAAGAAGTAGCGGGGGGGCTGAGGAGGGCGCTCAGTCCTCCCGGACCTTGTGGAGCTCAAAAACGACGGGATTAGCCGCGTCGGGACAGGCGTGGGTCTTGACGTCCTTGTCCGCCAGCCAGGGGAACTCGACGTCAAAAAGCATGGCGAACGCGGCGGGCATCATGCCGTACAGGGCGTGAATGCAGATCCGCCCCTCGACTCCATGTTCGGTGATCGTTACTGTGTCGCCCGGCTTATAGCCCAGCGAACACACCTTGGCGACGTTCAATACCTTGACGTTGACGGCCTTGACCTTTTTGTTCATTGCTGCCTCCCTGCCCTGGGCGGAGCGTGGCTCACCACGTCTTCATGATCTCGGCGAAACAAGCCAGACCGCTGGGAATGACCGCGCCGTAACCGCCGCCCGGGCTCGTCCAGGCGCCGGCCAGATAGAGATTCTTGATGGGGGTCTTCGGAGCCATCCGGCCGGGCCCGGAATTGTCCATGGTCTGGTCCCAGCCGTAAACGGCGCCGCGATAGTTGCGAGTGTAGCGCCAATTGGTGAGCGGCGTGGCGATGTCTCGGACCTCGATGGCCTTGGACAAGCCCGGCAGCAGCTTCTCCTCGCACCTCCGGATCAGTACGTCGGCCATGCGCTCCTTGTCCTTGCGATAAGCCTCCTTGTAGTCTCGCCGATAGGCTGCCTCATGCTTCAGCCAGTAATCGTAGCTCTGGGCCACGGTGAACGTGATCGTATTTTTCCCCACCGGCGAATAGCCCGGTACGACGTTGTCGTAGCAGGTGACACCGTATCCGCACGTTTCGGGATCTGCCTTGTCCAGCGCGGCGAATTCGCCTTCGATATCGTACCCTGGCTCGATGGAAATCTCGGAGTCGGCCACGCCGACCTCCCTGACCAGGTCCTTCTTCAGGCCCAAAAAGACCTGGAACAGCGAGAAGCTGACCTTGTAGCGGTCCATGCGGCCGAGGAAATCTTTGAGGAACTCGGCTTCGCCCGGCATCATCCGGTGGAACGTGTCGTAGGCGTTGGCGTTGGAAACGACGACGCGTCCGCCATAGACCTTCCCGTTGCTCGCGCGGACGCCGACGGCGGCATGGTCCTTGGTCACGATGCCGTCGACGTTCGTGCGAAGCAGGATTTTCCCGCCGCGCGTCTCGATGAACTTCACCAGCGCATTGCTGATGGCCTGCGACTTCCCCACCGGGTAATATCCGCCTTGGGACAAATAGCCGTAGGTGGGGATCGCATAGTAGTAGCAGGCGAGTTTGGACGGCGGGAGGCCGTAATAGCCCGCGCAAAAGGAAACCAGCGCCTTGGCTTTGGGATTCTTCAGCCGCGCATCGACGACCTGGCCCCAGGTCTTGTTGAACGTCCGGAAAAGGTACGGGAAATCCCTGGGGAACGTGGCCATGTTCGGCGGGCCCTGGACGGCCTGGTAGCGGCCGATGTCTTCGGCCACGCCTTTCATGTCCCCCATCAATCCCAGGAGCCCGTCCTTTTCCTCGGGGAAAAATCCGCACAAGGTGTCGAAGAAAGCCTGCGGATTCTTCTGTCGGATCCGGAAATCGTGTTCGGGGTAGATCAGGCGGAACAGGCTGGGATGGAGGACGAACTTCACGTCCTCGATTTCGGGAAATCCCGGGATGAGGTTGGCCAGGCCGTTCCGTTCTCCCACGGTCGTCGAATGGAGGGAGGCGTCGAAGACAAACCCTCCGGGCCGATTGAACGTCGTCGCATAGCCGCCCGGCTTGGAATGCTGTTCGAGAACGAGCGGCTTGAAGCCCTGCCGTGCAAACGCCGCTGCGCAGCTCAGGCCGCCCAGGCCGGCCCCGATGATGACGGCGTCATAGACTTCCCCGGCTCTGCCCTGCTTTTTCCCCCGCGGGAAAGAATCCCAATCCAGCGTCACGAGCGGGATCCCAGCCAGGATCGTCTTGATGAATTCCCTTCGTTCACAAATTTGGTAGGACATGGGGGCAATCCCTTCGTATTTAATAGTCTAGCGGAAGGAGGAACGGCATTGCGCATAGTCGGAATAAGCTGCAGTTTTGAATTGCAGCCTGCCCATGATGCCCGCCAGCTTCCGAGTTGTAGGTATCATGTTAACTGTGCCCGTCTGCTCTGGGGATCCCATGACGGCGACGACTCCGGATTTTACATCGGAATGGTGTTGCGGGCCTGATAGATTTTCTTCCAATTTTACGTCGTTTTCGGCTATTTTCGACGCAGCGCCGCAGGCAAGCGGCTCCCATACGAAGGAGAACGGCATATGAAGACGCGGACAATCATTGGCCGTCTGGTAATGTATCTTGCGCTTTTATTCCTGCTTCTCCCTGTTTTCAGTCAGGAAAATAAAAAGGGCCTTCCCTACCTCGACTCGAAGCTGTCCGTTGAAAACCGTGTGAAGGACTTGCTCGCGCGGATGACCGTCGAAGAAAAAATCGCTCAGCTGCAGTGCGAGTCCAGGGCATCGGACGAAAAGCTGCTGAAAACCGGAATTGGAGGCCTCGCGACAACGCTGCGAAGTCTGGGGCCTCGAGAGGCGGCGGAAAAGGCAAATCAGATACAAAAAACTGCCGTCGAAGGAACGCGTTGGGGTATCCCTGTCATCATCCACGACGAAGCGCTCCACGGTTTGATCGGCCAAGAGGCCACCAGTTTTCCCCAAGCAATCGGGCTTGCCGCAACGTGGGATCCGGAACTTCTCGAGCAGGTTGCCTCTGTCATTGGCAGGCAGACCAGGAGCAGAGGCATCCGCCAGGTCCTCTCGCCGGTGATCAACATTGCGCGCGACGTCCGCTGGGGCCGTGTCGAGGAGACTTACGGCGAAGATCCGTATCTCACGTCCCGAATGGGGGTGGCGTTCTGCAAAGCCATCGAGGCATCGGGAGTGATCTCGACGCCCAAGCACTTCGCAGCCAATGTCGGCGACGGCGGGCGCGACAGCAACGCCATCCATTTTTCGGAACGATTGCTGCGCGAGATCTATTTCCCGGCATTCAAGGCCTGCTTTCAGGAGGGCCATGCGACCTCGGTCATGGCGGCCTACAACTCCATTGATGGCGTGCCATGCTCGGCGAACCCATGGTTGCTCACCGATGTTCTCAGAAATGAGTGGGGCTTCGAGGGCTTTGTAGTTTCCGACTACGGATCAGTCGGCGGCGTGCGCACCCTGCATCACACGGCGGCAAGCGAGAAAGAGACGGCAAAGCTTGCGCTCGAGGCCGGCCTGGATGTGGAGCTGCCGCGCGTGGACTACTACGGCAAGCCGTTGCTGGATGATGTCAGGGAAGGTCTGATCGGCAAGTTCGTGCTCGACACGGCCGCCGGGCGCGTTCTGCGCGCGAAGATGAGGCTGGGACTGTTCGAAAATCCGTACGTCGATCCGGCCGAAGCGGCCAGGCTTAATGACACACCGGACGACCGCGCGCTCGCGCTGCGCGCCGCACGCGAGTCAATCGTTTTGCTGAAAGACACAAACGGTGCGCTTCCGCTGAAAAAGGACTTGCGATCCATCGCCGTAATTGGTCCTGGTGCCGATTCGGTTCGGCTTGGCGGCTACAGCGGTTCTGGGATGAAAGTCGTCACGGTCCTGGAAGGGATCAAGAACAAGGTTTCGCCCTCCACCAAAGTCAACTATGCCAAAGGCTGCGACTTTGCCTTGACCGAACTTCCTTCGATCCCCACGGAGTACCTGGTCCCGCCCAATGCGGCGCCCGGCGAGCACGGGTTGCGCGCCGAATACTTCAACAACATGGAACTCTCGGGTAGGCCGGCGCTCGTTCGCATCGATCCTCGACTGCACTTCGATTGGGGTTCGGGTTCGCCGGACCCAAGTGTTCAATCCGATCACTTCTCCGTGCGATGGACGGGAAAACTAGTGCCTCCTTCCGGAGGTGCACGCCGGCTGAGCTTCACTACGGATGATGGCGTTCGCGTTTACATTGACGGCAAGCTGGTGGTCGACAGCTGGCATGACCGGGGGGTGACAGCCGATTACATTACGATGGACCTGGAGGCGGGCCACCCTTACGACATTCGAATTGAGTACTACGAGAACACCGGTGAGGCATTTGCCAGCCTGGGTTGGAGTCTCAGTTCCAGCGTTGACCCGCAAATTGCAAATGCCGCGTCTGTCGCCAAGCAGTCGGATGCGGTTGTCATCGTGACCGGCATCTTTGAAGGGGAAGGCCATGACCGCGCCGATCTGAACCTCTCGGATGAACAGGAGGCTTTGATCAAGACAGTGGCAGCTACAGGTGTGCCGACGGTCGTTGTCCTGACGGGCGGCAGCGCGGTGACGATGAAGAACTGGATTGAGGAGGTACCTGCAATCGTCGAGTCCTGGTACACCGGTGAAGAGGGCGGCAACGCAATCGCGGATATCCTCTTCGGAGACTCAAACCCCGGGGGCAGGCTGCCGATCACTTTTCCCCAAACCGTGGGTCAGGTCCCGCTCTACTACAATCCAGAGCCGTCCGGCCGCGGCTATGACTATACGACCGTCAATGGAAAGCCGCTGTTTCCGTTTGGCTATGGATTGAGTTATACGAAGTTTGAATACACCAATCTGCGGATTTCGCCGGAAAACCCGGCTGCGACAGACACGGTTCAGATCCGTCTCGATGTCAAAAACGTCGGCGACAGGAAAGGAGACGAGGTGGTGCAGCTTTACCTTCACGGTGCCAGTGAAGGAATCGCCCGGCCGTTAAAGGAACTCAAGGGATTCAGGAGAATCTCTCTCGCGCCGAACGAAATTACATCAGTGACATTCAACCTGACGCCTGAGCAGCTGTCGTTTCTGGACCTGAAACTGAAACCTGTGGTGGAACCTGGAGTGTTCGATGTCATGGTTGGCAGCTCCTCTGAGGACATTCGTCTGAAGGGAAGTTTTCAAATTCAAGGAGGTAGGTAACGGCATTGAGTGTCTTTGACGAAAAGTCGCAACAGCAGCGCCACTGGCGCGACGGGATCACTCACATGATTTTGAGCTCCTCGAACTGGTTGAAAAACTCGCCGCGCTCGTGCCGCCGCCCCAGTTCAGCCTACTCCAGATGCGGCGTTCGGATACCTAAGGGCAGCCCACCGCAACAATCTCTGTCACGCCGTAAACAACCAACCCGAGCTGGATGACCGGTGGGGGGTTATTGACTCGAACGGAACTTCT